>Ga0302324_100020401_pt1 | contig 12962 bp, 11 predicted proteins | sample Palsa_T0_1_FD_201949 | JGI IMG/M metagenome (GOLD analysis project Ga0302324, IMG submission 201949) | Peat permafrost microbial communities from Stordalen Mire near Abisko, Sweden - Palsa_T0_1 | ecosystem: Environmental > Terrestrial > Soil > Palsa > Peat permafrost | place: Sweden: Abisko...
CTTTCGTGCGGTCGCCTATGGCCTCACTGTGCCGCCGCACGCTACGGCCGGTACTTCGGTCAACTCGCACTCGGCCGCCGATTGAGGGAAGGCGCTGATGAACGACGCGCATCTGGCAGCGCATCACCTGGGACTCGAGCAGGAACCTGCTCTCGGCGCCCATCTGGCAAGTTTGCGCCGCGGATACCAACATCATGGCGTATACGTCGGCCGCGGTCGGGTCGTGCACTACTCGGGTCTCTCGGGGTTCTGGCAGTGTGGACCGGTCGAAGAGGTGCCCCTGTCTCAATTTGCCAACGGCCGCCCGGTGCGGGTCGTCAACCACCTCGAGCCGCACTACTCGCCTGAAGAGATTGTGCGGCGCGCGCGTTCGCGCCTCGGCGAAAGCGACTATCGGCTGCTGACCAACAATTGCGAACACTTCTGCAACTGGTGTCTAAGCGGAGTCAGCCGCAGCGCCCAGGTGGAAGGACGGCTGCAGTTACCGCTGCGAATTATCGGCGCCCTGTTTCACGCGTAACCGGTACGGCGAATTCCGCAATACCGGAATCATCCGACGCGCCCACACTGGCCACTGAACCATATCGTACTCATTCATCCGATCAGGAGGAGATTCCATGTCATCGTCAACTCAGGTCCGTACGCCGCCGGTCGAAACCGAATTCGTGACTATCCCGAGAACCCAGCTGAAAGTCTCCCGGGTAGCGCTCGGCACGTGGGCCATGGGCGGCTGGATGTGGGGAGGAACCGATCAACGCGAATCGGTGGCCACCATACACGCCGCCATGGACCAAGGCATCAATCTAATCGATACGGCACCCGTGTACGGGTTCGGCGTGTCCGAGGAGATCGTCGGCACGGCTCTTGTGGGCATCCGCGATCGCGCGGTCATCGCCACCAAGACCGGACTGGAGTGGCGCGACGGCAAGGTCTATCGCAACGCGACGCCCGCTCGGATCATGCAGGAGGTCGATGATTCGCTGCGGCGCCTGCGCACAGACTACATCGACATCTACCAGGTCCATTGGCCGGACCCCCTCGTGCCCGTCGAGGAGACCGCCGAGGCCATGCGCTCGCTTTACGAGATGGGAAAGATCCGGGCCATCGGAGTGAGCAACTTTTCAGTCGACCAGATGGCGCGTTTCCGCCAGGTGGCTCCGCTGCACGTGCTGCAGCCGCCCTATAACCTCTTTGAGCGCGCCATCGAGGCGGATATCCTGCCATACTCCCGGGCCAATGACATCACGACACTTGGCTACGGCGCACTCTGCCGCGGGTTGCTGAGTGGGCGCATTCGACCGAATACCGCCTTCGACGGCGACGACCTGCGGCGCGTCGACCCCAAATTCCAGCCGCCCCGATTGGCTCAGTATCTACAGGCCGTGGGTCAACTCGATGAATTCGCGCAGCGCCGATTTCAGCGCCGCGTGATCCATCTGGCCGTGCGCTGGATGCTCGACCAGGGCATCAGCGTGGCACTCTGGGGCGGCCGCCACCCGGATCAGGTAGAGGCAGCGCTGGGTGTCGCGGGCTGGTCGCTCACTGACGCGGAGCGCGAGATGATCGAGCACATCGTCAACACCGCCGTCGTCGATCCCGTCGGCCCTGAGTTCATGGCGCCTCCGCAACGCCCCTAATTGCGGACAAGACTGTAAGGAATTTACTTATGAAAATTGGATTCATCGGACTCGGCCGCATGGGCACCGCCATGGCTACCAACCTCGTGCGGGCCGGTCATGACGTCACCGTATTCAACCGCAGCCCCGGAAGAAGCGCCTCGCTCGTCGTGCTCGGTGCGCACGAAGCCGTCCACCTCGCTGAGGCGTGCAACGGCAGTGCCGTGATCTCGATGCTCGCGAATGATGAGGCCGCGACCGACATCACCCTCGCCAAAGGGGGCGTCATCGATCATCTGCCCAAGGGCGCGATCCACGTATCGATGAGCACGATCAGTGTGGAGCTCTCCAAGCGCCTGGCGCAGGCGCACGCGAAGGCGGGACAGCGCTATGTTGCCGCGCCGGTTTTCGGCCGCCCGGATATGGCGGCGGCGGCAAAGCTATTCATCGTGGCCGCAGGCGACCCCGCCGCCGTCGATGCGTGTCAGCCGCTGTTCGGTGCTCTGGGGCAGAAAACAACCGTGCTCGGGACCGAGCCCTCGGCCGCCAATCTGGTGAAACTCAGCGGCAACTTTCTGCTAGCCTCCGCCATCGAGGCGCTGGGTGAAGCCGTGGCGCTGGTCGGCAAGGCCGGCATCGACCCACGCGCGTACATCGAGTTCCTCACTTCGACCGTGTTCAATGTCCCGGCGTACAAGACCTACGGAGCCCTCATCGCGCAGCGCAAGTTTGAACCCGCGGCGTTCGCGGCGGCGCTCGGATACAAGGATATCCGTCTCACGCTGGCTGCGGCCGAGAGCCTGCGCGTACCCATGCCGCTCGGAAGCCTGCTGCATGACCGATTCCTGCGTCTGCTCGCCCAGGGCGGCGAGAATCTCGATTGGTCCGCGATCGGCGGCCTGGCGACCCAGGACGCCGGGGATGTTCAACCCGTGTCCCACGGGCAGGTCGCCTGACCGACTTCCATCCTCGGTCGCTCGGCGAGTGTCGGCCCCCAGTCGAAGCAACGGCCGAGGATGGCTTTCACGATCAGGTGATCGGTGGCGGACCTGGCGCCGACGCCTATGTTGATTTCTGTCCTGCGACCATCGCCTTGCCGTTGCGCACACCCGAAGAATCCTCCCAACCGCCGCCGAGCGCAAGGATGAGATTCACGCTGGCGCTCAGCTGCATGGTATCGAGATTGAGCGCCTCCAGCTGGGTCTGCAGGAGGGCGGTCTGAGAGGTGACGACGGTGAGGTAGTCCGTCGCGCCCTGCTTGTACAGAGCCATGGCGAAGTCCAACGTACGCTGAGCGGCGTCGACCGCGGCCTTTTCCTCGACCGTGGCGTCGTGATAATGATCAAGTGTGGCGAGGCTGTCTTCAACTTGCTGAAACGCGCTGACGACGGTGCTGCGGTAATTCGCGGCCGAGGCATCGAACTCGGCGCGCGCCTGGGCGACCTGCGCCCGGCGCAGTCCACCGTCAAACACACTGAGCAGAGCGTTCGGTCCGATCGCCCAGAACGAGCTCGGCGCGCTCAGCCAATTCGAGAAGCCGGTACTTTGAAAGCCGCCCTGGGCACCCAAGGTGAGCGTCGGAAAATATGCCGCACGTGCGACTCCGATGTTGGCATTGGCCGCAATCATGCGCCGCTGCGCGGCCGCGATATCCGGACGGCGCTCGAGCAACGTGGCGGGCACGCCGCTCGGAATCCGCGGCAGTGTAATGGCGACGATCGCGGGCTTGATCGAGAACGTCGAGGCCGACACGCCGAGCAGCGCCGCAATGGCGTGTTCCATGAGAGCGCGCTGCGCAAGCGTCTGCGCCGCCTGGGAACGCGCGGCATCGAGCTGAGTCTGCGCCTGGGAGACATCTAGCCCGGGAGCAATGCCGGCACCGTGGCGCTGCTCCGTCAAGCTCAGCGCGCGCGTATAGGCTTCCACCGTCTCGTCCAGGATCGCAGAATCGCGGTCCAGGCTGCGCAGCTGAATGTAATCGCCGGTCAGCTGCGCTATCAACGACAGCCGTGCATTCTCCAGATCCGCGGCGGATGCAGCGGCGTTAGCCTCGCCCGCGGCCACTTCGTTGCGAATCTGCCCCCACAGGTCGAGTTCATAGCTGACGCTGCCGCCGAGCGTAGTGGCATTGTAGTAGGTCGGTGTGGTAGGGCCCCTCAGCGGAGCGTTGACGGATTCTCGATTGCGTCCGACGCTTGCATTGACACCCAGCGTTGGAAAAAGCCCTGCTCGAGCCTGGTCGGCGAGCGCCCTCGCCTGCGCGTAGTTGGCCAGTGCTGCGGCAAGGGTCGGGTTCCCCGCGATCAGCGTCGTCTCGAGCTCATCCAGTTCCGCATTATCGTATAGCGTCCACCAGCTGTCGCGAGGCAGGCGGTCCGCCGGCTGGGCCTGCGTCCAGGGCCCAAGCTCCTTATAGGCGTCCGCGGTGGGAATGTCCGGGGTCTTCAGCGGCGGCGCGAGAGAACAGGAGGCGAGCAGCAGCGTTAGCGCGACGCCGCATCCGCGTGCACTCCTAGCCTTTTTCATTTTTATTCTTCGCTTGGCCAGCTACAGCAGCGCTCGGCGCCGCAGCCGCGAGACGCACTTGGGCGCCGGTATCAATTCCATCGGGCGGATTTTCGATGACACGATCGTTCGAGGCGAGGCCGGATGCGATCTCGATGACCGCCCCCAAGTCCCGTTGGATCGTCACCGGCTTGAGCACCACGTGGTTGTCCGCGTTCACCGTGGCGATGGAGAGCCCCTTGGCGTCGAAAATCAGGGCGCTCGAGGGCACACTGAGCACGTTGGCGGGTGCGGCGATTTGCAGATGCAAGCTGGCGTAGTCCCCCGGCATCAATTCTCCGGCGCTATTGTCGACAATGAGCTGCATCAGGGTGGTGCCTGTGCTCGGGCTGACGGCCTGGGCCGACGCCTCGACCGTTCCGCTATAGGTCTTATCGGGATGCTCGGGTACCCGGATCGTGGCCTCGGTGCCCGGCGGCACGCTCGGCACATAGTTCTGCGGCACGTTGACGTAGACGCGCAGCTTGCTCGTTTCGGAAACCACGAACAGCTCCTGACCGCCGCCGGCGCCCACATTGATCAGCGCGCCAATGTCGGTGTCGCGCGCAGTGACGATGCCGTCGAACGGCGCGATCAGGCGCTTGAAGCCTTCCTCGGCGACCAACTGGTCGACGTTCGCCTGCGCCGCCTTGACCTGGGCGACATTGGCATTCCAAGTGAAGGTGCGCTGGTCCACGTCTTGCTTGGCGACAGCATCGGTATTGGCCAGCGACTGCCAGCGTTCCGCTGTGATTTGCGCAAGCTTGGCATTGGCCTGGGCGACGCTCAGAGCGGCACGTGCCTGCATGAGCTGCTGGTCCAGATCGGGCGTTTCGATCTCGGCGAGCAGATCGCCGGCCTTTACCTTGCCGCCGATATCATGCTTCCAGTCTTTCAAATAGCCCGGGACACGCGCGTAGATGGGCGCGCTGATGTAGGCCTGCAGGCGCCCGGGCAGGTCCAACCCCGATTCATTCTCTACATGGGTGGGCGTCACGAGCGCCACGACCGGCAGAGCCTGCGCCTCGGTCAAATCGTGCAGATGGGAGTTCTGCGATGCGCGCAGGCCGATGCCATAGGCGACGACGGCGATGGCGAGAAGCGCGAATACGCCGCCCGCCTGGCGCAGCCGGTGCACCACGGGTCCGCCGGGAATTCGATCAGGCTGGGACATGGGTCGCTCCGAGTTTGGCTTCAGGTATTGGCTTTGGGCCGTGGTGCCGGTGAATGATGCTGAACATCACCGGGACGAAGAACAGTGTCGAGACCGTGGCGAATATCAGACCGCCGATCACGGCGCGGCCGAGCGGTGCGTTCTGTTCGCCGCCCTCGCCGAGACCTAGCGCCATCGGCAGCATGCCGATCACCATCGCCAGCGCCGTCATCATCACCGGGCGCAGACGCACGAATCCGGCTTCGAGCGCCGCCTGTGTCGCATCGCCGATCTCGTTGAGCTTTTCGCGTGCGAAGCTGATGACCAGCACACTGTTCGCGGTCGCCACGCCCATACACATGATCGCGCCAGTGAGCGCCGGCACCGACAGCGTGGTATGGGTCGCAAACAGCATCCAAACGATGCCGGCAATGGCCGCCGGCAGCGCCGTGATGATGACGAAGGGGTCGGTCCATGACTGGAAGTTGATCACGACCACGAAATAGACCAGCACAACGGCACCCAGGAGACCGAACAATAGGCCCGAGTAGGCGCTGTTCATGGTCGCCGTCTGGCCCACCAGGGCGATGATGGAACCCTTCGGCTTGTCCTTGTCGTTCTCGGCGATGACCTTGCGGATGTCTGCGGAGACCGCTCCCAAATCGCGCCCCTGCACCGTCGCGTAAATCTCCACCATCGGGGCGATGTCGTACTGCGACACCACGGCGTCCCTATGGGTGCGATGAATGTCGGCGACGCCGCCGAGAACCGTGGTCGGCGCGCCCGTGGCGTTGACCGGCAGATTCTGCAGCGCCGGCAGCGTGTCGACCTGGTATTGCGGCGTCTGCAGCGCGATCGGATAGGTGACGCCGTTCTTCTCGTTGAGCCAGTACACGGGTGCAACCTGGATGGAACTGGCCAGGTTGACCACCAGGCTGTTGGTCACGTCCGCGGCGGTCACGCCGGTGTATTGGGCGCGCGTACGGTCGATATCCACATCGAACGCGGGCTGCGCGGCCGATTGCTGTATGCGCGCATCGGCCACGCCGGTGATATGGCGAACCTGCGCCAACAGCTTGTTGGCGTAGCCATAATCCGCGCCCAGATCGTTGCCGCGGACCTGCAGATCGATCGGCGCCGGCGCGCCGAAATTGAGGATCTGGCTGACGATATCCGCCGGCAGAAACGAAAATGTCATGCCCGGAAAGCGGCGCGGCAGTTCATCGCGTAGGCGACTGACGTAGCCCGCGGTCGGTGCGTGCCCCTCGTTGAGCGAGATTTGGATGTCTCCGTCCGACTCGCCAATCGTACCGGTATTGTTGTAGATGGTGTTGATCGACGAAAGATAGGTACCGATGTTGTCCACCACCGCCCCCACCTGGGCCGGGGGGATTATTTCTCGGATCGCCTTTTCCACGTCGGTGAACTGCGCGGCCGTCTCCTCGATACGCATGCCGATCGGCGCCCGCACATGCAGCTGAATCTGACCGCCGTCCACCTCCGGGAAGAAATTGCGGCCGAGAAACGGTGCGAGCGAGAACGAGACGGCGATGAAGCCGAGAAAACCGCCTACAAACAACCCGCGATGCCTGATGGCAAGCGCCAGAAGCTCGTGATAACGGGCCCGCAGCCGCGTAAAGCGCTCCTCGAATCCGAGCTGAAAGCGCACCAATGGGTTCCTCGACCGCGGCTGCTCGATGGCGTTGTTGTGCTCATCGACGTGAGCGACGTGCATACGCAGCAGATACTTAGCCAGCGTCGGAACCAGGGTGCGGGACAAAAGGAACGAGAAAATCATGGCGAACATCACGCTCTCCGCCATGGGCACGAACAGGAAGCGGGCCACGCCGCTCAGGAAGAACATTGGAATGAACACGATGCAGATGCACAGCAGGGACACGAAAGCCGGGATGACGATCTGCGAAGAGCCATCGAGGATCGCGGTTTCGACATCCTTTCCCTGTTCGAGGTGATAGTTGATGCTCTCGATCGTCACCGTCGCCTCATCGACCAGTATGCCCACGGCGAGCGCAAGCCCCCCCAAGGTCATGATGTTGAGCGTTTCGCCGATTGCCGACAGGGTGGCGATCGCGCCCAAGATCGATAGCGGAATCGAGGTGGTCACGATCAGGGTCGAGCGCCAGCTGCCGAGGAACAAGAGAATCATCAGGCTGGTGAGAGCGGCCGCGATCACGCCTTCGCGGATCACCCCCTGAATCGATGCCCGCACGAAGATCGATTGATCGCCAATCGGCTTGATGTCGAGCGCATCGGGGAGCGATGGTTTGATGATTGTCAGCATCTTTTTGATGCCGGAGACGATGTCGAGCGTCGAGGTCGAACCGTTCTTGAACACACTTAAGAGCACCGAGCGATCGCCGTCCACATGGACCACGTTGACCTGCACCGCACTGCCGTTGCGCACCTGCGCGACATCGTGCATGTAGACCATTGCGCCCCCGACGTTCTTGATCGGCAGGCTGCCAAGGTCAGGAATTTTCGACGGCGCGCTGTTGAGGTTGACGGTGTATTCGTATTTGCCGACCTTCTCGGTGCCGGCCGGCGTGATCAGGTTCTGCGCGGCAAGCGCATTGGCGACATCGAGGCCCGTTAGGCCGCGCGACTGAAGTGCGGCGGTGTCGAGGTCGAACATCACCTGCGGCGTCTTTCCGCCGAAGGGCCAAGGGATGCCCGCACCCTGCACCGTGACCAGGCGGGGGCGGATGAAGTTCATGCCCAGATCCGCAAGACTCTGCTCGGTCAGTCCCTTGCCCGACAGCGCCAACTGTATGATCGGAACCGTCGAGGCACTGTAACTGACGATCAACGGCGGCGTCGCCCCGGGCGGCATCTGCTTGAGCAAGGTCTGCGAAATCGCGGTCACCTGCGCGTTCGCGGTCGCGATATTGACCGATGGGTGAAAGAAGATCTTGACGATGCCGAAGGTGGTATACGAATTCGACTCGATGTGCTCGATGTCGTTGACCGTCGTCGTCAAGGAACGCTCGAATGGAGTGATGATGCGTCCGGCCATATCGTCGGGCGGCAATCCCTGGTATTGCCAGGCCACCCCGATGATGGGAATGTCGATGCTCGGAAATATATCCACCGGCATGCGCAGCGCGGCGAGCGTGCCGATCAGGAAAATCAGCAAGGCCGCCACGATGAACGTATAGGGCCGGTTCAGCGCAAGACGGACTATGCCGAGCATGTGAGCTAGCGCCCCCCCTGCTCGATCGACAGGCTGTCAACCACGGGGCTGGCACCGCTCGCCCTCCTCGCCGTACGCAATGCCTTTCGCATGTCCCAGTCATCGAAGACGCGGCCGCTGAGTACGACGACGCCTCCTTCGACCGATACGTTGATGTGTTCGTCGTCGAGATAGGGATTCGCGTGCAGTGCCGCCGCCACCTGCTTCTGTAATTTCCGGTCCGCCCCGTCTGTGCCGTGCACGGTCGAAACCCCGGCGCCGTTCGATCGACCGGCCGCAAGCGACTGAGCAGTTTGTGCGCCCGCCTGCGGCGCGTAGCCGCCAAGTCCGCACACCAGCGCGACGGAGTATGCGCAAACGATTCCGATAAGATTCCTGTGTCCGTTTTTCATCGTCTACTCCCGGCCTTCGGGGTCAAGGCGCGTTGCTTCGTAGAGGAACCAGACGCGACGTTCAGTCTCGTCGATCCACATTTCGATCAGGCTCGCGGTGGCCACGTCGCTAAACTGGTCGCATAGCGAGTGGGCGTTTCGTAGACGGATCGCCAATTGCGCGTTGTCCTCGCACAGCTCGGTCAGCATGTCCTGAGCAGCGACAAATTCCTTGTCGTTGTCGACGACACGCTGAAGCCGGGCGATCTGGCCGATCGAATGTAAAGTCACCCCGCCGATCTTCCTGACACGTTCCGCAATGGCATCGGTCGTGGCGAATATCTGCTCGCTCTGCTCATCCAGGAGCAGGTGGTAGTCGCGAAAATGCGGCCCGGATACGTGCCAATGGAAGCTCTTCGTCTTGACGTAGAGGGCGAAGACATCGGCCAAAAGAGCCGTCAAAGAGGCCGATATCTTTGTCACGGCGCCCGGCTCGAAGCCCGATGGCATCGACGCCGGTCTGCGCCTCGCGTGTTCTGTTACTCGAGCGTTCATCGTCTTGGACTCCTCGTTTACTATCGATGTGTAGAGGATGGAACCGACAAGTGTCCCGGACATTTCCGCGGGGGCTGATTCTGTTCCAGTTGAAACCTAGGGGCCGGCCGATCTAGAGGCGGGTCCGCCGCTTCGGCCCGACCTTGCCGGTCATTTGGGACGGCCGCGCTCGGCGGCCACTTCGGCCGCCATCACGAGCTTCCCGTGATTTCCCCAAGAGCTGCGCTCATAGTCGATGATGTCGGCGATGCTGGCGTCGTCGAGAATGCCGCCGAAAGCCGGCATGGGATCGGTGTACAGTACGCCCCCGGCCCTGCCGCCCTGTAATCCATCGAGCACCACCCGAATGTGCTTTGTTGCATCGGCCTTGGTGACCACTCCGCTTCCCTTGAGCGGCGGAAACGTGCCGGGTCTCCCCTCACCATTTGCTCCGTGACAGGAGGAGCAGTACCTGGTGTACAGGGCTCGACCCTTCGCCGTATCGAAGCCGGATTGGGCCGCATCGAAGCCCGATTGGAGGGATTGACCGCCGGCAGGCTCAGCGGTAAGCGATCCCAGGCAGAGGAGCACCACGATCGTCAGCGTATGAAGAACCATTCCGTACATGAATTCCCTCCTCCCGCGGCGCGGGCTTTCGTACTCCGATGTCCCGTTTCGTCGATGATGGTAAGTGCCCAGGAGCAAGGTTGCTGCTGGAGAGTTTCGTGATGGTTTCGCCGGGCGGCGTCTGCGTTTCGTTTGCAATCTAAACTATTACAGCTAATACATTTATGCGTCAGGACGGTTGCGGCTGGTCATCATGAGTGCGGCCCCAAGAACTGCGCAGGCGGCGCCGAACAGATAGACAGCGGCGTAACCGAAATGCCCGGCGATCACGCCCGCCGCAGGGCCGGAGAGGCCGTAGGCGATGTCGAGGAATGCAACGAACGCGCCCATCGCGCTGCCGCGATTGGCCGGCAGCACCCGCTTCAGCGCCTCCACTCCGAGCGCCGGGAAGACCAGCGCGCAGCCCAGGCCCGTGACCAGCGCACCGGCGAGCGCAACGCTCTCATGCTGAGCGCCCCACAGCATCGCCTGACCGAGCGCCTCGACGAGCAGCGAGGACAGCGCGACGCGATAGCCGCTCATCCGGTCGGGTAGCGATCCGAGCACCACTCGAACGAAGATGAACCCCGTGCCGAAGGCGGTCATGACCCAGCCCGCATGATCCCAGTGACGCGCCGCGAAGAAGAGCGAGGCGAAGGCAGTCAGACCCGACAGCCCCACGCCCTGGAGCATCAGGCCGAGACCTTCCCGCCAGATCTGGCCGATCACCCGGTAGAAGGGCAGACGCTGACCGGCGGGACTGGTGTAGGACTGCTCCCGGAAGGCGATGACCGCCGCAATGAGCGGTGCGACGATGCAGGCGAGCATGGCCGCCTGCAGCCCAGAGGTCTGATAGAGCGCCATCCCAATCGGCGCGCCGATGGCGAGTGCGGCGAACATGGCGATGCCCGTCCAGGACATCGACATGCCGGCGCGCGGCGGCCCGACCGAGGCGATCGACCAGGAGACCCCACCGGTGACCAACTGGCTCTCCCCGACGCCGGCGACCAGACGGCCGACGACGATGATGGCGAGGCGGATAGCCGGGGAGAACCCCGGGATGGCGGCGATGAGATAGAGCAGTCCGCCGAGCGCACAGACCGCCGCGCCCTGCAGCATGGAGCGCTTTCCGCCATGCTGATCGGTGAGTCTGCCCGCATAACCGCGCGTCAGCACGGTGGCGAGGAACTGGATGCCGATCACCAATCCGACGATCAGATTACTGAAGCCCAGTTTGTCGTGGACGAACAGCGGGATCACCGGCAGCGGTAAACCGACGGCCAGATAGCCGCATAGCAGCGCCGCGATGATGCCCGGCGCGGGACGAGACAGATAAACCGGTGAGGTCTGCGGCAGACTCACACCCTGTGCAGCAAGAGTTGACATGACACGCTCCAAATAAAGGTGAGGATCGTCGCCGCCCGTTCTTCGGGCGGCGACGTCGGGTCAGGCCGCGGACTTCGAGGCCGTGGATGCGCCGAACAGCTCCGGGCGATAGCCGCTCACCTCGAGCAGATAGTCGCGCGAGGCGGTCACCTCGGCGGTGAGTTTGGCGACATCGACTCCCACCAGCTGGCCCGCCCGCTTGCGGATCTCTCCGGCCACCATCACCGTGTCCACATCGGAGCGCTCGACCGCTTGGACGATCGTGCCGATGGCATTGGTCACCGGGAACACGGCGACGCCCTGGGTGCGCACCATGATGAGGTCGGCCTGCTTGCCGGGCGTCAGGGTACCGATCTCGCGCTCCAGACCCGCCGCGCGGGCGCCGTTGACGGTCGCGGCCTCGAGCACCGCGTCCACCGAGATGGGCTTCGGCACATGGGCCTCGCCCCGGAAGCGGCGGTAGCGCATCGCCGAGCGCTGCTGCCCGAACAGGGCATGCATCTCGCCGAACAAGTCGCTGCCGAACGCCGTGTCGAGGTCGATGCCGAGCGCCGGGGTGAGGCCGTGATCGATCGCCTGCTGGTAGGCGAAGGTCTCATCGTCGAAGCCGAACAGCGCATCCGAGCGTGGATTGATGGTGATGTTGACACCCGCCTCGGCAAACAGCTTCCACGTCTCCTGCGGCACCCGGGTGCAGTGGTTGAAGATATTGTGCGGGCCCAGCACGCCGGGTTTGGCGAACTCCGGTCCGAGCTTCGCGAGGTCGCCGATGAACTCCGTCAGAATATGCATGTCGAGCCCGCGTGCGACCTTCCACCAGTCGAGATTGAGCTGACCGAACAGGCCCACCCGAACCAAGCCCTCGCCCTGGTTCCAATTGTCGGCGAGACGCTTCAGGTCCGCCGGCAAATGGGCGGTCGAGGCCTGCTTGTCCATCGCCGCGCCGACCATGTGCAGGGCGCGGATACCGACCGCGTCGAGCGCATCGAGCGCCGCATCCGTATGCCCGGGACTGCGCGATGAGTGGCAGGCATCGATGATGGTGGTGATGCCGGCATCGAGCGACGCCACCGCGGTCAGCTTCGTGCTCAGATACATGTCGAGCGGGCGGTAGTGCGCGCCCAGCTTCCCGGCCACGACGTCGATGTAGGCAAACAGATCATCGACATCGGGCATCATGCGGCGCATCACGCCGAGCCACATATGATGATGCGCATCGATGAGGCCCGGCATGACGATGCTGCCGGTGGCGTCGATCACTTCAGCGCCGGCCGCCTGAAGGTTCACGCCGACCGCGGCGATCCGGCTACCGTCGACCAGCACGTCGCCCGTCGAGAGATTGGGCACAGTGGGGTCCATCGTGACGACGGTGCCGCCCTTGAAGAGAGTGCGGCCGTTGTTCTGCTTGCTCATGGTTCAACTCCTTATCGGTAACTAACGAATCTGCTGGGCACCTTTATCGCCCGGACGGACTCTTGAATCAATGCGCCCTATGTCAGATGATTCATGACTTTTAGGCATGAATAGCCCGATGACTTTCG
>Ga0302324_100020403_pt1 | contig 12962 bp, 9 predicted proteins | sample Palsa_T0_1_FD_201949 | JGI IMG/M metagenome (GOLD analysis project Ga0302324, IMG submission 201949) | Peat permafrost microbial communities from Stordalen Mire near Abisko, Sweden - Palsa_T0_1 | ecosystem: Environmental > Terrestrial > Soil > Palsa > Peat permafrost | place: Sweden: Abisko...
TGGGCGTTTCGATGATGACCTCGTGCGCTCCGACGCCGTTCATGCGATCGAACATGCCCTCGCCCTCGCGATCGAGATCGCCCTCGATGCCGAGGGCCGGGAACTTGTTCGGCACCACCCGAACGCTCCAGCCAGGCGTGTTGCGCCCTCCGCCATTGCGGCCGTAAGCCAGGATCTCCGGCGGGGTCTTGCTCTCATTGCCGGAGCAAAACGGGCAGAATCCCTTGCCCTCGATTTTCACGCTGGACCGGACGAAATCGGTAGGCCTCTTCGCTCGATCGGTGGAAATGATCACCCAGCGGCCTGTAATCGGATCTTTACGAAGTTCCGGCAACGAATCCCCCCCTGTCCCCACGGCTACGAGGCTGCCTCACCACCAAGGCAGGTTGCTTGTCTTCCACTGTAGCGCTTTGGATCGACCCTTAAAAGAGCTACGCAGGCGCTCGCGGCCTACTGGTCAGTAAACGCTCCCTTGTGCAGCCGCACGGCCGGCCGCTGACCCGGGCGCGATTCGATGGCCATCACGTCGAAACGACAAGGGGCCTCACAGATGCGGCGCAGAGCCAGAAAACGTCGCGCCACGCGAGAAAGGTTGCGGCGCTTGTCGCGGGTCACCGCGTCCTCTGGCAGGCCGCGCGTTCCATCTTCGCCCTGGCGCGTTTTCACTTCCACAAATGCCAGCACTTCGCCATCGTAACCGACCAGATCGATCTCGCCATGGATTCCCGCCACCGTGAAATTCCGCGCGACGATCGTGTAACCGTGCCGCCGTAAATACCAATACGCGTAGGTCTCGCCCCGAACCCCCGTTCGGCGCCTCACGCTTCGATTGTTCGCGCCGTTGGCCGACGCGCCCTCGGCCGCGAAGCCGTTTCGCGACGCCCACTGAACCAAACCGAAGACCACACGGGAAAATAATTTCATCGACACTTCCGCACGGGCACTTTATCAATCGATGCGATAGCTGCCCGAGGGGCGAATGGCGAGCTAGCGGGCCTTCTCTACCTCGCGAATCGTTTCGCCGAGCACGCGGATCGCAAAGTCCGCTTGTTCCTCGTCGATCACCAGTGGAGGGCAGAGCCGTATGGCGTTTTCACCCGCGCCCAGCACGAGCAGGCCTTTCGCAAACGCGCGAGCGATGATCAGGTCGCGCAGCTCCTGGTTGCGCTCTTTCGTCTTCTGGTCCTTGACGATTTCGATCCCGATCATCAAGCCCTTGCCCCGAACATCTCCGACGGTGCGAAACTCCTCGCGCCAGCCTGCCAGACGTCCAAAAACATAGCCACCGAGCCGCCGCGCGTTTTCCATGTATTGGCTCTCGACCAACCGCACGGTGACCAGTGAAGCGGCGACGCAGACCGGATTACCGCCAAAGGTCGAACCTTGCGCCCCGGGCGGCCAGTCCATCACGCTGGCCCGCGCAATCATCGCCGAGAGCGGCATCCCCGACGCAATCCCCTTGGAAACACACATAATGTCCGGCTCGATTCCGGCGTGGTCACCCGCCCACCACTTGCCGGTCCGGCCCATGCCGCTCTGAATCTCGTCGGTCACCAGCAGAATGCCGTGGCGCCGGCAAATGCTTTGCAGCTCGAGCAAAAATTCGGCAGGCGCGGGCACATACCCACCCTCGCCCTGAATGGGCTCGACGACGATGGCCGCAACCTCTTCGGGATCCACCATCCTCCGAAAGAGTTCGCGCTCGAGAAAAGGAGCGCACTCGGTGCAGCAAGACTCAGCCGGCTTCCCGTACGGGCACCGATACGGATTCGCATACGGCACATGGAAAACGTCCGAGAGCAGCGCGCCAAAACCCTTGCGCTGCGTGACCTTCGACGCCGTCAGCGACAGCGCACCCATGGTGCGACCGTGGAAGGCGCCGTAGAAGGCGATGATCTTGTTCCGGCGCGTGTGATAGCGCGCTAGCTTAATCGCTGCCTCGACCGCTTCCGTTCCCGAATTGCCGAAGTAGACGCGCTTCGCCTCCTTGCCCGGGGCAATTGCCGCAAGCTTCTCCGCCAGAGCTGCCATGTTGGGATAATAAAAATCGGTACCCGACATGTGGATCAACTTCGCGGCTTGTTCCTGGATGGCGGCGACAACTTCCGGATGGCAGTGGCCGGTGGCCACGACGGCAATTCCCGCGGCGAAATCCAGAAATATGTTTCCGTCGACGTCTTCCACCAGCGCGCCACGGCCGCGCTTGGCCACCAGCGGATAGCTCCGCGTGTAGGAGGGCGAAATGTATTGCCGATCAAGCTCCAGGACGCGCTTGGCTTCCGGCCCCGGCAGCTCAGTGATCAACCGCGGGAGCTTGGTCTCCGTGATCGCTTGGGTCATCGCCGCCTCCTCACAGCATCGCGTGGATAAAGCGCGGCTCGACGGCGCTGAACGGGTTCGCGGACTCGGTTGCTAAAGGCTGCCACCCAAAAAGGGGGAAATCCGGGAGGGTCACTTACGTTTCCAGTGAACCCCGCCGTCACGGGTATCCTCCAATAAGATACCACGCTCGGCAAGCTGCTGGCGGATGCGGTCGGCCTTCGCGAAATCGCGGTTCTTGCGCGCCTCCTGGCGTTCCGCGACAAGCGCCTCGATATCGGCATCGCTCGGCACGATGTCGCCCGTTCCGATGCCCAACGAGCGCAATTTCTCGGCGTCATCATCGCTAAGCACGGCAAAGATGGCGTCGAAAGCCTCCATCGTGCGAAGCACCGGGCCGGCGTCATCCTGGCGGAATTCGCCGCGATCCATGGCGGTGTTGGCATCGCGTACCAGGTCGAAGATCGCCGCCAGCGCTTGCGCCGTGTTCAGGTCGTCCTCCAGTCCCTGCTCGAACTCATCCTTGGCCCGCGCGGTTCTCTCGCTGATCGCCGAGCTACCCGCGGGAAATTTCCCGTTGCGCACGCGCGCGACGAAGTTTCGCAAGCGCTCGACCGAGCTGGCCGCCTGCCGCAGGCCGTCCTCGGTGAAACTCAGCTGCCGACGATAGGGAACCGAGGCCAGCAGAAAGCGCAGTGAGGACGGCTTGGTTCCCCGCCCCAGCAGGTCGCGCATAGTATAGAAGTTGCCCAGCGACTTCGACATCTTCTCGAAGTCGACCAGCAAAAACTCGGCGTGCAGCCAGTAATGCACGAAAGGCTTACCCGTCGCGGCTTCCGATTGCGCGATCTCATTTTCGTGATGAGGAAAGACCAGATCCACGCCGCCCGAGTGAATATCCAGCGTCTCGCCGAGATACTTCATGGCCATGGTCGAGCATTCGATGTGCCAGCCGGGACGCCCCGGCCCGATGGCGCTCTCCCAAAAAAACTCGCCGGGTTTCGGAGCCTTCCACAGCGCGAAATCGCGCGCATCGTTCTTGTCGTAGCGATCGACGTCCACGCGCGCGCCAGCCTGAATGCCGCTGAGGTCCACCTTCGATAGCTTGCCGTAGTCGGGAAATTTGGAGATGCGGAAATAGACCGAGCCCTCGCTCACATACGTGAACCCTTTAGCCGTGAGCCGCTCAATGAGCTGCACCATGTCGCCGATGTGATCGGTGGCGCGCACCATGTGCTCGGGCACTTCGAGGCCCAGCGCGGCGCGATCGGCGAGAAACGCCTCGATGTATTTGTCGGTATATTCGCGAATTCCCAAGCCGGCCGCGGCCGCCTTGACGATGATGCGGTCGTCCACGTCGGTGAAGTTCATCACCTGGTCGATCTTGAACCCGCGTGATCGCAGGAAGCGGCGCAGAATGTCTTGGAACACGAAGGTGCGGAAATTGCCGATGTGGGCGTAGTCGTAGACCGTGGGCCCGCAGGCGTAGATGCTAACCTCGCCCGGGTGGAGAGGCACGAACGCCTCCTTCTGCCCCGTCATTGTGTTCTGAAATACGATTTCGCCCATGGCTACCCCGGGCACGCAACACGCGTGCCCGCACACTCCTCGTTTGTTCGCTTTGACGGCTGCGGCTGACGCACGCGGCGTTCGATCGGCTGCAAGATCAGCGGACGTGGCATTCTAGCCGACGGCAGCGGGAGCAAGCAACGTGCGCAAATGCCAAATGCACCCGAGTGTGAACAAGAAAAAGTGCTCACGTGCGCCACATCATTCACATCGCTGCTTTACAGCATCCGGACGCTATGTTATGGTCCTCTCGTTACCGCCGATCCACGCGCCAGGCGGCTGGGCCACTGCATAGCGACCCGCCACAGATTTTGTCGCAGTCCTTCTCCTCTCGAGGAAGTCGAACACGTATCGGTAGCCGTGCCAATTGAGCGGCGTATGCCGTACGTAAGCGTTCAAACAAAGGGGATACCTTGCTCAAGCTTCGTAAAGTCGAGTTGGTCGGCTTCAAATCGTTCCTGGAAAAAGCCCATCTCACGTTCAGCGGCACCGGCCTGACGTGCATCATCGGTCCGAACGGCTGCGGTAAATCCAATATTGTCGACGCCATCTCCTGGGTTCTGGGCGAGCAGAGCCACAAATCGCTGCGCGCCGAGCGCATGGCCGATTGCATCTTCAATGGCACCGCGAAGCGTCCGCCGATGGGCCTGGCGGAGGTCGTCCTCACGCTGGTGGACGCGGAACTCGCCGATGCCGCGCGCCGCGTGTTAGGCGAGCCCGATCCAGGCGTCGAATTCACGATATCGGCGGCGGGGCCCGGTCAGATCGACCTTCAAGATACCGCCGACGCGGTGGGAGAACCGTCCGACGCCGAACGCCAAGCTGCCGCGGAATCCGAAACCACGGCGATCGACCAGGCCAAGCCGTTCCGCAAAAAGCGCGGGCAGAAACCCGCCCTGGAAGTCAAACCCGGCGAGGTGGTGATCGCGCGGCGGTTATACCGCTCCGGGCAAAGCGAATATCGGATCAACGGCCGGACTGCCCGGCTGCGCGACATTCAGGATCTCTTCATGGGCATCGGACTGGGCCCGGATTCCTACGCCATCATCGAACAAGGGCGCATAGGGCAAGTGCTCAGCTCGAAACCTTCGGATCGCCGCGCCATCATCGAAGAAGCCGCCGGCATCACCAAGTTCAAGACCAAGAAGCGCCTGGCCGAAGCCAAGCTGGAATCCTCGAAGGTGAACCTCTCCCGCGTCAACGACATCTACGTCGAGATCGAAAAGCAGCTCGCTTCCCTGAAGCGCCAGGCGTCGAAGGCTCGTCGCTACGCGGAACTGCGCGACCAGATGCGCGGCTTGTTGCGCCAGGTGCTGGCCAGCAAGGCTCTCGAGCTCGACGCCGAAGCCGAGCGGCTTGGTCAGCTGCTCGATGGCGTCACCGCGAACGAAGCAGAAAGAGCCAAATCGCTGAACGAACACGAGGCCGAACAAGAGCTGCTCGACCGCCGTACCGCTGAACTCGACGCCGATTTGCGCCAGCATCACAACCTGATCGGGCAGGCGGCGCTTGAACTCGACCGCGCGGAGAACCGTATCATCTTCAACCGGCAGCGCGCCGAAGGGCTCCGCGTGCGTGAACAGCAGGTTGCCGGCGAGCGTGAACAGGCCGCTGGTCAGATCGCGCAGCTCGAGTCCAGCGTGGCCGCTCAGAACGATGTTGTCGCGAAACTGCACGACGAAACGACCCGTCTGGAGAGTCTGCTTGCAGAGATTGCCGGGCGTTCCTCGGAACTGGCCGGTTCCACCCAATTGGCTGACGCGCGCATTGCCGAGTTACGCCGGCAGATCGCCACGTTCGACGATTCCCTCGCGCGACTCCAGGCCGCTCAGGCCCAGGCCGAGCAATCGCTGGCACACCACGGCGGGGCGCTCGAGCGGCTCGAGCAGTCTGAGCAACAACTGCTCGAGGAGTCGCTCTTCCACCGGGACCGCTCGCAGGCCGCCGAGATTCGCTGGCAATCGGTGAACGATCGCGCCCGCACCCTCGAGGCCGCCGTTGTGACCGCGCAGGAGCACCTGACGAACCTGCGACACGAGCAACAAGCGGCCGGCGCCCGCTGCGAATCTCTGCGCGCCGTCGTCGCTGGCGCTCGCGCTCGCCGCCAGACGCTCGAGCAAGTCCTGAACGACCGTTCCTATACCGCCGAGGCGGTGCAAAAGCTCTTTGCCAGCAATGGCCAGACCGGGACACGCGACTTCCGCGCCGTCGGCGTGCTCGCCGACTACGCCGAGGTCGAATCGCAGCACGAAGGCGCCGTCGAGCAATTCCTGCGCGATGAACTTGAGTACGTGGTCGTCGAAACATTCGACCACGCCCGGGCTGGAATCGCCATGCTGCGCGAAGAAGTCGGAGGACGCGCCACGTTCTTCGTCGATTCGTTGCGCACCCTCAACCTGGCAATCAATGAACCGGCCGGCGTCGACTTTGCATCCGAACCGGCGCTGGTGTCGCGACTCGATCGCCTGGTCGAATTTCGCGACCCGCTCGGCGCCGCGGCAAAGCAGTTCCTGCCGCGCCTGCAGTCCGCATTTCTCGTGGAAACGGCGGAAGCAGCCGAGCGCCTGGCGCGCGAAAATCCCGCGTACAACTTCCTCACGCCCGATGGCACCTGCTATCAGGGGCGCGCCGTCACGGGCGGCCGGCCGGCCGAAGCCGGCCCGCTGGTGATGAAGCGCGAGCTGCGTGCTCTGGAAGCGGAGACGCTACGCCTGGAGGGCCAGGCCAACGCGGCCCAAGCCGCTCTCGAAGCCACTCAGTCCGCGCGGCAGGACGCGGAGCGAGCGCTACAGGAAACCACCGCACAGCATGTCGAGATGGGCAAAGCAGCCGTGGTCGCAACGCTCGAGCGCGATTCGGCCCGATCGGAACTCGCTCGGCTCGGCATGGAACTCGCCTCCTGCCAAAAAGAGATCGAACGGATCCGCCGCGAAGCAGAGATAGCGCGCCAGCGCGCCGCGTCGGCCCAGGCCGAGCGCGAGCAGGCAGCGGGCACTCGCTTGGCTGCCGAACAGGAATTGAGCGACAAGATCGCGAGCATGGCGGAGATGCGCCACGCCGCGGACGTCCAGCACGAGGAGCTCGCGACCCGTCGAGCCGAAAAAGCCGGCTTGGACGAGAAGCTGGCCAGTGCTCGGGCGATCGCTGCGCGCATCCAGGAAGAGCGCAACGACCTGCTGGCGCGCGCCGCCCTGCTCGCCGAGCAGCAAGCCGCCATGGTGAGTGAGCAGCAGCAACTTCTGTCGCAGAACGAAGTGGAACAGCGGCAAACCGAATCGCTTCGCGCCGAGCGCGAGCGTCTGGAGGCGCGCGCGACCGAAATCCAGCACGAAATAGAACGCAGCCGGCTGCGCATCGCGGAGGTGGACGACGCCCTGCGCACGGCTCGCCAGCATCTGGACGAACTGCGCGAACAGCGCGGCCGCTTCGAGGTCGAGCGCGCTCGCAACGATTCCGAACGCGAGCACCTGCGCGCCTCCTGCCTCGAAGAACTCAACGCCCAGCCCGAGGATTTGATTGCCGAGCAGCCGGCCTTGCTCGGCGGCGAAGAGTTGGCCGCCGCCGACACCCAATATCGCGAACTGAAAGAGCGAGTCGCTTCCATGGGTCCGGTAAACATGCTGGCGCTCGAGGAATTCAACGAGTGCGAGCAGCGCGTAACCTTCCACGGCCGCGAGCGCGAGGACCTGTTGCAATCGATCACCGACACGCAGCAGGCCATCACCGAGCTCGACCAAGTCTCACGGCAAAAATTCGAAGAGGCCTTCGCCCAGATCAACGCCCATTTCGCGACGGCCTTCCAGACTCTCTTCGGCGGCGGCATCGGCCAGATGCGCCTCTCCGAACCCGACAGCGCCGGAGATGCGGGCATCGACATCGCCGCGCAGCCGCTGGGCAAGCGTTTGCAGAACGTCCTGCTGCTTTCCGGCGGCGAGAAAGCGTTGACGGCACTGGCTCTGCTCATCGCCATCTTCCGCTACCAGCCAAGTCCCTTTTGCATTCTGGACGAGGTGGACGCGCCGCTGGATGAAACCAATGTCGGCCGCTTCGCGCAGATGGTCTCGGAGATGAGCCAGGACGCGCAGTTTATCGTCGTCACGCACAACCGGCGCACCATGGAGCGGGCCCAAGTGCTTTACGGCGTGACCATGCAAGAGCCGGGCGTCTCGAAGCTGGTCTCTGTGAGCTGGGATCAGGCGCGCGCCGCCGCCGCTAGCAACGCTGCGTAAAACATCTGGCGTTCCGGTCAGGCCGCAACTCGCGTCAGCTGAGCGCCATCTCGCTCGAGAGCATCCTGAATTCGCCGTACGCACAATTTTTTTCCACCGATTTTTACACTTGCCGTTGAGATTTCCTCATTCCATTTGTTTTCGCGGTTGACACGGCCGCTCGCTGCGCTAGAATACGCGCACTTCAGACGACCAGGGGACTCGATCGCACGTGGCTTCTCCTCAAATGAGCGCCGTCATCTGGGAAACGAATTTTCCTGGGCTCACACTCTTGTCGCGAGGCAAGGTGCGAGACCTTTACGAAGTGGCAGGCAACTTGCTGCTCGTGGCCACCGATCGCCTCTCGGCGTTCGACGTCGTGCTGCCGACGCCAATTCCCGACAAAGGGCGCGTGCTCACGCAACTCTCGCTCTTTTGGTTTGAGACGCTGCGTAACGTCGTGCCCAACCATGTTTTAAGCGGGAGTGAATTCCCCGCTGCGGCGAAGCCGTTCCTCCAGCAATTAGAGGGCCGGGCAATGCTCTGCCGCAAGACCCAACCGCTCCCCATCGAGTGCGTGGTGCGCGGCTACATGGCCGGATCGGGTTGGAAAGACTATCGCGCCACGGGAGGGATTTGTGGCATTCCCTTGCCGCAGGGGCTTCACGAATCCGACCGGCTGCCTGCGCCTATCTTTACGCCCTCCACGAAGGCCACGACCGGCCACGACGAAAACATCACCTTTGACCAAACAGTCGCGCGCATTGGCGGGGCGCGCGCCGAGCAGCTTCGCGCCGTTAGTCTTGAGATCTATCGTCGCGCTGCCTCCTACGCGGAGCCTCGCGGCATATTGCTCGCTGATACAAAGTTTGAATTCGGGCTGATCGGCGACGAATTGATCTGGATCGATGAAGCCCTGACGCCAGATTCCTCCAGATTTTGGCCCGCAGCCGGCTACGCACCCGGCCAGCCACAGCCGTCTTTCGACAAACAGTACGTCCGCGACTACCTTGAACGCATCGGCTGGAACAAACAGCCGCCGGGCCCCGAATTACCCGCCGAGGTGGCGGCCGCAACGCAGTCTAAATACCGGGAGGCGTATCGATTGTTGGCCGGGCACGAATTGCCCTGATCCTGACCGGAAAGTTCCAAAACTCTTGTGGAGCGTGCCACTGTGAGAGACCAGTTGGAAGCGTTAGTGGGCCAGATGGTCGAGCGCGGAATTCTGTTTGACGAAGCAGTGAACGAGTTTGAGAAGAAATTCATCAAGCGCGTTTTAGATCGCTCCAATGGAAATCAATCCCGGGCCGCGCGATTGCTCGGCATTCACCGCAACACCCTTAGCCGGAAGATCGACCTCTATAAGCTGGACCATCGCGGGCATCGTCAGTCGTAGCCATCCCACTCCACAGAGCAAGGCGCCCATGCAACCAGGTGGGCCAACCAGGTCGGCAGCTGCCGGAAAACAGAACGGCCCCGGGAACCTCCTCCCGGGGCCGCATTGCTAACACCTGAACCGTGATAATTACTGTGTGGGCTTCTTCGGAGCCGCGCCACGAGCCGGCGGCTTCTTGCCCCCAGCAGGTGCCGGCGCGAGGTCTTCCATATTAATCTTTGCGTTGTCCCACGTCAGCATAAACGGAGTCTGCTGGTACCCGTTCAGCGTGCCTGTGAATCGTACGAAGTCGTCTTTCATCACGCGCTTGGCATCCGGCTGCATGACGATGTGAACTTCCATGTTCGGAGCGGTGGCCGCCTGCATGGCCTCTTGGGTCGCCGCACGGAAAACGTGCAGCGTGAAGTTGTCGCTATCCGTCGGCATGATATCCATCACGCGGACCGCGACGTCCGGGTACTCCAAACCGCAGGTCGCCAGCCACATGGTCTTGCCGTGGTCTCCGCCCTCCTGCAGCCAGGGGAGAAAGTTTTCCGTATCGTCCCGAGCTTTCTGGAGGTCGTCCGCGCTGGGAACCGCTAGCGTCGCCGGACGGTCTCCGCTCGAACCCGCCAAGGTAACCAGTTCGTTGATCTCGTCATCGCCGAGCTTCTCGCACGCCGGCTGCTGATAGTGCAGCAATTGGCTGCGCAGGTAAGTGCGCACTTGCGCTTCGCCGGGCCCCTTCAGAGCGATCGAGCGCGAGAGTTCCCAGAATCCATCCACCGACTTCGGCGGCATGTCCTGCAAATCAGCCACGCCCAGGCGGAAATGCGTCACCGCGTCGTTGGGATCGAGCGCTAGCACCGCCTTGTAGGAAGCTTCCGCGGACTTGTAATCCTTGAGTTGCGACTCCGTCATGCCGGCGACGGTGTTGAACATGATGCCGATGCTTTTTTTCTGGGTCGCGAACTGCTCGTCCGTGGTTTTTTCCGGCTTCATCCACGCTGCCAGCGTCGTCAAGCCCGCCGCGGCGGCGTCCTTGGCCTTGCCAAGCGCTTCGGGGGTCTGCAGGCTCTTATCCGCCTGCCCCGCAAGGAACGCCTGCGCTCGCGCGACTTGCGCTTGCAGACGCGCCCCAAGATCCACCTTGTCTCCGAGCGCGAGCAATTTGTCTACGTACTCGATCGTTTGCGGATAATTCTTGAGCGCGTAGTAGGCGAGGTAATAATCTTGGTAAACGTAAGTCAACAGCGCCGACATCGGATACTTCATCACGAAGTCGTCCAGCAGCTTGATTTTCTGCTGCGGGTTTTGTTCCATGTGCGCCGAGGTGTAAGCGTTGTATTCCGCTAAGGTGTATGCCGGCTTCGCCGCCTGCGCTGGCGCTTGCTGTTGCTGCGGTGCCGCCCAAGCCGCCGCGCTGACTCCGATCAGCAGCGCCGCTGCCAGCCACAACGCACTCATCCTCTGAGAGGTTTGCTTCATGACCCGCCTCCTGGGCAAGACCTTGCCGCGTCGCTTGAAGCCACCAAGAAAAAAATCCACCAGGGACTCATCGATGCAAAAAGCTAGTGGATTATAGAAAATCCCTCACGGCGGTGCAAGCGCCATTCCCCATCGACGCCGCACCGCGGTCCGCGCGTTCGCGTACCGTGAAAGGTGTAAGCCTCCACTTGGGGTCCGCAGTCATACTAAGATGAGTTCGCCGAGCGAAAAGGTTGCGGGCTCGGCGTGAGGCGACGTTACTCATCCGCGTCATAAAACGTTGCCTCCTGGGAGAACTCCAGTGACACAAGAAAGTCCGCAGACGCGCGACACAATTCTCGCCGGGCAGGTGGCCCTGATCACCGGAGGCAGCCGCGGCATCGGCTTGGCAGTCGCGCGGCGCCTGGGCGAGTTGGGCGCTCGCCTTGCGATCTGCGGACGGCGCGCCGAGACGCTCAGCCAAGCCTCCCAAGCCTTGTCTGGCGAAGGCATCTCCGTGCTCACGGTCGTCGCCGACGTTACACGCGCGGCTGACGTCGCCTCGATGGTCCAGAAAGTCGAAGCCGAGCTGGGCCCGATCGACATCTTGGTTAACAACGCCGGCATGGGCATCTTCGGGCCATTCCACGATCGCAGCGAAACCGAATGGGACACCGTGCTCAACACCAACCTCAAATCCGTCTTTCTGGTCAGCCGCGCCGCGGTGCCCGCCATGATTCGCCGGCGTCGCGGCCGCGTCGTCAACATCAGCTCGCTCGCCGGGAAGAATACATTTCCGGGTGGCGTCCTCTACTGTGCGTCTAAGTGGGGCCTGATGGGTCTGACCGGTTGCATGGCCGAGGAATTGCGAACCCACGGTATCCGCGTCAGCGTGATTTGTCCGGGGAGCGTCGCCACGGACTTCTCTCCCCTTGCCGGCCGCAACCCAGCGGCGCTGCTGCAAGCCGATGACGTGGCCCATGCCGTGGTCGCGGTCGTCACCGAGGGGCCGCACAGTTTCATCAGCGAAGTCAGCCTGCGTCCGCCGCAAAAATCCTAGCGCCGTTGAGGCGACAATGAGTCCCCGCGCGCCGGCGACCGGATTTCCTGCGAATCATTGCTAAGATCGCCGCTGGCCTTGACATACCACCACTCGGTGTCTAGCATAAGCTTCCCTTTTACCATGGAGGGCGCGTGATCAAGCTGGACATCGTCAATGCCGTCGTCGCACAGACATCTGTGACGCGCACTCAGGCCGAACAGGCCGTCGAAACGGTCTTTCGTGCGCTGAAGGATTCCCTCGGTCGCGGCCAGCGTATCGAGCTCCGGCGCTTTGGCGTGTTCAACGTCAAGCCCCGCAAGACCGGCATCGGGCGCAATCCTCGCACCGGTGAGGAAGTGAATATCCCGCCCGGTAAAGCGGTGCGCTTCAAACCCGGCAAGGAATTGCAATCGATCTGACCCCGCGGCGTCTGAACCGCGCAGCGCCGAGCCGCATTTTTCGCCCGGGGCTCGCGCAAAAAGACCACACCGCTTTTGCCTGTTCGCGCATCTTTACATCCATGAACGGAGAGAACGGCCACAACGAACTCCCGGTAGACCTGTTCCGCGTGGAACTGGTCCCTTCGCCGTATCCGCCGTGGACCGAGGAGCCGCGCGAACGATACTCCTGGCGCTCGCTGGCCATCGCCGTGGGTCTGTTTGCCGCCACGGCGGTCACCACGCTGGCCGCTGGCGCTCAATTTGCCGCCGCCTACGCGGCCGGCCGCTCCCCCAACCTGGACGAATTCTTCATCAGCTATTTTAGGCCGTTCAGTGAGCCGCGCCTTTTTCTCGCCGGCATTCCGTTCGCTTGCACGCTCATGGGTATCCTGCTCGCGCACGAACTCGGCCACTACTTCGCTTGCCGCTACTATCATATTCGCGCGACATACCCGTATTTCGTTCCCGCTCCCACGCTGATCGGCACCCTCGGCGCGTTCATCCGCATCCGCTCACCGATCATCAACCGCAGCGCCCTCTTC
>Ga0302324_100020405_pt1 | contig 12961 bp, 14 predicted proteins | sample Palsa_T0_1_FD_201949 | JGI IMG/M metagenome (GOLD analysis project Ga0302324, IMG submission 201949) | Peat permafrost microbial communities from Stordalen Mire near Abisko, Sweden - Palsa_T0_1 | ecosystem: Environmental > Terrestrial > Soil > Palsa > Peat permafrost | place: Sweden: Abisko...
GCTCGCGATCGCGACGGTCTTCTTCTATAATATCGTCGCGGTGCTCGTCTTTCCGCCGATCGGGCATCTGCTGCAGCTCTCGCAGGACGCCTTCGGCCTCTGGGCCGGGACCGCGATCAACGATACATCATCGGTCGTTGCGGCCGGTTACGTGTACGGTCAGGAAGCCGGCGCGCACGCCACGATCGTGAAGCTGACGCGGGCGATGCTGATTCTGCCGCTGGTCGCCGCGATCGCCGTTCTCCGCGCCCGAAGTAGGCATGCCCAAGGCATCGCGCTGCCGTGGCGTCAAATCGTGCCCTGGTTCATCCTGTGGTTCTTGGTTGCGGCGCTCGCCAGCGGCGCTGGATTCGTTCCGGCCTCATGGCATGCAGCCGTCGGCGTCGTCTCGACGTTCTTGATCGCGGTCGCGCTGGGCGCGATCGGCCTCCAGACGGAACTGCGCGGGCTGCTGCGCGCCGGCGCACGTCCGCTCGCGCTCGGCTTCATCTTGTGGGTTGCGGTCGCGCTCTCGTCGCTAACGATTCAGCGCGTGACCGGCTTGTAGGCGCGCCGCTTCGGTAAAAGCCGCGAACAATGCGCGGCTCGCGCCGCCGTCGAGCTCGCGCGTCGATTCGGGATGCCACTGCACGGCTAACCAAAATGGCGAAACAAAATTCGCTTCGAGGCCTTCGACGATACCGTCAGCGGTCCGCGCAACGACGCGCAGGTCGGCGGCGCAACGCTCGACGGCTTGATGGTGGCGGGCTCCGGTCGTCACTTCGGTCGTGCCGACGATGCGCGCCAACGCGCTGCCGGCGTCGATGCGTACGACGTGTTCGGCGATCAGCCCGCGCTCGTTGCGTCCGTCGCCGCCCTTGCGCTGGTGCGGCAGCGCAGCCACGCCGAGTGCGGCCGGAATATCCGCGAACAGCGTTCCGCCGAAGGCGACGTTGGCCACCTGCAGGCCGCGGCAGATGCACAGGGTGGGCAGCCGCCGTTCCCGCGCCGCCCGGATGAGGCCGATCTCGAGCGCGTCGCGCTCGGCATCGACATCCTCGATCGACGGCGAGTTCGGCGCGCCGTACGCTGAGGGGCCGACGTCGCCGCCGCCGCTGACGAGAAGGCCCTGCGCGTTCTCGAGTGCGCGGCCCGCCGCACCGGCGCTGTCGAGCCGCACCGGTTCGCCGCCCGCTTCGGCGACCGCCTGCGCGTACTCGTCGACTTGCGTGCCAACGGACGCCGTGATCAGGACGATCGGACGACGCAACGCTATGGGTTCGGGTAGTGCGATTCGTCGCCGTACGGAACGAACAGCGTGTGTTCGGGCTGGAACCGCAATTTGACTGTACCGACACGCCCATTGCGATGCTTCGCAATGATCAGCTCCGTCAAGTCCGGCTCCTGCGACGTCTCCTTATTGTAATAGACGTCGCGATACAAGAACGTCACAATATCCGCTTCCTGCTCGATCGCGCCGCTGTCTCTGAGGTCCGAGAGAAGCGGGCGCTTGTCTGATCGGGTTTCGACGGCGCGGTTGAGTTGGGCTAGGGCGATGATTGGGACGCCCAGATCCTTCGCCGTGGCTTTGAGCGTGCGGCAGATGTCGGAGAGTTCTTCGTTGCGGTTGACCTGGCGCGCGAGCGTCGGCGGCCGTACCAGCTGCAGGTAGTCGACGAACACCGCGGCGAGCCCGTGCGCGCTCTTGAGCCGGCGCAGTCGGCTGCGGATTTCGGTGACGGTGATGGCGCCCGCGTCGTCGAGATAGATCGGCAGCTCGTGCAGCACGCCCATGGCGTGGCCGATCTTCTCCCAGTCGCGGTCGGCGATTGCGCCGCGGCGCAGCTTGGACGCGTCGAGACGCGCTTCGGACGACAAGAGGCGCTCGACCAGTTCTTGTTTGGTCATCTCCAGCGAGAAGACGGCGACCGGCTTCTTTTCGTCCTTGGCGGCCGCGACCGCCATGTTGAGTGCCAGCGACGTCTTGCCCATGGCGGGCCGCGCCGCCACGATGATCAAGTTCCCGGGCTGCCAGCCCGCGGTGTAGTCGTCGATGTCGCGATAACCAGCGGTGACGCCGGTGCGGTCGCCCTTTTGTTCGTGGCGGCGCTCGAGTTCCTGAAACACGTTGAACAACAGCGACGGAACGGTCGCGAAGGCATTGTGCTCGCTGCGGTTGCCGACTTCGTAGACGACCTGCTCGGCGCGGTCGAGCGCGCCCGGGACGTCGTCCTCCGATTCGAATCCGAGCCGCGTCACCAGCGTGCCGGCGCGAATGAGCCCGCGCAGGCTCGCTTTTTCGCGCACGATCCGGGCGTAATACTCTGCCGATGCCGCGGTGGGCACCGTGTCCATCAGCGAGTTGAGATACGCCATTCCGCCGATCTTGTCGAGCATGCCTTGGTTCTTGAGCTCTTCGGCGAGCGCGACTTTGTCGAGCGGCTGACCGCGTTCGTAGAGCGCGAAGAGCGCCAAGAAAATCGTCTCGTGAAGGGGAGCATGAAAGTCGGCCGGCTGGACGATGTCGATCACGGTCGCCATCATCTCTTTGTCGACCAGCACCGAGCCGAGGAGTGCCATCTCCGCCTCGAGGTTGTTGGGCGGAATCCGGTCGACGCTGGAGACGAACGGGGCGACGTTCAACGAGTGACCTTCGTACGGCGTGTGCGGGGCGGAGGCGGAGCGGGGATGCGCAGATCGAGCGCGGCCAGGGCTTCGACGACGGTCGCGACGGCGATCACCTCGATACCCTCCGGTGCCGCCTCGATGTCGCGCGCATTCTCGCGCGGGATGACGATCGCCCGCATCCCCGCCTGCCGCGCCGCGTACAATTTCTCCACAACTCCGCCGACTCCGCGCACGGTGCCCGCCAGCGACACTTCACCGGTCACGGCGACGTCTTGGGGCAGCGCGATCCGGTCGAGCGCACTATAGAGCGCAAGGAAAAACGCGAGACCCGCCGACGGGCCGTCGATGTTGCCGCCGCCGACCACGTTGACGTGCAGGTCCCAGTCGGCCGGATCGACGCCGGTCACGGCGCGAATGACGGAGGTCGCGTTGAAGACGGCGTCGCGCGCCATCGAGCCGGCCGTATCGTTGAAGCGTACGCTGCCTTTGTGCGTCTCGCGGGCTGGGAATGCGGCGGCTTCGATCTCGATGATCGAGCCGACGTACTGCAGCACGCCCAAACCGTGCGCCTTGCCGATCACCTTCCGGCGGCGCGCGCGGGCCGGCGTGTGCTGAGCGATGCGGCCCGCCTGCACGACCTCGAGCACGTCTTCCTCGCGCACGCTTGCGGCGCGCTGCGAACCGGCGCGCTCGAGCGCATGTCCGTAGGCGTCGGCCAGGACCTGCACTGCCTTCCGCCCTTCGATCGTGTACGATGCGATCAGCTCCGGCACGCGCCGCGTCACCTTCGCGCCCAGCCGCTGGGCGGCTTCGCGCACGATGCGGGCCACCTGCACGTGGGTCAAGGGTTCGAAATAGACCGCCGCGCAGCGCGAGCGGATCGCGGCGTCGATCGCTTCGGGATCGCGCGTGGTCGCACCGATCAGGACGAAGTCCGCCGGTGCGCCGTCGCGGAAGAGCTTCTTCACGTAGGCCGGCACGTTGGGATCGTGTTCGTCGTAGTACGACGACTCGAAACTCACGCGCTTGTCCTCGAGCACCTTGAGCAGCCGGGTCTGCATCGCCGGATCCATGTCGCCGATCTCGTCGATGAACAGCACGCCGCCGTGGGCTTTGGTGACCAAGCCCAGCTTGGGTTCGGGTACGCCGCCGTCGGCGAAGTCGCGCCGGGCGCCTTGGTAAATCGGATCGTGGACGCTGCCCAGCAGCGGGTTCGTCGTTTCGCGGGGGTCCCAGCGCAGCGTCGGGCCGGCCGCTTCGACGAACGGTGCATCGGCGGCGAACGGCGCGTGGGCGCGCGACTTCGCGCGCTCCAGTGCTAAGCGCGCGACGGTCGTCTTCCCGACGCCGGGCGGTCCATAGAGAATCACGTGCTGGGGAAACGGCGAGGCCAGCTTCGCGATCAGCGCCTTGATCGCGGGCTCCTGCCCGACGACTTGTCCGAGCGACTTCGGGCGCAGCACATCGAGCGCGGCGCGGGCCAGCCCGCGGCGGTCGAGCGCGGTCAGATCGTTCAGGCGCTTTTCGGTGGCCGGCGTTTCCGGGCCGGTCGCTTCACGCAGCGCTTCGAGCCGCAGTTCGCGCAAATACTCGTTGTGACGCGCCACCATCTTGGCGCTGACCTTTGCCTCGAGCTGATCGCCTACGGTGCGCTGGGCGAGCAGGTCGGCGAGGCGGTCTTCGATCTCGGCGATGACCTGCTTATACTGGCCCTTCGCGGGCCGCGTCTCGAGCGTCGGATCTTCGAACACCAGACGCTGCAGCGCCAGCAGGCGCTCGGGGATGGCGGAGGAGCGCATCTCTTTGAGCGTGCCGAGCTTCCCCGCCCGCATGACGACCTTTTCGGTCCCCAATGCCTCGCCGAGGACGTCGTAGAGCGCCGCGATCTCGCGGCGAAGTTTCTCGTCCGTGCTTAAGCGCACGCTACTTCAGCGCGATGACCTGCACGGCGGACTTTGCAATGACGTTGTTCCCGAGGCGAATCTCGACCGGATACGTCCCCAGCGCCTTGATGCCGTCCTTCAGCTCGATCTTGTGCCGATCGATGGCCACGCCGATCTGCTGATGCAGGGCGTCGGCGACTTGGGCGTTGGTCACGGTGCCGAACAGCCGGCCGTTGCCGCCGGCTTTGGCCATCACGCGAATGGTCGTCTGCTCGAGCTGCGTGGCGACGTCCTGCGCGTTGGCAACTTCTTCGGCCTGTTTGCGCTTCTTCGCGCTCTGCTGCTGTTCGAGCTGTTTCATCGCGCCGGGCGTCGCGACCACGGCCAGGCGGTTGGGCAGCAGGTAGTTGTTGGCGTAGCCGTCTTTGACGTCGACGAGCAGCCCGCGGCCGCCGAGCGGCTTGACATCGCTGGTGAGGATGACCTTCATGACGGCCTCCTACTGAACCACGAACGGCAGCAGCGCGATGATGCGCGCACGCTTGACGGCTCGCGTGAGGGCACGCTGATGCGAGGCGCAGTTTCCCGAGATGCGGCGCGGCAGAATCTTGCCGCGTTCGCTGATGTACTTGCGTAGCCGCGTGGTGTCCTTATAGTCCAGGTCGTGCAGTTTTTCGGCGCAGAAATTACAGACTTTGCGCTTGGGGCGGCGATCTTTCTTCGCAGCCGCACGCTTGCTCTTGGGGGGAGCCATGTGGGGTAACCTCGTGGTGATGTAGGTGGAAAATGGTCCGGCTGGCGGACCCTACACACGTGGCGCCCAAAGACGCCACGACCCCGGACGCTCGAAAACGGCCGGCGCCGCCCGGAGGCAGCAACGGCTATGGTAGCACCTCCGGCACCCGGTGCCAATCCCTGGCCGGCGGCGTGAGCCACGGCAATCCCGTCCCTGCGGCGAAGGGCGCCCGGATGGACTACCGCAAGAAATTCGTGGTCGAGCCGGACAGCAAGGTCGACCTGGCCCGCGTCGATCCGGCCTTTACCGGCAAGTTCGCCAACGAAGGCGACGCCAAGGCCGAAATCGACTCCCGCTGCGAGCGGCTGGCAAAACTGCAGTACCTTCTGTACGCCGATGGGACGCGATCGCTGCTGGTCGTGCTCCAAGGCATGGACGCCGGCGGCAAGGACGGCACCGTTCACCACGTCTTCCGCGAGGTTGATCCGCAAGGCGTCAGCGTCCACGCGTTCAAGCAGCCGACGCCGCAAGAGCTCGCGCACGACTTCCTGTGGCGCGTCCACGCCGTGACGCCGCCGCGCGGATCGATCGCGATCTTCAATCGCTCACACTACGAAGACGTGCTGGTCGCCCGCGTCCACCAACTCGTCCCCAAGGACGTGTGGTCCAAACGCTACGCCCGCATCGTCGATTTCGAGAAAAATCTCGTCCAGGCCAACACGCACATCCTCAAGTTCTTCCTCCACATCAGCCCCGAGGAGCAGCTGCGCCGGTTCAAGGCGCGCCTCGAGGATCCGCTGCGGCAATGGAAGATTTCCGAGAGCGACTACAGCGAGCGTGACTACTGGGAGGAGTACGTGCGCGCCTACGAAGCGGCGCTCGAGAAGACGAGTACCGAGCGCGCGCCCTGGTTCATCATTCCCAGCGACCACAAATGGTTTCGCAACCTCGCCGTGTCAACGATTATCGTCGACGCGCTGGAGGCTCTGAACATGAAGCTGCCACAGCCCCACGTCGACCTCGCCGACATCGCCCGCAGATACCACGCGGCCGACGCGAAGGGTTCGCTCGGTTAGGGGAGGCGCATCGAGCGGCGCACCGCGCGGTCGCGCAGCGCCGGGTGCAGCAGGGCGAGGATCGCGCCGGCCCGCGCCCCCATGCCGAGCAGGTAGTTGGCGCGCGGTTTCGGCGCCGTCAACGCATGCGCGATCGCGTCGCTGACGAGTTCGACCGCCATGCCGCCGCGCTCTTCTCCTTCGGTGTTCGCGTAAACGGAATCGATCTGCTCGCCGTAGGCATGCAGTGCCTCCGGCGGGAGCGCGGCCAGCAGCTCCGCCTTCGATTCGCGGCCCTTTTGCCAGATCGGCGTCTTCACCGAACCCGGCTCGATCAGAACCACGGTGATTCCGGCCGGCCGCAGCTCGATGCGCAACGCATCGGCGGCCGCACGCAGTGCGAACTTCGACGTACTGTACGGCGCGATGAACGGCACGGAGAGCCGGCCCGAAATCGAGCCCACGAAGACGATGCGGCCATGGGCCGGACGCAGCAGCGGCAAAAACGCCTGCGTCACCGCCAGCGTACCAAAGAAATTGACCTCGAACTGCCGGCGCAGCAACGCCAGCGGAAGGAACTCGAGCGGTCCGGCGACCGCGATCCCCGCATTGTTGACGAGCCCGCGCAGCGGGACGTCCGCAGCGGCGACGGTCGTCACGGCGGCGGCGATCGAGGCCGGCTCGGTCACGTCAAGGCGCAAATTGCGAACGTTGGGGTGCAGCGCATCGACCGTCGCCGCGTCGGCGTCCGAGCGCACCCCGGCGAACACCAGAAAGCCGTCACGAGCGAGGCGCTCGGCGGCGGACGCGCCGATTCCGGTCGAGGCGCCGGTAACGACGACGGCTCCGCGCGCGGCGGTGGTCATGACTCCGTTTGGGCGGCGCGCGCGGCGCGGGCGTCGCGGTTCAAACGCGCCTGGATTCGCGCGTCGCCGAACACGCGGTCGACCAGACCCGGGAACGCCTTGACCAGCGCCACCGGAAGGCGGTAGTCGGCCGGCACGATCAGAACGCGGCGCGGACGGCGGATCGCCTCGACGATCGCGTCGGCGACGATCTCCGGTCCGGGAAGTCCCTCCATGGCCGCATTCATCGGCGTGCGGACGAACCCGGGTTCGATCAACGTCACGCCGATGTTCGCGCTGCGCACCTCGCGCCGCACCGAATCGGTCAGCCCGCGCAAGCCGAATTTCGAACCCGAATACATGCCCATCACTCCGGCCTCGCCCGCGATCGAACCGATGTTCACGATCGACCCGCGGCGCTGCGCCACCATGATCGGCAGCACGGCGTGCATCAGCCGCGCAGCGCCGAGCAAGTTCACGGCCACGACCCGCTCGAGTTCTTCATCGGTGCTATCGCAGAGGGACGGCGACGAACCGATCCCCGCGACGTTCGCGAGCACGTCGAGCCGGCCGAACGTCACTAACGTCCGCGCCACGAGGATATCGACCTCGCGGCGGTTGGTGATGTCGGTCGGGACGACCAGCGCGCGGCTCCCGAACGGCGCGACCTCGCGCGCGATCGCGTCCAGATGGACATCTTGCGGCGCGGCCAGCACGACCGACATTTCGCTGCGTAGGAACGCGCGGACGGTCGCGGCGCCGATCCCGCCCGACGCGCCGGCGATGATACCGACGCTGCCGGCAGGCTCCATGCGTCACGCTTATCGTAGCGGGTGACGCGGTCCTGGCGAAGGCGCTCGCGAAGGAAGCACGCGAACGACGCCGCAGACGGGGTCTGGGGCTCGCAGGAGGATTGCGCGATGGTGCAAGTCGGCGACCAAGTACCGGCTCTCGGGGCGGATTTCTCGTGGCTGTGGGCGAGCCGGCCCGCGATCGTCGTGTGGCTGCGTCACTTCGGCTGCCAGTTCTTTCCCGAAACGCTGACCGAGCTGCGCGATGCGCTGCCGCAGTTCGACGAGTTCGGCGTCAACGTCCGCGCGGTCGTGCAAGGCGACAAGAACGAAGCCAAGGAGTTCTGCGGGGCACTGGGTGCTGAAGCGCTGTGCATCGCCGATCCCTTGCGGCGGTCGTACCACATGATGGGGTTCGAGCGCGCACCACTCTCCAGCATTCTCTTTCCGAGCAACGCGTTAAAGGAACGTCGGCGTGAGGTTCACGCCAGAGGCTTCAAACAGGACTGGAAAAACACGTTCCGGCGTAACGGCGACGCGCTGCAGCTTCCGGGCGCCGCGCTGATCGATCAGCGCGGCATCGTGCGCTGGCTCTATCGGGGCGGGCACACCGGCGATTTGCCGCCGATCACGACGCTGCTCAGCATCGCCAAGCATCACGGCGCGCGCGCGAAAGCCTGAGTCCATGCTCGATCTCGGTCTCCACGAACGTACGGCCGTCGTAACGGGCTCGACCGCCGGCATCGGCCACGCTATCGCGGCCGGTTTGGCAGCGCAAGGCGCGCACGTCGTCGTCACCGGCCGCACCCAAGCGCGCGTCGACGCCGCGGTCGCCGCGATCGTCCAGCGCGACCCCGCCGCGCAGCTGTCGGGTTTTGCCGCTGATCTGGCGACCGCCGAGGGTGCGCGCGCACTCGTCGCGGCCTTTCCCAGCGCCGACATCCTGGTCAACAATCTCGGCATCTTCTCGCCCGTGCCGTTCCTCGAAATCGAGGATGCCGAATGGATGCGGTTCTTCGAAACCAACGTGCTCAGCGGGGTGCGTCTGACCCGTGCCTATCTGCCGGGGATGCGCGAACGCGGTTGGGGCCGCGTGGTCTTCATCTCCAGCGAGTCGGGGTTGCAGATTCCGGCCGAGATGATTCACTACGGCGTCACCAAGACGGCGCAGATCGCGCTGGCCCGCGGCATTGCGGAGAGCGTTGCCGGCACGGGCATCACCGTGAACAGCGTCCTGCCGGGACCGACGAAGTCGGAAGGCGTCGGCGACTTCGTGACGCGCTTGGCCGCTCAGCGCAACACCAGCTTTGCCGACATGGAGAAGGAGTTCTTCGAGACCGCCCGGCCGACGTCACTGATCAAACGCTTCGAGACCACCGAAGAAGTTGCGAACATGGTGGTCTACGTCTGCTCGCCGGCGGCTTCGGCGACCACCGGTGCCGCGCTGCGCGTCGACGGCGGCGTCGTTCGGGCGATCCCGTAAGGCGGCCTCAGGCTTTCGCGAGCTCGGCTTCGATCACGTCGATCAGCATCGGATCGTCGGGCGTGACATCCGGCGCAAAGCGAGCGACGACGTCGCCGTTCCGATCGACGACGAACTTCTCGAAGTTCCACAGAATCTCGTCGGCGCCGCGGTCGGGCGAAATCCGGCCGCGCTCTTCAAGCCGCGCTTTGAGCGTGCCATCGGGTTTCTCGGTGGCCTTGGGCTGGGCTTGGGTCAGCGCCTTGTAGAGCGGGTGCTGCCCAGGTCCCTTGACGACGATCTTTTCGAACAGCGGAAACTGGACCGCGAACTGCGTCTCGCAGAACTGCGCGATCTCTTCGTTCGTCCCGGGCTCTTGAGCACCGAATTCGTTGGCCGGAAACCCAAGCACCACGAAACCACGGTCGCGGTAGCGCTCGTAGAGCGACTCCAAGCCCGCATATTGCGGGGTCAAGCCGCACTGTGAGGCCACGTTCACGACCAGCGAGACGGTGCCGCCGGCTTCGCCGAGGTTCGTTTGGGTGCCGTCGATACGTTTGACCGGAATCTCCGTAATGCGCTCATTCATGCGGACTGTTTCCCCGCCGGTACGGCCGAACCCGGCTGCGCTGCCGACAAGATGCCGGCCACGATCTCGAACGAGCGCAGCCGCGCCGCATGGTCGAAGATCTGCGCCGTGGCGAGCAACTCGTCGGCGCCGGTCAGCGCGATGAAGCGTTCGATCCCCGCCCGCACCGTCTCGCGCGAGCCGACCACCGCCTGCGCCAAGGCCGTCTCGAGACCCATCCGCTCCGCCACCGTGACGCGCGCGTCGTAGCCTTCCACCGGCGCGGGAAGCAGGCCGGGCCGGCCGCGCCGCAAGTTCACGAACGACTGCTGCAGCGAGGTGAACAGATACGCAGCCTCGTGGTCGGTGTCGGCAGCGACGACCGAAGCCGCGACCATCACGTGGGGCCGCTCGAGAAACGCCGAGGGCCGAAAGCCGGTCCGGTATTCCTCGAGGGCTTCGAGCAAGTACTGCGGCGCGAAGTGCGACGCGAACGCGAACGGTAGTCCGAGCGCGGCGGCGAGCTGCGCGCTGTACAAGCTCGAACCAAGCAGCCAAACCGGAACGTTGAGTCCCGCGCCGGGAACGGCGCGCACGGCCTGCTCGGCGGCGCCGGCTTGAAAATACCGCAGCAGTTCGACGACGTCGTGCGGGAAGTTGTCCGCGCCGCCCAGATCGCGGCGCAGCGCCCGCACCGTCAGCGGATCGGTACCCGGCGCGCGGCCGAGCCCAAGATCGATGCGTCCCGGAAAGAGCGCTTCGAGCGTGCCGAATTGCTCGGCGATCACCAGCGGCGCGTGATTGGGGAGCATCACCCCGCCTGCGCCCACCCGAATCGTCGACGTTCCCGCCGCGACGTGTCCGATCACGACCGCCGTCGCCGCACTCGCGATCCCGGGCATGTTGTGATGCTCCGCGAGCCAGTAGCGGCGAAAACCCCAGCGTTCGGCGTGCTGCGCGAGGTCGAGCGTGTTGCGGAGCGCCGTGCTTGCGTCGGCTCCGGCGGGCACGGGCGCGAGGTCAAGGACCGAAAACGGAATCATAACTGCTCGATCTTCGAGGCTCGACCGCCAGGGAAAGGTTGCGCTTTAGCCGCTGCTGCGGTCCAGCAGCTCTCCCAGCGCGGCGGCTGCCTCGAGCGGCGCCTCCAGCGTGATCGAGTGGCCGATCCCCTCGAGGACCACGAGCGTCGCGCCGTCGACTCCCTCGGCCACCGCACGCGACGCTTCGAGCGGAATGAGCGCATCGAGCGCGCCCGCCACGACCACCACCGGCACGGTGATGTCGGCGAAAAGATCGGCCGAATCGAGCCGCGCTTTCATGCCGCGCAGCAGCCCGACCGCGCCGCGCGGACTCTGCCGCGCCATCATCGCGATGACATCGTCTCGAACGCCGCTTTCGGCCGCCGCCGGCGCCGTCAGCCGCGGGGCATACGACGCGACGATCGCGTCCATGTTTCCGTCGCGTGCGGTCGCGTGCGCGAGCGACTCCCGCCACGCGGCAGCTTCGGCGCCGTCGCTGCGTGCTTGCGTCGCGATGAATCCCAGCCCGGCGCAGCGTTCGGCATACATGCGAAAGAACGCGAAGGTCACGTATCCGCCGAGCGAGTGTCCGGCGATGACGGCGCGGTCCACCTGCAGCGCGTCGAGCAGCGCCGCGAGGTCGCCCGCGAGGACCTCCATCAACGCCGGGCCGTCGCCGGGCTCCGACTCGCCGCAGCCGCGCAAGTCCGGCCGGATCACGCGGCGACCCGATAGCCCGGCGACGATCGGGTTCCAGACGGAACGGTCGCACCCAAATCCGTGAACGAGCACCAGCGGGAGGCCCGCCCCACCGCTATCATCGTAGCCTACCACACGCCCATCGAGCGAAATCCGCACGCCCGACGGTACTCGGGCCGCCGGATGAGCCCTGCTATGCGGGGTGCGCGTCGCTGATCGCGCGCAGCAGCGTCAGCAGCGAACGGTTGAGCGGCGCCGGAATGCCGAGACGGTCGGCGGCGGCAACGATGGCGCCGGTCAGCGCCTCGACCTCGAACGGACGCCCGGCCAAGCGGTCGAAGTACATCGATGTGCCGAGTTCGGGCGAATAGGTCAGCAGCAGCGACATCGTCTGCTCGGGCTCGTCGAGGGCGAACTGCGCTCCATCGGCGCGGCCGACGGCCGCCGCCTCGCGAAGGATCGCGAGACACAGTTCGTGCACGTCGGGGCGACGGAAGACGGCTTGGCGCTGCAGCGTCAACGCGGTGATCGGATTTGCAACCGCATTGATCAGCAGCTTGCGCCAGGCCAAGGTCGCGAAGTCGTCGCTGAAGAGCACGCGCATCGGCGTCCCCGCGAGCAGCGCCGCAAACGCGCGCCCGTCGCTGTCATCGCGCACCGCAAGATCAGCGGGTCCGGCCGGCCGAAAGCGGACCCGATCCGCCGCCAGCCGCTCGCCGTTGTAGTACACGATCGTCGGAACGACCGTCGCCGGCCCGATCAGCGGCTTGAGGCGCACTTCGTGATCGATGCCGTTTTGGAGTACCGCGACGCGGGTCGCGGGACCGCACAGCCTGGCTAGCCACGGCGCAGTCGACGCGGTCTGGTTCGCCTTCGTGCAGAGCAGGACCCAATCGACCGGCACGGCATCGCCGGGACCGGTAAGCGCGTGCAGCGGAACGTCGATCGTATCGTGCGGCCGCTCGACCACGAGCCGTTGGATCGGCGTACGAACGCAGGCCAGGACGTCGCGCCCCGCAGCCACCAGCGACCCCGCGACGGCGGCGCCGATGTTGCCGAGGCCGACGACGGCGATCCTCGCGTCCGGTATCAGGTGCTACCCCCGGAGTGGGGTCAGTTTCGCCAGGCTCGCGCGACGACGGTCGTTTGGTCGATCTGGATCAGGCCGCCGTTGGGCAGGTTCGGTTCGCCGCGGCCGGTCTTCAGACGAACCCAATTCCGGTCCACCCGCTGGAGCAAGCCGATCCGGTGCGTTCCGTCGATCATCGTCAGGTCGACGATGTTCCCATTCCA
>Ga0302324_100020409_pt1 | contig 12960 bp, 9 predicted proteins | sample Palsa_T0_1_FD_201949 | JGI IMG/M metagenome (GOLD analysis project Ga0302324, IMG submission 201949) | Peat permafrost microbial communities from Stordalen Mire near Abisko, Sweden - Palsa_T0_1 | ecosystem: Environmental > Terrestrial > Soil > Palsa > Peat permafrost | place: Sweden: Abisko...
ATGAATGGGCGATGGAATATCGGGGTTCAACCGGAGCAGCGGCGAACCAGCATGGGGCCTGGCGGGGGCAGGCGGCGCGGTGGCTATGGAGGCGGAGGATATCCTGGCGGCGGTGGCGGCTATCCCGGTGGCGGCGGAGGAGGTTACCCCGGAGGCGGACAGCAGCCTTCGAGTCGCGATCCGAACCAGGACCGGCGCCCCGCTCCCGCGGACGACATTGCCTTCTTCAATCAATTGCTGGACCAGTTAGGCACCAAGCTCTCTGTGGACCCGACGCGAATCTACGCCGCGGGTTTGTCGGAGGGCGGGTTCATGAGCCTGCGCTTGGGCTGTGCCCTGGGCGACCGCATTGCAGCGGTCGGCGCGGTAGGGGCGGCCATGCCGAAAACCATGATCTGTTTGCCTTCCCGGCCGGTACCGCTGGTGATGATTAACGGCACATCGGACCCGGTGGTTAAGTATGGCGGCGGCACCGAACAAGATCTGCGAGTGACGACCCTCTCGGTGGAAGACAGCGCAAAGGCCTGGGCCAGGATTGATCGTTGTGCGGAGAAGCCGGAGCACAGCAAACTTTCGAGCTCAAAAGGTGGCACGGAAACCAAGGTGGATACTTACACCGGATGCCAGCAGGATGCGCAAGTTGTCTCCTACAGCCTGAAGGGCTCGGGCAATACCTGGCCCGGCGGGATGCAGTATGAAGCCGAGCAGCAAGTCGGAAAGACCAGCGGTGACGTGAACGCAGACGCGATTCTGTGGAGCTTTCTGGTGACGAAGAAGTTGCCGGCGAAGAGCGATTCGGGACAATAGCTTCGCTGCCTCGCCGGCATTCATACTCCGCATTCACTGTGCAACCTGCAACGCAGCTCACGCCGCGGCGAGTTACAGGGAGCGCAGGAAATTCAGCAGATCCTGCACCTGCGAAGGTTTCAGTGCGTTGTACTTGCGTACCACCAGAACCGCCTCCGATCCTGAGCTGCTATGGGCCTGAATGGCCTGAATCAGATCGCTGGTGCGGCCGTCGTGAAGGAGGAACAAGCGTTGTCCCAGACCCCACAACGGAGCGGTACGAAACTGGTTCGGTCCGGCGCCGCCCTGGTGGATTCCGTCGGATAATCCCGTGCCCATGTTGTGCAGTGCGAAGTCGGAATAAGGGCTGTAAGTAACGTTTGACATGCCGGTGAAAATGGAATGGCCGGTGGTCAGCGAGGGTGAGTGGCAGAGCGCGCAGCCGATTGAACTGAAGAGGGCGGCTCCGTTGGTGGTCGAAGATGTCGGGGGTGCGGGCGTAGGCGGAGCCGACAAGCGAGCGAATGCGGCGAAGTTCACAACGTCGGACGACATTTCGGATTCAGTTCCGATGAGCGTGCCGAAGTTGGGACTATCGGGGTTCTGGTTGAGCAGGTTCGTCGAGTCTTCGGGTGTTCCGTTGAAAACGCAGCCGGCGACAGCGCTGCGTTCGTTGGGGAAGTTTTCATTCGAGACGCCCTGCTCGACGTTGTAGGCCTCTCCGGCAAAAATCATCAGCGATTTGTTTTGCGCCTTCCAGCCGAAGCGTGTGATGGTGCCGTCATTTCCGCTGGTGTTGAACGTGCCGTTGATCTTGAGTGCGGCTCTGGCGGATTGTGTGGCCGCGAGATTCGCTTGTAGAACTGAGTCGGGCGTGGCCTCGACCAGACCCAGGCCAAACAGCGGCGTGGGAATGCGGAAGATCACGTTGTTGGCGGCGAGGGCATCGGCAAAGTCGGGCTGCCCGAGATTGCAGCCGGTGGCATCGGAACGTCCGGCGACGGTGTACAGGTCGTGCACCCCACCGTCGAGCGCGCCGCTTGAAGTTTCAACGAAGCGAGCCTCGCGCACCGGTCCGTTCGTCGTGATGAATGTCGGAACAGCATTGAGAGCGCCGTCCAACGCGGCCAGGGCAACCTGCGGATTGGGAATCGGATTTTGCGGACTGGTGAGGCCCGGGCTGCTTCCGCCGATGGTCGGCTGCGCGTGGCATTGCGCGCAACTGTTCCCGTTAAAGGTTGGTCCGAGGCCGCTGCCCGGTTCACCGGCGATGCCTCCGGAGACGGAATCAACTTCCTGGAAACGAAGTTGTGCCTGGGAGAAAAACGCTTGCTCGTTTGGATTCAGCGTAGAAAAAAAACTGCCCGCGGCCGGCGGACCAGAACGCGGACCGGGATCGTTTTGCGATTGGACTTCCAGACTTGCCAGGGTAACGACGACAGCACAAACAAACAGGGGGGAGAGCTTCCGATGCACCATTGTTGCACCTCCGTACAGGGATAGGGTTAGGCACACTTTCGACACACTTCGGCCTTCGAATTTCCGGAACGTTTAACGACGTGCGTGTAACGACGTCGGGGCGCGAGGTTGGTTCTGGCCATTCGCTCTGGCTACGGGCCAGCAACAAAGCTGGTCTCGTGCCCACCGCGAGCGAAACAGCGCTGTGGGTGCGGGAACCCACTCTGGGACTCTTTCTTCAGGCGAAGAAAGGTTTAGAAAGCATTGCCGAGAAATTTATGCCGCGGGCCGAAACGGGTCAAGGGTCCAGAAGTACATTGGGGAATTCAGTCGGACATCGATGCCATCGGTCGACATGAAGAATTGAGAATTAGTCGGTATCCCGATTTTGATTTTCTTTGCGCCCTTTGCGGATTTTCCTTTGCGATCTTCGCGATTAAGATCTTTTGGTTTTTTCCGACTACTGAGGATAAGGGCCTTTAATCGCAAAGGTCGCAAAGGAAAGACCACAAAGGGCGCAAAGAAGTGCGGGTTCGCGGGGGAACATCCGACTTGAAGACTGGCGAAGAGTTATCCCGCCTTGCGTTCTGTAATCTTAACTTCACTATTCGTGGTCTCTGGTAGAGGATCATCGTCCCACTCAAACGACAGAGCTCGAGCCGTAGTCTCGATGGGATCGAGTTCGGGAATGTCCTCGGCGACCGACGCGCCTAATTCGGAGAATTTGCGGGCGGAGACCAGCACGCGATTTTCGAGCGATCCCACGGCCTGGTTGTAGGCCTCGACGGCGCGGTCGAGGTTGGCTCCGACTCCGGTGATGTGCCCGGCCAGCTTGCGCAGGCGATCGTGCAGTTCTTTACCGAGGGCGCTGATCTGCTGCGCATTGCGCGCCAGTTTCTCCTGGTTCCATCCGTAGGCGACGGCCTTCAGCAGCGCGATTAGAGTTGTGGGCGACGCCGGGATCACGCGCTGCAACACTCCCTGCTCGATCAAGCCAGGATCCTGTTCGAGAGCGGCGCTGAAAAATGTTTCTCCGGGCAAGAACATGACGACGAATTCCGGAGTGGCCTCAAACTGCTCCCAATATTTCTTGCTGCTCAACGTCTCCATGTGGTCGCGGACCTGCCGCGCGTGATTGAGCAGGCACTTGCGGCGCGCATCTTCGTCAGTGGTTTCGAAGGCTTCCAGAAAAGCCTGCAGCGGAGTTTTGGCGTCGACCACAACATTCTTGCCGCCGGGCAACTTGACGACCAGATCCGGGCGAAAGCGGCCGGCATCGCTGGTGATGGTTTCCTGTTCGGCGAAGTCGCAGTAGGGAAGCATGCCGGCAATCTCGACCACGCGTCGAAGTTGAATCTCACCCCAGCGGCCGCGCACATTCGGAGTACGTAAGGCGCGAACGAGATTGCCGGTTTCCGACTGCAATTCTTTCTGGGTGACGATCAGCGACTGCACCTGGGCTTTCAGATCGCCGTAAGCTTCGCCGCGCGCAACTTCCATCTGATGGATCTGCGCGTCGACGTTTCTTAATGAGTCATGCACCGGCGTGACCAGGTCCGCCACCGCTTTTTGCCGGGTATTGAGATCGCCCTGGGCCTCGCTCTGAAAGCGCCTAAGGCGATCTTCAGCAATCTCCATGAACGTGGAACTGTTGCTTCTAAGCGCGTCTGCGGCCAGCGCTTTGAATGCATTCTGTAAGTCGGCGGCGGCGCGATCACTTGCGTGGGTGAGTAATTCGATCTTTTCGTTGCTGGTCTTTCGTTCCGATTCGAGGGCAGATTCCAGCCGGGCGCGACTCTCGACCAGTTGCCGCTGATCCAGCATGAGCCGTGCCAAGTCCGCCTTTACGTCTGCTAATTCCTTCTCCGTCAACGACAAACGAGCCTGCAGCCCGGCCGTGCGCGAGCGCAGTACCAGCCACGCCAGCAATCCCCCAAACAGGAGGCCAATGACCCCACTCATCACCAGTTCCATAGACACAGGTAATTTTCCGCCCTCAAGATGAAACTCTAGCCTAGCACCAGCGACGGAAATAAGTCCGGAGCGTAACCGTTGCCGACTCGCAGGCGTAAACAGGTAATCGTAAACCGGTAAATCGAGGATGCAGGCTGGCGCGGGAGTTTCCTTCACAGGATCTGCCAGCGTGGACGAAAATTGATGCACAGCGCCCCTGAAATATTATTGGCGTTCATGCTAGGCGCCGTCGCCGCTGTTGCGCAGGATCCGGCGCAATTGCCGGCAGGGTCCGGGACTACCTCGAAGAAGTCCGTTCAGAGCGCCGCCCAGTCCTCGCAAGTCACCGTCAAGCCTGCGGCTCTGAGGCCGGCGCCGAATGCTGCCAACATCCCGGTCGACGACCCTGAAGTTCAAACCGAAAAGCAACTTCTTCTGCTCGCGAACCAGTCGCGTCAGCAAGCCGGAGCGCCTCCGCTTACACTCGATGCCGGGCTGTCCCAGGCAGCGCTCATTCATGCGCACGTCATGCTCGACAAGCAGCAGCTTTCGCATCGATTCGAGGGCGAGCTTTCTTTGCCCGAACGCCTGGCCGCCATGACCAACCTCCAGCTGGAACAGGAGGGTGAAAATGTCGCACTCGACCATAGCGCTGAGAACGCACATCAACACCTTATGCATTCCCCTCCGCATCGTGCGAACCTCCTCAACCCGGCTTTTAACGTTGTTGGAATCGGTGTGGTTCGCAGCGCAGACCGCCTGTACATCGTGCAGGATTTCGGGCGTGCCCTACCCAACTATTCACTTGCCGAAGTGAAACAATCGATCGCCGCGGCCGTGAGCCAGATGCGGCACCAGTCCGGCCAGCCCGCTCTACAGAGGAAAGATCTACCGGAAGCGGATGCCGTGGCCTGCTCAATGGCTCAGGCCGACCAACTCGGCACTCCTGCCGTCCAGAAGCTGTCGCAACGGTTTACCACGCTCAGTTTCACCAGTCTGCAACCTGAGACGCTGCCCGCCGGCGCGGATCGTGCGGTTGCCGGCCATCATCTGACCACGTTCTCGATCGGCGCCTGCTACGGCAAGACAGAGACATATCCTACGGGTGTGTATTGGGTAGTGCTATCGCTGGAGTGAGAGAGCTCGAACGGACGTTCCTCACTCTCTGCAAAGAACTGTAAAGTCTCTGGCTTTTTCGGCGCAGATCAGCCAAACTAAAGAGGCGTAACCGGTTGGATCAGGTCGCCAGCCTGGGCCGATGGTGCGCGGAATCTGACGCGCGGAATGTGACGCGCGGAATTGATGCGCGGAATTGATGCGCGGTTCTTGCGTTCCTTCCCGTAGCGGCCGCTGTTTGCGACTCGCCCAACGCCTGATGATTCGGAGATCGTAGTCATGTTGCAACGAGGAAGAGGAGTTTCCTCCTCTACCGCCAGGGTCGTGATTCTGGGATCGATATTGTTGGCATGCCCGTTGGCGGCGCTGGCTCAGCGGCACGGCGGCGGGCAGGGTGTTGGAACCTTGACCGGTGCGCCCGGCCGTCCCGATGGGGTCGACCAGAAAGACAGCCTCAGAGATTTCCATGAGGCACTGGCGGTGCAGGCCACCAGCCAGCAGATCGCCGAGTTTCAGTCTTTGATGAAGAACACTCAGGCGGCGCAGACCGCGCTGCGGTCATTGCAGCAACAATTGCAGACGGCAAGCGCGGATGCCCCGGCCAATGCTGCTCTCGACCAGGCGCTCGAGAACGCCAGGATTGGCACCAAGAAATTCGAAGCAGGATTCTCTCCCGAGCAGAAGTCCGGACTCAAGGAGGTTTCCAAGAGGTTGGATAAGTCGGAGTCGGATCTGGATCAGGAGCAGAAGCGGTTCGATCAAAGCCTGGAAGTAAAAGCTCCAGGCTCTGAAGTCAGTGCCCGCGCGGAAAATATCGACAAAGTTTTGACGGATTTTTATGACCAGCAGCTTGCGCTGGGGCGGGAAATGAGCATTACGCTGGCCAACGGCCAGGACTCAGCGTTCACGCTGCCCACGGTGAAGAGCCCGGTCAACATTGGAAAGCGGACGGTCAATGTGGCCGTGTCGGGAGCGCTTTCCCAGACCGCGGCGCAGGGCGGCCGGCGCACATTCAACCTCAGCCTGGTCGACGATTTGTCCGATGTCGAACAAAACATCACGGAACTTTTGCGCGGAGAGGTCGAAGCCTCGCAATCCTGCGGGCAGCGGTTTTCGATCCGCCAGGCCACTGTCGCGCCCTCAACGCCGGCGACCCTGATGGTGATCAGAGTGCACTTCGAACGCTGGAGTTGCTCGGGCCAGTCCCCCACGGAACTCGCGGAAGGCGATGGCAGCATGGAACTCAAGTTGACTGCTGCCGTCGAAGATGGAGTGCTGAAGATCGTGGCTACGCCCGGACGTGTGGATGCCACCGGTATGGTGGACGAGGCGCTGCGCTCGGGTGCCCTGGGCGAGGAAATCCGCGAAAAAGCTGCGCATTTAGTTCTTACTGCGGTGCAAGCGGGAGCGAATTTCGCCATCACGCTTCCTCCCGCGGTGCAGAATTCGGCGGTAATTCAAAGCGCCCGATTCCAGGACGCCGGTGCTGGCAATCTAGGTGTTGTGCTGGGCGGCCAGGTGGAAATTTCCAACGAGCAGGCCGATCAGCTGGCGAGCCAGCTCAACCAGGCATTGTCGGCGCAGGGAAGTTTGACTCCGGGCGGAGTGCCGCAACTAGTGACGCGGCCGCAGTAGCAGTTCTCAGTTGAGCCCATGAAGTCCGAGAACTGAGAACTGACGGTCCTCCCCTGTGCTACTCTGACCCTGCCTTTCGTCTGCGGTTCCGCCTATGGAATCCTCAGGACACGCCGGCTCGCCTCCGTCTGGCCCGCATCACATTCGCGTCGGTACCGCCGGATGGTCCTATAAAGACTGGGACGGAATTTTCTATCCTTCGGGGATGAAGCGGAGCAAGCTGCATCCGCTGGAGTATCTGGCGCGATTTTTCGATACCACGGAAATCAATACTTCGTTTTACGGACCGCTCAAACCTGAACTGGCCAAGCTGTGGTGCCGCAAGGTTGCGGCGGTGAATCCGGAATTTCTATTCACCGCGAAGCTTTATCGTGCCTTCACGCATTCGCCAATCGCGGTGATGGAGCCGACCTCGGCCGCCACCATCCGCCCCACCGACGACGATGAGCGACGCACGCGCGAAGGCCTCGATGCACTCGCCGACCAGGGACGCCTGGGAGCGCTGCTGATCCAGTTTCCGGTTTCGTTCAAGAATACGTCGCTGAACCGCGAATATCTGGATCGCCTCTTGCGTCAGTTCATCGAATATCCACGCGTCGTGGAAGTGCGCGACTCGAGCTGGAACAATCCGGAGACGCTGGCCGACTTCACGCAGAAAAATGTCGCCTTCTGCAATATCGATCAGCCGGTGCTGGGAAAGTCGCTCGCACCCACGGAACACGTCACCGCGCCCGTCGCCTATGTGCGCCTGCACGGTCGAAACTATGAGCATTGGTTCGTCGATAAAGGGTTTGATTCCGACAACCGCAACGATCGCTACAACTATCTCTACAACGAAAGGGAACTGGCGGGCTGGAAGGAACGAATCGAAAATGTTGCGGCGAAGGCCGAGACGACCTACGTCATCACCAACAACCACTTCGAGAGCAAGGCCGGAGTGAACGCGCTGGAGTTGAAAGCCATGGTGAGCGGCAAACGCGTGCCCGCCCCGCCGGCTCTGGTCGCGAAGTATCCGGAGTTGAGAAGATTCGCCGATCCCGCCGACGATGTTGGAGATACCACACAGCCCGGTGATCAACTCTCGCTGCTGGCTTGAATATGCAGGGCAGAAGATGACTCTTGGAGAGTGTCACGCTCGCATGGCGGCGTGGTCGGCCATGCGGCGCTTGTTGTAGCGCAGTGCGACATTCATGAAGACGTTGCCCATGGCGGTCTCGAAACAGATCATGAGGGCTTCGGTATCTTCGCTGGTCTTGTCGCCTTCGTGCTCGGTGAGCAGGAGCGGGGGATGAACCCGGAAATGAAAGCCCTGATCATTGAGCGCGGAGATAGCGTTGCCTACGACCTGGTTGGCCAGTTCGAAGATGGTTTCCTTGATCAGCGCGTCGGACTCGGGGAGTTCGGCTCCGGCGTAATGACTCGCGACCTTGACCGCGGTCTGCGGTTCAAGATCGAGGATAATCCGGCCTTCAATATCGCCTGTCAGCGCAATCATGCCCGCCACGCCCTTGCGGCGATAGGGATGCTCTTCCATGGTGAGATACTCCACCTTGGTATTGCCCTGCAGGCCTTGCGACAACACGGCGTCGGCCGCGTTGATGAAAGGCTGGATCAATTCCATCTTCATCGACTTAGACTCCCGCTCCTGCTGCGTTGGCCACGGTGCCGTCTTCGCCCAGAACGTACTTGATGACTTCGTAGAGAACTTCCGGCTTGACCGGTTTCTGCACGAAATGGCGCGCGCCGCGCTGCAACGCCGCCACAATGTTTTCCTGGTAGCCCACCGAGGACACCATCACGATGCGGGCTTCCGGATGCGCCTGCACGATGCGTTCAGCCGCCTCGATGCCTTCCATCTGCGGCATGGTGATGTCCATGAGCACGATGTCGGGCTGAGTGCGGTCGAACTCGCTGATCGCAGTCAGGCCGTCCCCGGCCTCGGCCGCCACCTGCCCGCCAAAGGTTTCGATCATCCGGGCCAGATTCTTACGGGCGAATACAGAGTCGTCCACGATCAGATAGCGGACCGGCTGCCCGTCCTTGCTGCGTTTTACTGGTGCAAACTGCTCCATACAGACCTCCCCTTTTCAACTGATATCACGTCTAGATAGCCCCAACCAGATCACGCTGGTCATGTCTTCAATCTTTTCTTGCGGCAATTCGTCCTTCCGGCCAACTCCCTATATTTCAGGCGTTTACGGCCGTCGAACTTTAAAATTAGCTGCCCGCGCGCACGGCCCGGCCGGATCCCAGGTCCGCATTCCGGCCGCAAAGAGCCTGCAGCGTGGCCGCCATTACATCCAGTCCGACGACGCGCACGGCGTATCCGCGCTCGATGGCCACTTTGGGCATGCCGAAAACCACGCAAGACTCTTCGTTCTGCGCAATAGTCATGCCCCCTGCCTTCTTAATCGCTCCCAAGCCCTCGGCGCCGTCATCTCCCATGCCGGTCATCAGCACGCCGATGGCATGGTTCTTGAACTCCTCGGCAACACTATGAAACAAAACGTCCGCGCTGGGGCGATGCCCGTTCGCTGGCGGATCGTCGCTCAGCACCACGATATCTCCGAGCGGCAGGCGCTTTACTTTCATATGACGGCTGCCCGGACAGATCAGTACGCGTCCGGGTAGCAGCACGTCGCCGGACTGCGCTTCTTTCACTCGCATAGCGCTCACTTCATCCAGGCGCCGCGCGAACATCTCGGTAAAACCTTCCGGCATGTGCTGAACCGTGACGATACTGCCGGGAAAATCTCCGGGCAGTTGCGACAGCAGATATTCCATAGCCTGCGGTCCGCCGGTGGAAACGCCGATGGCCACAACCTTCGTGGGCTGGGCGGGAGCAAGCTTAACTTTCTCGATCTTAGGGGGAAGTCCCGACGCGATGCGCGGCCTCAATTTGCATTCGGCGGCAGCCTTCACCTTCGCGATTAATTCTCGAGATATCTCCGTCATGTGGGCGGAGGCGTCTTTCGGTTTGGTGACGAAATCGAATGCGCCCAGCCCCAGAGCCTTCACGGTGACGGATGCGCCTTCAGTGCTGTGCGAGCTGAAGACGATAACCGGCAACGGCTGGCGCCGCATGATCTCTTTCAGCGTGTCGATGCCGTTCATTCCCGGCATCTCCAGATCGAGGGTCACCACAGTGGGCTTCAACTCTTCGATCTTTTTCAGGCAGAACGTGCCGTCCATGGCAGTGCCCACGACTTCAATGAAGTCATCGCCGGCCAGCATCTGCGGAATCAGCTTGCGCATGAGTGCGGAATCGTCGACCACGAGCACGCGAATCGGGCCCCTCATTGCTGGCCTCCCGTCGAGTTACCAATCGCCAGGCGAGCGCGATCCGTGTGGGTCAGGAGCAGACCCGAGTTGGATTGTCCAGTTTCCTGCGGCCGCCAGCGTGCCACGTGCTCGACCACGGCAGGCAAGTTGAGGATAAGCACCACGCGTCCGTCGCCGAGAATGGAAGCGCCGGAGACCAGGTCGGTGGAAAAAGTATGATCGTCCAAAGCTTTGATGACTAATTCTTCCTCGCCTTCAAGAGCATCGACTATGAGGCCATATTTCCGTTCGCCGACCATAATCACAAGGATGAAGAGTTTGGCGCGGCGCTCCGGAGTTTCAACCCGGGCACGACCCAAGCGCAGCAGAGGAAGCACCTGGTTTCGCAACTGCAATACTTCGTAGTTGTCGACCTGATGTACCTCAGATTCGAAGGTGCGGGCGATCTCGGTTACGGCGTTCAATGGAATGGCATACAGACGGCCTTCGACCCAGAACATGAGCGCCTTGATAATGGCGAGAGTTAAAGGCAACTTCAAGCGAAACGTGGTGCCCTGTCCGGGGCGGGTTTCGACGCTGACGGACGCCTTCAGCCGGTGTAACACGCTTTGAACCACGTCCATGCCCACGCCCCGTCCGGAGACTTCGGTGACCTGTTCTGCGGTGCTGAAACCGGGCCGAAAGATGAAGTCGAGAGTTTCCGCTTCCGTCAGGCGCGAGGCTTCCTCCGCCGTCGTGAGACCGAGTTCGATGGCCTTGGCGCGAATTTTCTGAGCGTCGATGCCGCGCCCATCGTCGGCGATTTCGACCACCACCTGATTGCCGTGGTGATAGGCGTTGAGCCGAATTGTGCCTTGCGGCTTCTTGCCCAGCTTGCGGCGTTCCTCGGGTGGCTCAATGCCATGGCTCACGGCGTTCCGCACCAGATGGGTCAGGGGTTCAGCGATGGCGTCGAGGATGCCTTTGTCGAGATCGGTGTCCTGTCCGCTAAGCACCAGTTCCACTTCGCGTCCGCACTGCCGCGAAACATCGCGCACCATCCGGGGGAAACGTCGGAATAGCTGTTCGACCGGCACCATGCGGATCTTCATGACGGAGCGCTGCAGATCATTGAGCACGCGTGCCTGAAAGGCGATGGCATCGGCTAACTTTCCGCGCAGCAAGTCCTTGGGATAGCGCTTGGAGAACTCGAGCAGGGTCTGCTGCAGCATGGACTTCCCGATAATCAGTTCACCCACCAGGTTGAGCACGCTGTCAATGCGTCCCGCTTCCACGCGCAGAATATTTTCGGTGACATGAACCGCGGGCTCAATCCCGGGAGCGGCCATCGATTGCGGTGGAACTGTATTCGATTCGGCCTCAGGTTGAGCCGCGCCCGCCGTGGTTTCTGAAACTATCCCCGATTCCTCGCCTAACTTCGCCGGAGCCGGGCTGGGCGCCAGCATGAGTTCGATGGTGACCTCTTCGGTGATGGTGGGAATGCGCGCCTTGGCCGAGATCTGCTCAATGTTGTGGCTGCTGGCAAAGACGAATTCAACCAGCTTCGAGGCCGCGGGCGATTTCAGGTCGGGGCGGGACGCCACTACTTGACCCAACGCTGCCAGCGCGTTGTGAATCAACTGGCGCCCGGCAATCGGCATGGAGCAATGCGGATCGAACTTGACGATGACCTGATATACGGCAAGGCCAGTAATCTGGGCCTTGTTCATGGCCAATTTTTCGTACTCGGTCCAGCCGGAGACCGGCTTCGCGGCCTTTTTGTCAGCGGCGCTGCTGGCCGCGGTTCCTTTACCCGCGGTTTTTCTGGCGCGCCGGGTCTTTCCAGAGGCGGGCAGGGCAGTCAGATCCTGAATCTTTTTGCCGAGAGTTTTTGTGGACGGCATCTTGCCGCCGCCGCGGTAAGCCGCAATCATCTCCACAAAGATGTCGGCGGCGGCGAACGCGATCTCGGCCACGGCGGTTTGCGTGGCGGCGCTCTCGAGCGAGAGAGCGTCTTCAAACTGGTGCGCCAGTTCGCTCAATTCGCGCAGGCCGCAGGCGGCGGCGTCACCCTTTAAGGTATGTACCGTGCGCCGGATGACGCGCACAATTTCCTCGTCGCCGGGTTTCTTCTCCAGCTTCAGCGCTTCTTCGTTCAGCGCCTGCAACAACTCCTGGGAAGTCTCAAAGAAGAGCTCCCGGAGTTCCGCGCCGCGCTCATCGGGGGTATTCGTCATGGTTACTCCCGCACCTCGAGGCGTTGATAGGCGGTGCCGCTGTCCTTGTGCACCATCTGAAACTTCTTGGTCAGGCCCAGCAGGCTCTCGGCGTGGCCTACGAATAAATATCCGTTGCCGTTCAGGCAGCGGTAAAACTTTTCGATCAGCCGTTTCTGTTCGGCTTCATCGAAATACATCATGACGTTGCGGCAGAAAATTATGTCGTTGCGTTGCGGCAGGTATTCCGTTTTCAGATTATGAAAGTCGAAGTGCACCATTTCTTTGACCGGCTTCTTGATGGCGTAACGGTCGGCGATCTTGTCGAAGTAACGCAACCGGAACCCGTAGTCCACCATCGACATCTGATTCTCGCTGTAGGTGCCTTCCTGCCCCGTACGCAACACCGAATAGCTGATGTCGCTGGCCAGAATCTCAACTCGCCACGGTGGCGGCACCAGTGGCTTGGGCAACGGCAGATCCATGGGCAGAGGATTGCGCAGGTAGTAGTAGGCCAGCGCGTCGGTGACCAGCA
>Ga0302324_100020411_pt1 | contig 12959 bp, 11 predicted proteins | sample Palsa_T0_1_FD_201949 | JGI IMG/M metagenome (GOLD analysis project Ga0302324, IMG submission 201949) | Peat permafrost microbial communities from Stordalen Mire near Abisko, Sweden - Palsa_T0_1 | ecosystem: Environmental > Terrestrial > Soil > Palsa > Peat permafrost | place: Sweden: Abisko...
CCGCAAGAAGTCTTTGTCGATCCGCAATCTCGGCAAGGAACACTTCGTCGCCCACAATGTCCCGTCGCCCTTGCGCCGAAGAGTTATCGAAGCCTTTGCCGAGCATAAGACTCCGCTGAATATGGATGTTGAACTCCCTAGCCTCGAAGCAATCAAGCGATTCGTCGCCGCCGGCAATGGCGTCGCGCTCGTTCCCGGCCTCACTGTCCAGCCCGAACTCGAATCCGGCGTTCTGCTCAAAATCCCCGTCAAGGAGCTCCAAATCGAGCGCACTCTCCGCCTGGTGTATCGCCGGAATGCGAATCTATCCCACGTCGGAACTGCCTTTCTCGATGGAATCCGCACCATGGCCTCCGACCGCGGCGCTCCATTCCACTTCAAAGAAGAACCGTGTCCGACCGCCCCAAACAAATCGGCAAAGACGGCGGCGAAAAATTTCTCAGCCGCAAACCAATCTCGGTCCTGAAACTGGATGCGTTTGGTGGATGCCACGCAGATGGGGCAACAGGAAAAAACGTCCGATCCTCCCAAACCCCCTGAATTCATAAAATTTCTTCGACTTCCCTGCAGGATTGTGCTCGAGTCATACTTTTTTATTACCAAGAACTTCCTTCCTCGCCGCATCGTACTCTTTTGGATACCATCAGAAGAATGAGGTCCGTCATGAATGAAGCGCTGACCGATCAAGCACCCAGGGCCTTAGAAGCCGCAAACTTTCAGGAAGCCATCTGCGCCCTGAGGAAGGTAGCGCAGCTGAACGGGCTCGCCGACTCCGAATACGAGTGGCTTGCAACCTTCGGCAAGCAGCGATTCGAGCCCGCCGGGGCCGTTCTCTTTCACGAGGGCGACCCCGCGACGCACATGACTCTCCTGCTCAAAGGCGAGATTCACGTCCGCCGCGAGCGTGGAGCCACCGAAGCGCTCTTCATCGGCCGGTCCGGCCAAATCACCGGGTTGCTCCCCTTCTCGCGTATGAAGTCCTACGGGGGTATGGGCTACACCGCGGCGGAAACTTGGGCGTTGGAATACGATAAATCCCTCTTCCCCGAAATGCTCGCCGCCATCCCCAGCATGGGCCAGCGCTGCGTCGGCGTTCTGCTCGACCGCGTCCGGGAAGTCACGCGCATGGAACAACAAACCGAGAAGCTTACCGCTCTCGGCAAACTCGCCGCAAATCTCGCTCACGAACTCAACAATCCCGCCTCGGCTGCTCAACGTGCCGCTGGCGGTTTGCTCGAAGAGCTGCGCGTCTACGGCCACGAGAAGTACAAACTCGGCTCGCTTTGCATGGACGAACTTCAGTTGCGCAAAGTTCGCGAATGGCAGGAATCCGTCGCCGTCATCGCACGTCAACGTCATGCCGAGGGTTTAAATGTCGCCAGCCAGGAAGATGGAATCGCCGCGTGGCTCGCCGCCCACGGAGTCGAAAATAGCTGGAAGATTGCCCCCGAACTCGCCGAGGCCGGCATCTGCGCCGACCATCTCGCGCCGCTCGGCGAAATGCTCGATCCCAAGGCCACCACCGTCGTCCTGTCCCAATTCGCTTCGTCGCTCCGCGCCGAGAGCATGACCAAGGCTATGATCGACTCGACCGCCCGTATCTTCGACCTCATCGAGGCGATCAAAGACTACTCCTATATGGACCAGGCCCCGATCCAGGAGATCGATATTCCCAAAGGGCTCGAGACCACGCTTTCCATGCTCCAATCCCGCCTCCAGCACGTTGAGGTCGTCCGCGAATACGAATCCGGTCTCCCCTGTATCAGCGCCTACGGCAGGGAACTCAACCAGGTCTGGACCGCGCTTATCGAGAACGCCCTCGACGCCATCGAGAACCACGGGCAGATCGTTTTGAAGGCAAAAGCCTCTGGAGACTTGATCCTGGTCGAAGTTTGGGACAACGGAGTCGGTATCCCCCCTGAGAATCTCGATCGCATCTTCGAGCCCTTCTTCACTACCAAGCCCCCAGGTGGCGGCCTCGGTCTTGGACTTGACGTCGTCATGCGTATCGTTCGCAAACACCGCGGATACGTGCGCGTCCAATCTGCCCCGGGGGCCACTTGTTTCCAGGTGCGGCTACCCGCCGAGCAGTTGCAGGCTTATTAACACTCGAAATACTTCGCGGAGTAAACTAAGTTCTTGGAGGAAGCTCCGCTTGAAGTATCGGGGGTGCGTCACCACTCTTGGGCTACTCGTTTTCTCACTTTTCGCAGTCGCGAAAGACAAGAAGAAAATCGTCATACCGGCGGACATATTGCGCGCAACCACAGTCTTGGTCGTCGTCGATCCGACCGCCGGCATTGACGTGGAGGCCCCAAACGCCAACCGTCTCGCCCGCACAGATGTGGAGCAAGCCCTCGTGAGATGGGGACGTTTTACGCCCGTGCAAGAGGGATTTGCTGCCGATATCATCATCATGGTTCGCAAGGGCAACGGGAAGATGGTTCAGCCCACAATCGGCGGGACGCCCGTGAACGGAGTTCCTCCAGTGAACGTGGGCTCGACCACAACCCCAACTCAAACTACGACGCGCGCGGGAGGTCGTTGGCCAGTCGGAGACCAACCGGCCAATCCTCAACCTCAGATCGAAGCGGGCCCCACACAGGATATGTTCGTCGTCTATCGCGGCAACATAGACGACCCGAACTGGTCCCCGCTCGATGCCCCTGCCGTTTGGCGCTACTCCGCAAAAGACTGCTTGGCTTCTCCGTCCGTTCCGGCGGTCGCGGCCTTTCAGCGAGTAATCGCGGACTCCGAAAAGCAGTTGGCCGCCACCCCGTGAATGCTTAGTTTTTCATATTTACCTGCGCCCGCCTGAAGGCAAGATCGCTCACATGTACCGACCCCTGAAAAGGCCGATCGATGTCAGCGATCGCAACCAGCACTAGCGAAACTAACAGCGAGAAGGCGAACACCTGCAATCCATGGAGAATCGTATTCTCCGCCCCGAACATCGACGCTGAAGCGATTGTCACCACTCCTCCGATGATCAGCACGCACCACAGCACGTTCGGCAGCCGGGATGCGCTCTGCAGCAGCCGGGTCCGCCGGTGTTCCGTCAGTGCGCTCAGTTCGTAGAGAGCATGGTCCTCAGCCGTAATTTCCGGCGGAGACGCCGTCTTCACCGACATCAGTGTCTCCCACATCTCACGGTCCAGGCCCTGGCTGCCAGTTGGTACCGCCGCCACCGACATCTCCGGCCAGTCTTCATTGATCACGACGTCAGCGTAGGCACGGGCGAGCGTCTTCAAGCGAACATGCTGGGGTTCTGGCAGCCCTGCCGCCAGTCGATACACGTTCACCAGTGCGTTCGCCTCAAAATCTACATTCAGGTCGGCTGCGGAAAAGTCCGTCCACACCGTATACAACATGAAGCCCAGAATCACAGCGTACGTTGTCCCCAGAATGCTCAGTTGCCAGCCGATCAAATCATTATGGGCATGACGCTGGTCCCACGGCCAGATTCGATTTAATGCCGCCATGAAAAGTAGCGACAGGGAGACAGCCACGATCACAATGATGAAATTTTGTGTGGTATCGAGCATTGCCGGTGGCCAATCTTCAGGCGTTTCTATGTGTCAATCACGCGTCGTTTCGATTGTAACGGTACTTACCGGAGAACGCACTCATGAGTTCCGCATCCGTCTGGCTCGCCACCCTAGGAAGCTAACTCCACATAAGGGGCAACAAAAAAATGCACTGGTTCCATGTAAGTGGATCGAGTTCATTTTTTTCTTGCCAAACCTATTAGGGTTAGCTGCTTCTTAGTTCTTGATTGTCGGACCTGTCAGTGATAATTGATGAACGTTAGGAGTTTCTCGCAGACAGATATGAAAACCGAACGAGGAGAACGAATGAAGATCGAGACCACAAAACGCTTCACTCTAACGACGCTTGCCATGATGTTGCTTTCTTTTGCGACGATCGGCCCTATCGGCAGTGTCAGCGTTCACGCTCAGGCGACGCAAACGACCACGCCTCCAGCCGACACTACCACCACGACAACCAAGAAGTCGAAGAAGAAAAAGGCCGACACCGACACCGCGCAAACTCCCGCCGCTTCAGGAACCACTCCGGCGGCAAGCACCGATACGTCGACCACGAAGAAGTCCAGGAAGAGCAAGTCCGACGCGCCTGCATCCACTGCCGCCGCTACTCCGGCGGCAACCCCCGCTGCAACTAACGACGCCAGCGCTGCTCCCGCGAAGAAGTCAACGAAGAGCAAGGCTGATACCGCTGCAACGCCGGCTGCAGCTCCAGCCCCGACACCCGCCGCGACGTCGGCTCCAGCCGCAGCCAAAGCAAGTACTCCTGCATCCGCAGCGGCTCCAGCTGCAAAACCAGCTAGTGCTCCGGCTAAGGCAGCGGCAACTTCACCTGCGGGTTCGGCGGGCCAGGTCTGGGTCAACACCGATTCCGGCGTGTACCACGCCTCCAGCAGCCGTTATTACGGCAAGACCAAGCAAGGAAAGTACATGTCCGAGGCTGACGCGCTCAAGGCCGGCTACCACAAGGACAAGAGCGAAAAGTAACTCTAACTCTGCATCTAAAGACAAACCCCATCGCAAAGAATTGGGTTGTCGCAATCGCCGCGGATACGGCCAGCCGTGTCCGCGGCAGTATTTCAAGCAGGGAGTTAAGCGGCTTCGGTCTGAGCAGCAGGGGCCTTCGCAAGCGCCGACTTCGCCTGGTTCGCCAATGCCGTAAATCCAGCCGGATCGGCAACCGCGATCTCCGCCAGCACCTTGCGGTCCAGTTCCACGCCGGCCACCTTCAGCCCATGAATCAGCAGCGAGTAGGTCGTGCCATTCAGCTTAGCCGCCGCATTGATTCGGGCGATCCAGAGCGAACGGAACTGCCGCTTTTTCTGTTTACGCCCAATATAGGCGAACTTCATTCCGCGCTCGACAGCCTCCTGCGCGGCCTGATACAGCTTCGATTTTGTAAGGAAGTAACCGCTCGCGCGCTTCAGAATCTTCTTGCGGCGGTCGTTGCGTTTGGTTCCACGTTTGACGCGGGGCATTTGTAGTTCTCCTTTGAATACTGCGTTGTGCGGCTGGAGGCAGGAGGCGTTTGCCTGCCAGGGCAACGCTTTAGAACCTCTTCACTCGCTTGTTACTGATCTCTCGGCTGTCACTACAGATAGCCGGGGGCCAAACAGGCCCTTGGTCGACGAACAACCGATCAGGCGTACGGAATCATGCGCGCTACCTTGGCGTAGTCGGCGTCCGAAACCAGCGTAGAATGCGCAAGTTTACGCTTGGTCTTGGTCTCCTTCGACGTCAGGATGTGGCGCATCTTTGACTGGCCGCGAACGATCTTGCCGGTGCCAGTCTTCTTGAAGCGCTTTGCTGCGCCTTTGTGGGTCTTAAGTTTGGGCATGGTTGTCCTGCTGGGTTTTTCTGTCTTTACAACATTTCCCAGTATACGGCACCTGCGCCCATCGTCAAAATCCAATCCATCGAAATCCTGCTACTTTTTGTCGAAATACTTAGGCTCCGCACCCTCCGCCCAGGGGTCGTAATGCTTCGCAAAAGCCGCTCGAAACCAGATCGGCGGGTGCGACCCGTTCCAGAACTCCACCAGAGGCGACGGATCCGGCACTACCAGCGAGTTGTCCCCAAGCAGTTGGAACGCCGCCTGTCCCGTCGCCTGGGGATCGGCTACGATCCCATGCACGACCTCTTCACCATACACATCGGCGGCATGCTCCTGGCTGCGGCTGAACGCATTGGCAATCGGCTGCCCGAAAAAGCTGATCACGCTGAGCACCAGAAATAACACCACAAAAGACGCCCAGTCCTCCTGGCCCGCAATCCCCCAGACAGCCCCAAATTTTCGCAGCAGCAGCTGAAAAAGATGGAAACCAAGGAAAAACGAAACCAGAATAAACACAAACGTAAACTCAATCCCTTTAACAATATGCCCCAGCACATAATGTCCCATCTCATGCCCGAAGATGAGCAGAATCTCGTCCGGTGTCCCCTTCGCAATCGAAGTGTCCCAAACCACCACTCGTTTCGACGCCCCAAATCCCGTGACATAAGCATTCAGCGTCGTCACCTTATCCGAGGCCTTCATCAGGAACATTCTCTCCGGAGGAATCTCGATCCCCTTGCCCCGGGCCACCACCTTCTCCAACTGCGCCACCAGCGCGGGATTCGAGTTACTCAGTGGCTCGAACTTATTGAACAGCGGGTCGATCACATAAGGCGAAGCAAAGATCCCCAAAATCGCAAAAGCCATCGTCGGGAACCAAAGCCAAAGCCACCACCGCCGCGGAAATTTCCGGATCAGGAAAAACAGCAAGATTACACCCAGCCCGCCAAAAATAAAAGCCAGACCAAAGCTCTTCCCCTGGTCCCCAAACCAACTCCCCCAGCTCTGCACACTCAACCCATAAGCGCTCTGAACGTGCTGGGCGTACATATCCAGCGGAAGGCTGAGCAGCGTCGTCAGCAGCAGGAAAAGGAAGAAGAACGTGAATCCCTGGATCCAGCGATTCTTCGACAGGTTCACCGCAACATTCCGCATCCGCGTAGCAATACGGAGCTCCAGGATCAGAAACAGTACCGCGATGCCCCAGATTGTCCCACCGAACGAGGTTGCTATCCGGACCCGGTAAAGCGCCTCCGCCTTCGCCTGCTTATCCGGGGTCAGCGCGTAAGCAGTGTGGTCATTCTCCGCGGCAGCAATCGCCGCGGCTTCTGTCGGCGTTGTCGCCGCTCGAGCGGCGGGCGCAACTACGGTCATGGCCCCGAATAACAATGCAAGCAGCAAACGCAGGCGCATCGAAGTCCTTCCCAAATCGGCAGATCGAAGTTGTCCCAGTCTGCCTCAGTGCTATGCCTCGCTGCAATCGAATTCGCGCGCGGCGTCAACCACCGGTTTATCCCGCAGGGTGATATCGTTGACCCTGACGCCGCATGAAGCCGAGGGACCATGGATGTTAAGTCGTCGCCAGTTTCTCGCCCTCATTGCAAGCGGAGTCGCCGCCGAATCCCTCTTCCCCCTCCTCGACCCAGCCTTGCACGCAGATGTTCGCGCCGAAATCCAGGACGCCGAAGTCCACCTCAAAAAGCGATACACCTCCCCCAACAATAGCTACGGCTCAGGTTCCTTCGGCGACTGGATCGCCGACCCCCAAGGCCTGCCCTGTTACCGCTACACCTGCAACCAGCTCGAAGATTCCGCCGCCGTCACGCCCGTAGAAACCGCCTGGCGTGCCCCCACCGACCAGACCCACCAGATCGGCAATGATCGCATCATCGCCGCTGCCTCAAATTATGGATATATCCAGGTCCGCGAGGACGAAGGCGGCGCAAAATTCCTGAATGACTTTGAACCTGAAAGAGGCCTCTTCGGCGCCGGATGCGGCTACCTCACCGACGGCCACGAAGTCCTCGCCACGTACTATCCCGGCACCACCAAGAACTTCGACCGCTTTTTCGGCATGGGCTACCTCCGCAAGCAGGTCACGGGCGTCAATTACTCCGTCGATCAAACCATCTTCGCCCCCTTCGGCGACGATCCCGTTCTCATTTCTGAAGTGGTCATCACCAGCCAAAGTCCCAGCGCTGCCAATCTCCATTGGTTCGAATACTGGGGATGTCAAGTCTATCCACTCTCGTGGCAAACCTTCACCGAGGGCAAATCCGGCAACATTGAAGACCCTATCGACCCCGCAAAAATCAACGCACTCCGCCGCGAGTTTGCCCAGCGCCTCACCCATCGCTTCGAACCGATTCAAGCCGGCCAAAATGCCCCCGGCATCAATCCACCACCAATTGGATTGATCGAAAGCAGCCAACTCCAACCGAGGAAACAGCAGAGTTTCACTACCGCCCTACAGGAAGAAAACGCTGCTGACCTTCGCCTCTCACCCATCCAATCGGCCCCTCCTTCGGTCCCAGACGACGCAGCCGAAGAGCTTTCCTCGCCACCGACGTTCCTGGCGTCGCTCGACGAAGGCCCGCTAAGACTCCTCACCAACGCGGCCAACTTCTTTGGTGAAAGCGACTCCTCCGGCCACGCCCGCGCCTCCGGGCCCGACACTCTTCTCGTCCCCGACCGCATCCTCCGCCCCGCCGAACTCGCCAAAGTCATCGCCGGCAACGGGATCCCCCTGCCGCTCCCCCCCAACGATCTCGCCGCTACGGGAACCGAAAGCGCCCTGATCCTAGACAAATCCTTCATCCTGCTAGCCGGCCAATCCCAAACCCTCCGCTTTCTCTATGGCTACGTCCCGGAAGGCTTCTCGGCCACCGACCTAATCGCCAAATACAGCGCTCAAGCGACCAACGAATTCGCCAAAACCAGCGCCGCCTGGAAGGAAGAAGGTATCCAGCTCACCATTGACACCGACCCGTGGGTCGAACGCGAAACCCGCTGGCACAGCTACTACCTCCGCAGCGGACTCACCTACGACGATCATTTCGACGAGCACATCCTTTCCCAGGGCCAGGTCTACCAATATTGCAGGGGATATCAAGGGGCGGCGCGCGACCCGCTCCAGCACGCGCTCCCGCTGGTCTTCGGCGATTCCGACCTCGCCAAACAAGTCCTTCGCTACACCCTAAAATCCCAAGTCGCCGATGGATCCCTACCCTACGCCATCACCGACCACGGCGTCCCAATGCCGAATGCCCCCAAACCCAGCGACTTAAACCTTTGGCTGCTCTGGCTGGCAAGCGAATACATCCTCGCCACCCGCGACACCGCCTTCCTCGAAGAAGAACTCCCAACTTCGCCGCTCACTCCCAACGGCCCAACCACATCCGTCCACGAACTACTCGCCCGCTCCTGCCGCCACCTTACCCAAACCATCGGCACCGGCAAACACGGACTCCTCCGCGGCCTCGGCGCCGACTGGAACGCCCAGCTCTACTATCGTGGTCTCCACGACGATCTTCACGAAGAAATCCACCAGCAATCCGAAAGCCTCATGAATGCGGCCATGGCTTCGTACGTCCTCGACCACTACGCCCGGATGTGCCGCTACGCAGGCCACAACGATGAGGCTACCGAGGCAAACAACTTCGCCAACCGGCAGCGCCATGCGGTTCGCGATCAATGGGCAGGGAAGTGGTTCAAGCGTCTCTGGCTCGGCCCAACCGGCGGTTGGCTCGGAGGGGAAGATCGCATGTGGCTCGACGGCCAGCCTTGGGCCATTCTCGGCCAGTGCGCTAATGAAGAACAGCGCCAGACCCTGATCCGCTCCATCGACGAACTCCTTCGCAAGCCGTCACGCATCGGTGCCAAACAGGTCAGCAAGAAAGTAGATTGGCCCGGAGTCGTCCCCGGTGAAACCACCAACGGGGGAATCTACGACACTCTCACCGGGCCTCTCATTTGGGCACTCGCCGCTATCAACCCCGCCATGGCCTACGAAGAATGGACCAAGAACTCCCGCGCCCATCATGGCGAAGTTTATCGGGATGTCTGGTACGGCATCTGGAGCGGCCCCGATGTCTACTGCTCCTCCGACTCCGACCATGCCGGCCAGACCGGTTACGACTGGGGCCTCGCCGACCCCGATTTCCGGCGTCATCCCAACAGCTATCGCGGCCTCAGCTGGACTGCATGGCCGGTCATGAACATGCACCGGCACGCCTGGCCTCTCTACAGCGCCGCCAAGCTCCTCGGGATCGAATTCACCGAAACCGGCGTCGACCTCGCACCAGCCATCCCCAAACCCGCCTACAGCTTCCGCTCCAAACTGGTCGGCCTCGAAAAAACCGCGACTGGCTATCGAGGCTGGTATGCACCGCAGAAAGCAGGAAGCTACACCATCCGCGTAAGGCTTCCAGCCGAAGAGAACACTTTCAAAACCCTAACTGTCAACGAGGCAAACCAAGCAATAAGCCAAGTCGAAGGAGCCATACGGTTCACCGCCGCTTCAACTCCTGATAAACCGATACATTGGTCGCTGTCACACGAATGAGCCTCTACAAGGCCCAGCTTTGAAGAGGCAAGAAATGCTATCCTTACTGTAAAGAGGCAAGGTAAAGATGAGCGCATCCAGCACCATGAGCAGCAAGGGTCAGATCACCGTGCCACTTGAGATTCGTCAGCGTCTTGGACTCAAGGAGGGCACACGCGTCGAGTTTGTCGTCGATAACGGACAGACGATCGTTCGTCCTGCGCGGCCGGCCGAAAACCCATTCGAAAAGTATCTCGGCTGTCTCCCCGCCTTCGGAAGCAAACGGGAAATCAATGAATGGGTCGATTCGTTGCGCAGTCCGGGTGACGCTAAGTGAGAACAGCTCTGGATACCAACATAGTTTCCGCCTTGTGGTCGAACGAACCGGGGGCCCAGGCGATCGCCAAGCGCCTCAGCGAAGTGCAATACGATGGAGCGATTCTCTTATCGGGCGTGACCTATTGCGAACTCCTCGCCTATCCCAAGGCTACCGAGGCCTTCGTGAATGAATTCTGCGCCCGAACCGGTATCGCGATCGACTTTCACCTCCAGGATTCCGTGTGGACCGAAGCGGGACGCCGCTTTGCAAAATACGCGAATCGACGCCGCAAAGCGAAGGACGGCGACCCCAAACGGCTGCTCGCCGATTTCCTCGTCGGCGCACACGCCTTACTTCAAGCCGACCGCCTCATGACCCGCGACGAGCGCCGATATCGCCAGGACTGCCCCGAACTCGTCCTGCTCTAAACCTGCCTCAGCCAAAATTATTGATCAGTCGAAAGTTCTGAATTGAAGCGTAAAGATCTCTCAATCCTTCTCCTGCTGACCCTCGCAGCACTCCTGATCCACGGGTATCACCTCGGCGCCGAAGACTCGGAAATCTACCTCACCGCTGTCGAACACAACCTCGACCCAAGTTTGTTCCCCAGGGGCGCGGAGTATTTCAACTCCCAAACTCGGTTCAGCCTCTACACTCCGCTTATTGCCGACTCCATCAGCATCACTCATCTCCCTATTGCCTCGACGATCTTCCTCTGGCACCTGCTCTCAATTTTCCTTCTGCTCGCAGCCCTGCGGCGGCTCAGCCTCCTGCTCTTCAACGATACTCACGCGCAATGGGCGGGGGTTACTCTCGTAGCCGCAGTCCTAACCATTCCAATTGCCGGCACTGCCCTTTATCTCATGGACCAGTACCTCAACCCCCGAAATCTCATCGCCTTCACTCAGATCTTCGCAATCGTCGCCGTCCTCGAACGCAAGCATTTCCGCGCCCTGATGTTTCTCGCCATTACTGCCTTACTGCATCCGTTCATGGCGACATTTACGTTAATCTATTGCGGCCTGCTCGTCTTCCCGAGGCGCTTTCCAACCACCGCAAATCGCACAGTTCTGATCGCCTCATTCGGCATTGCTTTAGAGCCTTCAACCGACGCCTATCGCCTCATCGCGGCCTCGCACTACTACCACTACATCCTCCGCTGGCACTGGTATGAACTTATCGGCGCGATAGTCCCTATTGCCAGTTTCTGGTTCTTCGCCCGCTGGGCACGCAGCCAACAGCTCCCCGAACTCGAACTCCTCTCCCGCGCAGCACTCGTATTCGGACTTATCTGCATTACCGCCGCGCTTATCGTCTCCACTCCGATAAGTCTCGAAAGCATAGCCCGCCTTCAGCCCATGCGAGGACTCTTTCTCATCTATCTCTTATTCTTCCTAATAGTTGGCGCACTCCTGGGCGAATTCGTGCTCAAAGGCCAAGCCTCACGCTGGGCATTGCTTTTCCTTCCCATCTGCGCGGCGATGTACGTCCCTCAGCAGTTGCTCTTTCCCGCAAGCGAGCACGTCGAATGGCCTTGGACGCAACCGAAAAACCAATGGGTTCAGGCTTTCCAATGGATCCGCGATAACACTCCGAAAGACGCGATCTTCGCCCTCGACCCCTATTACCTCCACATCGATGGAGAAGATGAAAACGGCTTCCGCGCGATAGCCGAGCGAAGCCGCCTCGCCGACGCGGTCAAGGACAGCGGCGTAGTCGCAATCTTTCCGCCCCTAGCCGAGCAATGGCGGACCCAGGTGCAAGCCCAAATCGGCTGGCCCACCTTTCAACTCCCCGACTTCCTCCGCCTCAAACGCGACTTTGGAGTCACCTGGATAGTGCTGCAGCAACCCGGTGTCCCCGGACTCGATTGTCCCTATCAAAACGAAGCCGCAATAGTCTGCCGCCTGCCTTGAGAGTCCCGCAACGTCCGCACAACGATAGCTTGCAGTCACGCCGCCGGCACGTATTCAAACGACCAGCGCGCAGTGAAGTGGATTCCTCCGCCGCGCACTCGTCGATGTCGCCAACCCTGAACAAGTTCAGTTGGCGAAGAACGGATTTTCGTTCCCCGTCGAGTAACTCCAATTAGTAATTACTTGGGTTGAGGATGTCCCTCCCGTACCCCCGGTGAATCCGGCATATCCCGTCATCCCGCCGACATCCGAAGGAATATTCACGGTATAAGCCTCGGTCGCAGTGGCACTCGTGACCAGATCCGTAATGACTTCTGTGAGCGTAGTCCCGTTGTAAGTAAGCAACACGTTAAAGGTGTCGCCGCTATGGAGGTTGACCCCGGTAGGGGTGAGGTCGATGGCGGGAATAGTCGGAGTGGCGCCATTGACGTAGAGCCCAGTTGAATCCGGGCCTTCGCCCTCATTGTTGTGGATGTCAAACTTCACGGCAACACTTTTCAGAATACCGCCGTATCCCAGGTTATACCCGGTCCCGCCCACCGCTGTTGGTCCCACCCCCTGAATAGCGAAGGTGAATCCATCCGAGTTCGGATCGGTGATCTGGAAATCGAAGCTGGTGGCGAATTGCTGAATATTGACCGGGGTGGTGAAAAAGGCGCTTCGTGCCTCTTCGGCATTCCCGTCGGTCAGAGTTAGTTCGGTACCATTCAGAGTAGCGCCGCCATTGCGGGTCATGCCCACACCGTCGAAGCCGGTCGGGTAGTTCGGGATGAAGAGTGGCCCCGCGACGTAGGTCCAATAG
>Ga0302324_100020416_pt1 | contig 12955 bp, 16 predicted proteins | sample Palsa_T0_1_FD_201949 | JGI IMG/M metagenome (GOLD analysis project Ga0302324, IMG submission 201949) | Peat permafrost microbial communities from Stordalen Mire near Abisko, Sweden - Palsa_T0_1 | ecosystem: Environmental > Terrestrial > Soil > Palsa > Peat permafrost | place: Sweden: Abisko...
GGTAACTGGCGTGCGGCGTCTGGATGAGTATGAAATACCCTGGCTTCCCGGGTACGGGGGCGCGGCGCCCGTGCGTGTCGGAAATGCCGCATCGAGACATTGCCGCCTTTATATCCAAGGGACTCAAGGCGGCGGGCTTCGCCGTTGATAGTGTTGATAACGGCGAGGAAGCATTGGGCTATGGTTTGACCTATAGCTACGATGCGGCTGTCGTCGATTTGATGCTGCCGCGACTCGATGGCTTGAGTCTGATTGAACGCTGGCGCGCGCAGAGGGTGAAGACGCCGGTGCTGATATTGAGTGCGAAGCGTACGGTGGACGACCGCGTCAAGGGCCTGCAGGCCGGCGGCGATGATTATGTGACCAAGCCATTCGCCTTTTCCGAGCTGCTCGCTCGCGTACAGGCGCTCATTAGACGGTCCACGCAGACCGGCGAAGCGACGACGCTCAGCTATGCCGATCTCTGCCTTGATCTGCTCAGCCGGGAGGTAAGCAGACATGCAGAGAAGATCAGTCTGCAGGCGCGAGAATTCGCGCTGCTGGAATACTTGTTGCGCAACGCCGGCCGGGTCGTATCCAAAACCATGATTCTGGAACACATCTGGGACTACGCATTCAATCCCTCCACGAATGTCGTGGACGTGCTGGTGTGTCGATTGCGCAATAAGATTGATCGGGACTATGAGCCCAAGCTCATCCACACGCTGCGCGGCGCCGGTTATGTCCTCAAGCGTTCTCCGTAGCCGCATTTCAGCCGGCTTCGCGCTCCGGCTGAATCTCTGGTTCGCCGCCGTTGTTACCTGCGTCTCGCTCATCGTCTTTCTGGTCGCCTATTACCTGTTGTCCACGGCCATTCGGCTCAAGGACCGGCAGGTCATTGAAGGACAGCTGGAGGTTTATCGGACATGGTACGAGCAGGGCGGCCTGGAAGGTCTGCAGGCGCGCTTCGCAGGGCAGGCCGACAGTGGCAGAGATACCTTCTTTGTGAGGGTGAGTGGCCCGCAGAACACGAGTCTGTTCGTCAGTTTTCCGCGCCAGGATGCCCGGCTCGACTTGACGCAGCTCGACGCCATCGACACCACCGAGCCGGTGGATTGGCTGAAGCTTCCGGCGACCAACAGTACGATACCGTGGCTCATCGCCTCGACCCGCTTGTCGGACGGGCAGTGGCTTCAGGTCGGCAAGACCACGGAGGCCCAGGCTGCGCTGCTGGAGCATTTTCGCGTGATCTTCGCTACAGCGTTGCTGCTGGCAGTGACCCTCGGCGTTACCGCCGGGCTATTGCTGACTGCTCGTGCGTTGCGACCGATTCGGCAGCTTATCGTCGCATTCCAGCGCGTCGTCGATACCGGGAAAATGGAGGAGCACATCGCGCCGCCCAGCGGCGATGACGAGCTCAACGAGCTCACTCGTCTGTTCAACCGCATGCTGGAGAAGAATGCGGCGCTGATTCGCGGCATGCGTGAAGCGCTGGATAACGTGGCGCACGACCTGCGGACACCGCTCACGCGAATGCGCAATACGGCTGAACGGGCTCTGCAAGGCGCTGACGACCTCAATGCGTATCGCGAGGCACTGTCGGATTCATTGGAGGAATCCGAGCGCATCGGCGTCATGCTGAACACCCTGATGGACATTTCCGAGGCCGAGACCGGAATCATGAAACTTGATCAGCGGCCGATCAAGCTTGCGGAACTCGCCCGTACCGTGGTCGGCTTGTACGAGCTCGTTGCCGAAGATAAGCAAATTAAAGTCACGGTCAGCGTTGCCGAATCCATCGTCTGTGTTGCCGATCCGGGACGTTTGCAACAGGTGCTGGTGAATCTCATGGACAACGCGATCAAGTACACCCCGCGCAGCGGAAGCGTGGACATCGGAGCGGAGGAGCACGCCACAGACGTTACGATCATCGTGCGCGACACAGGAATTGGCATGGCGGCGGAGGAGATTCCGCACATCTGGGAGCGCTTGTATCGTGGTGACAAGAGCCGCGCGGAGCGCGGCTTGGGACTCGGTCTGAGCCTCGTTAAGGCGATCGTGCAGGCGCATGGAGGACGGATGGAAGTCGACAGCCGACTCGGACAAGGTTCCACGTTTCGGGTGACTTTCCCGAAGCCTCCGTTGTCGAGCTCGCATCCGCGCAGCCCTTCCATGGTACCTGACGGGCCCCTGCCGCTTATCCGTTGAAACGCAAGTTTGGCACAGCGACAGCCGGAAGGAGGTGCCGCGACGGACTCAAAGTCGAAGGCGATTCGTATTCGTTCCGCAGCGATCCTGGCGATCGGTCTCGCCCTTGCGTACGCTACTTTTCCGATAGAGGTCCAGCCCGCGCAAATCCAGCGCGGCGAATATCTCGCGCGGGTGGGCGATTGCATTTCGTGCCATACGGCAAGCGGAGGTGAACCGTTTGCCGGCCGCGGCCGGCTGAACATGCCGTTCGGCTACATGCGCGCGTCGACCATCACACCGAACGAGACGATCGGAATCGGGCTCTGGTCGTCCGGTGATTTCTACCGCGCGCCGCACGATGGCGTGGATCGAGCCGGCGAGGACATGTATCCCACGATGCCGTATGACTTCTATAGCAAAGTCACTCGCGCATATATGGATGCGATTTATGCGGATCTGCGAACCGTCGCTTGCGGAAGTTCGAGCGAAAGCTCTCCGCAGAAGAAATCTTTCGCGCGAGCGGTGCCATGAGCTAAGTGCCGAGGCGCGACTTGATCCTGTCGGCAACGCGTAGCGCGTTGGCGATGATGGTCAACGTGGGATTCACGGAGCCGATCGAAGGAAAAAAACTCGCATCGGTCACATAGAGATTGTCGAGATCGTGGACCTTGCAATCGAGATCGAGAACCGAGGTCGCCGGATCTCTCCCAAAGCGGGCGGTGCCGGCCTGATGTGCCGTGCCTCCAATCGGAATGCCCTTGCCCAAATACAAACCGCGCTCCAGAAGAACTGGATGCGCGCCGGCGATCTTCAGAATGCTCTCAAGCTTTTTCTTCAGTCGCTGGTGCGCCTCGAGGTTTCCTTCCGTGACGTCGAGGATAACGCGGTCGCCGTCATAAAAAATGCGATTTTCTGGCCGCGGCAGATCCTCGCTTGACAACCAGAAAGCCATGGAATGCCGCGCCATCGTTTCAAAGGGCATCTTCGGCATCCACTCCAGCCACTGCGGAAGAGCCTCGCCGCGAATCTGCGCGCCATGCGAGCTCGCACACATTTGAATCAGCCCGAGCGGATAGTCCCAGTCTTCCGCACAAAAATAGTAGTCGCTAACGGCGAGCGTCTTCTGAAACACCGTATCGTTCGGTTCGCGCAATAAGGCCATCAAGATCGATTGATTGTGACGCATGTAGTTACGGCCTACTTGGCCTGAGCTATTGGCGAGGCCTTTAGGGTGCCTGTCATTCGCAGAGCGCAGAAGCAAGAGCGCCGACGACAGCGCGCCGCAGGCCACAACGACGATGTCAGCCGAGTATCGCTCCTGTTGGTCATTTCGGGAGACATGCACTTTTGCGATCGCGGTGCCTGGTGCGTCGGTCTCCAAACGTGATACGTAAGCGCCGGTTAATAGAGTCAGGTTCGAGTAGGCCTTGAGGGCCGGATCGACGCAGACGACCTGCGCGTCTGCCTTGCCGTTCAGCAGACAGGGGAATCCGTCGAACGCGTCGCAGCGGATGCAAATGCTTGTCGGCGTCGGCTTGCCGTCCTTCTCATCGAGCAAGATGCCCAGAGGAAGATGGAAGGGGTGCAGACCGCACTTGCTCAAGTCATCGCTCAAGGCCTGAATTCTGGGTTCGTGGGAGACCGCCGGGTAGGGAAACGGCCCGCTTGATGGCGGCTCAGTCGGATCCTCGCCGCGTTGGCCGTGGACGTGGAATAGACGCTCCGCTTCGGCATAGTAGGGCTCAAAGTCAGCGTACGTCAGGGGCCACGCTGGGGAGACGCCGTCCTGATGCCTAATCTCATCAAAGTCGCGCTCGCGGAGCCGAAGCAGAGCGGCACCGTACACCTTCGAATTGCCGCCAACGTAATAGTGCAAGCCCGGGTGGAAGCTGCGGCCATCCTTGCCATACCAGGTCTCTTGAGTTTGGTACGCGCCCTCGACGAACACTGCTTGTGCGTCCCAGTTGGCGCGCGTCCGGGGCAGATAGTCACCGCGCTCGAGCAGCAAGATCCGCTTTCCACTGGGCGCGAGCTTGTATGCCAGCGACGCGCCGCCCGGGCCGGTACCGATCACGATGATATCGTAGTGACTCGTTGTCATGCTGATTTCTGGCGCGTGCGTTGCCGAATGCGGGCGAGGTCTAACCTCCTGTCGCGAACCCCGGATAGAGCGTCATGCCGCCATCGATAAACAGGGTGGTTCCAACCACGTAGTCGGAATGATCCGATGCAAGCCACACGGCTGCGCGAGCGATGTCTTCGGGCTCACCGATCCGTCCGTAGGGGACCAAAGTCATCAGCTGAGCGTAGGCTTCCGGAGTTTGCCAGGCCGCGGTATTGATCGGCGTTCGGATCGCGCCGGGTGCGATCGCATTTACGCGAATGTGATGCGGCGCGACCTCCTGCGCTAAGCTCTCCATCATCAACTTGATGCCTCCCTTGGAGGCGTAATTCGCATGACCGGCCCATGGTATCTCTTGGTGAACGGAGCTCATGCAGATGATCTTTCCGGCGGCGCACGATACGGACGGTACGATGCCGCGGCGCAGAAATTCCCGGATCGCCTCGCGCGCGCAAAGAAACTGGCCGGTAAGATTGACCCCGAGCACCGTATTCCAACGTTGCAATGTCATTTCACAAAATGCGGCATCGCGCTGCAGCCCAGCATTGTTAACGAGGATGTCGATGGTCCCGAATTCTTGGACCATATGCTTGAACATGCCGGTGACCTGATCCTCTGAAGACACGTCGGCCTTGTGGGCAAACGCCTTGACTCCGGATCGGCGAATCTGGTCGACAACAGCGTTTGCGGCTTCATCACCTGAGACATAGTTCACCACGACATCGGCGCCGGCCTGGCCCAGGCCGATCGCGACGCCTTGGCCGATGCCAGAATTGGCGCCGGTGACCAGCGCCTTTTGGCCGACCAATAGCTTATGAATCGGGACCGAGGGTGCAGTGGATTCGGCTGCGAGCGCTGGGTCAAGTGTGGTCACGCTTGTGCTCCTGTCTTTGGGACACGCCATGTTCGACGCGGATGGGACGGGGATGAGCTACGATACCAGCGGCGAGGGCGCCTACGCGGTACACGCCGCGAGGGAAGTTCGCCCGAGCGCGTCACTCAGCGGAGCTTCAGGGAACCCCATCTAACGAGTCACTCCGGAGCACCGCCGTGCTGAGCATACTTGTTGCCGTTGCCGTACGCTGCCTTCTGGTCATGCTGTTCCTGCCTTTCAGCGCGCTCGATAAGATCCTAAACCTCAACCAGGCAGTAGACCAAGCGGCAGAGGCGGTCCGGACTCGTTGGACGGCGACGTTTTTGATATTTCTGGGGTTTGGGATTGAGGTCGTGATGTCGCTGGCGATTCTGACGGGCGTAGCGGACCGCCTCGCAGCGTTCATTCTCGCCGGATACTGCGTGGTCACAGCGATGCTATGGAAGCAATTCTGGAAATCGGCGGACTTTCGCTTGAAGGGCGCGAGTCGAGGGCGCGAGATTTTCTGGGATTTCCTGAAAAATGTCGCCCTCGCCGGCGGCTTGCTCCTCCTGGCCTTCGGGGCTGACGCAGCGGGTGTGCGGAACTTGTGGAATCATCCGCTCGCCTCGACGCACCCCTATTCGTTATCAGAGCGCGAGGGCAGAACGTGACTAACAAGCCCTCTGTGCTTTATTGGCACCTGTGGACAGACGGTGACGGCATCAGCCGCCAGCAGCAGTGCGCGATCACCCATTTCGAGCTGAAGTCAATACAGGCCCCAGCGGCGCCGCAGTGGCAGAGTGATAGGACTCACGGCGCAATGACCGTTCTGGTCACCGTTCTGCCGGTCAGTTGGGCCGGCACCTGGCACGAAAACCCGAGGCCACAGTGGATTATTCCGTTATCGGGGTGCTGGTTCGTGGAGTCGATGGATGGCACGCGCACCGATATGGCGGCCGGCGAGCTTTCTTTCGGCGGCGATCAGAACTGCCGCGAAGTACAAGGCAAGCGCGGTCACCGCTCCGGTACAGTTGGCGAGGTTCCCGCGGTCCTGATGATCGTTCAGCTCGATGACGCCGCTGCACCGGCGGCACCCTGCGAATTCAGGTGAGCATTCATGAACCCATTCGATGTTCGTGATCCGCGATTTGGCCATTACATTCTGCGTAATGCGCCGCTTGAAGCGCTCGCCACGGGGTTTCGTTGGATCGAGGGCCTGGTGTGGATGGGCGATGCGGAATGTCTCCTATTTCAAGATCTGCCGCGTGATCGGACGATGCGCTGGATTGAGGGCGTTGAAGTGTCGGTTTATCGTTCCCCTTCCGGCTACGCCAACGGTCAAACCCGCGACCGGCAAGGCCGACTGATTTCCTGCTCACACCGCGAGCGTTGCCTCTACCGCACTGAGCTCGACGGACGCATCACCCGGCTGGTGGATCGTCACGACGGTCGACGTCTGAATTCTCCAAACGACGTGACTGTAAAGTCCGATGGTTCAGTCTGGTTCACGGATCCGCTGTATGGGATTCAGAGCGACTACGAAGGCGGCCGCCAGTTGTCCGAGCAGCCGCCTGCGCTTTATCGCTTCGATCCAGAAAGCGGGCACATCACTGTTGCGGCGAGGGATTTCGACGGGCCGAACGGGCTGGCATTTTCACCGGACGAGAGTCGACTCTATGTTGCCGAGACTGGCGACCAGACAATCGACGACCCCAAGCAATACATCCGCGCCTTTGACGTGGGGCCCGACGGGCGGTTGAGCGGGGGCGACATCTTTCACAAAGTCGAACCCGGCTATGCCGACGGGCTTTGCGTCGATGAGGACGGCAATCTCTGGGCGAGTGCCGCCGATGGTGTTCACTGCATTGGCCCCGATGGGCGGCTGCTCGGAAAAGTGCTCGTTCCGTATCGCGTCTCAAATTTGACTTTCGGCGGCCCCTTTAGGAACCGTCTCTTTATCGGCGGGTCGCACACGCTGTATGCGATCTTCCTAAACCGCCGCGGTACGGGATGGCCGTAACGGCCCTCGAGCAGCCGAAGATTTGCCGACTCGCGCGCTTTGGGCTTACTACCTCGAACGCAGATCGGCTGACATCCTTCTATGTCAGCGCCTTCGGCTGCCGACGGCGCGCGCTCGAACATCGTTCTGGGCCGCAGTTCGAAACCCTGATGGGGGTGGAAGGCGGCGCGGCAAGCGTGACTCTCGCGCTGGGAGATGACGTTATCGAGCTATTGCAGTTTGATCAACCCGGTCGACCGTATCCTCCGGGCTGCTCGTCGTTTGATCTCATATTCCAGCACTTTGCCATCGTTGTGACGAACTTCGAAAAAGCCTTCCAACGACTCTCGAGCGTCGCCGGATGGACGGCTATCACGAGTGAGGGCCCACAGCATCTCCCCGCCCGGTCAGGGGGCGTCACCGCGTTCAAATTCCGTGATCCGGACGGCCACCCTCTGGAACTCCTCGCATTTGGCACCCACAATGTGCCGCCGCGCTGGCGCACAGTTGCCGGTGGCAATCCGTGTCTCGGTATCGATCACTCGGCCATCAGCGTCGCGGAAAGCTCGCGCAGTATCCATTTTTATGAGGGCCTCGGACTCAGGGTCTCGGGTCGTAACCTAAACGAGGGGGTCGAACAAGGGCGGCTTGACGGGTTGCATGAACCCCGGGTGGAAGTCACGGCGCTTACGCCGGCCCAACCATCACCACATGTTGAATTGCTCTGCTATCGAGGGGTGCAGCGCGGCGACAGCTTCGTTCTTCGGAGCAATGATGTCGCCGCTACGCGTCTCGTGCTGGAGGCGGGCGGGCCAAGTCGTTCAAGTCCGGGCGCCATCACGCAGCGTGCCATGCAAGATCCGGACGGCCATCATCTGCTGATCGTCGCGCCGCTCGCCTGCTGAAACGTTTCTGGCGGAAATTCCAGGGCTGATCGCGCTCGCATGACTCTCTTCTGTCGTCTGCCGGGGCGCTCGGTGCGAACCTTCGGGCGTACGTTCAAGAAGTGGTGCAGTACGCGATCGTGATGTCGATGTTGGATTCACGTCAGGCGAAGTGTGCGAGCACGCGCACGATCTTGGGATGTTCGAGCTGCGCGATATGACTCCCTCCCACGACGTCTCATAGTGACACGTGAACTCGTCTTCCGTCATCCCCCGCAAATCTCTGATTTCATCCGACCATATTCTTCCCGGTTGATCTCTCCGCGGGCGTACCGCGCGCGGAGAATATCGAACGCATTCTTCGATCACGCTGGGCCGGCCGCGCGGTAGGATGCCGCCGTTCTGCACGGTGGTGTGGTTCGGCGCAGTGGGGGTCGCCGGTTCGCATCGTGTGCCGCGGTAATATAGCCAGGGCCGCTTCACGGTGCGCCAGACCAGCGCAGCCGGAACCTGGCGCGTTGCCAGCTATGCAGGCATGACTAAGAACGGGGCGAGTGCAAATGGATTGCGCCACGGCGCGAAATCCGCTGACGGTAGTGTTGGCAGGGAAACAGGCGTTGCTCACACCCGCCGAACTCATTGAACTCACCGGCTACAGGCGCAAGTCTCAACGACGCCTGGCGCTTGGGCGCATGAACTCCCATTTCGCTCGCGCGCTGCCGATGGCTATCCGCTGGTGGATCGCGCCATGTTCGAGCATCATTCTCCTGCGACGGCTGCCGGGGGAGAATCCGCCCGACGGCGTGAACCACGATGGGACCTCATGCCAAAGGGATGGGCTTAAGCCGGTGCGGCGTCGTTGTCTGGTTTCTGGCACGCAACCGGCAATAGGTCGCTGACAAATGGGCGGCGCTCAGGGCCCTCGCCTTGATGGTCTCCGGCGTCGCTATTCGTTTGGTCGTCCTTAATCCACAAACGCAGGAATTCCCCGACGTGGTCGCGGACGTAGCGATCAAGGTCAACGTAGTCGCCTACGGCCGGTGACCATTCCCGTTTGAGTTCGCCAGGCTTTTTTGTGGGACCGCGCGTGGAGCGGCACGCGATGGTCAGTCTCGCGGCACGGGTGTCATAGCGGACTGAGGCAACGATTGGAAAGCCTCTTACTAGCGAGCGGACCAGTCGACTTAGTCTTTCTAATTCTCTTCGGTCCATCGGGCGCACTCCGACGCCTGCACAGAGGCTAGTTTACTCCCGAGCAGTTACTAGCGTACCGCAGGCGAATGCGGAAACCTGGGTGACCACACGGGCCGCTGGCCTGTGGGGATCAGCATCAACCGGACCTATCTTGGATTGGACCCTCCTACGGGGCGGGAAATTGTCCCGCCGCGCTACACCAACGAGATTGGTCGACCAAGTACTTGATTTTCGGCTCTTGTGTCGCTCGCCTCAGCTTATGCTCTGGTTATGTGCGGTACCACGCAGAGCGGGGAACGTGCGATTGCTCTCGCTAAAGCGGGTGCGGATGTCCTGGTCAACTACGTTGTGGATGAGGCATCCGCTCACGCACGCCTTCTCCTCGATGGACCTCGCGCCTCAACGGGTACTGGCTGGTTAAAAGGCATCAAGGTCGGCAAGGTCGACAAGCTCTAGTTCGTCCTGCGGCTGGGGCCGTCGGGCCGTCCACGACCGTACTCTGCGTGGGCTTACCGCGCGTCAGGTCCCCGCCAAAGGGTTGACGATCTTGACTCCGGCGATTATCTGGCCAGCGTTCAGATCCTCACTATAGACGTGCGTGGCTTGTGCTTGCTCTGCGGAGGCCACGATCAGGGCGTCCCAAAACATGATCTGTGCCATTTCAGCGATATCGATCGCCCGCGTGACGGTATCGGGCGTCGTCGGCTCGTGCACCCACGCACCATAGCTACTCACCACTTCCCGTGCCGTTGATCGGGCGCCGGGGGCGGCCAGCTTTCTAGTTACGCTGATATAGAATTCCTGGAGAACCTGCACGGACAGCCGGCCGGCACCGGACTCCCACAACAGCCGCAGGCTCTTGACCGCTCGGTCGCGTTTCGGCCCAGCATCCGCATCGTGAGCATAGACGAGGATGTTCGAATCAACGAAGACGACGTCGCTCATGCAATTCCTCGCGACTCAGGGGCGTACCTCCGAGCCGCAGCGGATTGGAAAAGAGGGCAAGAGCGCGTTTGCGCGCCGCGGAATACCGCGCATCGTCTGCGACCAGTTCCCGCAGCTCGTCTGCGAGCAACGCACTCACGCTACGTCCCCGGCGTGCCGCGATGGCGCGGGCCTTCTTCAGCAGTGCCGGATCGATCGCTACAGTAATGTTGTGCTTGATCGCCATGGTTTCAGCCCATATTCGTCTCACGTAAAATACGTGAAACGTGTTGGCAAGTCAAACGAAGGTCTTGATCGTCGTGCTCGATCGGGCGCAAAGGTGGTCTGCGCAGATAGTGGCAAGCCCGCTAGCAGTAGAGAAGTAGTAACACCGCAAGATGAACGCAAGGTGCCATATACGCTCCGTTAAGTGTTATTCAAACCACCGCTCTTCAAAGTCAGCAAACAACCATCCGGGCCGACGACCGAGAGCAACGAAAACCCAGCGGCACTGACCTCTGCGGCGAGTTCCTCAGGCCGGCGGGTTTAGCCTATGGAAGGGCCTGCCCGCGGTTTAGCAGAGGTGAAAGGGCTGTACCGGCAGATTGATCTAGGCGCCCTCGCAGGCCGCGCAGATGGCCGCACGGCCGGTCGCTACCCAGCGGCCCGCCGCACCAGTTCTATATAAAAAAGTCACTGCTTGAGGCCATCGTGTTCATCGGCATCGAGGGCAGGTTGAGCGCAGTAGTATTTCCTACCGCGACAGTGGCTCAACGCGCCGCAAGTTTTGCTTCGCTACGGTCAACAGCACAAAGGCGGCACAGATAAACAGCAAGTATCCAACGGCACAGACCAATGCCAATACGCCGTATGAGCTGACATGCAGGACAAATCCGCCGATGGCCGGTCCGATTGCGCAGGCAATTAACTGAACAAACCATGCAAGCATGGCCAGTCGCCCACTCGTGTCTGCCTGCGAAAATAGGCCCATTTGAATCGGATACAACAGGGTCCAGAAGAACTGAAAAGCCGACAAGATGATCGAGAAGGCAAGCGGGTTAGAGACGTAGATAGCTGCGTACGTGCTCGCGGCACCCCCGATCGCGGCCACAATAACGATCAACATGCGCGGCAAGCGGTTAACCACCAGGAAGGCGGCGATCGCGCCTACAGGGCCGCCCACTAGCCACGCCTGGGCCACCGCGGAGGAAACGGTTGCGACACTCATATGATGCCCGGCACCCACATCACCCGCGTAGCTCCAAAACATGGTGGCACTCACGAAGTACGCAACGGTCACCGCGCACGTCAGCATGGACAGTGCAAATGGAACAGTTGCAGAAGAGGCATTCTCTCGATGCAGAGAACGCTCCCGATGAGTTTTCGGAAACAGCGGAATCATCCACAAGCACAGAGCCGTGGCACCGGCGATTGCCGCGTAGACTCCGCCGACTCCGAGCATGCGAAACAGCGCTGGAACCGCGGCCGCCAGCAGTCCGGGACCGACCAGAGTGACCATGTTAAATATGGCGAAGTTGCGGTCGGCTCGCTTGGTAGCCGCCAAAAGCCCGATACAAACCACCGTAAGACCACAGCCGATGCCGGCCACCGCCCTTAGCACCATTAACGATCGAAAAGAAGAATCAACGCCAACACTCAGGCCGTTGCCGACGATGATGAATATGAGCGCCGCGATGACAAGCTGGCGGCTACCGACCCGTCGCACGACCGCCAGCGCGCCTGCCGCCCCCAGAGATTGCCCCAACATCTCCGCGGTAACGGACAATCCCGCGGATTGAACATCGAAATGCGCGAGTCGCTCGAGCCCGTCGACCAATAACGGGAACACTCCAAAGGACAAACTTCCGGCAGCCAGCACGCACTGTATGGCCACGAGCGCAACAGTGCCGGGTTCCCACATTCCGTCCTGCGATTCGGCGGCTGTTACGCTTGCTACCATGAGCAGCCTGCTTCCATACCTGTAATTTCGCGGATTCGGTCCTCCTCCACGATGACGGTCGCACCATCGTTCAGCTCTGCAGCTACCCCGTCGAATACGCTCCCATCGCGCAAAACGGTGATCATTGCCAGCTCTCTCGCTAAGAAGTAGTCATCCCGTGATCCGGCATCTCACTTACACGGTGCGGACAATATTTCTCTGCATGCTGCATCGTGATCACGCCATTTCAGTAAAGCGTTCAAACCGACCTGGCTGCCACAGAGCAAGTGTGCGCAGCACTCCGCGTCGGATCGCCGCCCCGCGCAGCGCGTCCACACATCCGACCTCCGGAGGCGAGGGTGTCGTCGGTACTTTGTCGACCGTTACCTGTCCGCTGCGATCGTCGTACACCACCAAGTCGGCAAAGGTGCCGCCGATATCCACGCCTGTGCGTGTTGCCGTCGTTCTCTGCGCTCCGGGCATCAAGCTCGAGGAGACAATGTGTCGCAGTCAGAATGTCTTCGACACCGTCATTCCTATGGTGCGGGGCTGGATATAGATGAAAGCGTTCGTGGGAATCAAATCGAGCCCGCCGTCGAGGACGGCGCGCTTGTCCGCCACGTTATTGACGTACAAGTTGAGCCTCCAGGTGTCATAGTCGAGGCCTGCTCGCAGATCAATCTTCGTGTAGGCAGGCAGATCTTGCCGCTCGGGAGTGGTCAGGTAGATGCTCGCGAACTGTCCTAGGCGATCGGGGACGTAACTCACATCACCGCCGACGAAACCCGTCGCACCGTGCATAAGAGCCGTGAGAGGAAACCTCTGCTCCAACGATAGATTCCCGGAAAAGGGCTCGCTATAGGGTAAT
>Ga0302324_100020417_pt1 | contig 12955 bp, 15 predicted proteins | sample Palsa_T0_1_FD_201949 | JGI IMG/M metagenome (GOLD analysis project Ga0302324, IMG submission 201949) | Peat permafrost microbial communities from Stordalen Mire near Abisko, Sweden - Palsa_T0_1 | ecosystem: Environmental > Terrestrial > Soil > Palsa > Peat permafrost | place: Sweden: Abisko...
GCGCACGGAGCCTACTCGCGCAGTAAGCGGCAAATGCTCGCTGTCACGAAGACCGCTTACTCCGCGAGTACGCTCCGTGCGCGGCTCGACGGACTTCCGCAGCATGATCGCGCAACGCCATTTAGGACGCTTTGGGCGACGACTCGACGGCGAGTGCCGCGCGCAGACGTCCACCAGCGGCATCGAGCCGCTCGCGCGCACGGGCCGCGTCTAACGACATTTTGTGCATCAGCACGGCCAGCTTCACATGGCCGTCGGCGCGATCGAGCAGTGTCATCGCCTCGTCGCGGCCCAGGCCCGTGAGCGCGCGGACAATTCTCACGGCCCGGTCGCGCAGCTTCTGGTTGCTGGCCCGCAGGTCCACCATCAGGTTCTCGTGGACTTTCCCGAGGCGGACCATTGTCAGTGTGCTGATGGCGTTGAGAACCAGCTTGGTGGCGGTGCCGGCCTTGAGCCGCGTGGAGCCGGTGAGAACCTCGGGGCCCGTGAGCGGGCGAATGACCACATCGACGGCCTCTTCGACTGCCGTGGGACCAACGCAGGAGAGAAAAATTGTCTTGGCCCCCCGCCGCCGGGCCTGGCGGAGGGCGCCGTGAACGAACGGCGTCGTCCCACCGGCGGCGATGCCCATGACCACGTCGGCACCGGAGATCTGCATGGCATCGACGGCGTCGGCACCGTCCTCGGCGCGGTCCTCGGCCCCTTCCTGGGCGGCGAACATCGCCGCCTGGCCGCCGGCGATCACGCCCTGCACCTGCCGCGGATCGCTGCGAAACGTCGGCGGACACTCCGCGGCATCGAGCACGCCCAGACGACCGCTGGTGCCGGCCCCGAAATAAATCAATCGACCGCCGTGCGACAACGCGGCCACGCAGAGTTCGACCGCCTGGGCGATCTGCCGCCGTTGCGTGGCCACCGCCGCGACGGCGAGGGCGTCCTGGGTGTTGAGCAGCGCGATCGCCTCCTCCAGCGGCATGGCGTCGAGCAGCATCGACTCGGGCAGACGCTGCTCGGTGAGAAGATCGGCGCGATCGGCGGGCATCGCATGACTTTAACCGGCGGGGGTGCTGGGATCGACACCCCGCGGAACCCACGGTGCAAGGTGGGTGCGTGATGAACTGGGCGAACCTCAAGAATCTTTGCGGCGAGCCATCTCAGCGGGGTCTCGCCGTCCGAGAACGTTCGTACGTTCGTACGAATGTGCGATCTTTATTCCGCACACGTCATCGATGCCCTTTGTGCCGCCACGCGACTTTCAGGGCATCGTTCGCAGGAACGTGATGATCTTTTGCCCAAGCGGCGGCAGGTGATGCATCGTCGTGCGACCACTGCGGCGCTTGGCGACCAAGCCGGCCAGATGAAGCCGGCGAACATGCTCGCAGACGGGCTTGATGTTGGCCCGACATGAAGTGGATATCTGCGACAGTGAAAGGGATTGGGGTGATTGTTCCAGGAGGGCCAAAATCTGGATCCGCCGGTGACAGGAGAATCCCCGGACGATTCGTTCCAAGCTTCGAAATGGGAGCAGCGTAGTCATCCAGGCGGCATAGCAAAGCGAGAAACATTCGCACGTTCGTACGAACGTACGAACGACGTGGACTGAAAATTATCGAGACTCTGTGCCCCTGGCGTCGTCGGGAGCATCCAACCGTGGAAGCTCGCCGACGGTGTCACGCACTCGAGCAAGCTCCTTGCGCGTTCGGGGTGGCGCTCACCGCTTGCGGTTTTGCAGTGACGGGAACCAATGCGCGCCGAATCGCAGCTTATTGTGCCGGCGTGATCGATCCCAGGACAACGGCTCGGGCAGCGCCGGTCGCGGCGGGAACATTGGACGGCGTACCGTCGAGCGTGGCGGCGCCGAGCAGGGCGAATGCGATCGCCTCCTTCGCGCTGCTGGGCACGCCCAGGTCGTCGCTGCGAATCACGGGAAACGGGGCGGCGCGTAGGAGCCGCATGATCTGCTGGTTGTCGCAGCCACCGCCGCTGACGATCAATTCATCGGCCCGGCCGGGGAGCCAGCGGTCGATCGCGCTGAGAATGGACGAAGCGGTGATGGCGCACGCGCTGGCCAGCAGATTGGGCAACGGGGTATTCGCCGCCCCGGCCTGTTCGATGGCGGCATCGAATAGGGCGATCATCGCCGGGGCATCGGTGGATTTGGGCGGCGGGTTGGCAAACCATGCATCAGAGAGAACCGCGCGGACGACACGATCGATCGGCCGGCCGGCGGCGGCCAGTGCGCCGCTGGCATCGAAGCCCGGGCCGGCGGGATCGTGGCGGCGCATCAGGTGGTCGCTGATGCAGTTGGCCGGGCCGGTGTCGAAGGCGATGAGGTGATCGATCGAACCGCCGGCCGCAAGCCAGGTGAGATTGGCGATGCCGCCGAGATTCAGCAGGACGCGCGATCGGGTGGGGTCGCGGAAAAGGATGTAATCGGCGAACGGCACCAGCGGTGCGCCCTGCCCGCCGGCGGCGCAGTCGGCCCGCCGGAAATCGCTGATGACCCGGCAACCGGTGCGGGCGGCCAGCAGAGCGGGATCGAGCCATTGAATCGTGTCAGGGGGATTATGAAAAAGCGTTTGACCGTGAGCGGCGATGGCGTGAACGTCGTCCAGTGAAACATTGGCCTCGCACAGCAACGCATTCACCGCATCCGCATAGGCCAGGGATATTTCGCGTCCGAGAGCGGCCAATTCGGCGAGTTGGACCGTGCCAATTTGGCGAAGCGCGAATATTTTCGTGCGAAGTTGACTGCGGTAGTCGCGGTGCAGGTGCTGGCGGAGGGTTGGCCGCATGTCGTGGCCGCGACCGGTGATATGGACCAAAGCGGCATCGACGCCGTCGGCACTCGTGCCGCTCATCGCGCCGATCACCAGGCGGGCAGACATGCCGACAATTTACGGGAAGCCGGAAAATAAAGCGCCGGCAGGGCATTGCGGCGTTGAATTGGCTGGCGGTGCGCCGATATACTTAGCCAGAGTATGGCTGCGACCGAACAACCCCCCGAACCCGGCAATGACGCCGGCCCTGCGACGGCGACGGTGAAGCCCAAGCGTCGAACGACGCCAAAGCCCAAGCTGCCGGGGATGCTGCCGCCGTGGAAAGTGTTGCTGCACAACGATGACAAAAACGAGATGGGTTTCGTGGTCGTGACGATCATGGAGCTGACGCCGCTGAAGCAGGAAGAGGCCATTGAGCGGACGCTTGAAGCCAACGATGAGGACGTCGCGCTGTTGCTGGTGACGCACAAGGAGCGGGCAGAGTTGTACCGAGATCAGTTTCAATCGAAGGGGTTGACGGTTTCGATTGAACCGACGGAGTAGTCGGGGGCGGGGGATCCGCGGACTTCCGTCCGCGGCTATCAAAGAAAAATTAGAACCGCGAAGCCCGCGTCCTTCATCGCCGCGGACGGAAGTCCGCGGAGCGAAATCGAAGCGATCCGACTCTCCCGTCAATCGAAATCACATTCGCGCGTCAGGGCGCGTTGCAAGCGCAGGAGATATTCCTTTGCGGGGATGTCGATCGCTCCGAATCGGCGCAGGTGCTGGGTCGTCGCCTGGGCGTCGAGCAGCTCGAAGCCGCGGTCGCGAAGGCGGCCCACGAGATGCACCAGCGCGATCTTGCTGGCGTTGGGCTTGAGGTGAAACATGCTTTCGCCGAAGAAAGCGGCTCCGAGGCTCACACCGTAGAGTCCACCGGCGGGTTCGTCGCCGACCCAGGTCTCGACGCTGTGGGCGAAGCCCATTTCGTGCAGGCGGACGTAGGCGTCGATAAGCGTCTGGTTGATCCACGATCCGCCGCGCGGGACTTGCATGCAGCGGCGCATGGTGCCGGCGAAATCGTAATTGATCCGCACATCGAACAGCGGCGGATTTTTGCGGGCGAGTTGGCCGAGGGATTGGGGGATGTGAAATGCGTCGAGGGGGAGAATGCCGCGGGGGTCGGCGGTGAAGAATTGGATGGTTCCGTTGCGCTCTGCCATCGGGAAGACGCCCTGGGCGTAGGCGGAGAGGAGCGTTTGCGGATCGAGGGGAACCGAGGGCATGCGGTTACGATCTTGTTTGCGTCGGGGGTGGATTGCAACCGTCGGGATCGACGAACAGCAGCCCGCGGCGACGGCGGATATGCAGGGCGCCGGGGAAGTCGGCCCGCGACGGGGAAGCGGCGTCGGCGGCCATGGCGAGAAGGCGATCCACTGATTTTGGCGTCAGCGCCTGGGCGGAAGCGCCGCGGGAAATCAGCCAGGCGCCGGCGGCCTGGCGAGCCAGCAACGGCGGCAGGTTGGCAAGTTGATCTGCGGGGAGAGTTTCGCCAAACCGCGGGGCGTTGGCGCGGGCCCAATCGCGCAGGGCGCGGCAGGCGCTACAGAGCGTCAACAAGTCAGCGGTGAGCTGTGGGCGGTCCAGGAGAAAGGCGCGCAGGCGATTGCGGAGGTACTTGTCGCTGAAGTTGCTGGAATCTTCGCGCCAGGGTTGATCGGTGGACGTGAGCCAGGCACGCAGCTCGGCGCGACGAATGCCCAGCAGTGGGCGGAGTACGCGCAGCGAGCCGAGGCGGGCGGCCGGGGACATGCCGCAGAGACCTTCGTATCCGCTGCCGCGCAGGAGGCGATGCAAAACGGTTTCCGCCTGGTCGTCGGCGTGGTGGGCGAGAATGACGCCGGACAGATTGCGCTCGGCGACGACTTGCGCGAAGAGCTTCATGCGGAGGGCGCGGAAGCGCGCGGAAAGATTGGACGGTGGATCGGGGAGAAGCGGCTCGATTTGTTGCCGAAGGGCAAGCGTGGCCGGAAGGTTCCACTTGGTGGCCAACTCGGCGACGAAGCGGGCGTCGGCGGTGCTCTCTTCGCCGCGAGTTTGGTGATCGAGATGGACGACGTGCAGTTGGAGATCGGGGCATCTTCGCAGCAGGGAGAGGAGCGCGACGCTGTCCGCTCCGCCGCTGACGCCGACGGCATAGGCGCCGGGCGGAAGCGACTGGACGGCATCGCTGAGGCGCCGGTCGCACATCGGCTATACTTTGTCAAAGGAGCCCAGCGAATGCCAGTTGGCAAATATCCGCTTGCATTTGCCGCGTTGACCATCTGGCTGCTTGCCGCCGGCCCGGCAACCCAACCCTCGCAGAGCGATCTGGATTTTCTGCTGTCGCAGCCGAACGCCGCGGCCACGCAGCCGGCCGGCGGTGATGCGGGGGCGACGACTCGACCGGCTTCTCCGTTTGATTCGCAGGCAACCGACGGGGCGCGCGAGGGGACCATGCTGATGAGCAACGGGGAGAAGATTCACGGATTGATCGCCCACACGCAGCGCAAGCCGGTGCGGATCTGGGTCGCCGAGGAGGGCGAATACAAGGACGTGCCGTTTGCGTCGATTCGATCGATCCAAGCCAAGGTCGTCTGGGAGCGCGATGAGAAGGAATGGCATTTCAAGGAGAGCGGCAGCGACGTCAAGGAATACAGTGGGAAGACCTATCCGGCGCGGGCGACGGAGTATGTCGTGACGCTGGATGACGGAACGGCGATTGCTGGTGGAGTAGTCGAGCCGCTCTATCTTTTGACCAGCGACGGACCGGTCACGTTCGCTTTGCACAAGCGGGACAAAGGGGAAGTTGGACAAACGCTGGATCAATTGGTGTACGTGAAGCAGGTGGATTTCGCTGAGGGTAGCGCGGCCACGCAGCCGGCGAAATAGACGTGGCACGGGCGTCCCGCCCGTGTTGGCTGCGTGGAATGTAGATAACACTTGATATCGAGGTTGTTTCTTAAGGCGTACGCAGCCCGCATGGGCGGGACGCCCATGCCACTGACACGGCGGTCACTGTCGCGGCTGGCCTTCGAGGTTGGCGCGGGCGGCCTTCAATCGCAACTCCAAATCCCCGGGCCAGGCCTCGCGGGGAAGCTGCTTGATCTGCTCGAAGAGTGAGACGGCCTCGGCGTAGTTGCCGCTGTTCTCGGCGTCGATGGCGCGGTTTCGCAATGTCCGCGAACGTGTGAACGGATCGTCGCCGCCGTTGTCGGTCGATGAGGAGGACTCATCGGAGGGAGCTGGGTCGGCCGCTGACGGCACGTCGGGAGTCGCGGGAGCGGGGTCAACCTGCGTGATCGGCGGAGAGGTCGGCGCGGCTGTCGATGGCGCGGGAGCGGGCGATGGAGCCGGCGCGGAAACCGTCGGCGAGGGCTGAGGAGCCGGTGGCAGGGCCGGTGGAATGAAGGGGAGCGGCGCTGCAGGCGGGATCTGCTGAGATGGTGACGTGCCATCAGGCGATGGAGCCGGCTGGGCATCGGATGGCTTGGACCCGGCGGAGATGCCAACTATTCGCAGACCTCGGTCGAGCCAGGACTGGGTCTGGGCCTCCAAATGCGGATCGACGTAGAAGAGGCCGGAAACGGCCGCCGCCCCCAGCACGATCAGAAAGACAACGGCTTCAATCCACATTCGTCGCCGGGGCGCCGGGCGCATCGGGCGGGCGGGAGCGACGAACGCGGGCCCGACAGGACTGGGGGAATAGGAGTCATCGGAATCATCCTCCGGGGCATCCTCCTCGTAGAGGGGATCGATGCGCTGCGAAAAACCGGCTCTTTCGCGGCGGAAGCTGCTGAGCCGCTCGCGGGGCCCGGGCGGGAGATCGGGGGTTGGGAGCTCGGCTTCACCCAGCGACGGGATGATGATGTCGTGCTCGCCGTTGGATGATTCGTGGTGGGGATCGGCATGAAGCGCGTCGGCTGCATGCGGGGTGGCGGGCTGTGGCGAATCAACGGCCGATGGCGCGGCGACCTCGGAGGCCGCCGGCGTGACTTCGCGCATCTCGGGCGCCGGCTCCCCATCGGCGGACTCGAGAAAAACATCCGGCTGCGCGGGCAGTCCCTGCGGCCGATTGCACTGTGGACAAACCGCGGCGTCGGTCGCCAGCGAGCTGCCGCAACTGTAGCAAAGTCCAAATTGGCGGCTGAGGCCCTTTACTTGCGCGGCAAAGCGCCAAAGTTGATGCGTCGTGGGGCCGCGGACGATCGAATGCGGCTTGATGCGGCCCCGGTGGACGAAGGACAGCAGAGTTTCAAATTTCATCCCCGGAGCGGCGGGGTTGCGCTTTTGCAGAACATACCAGGGACCAATGCGCCCCTTGGTGGCCTTGCGGCCCGCGGCGGAGTTCTCCATTGTGCAGCTGGGGCAGGGGCCCTCATCGACATCGTTGACCGAGCCGCAGTAAGGGCAGACGAATTGCCCGGCTCGCCCGCCGGGCGGCGAGCGGGGGATGGAACCCGGGGGATTTGTCGATGTGCCGCTGTCCATGCGAAAAATCAACCATCTGAATGAGCGGGCACGACGGCACGTGGATGCCGCCGCAGCCAATGGTGTCCTCTAGCCTCCCGCAATGTGGATTCTAATCGCAGAGGTGCCGGTCGCCCAGCCCCGACGGAGAAATAGTTGCAGCCGCGCGACAAATTATGAAGCGTTGCAGATCGACAAGCGACGGGTGATACGGAGTCGACGTAAAACGCGCGCCGACTTTTCCCCCGGCGTTGCCGCTTCAGCGGCAACGAGCGCGCGAGAATCAGATTGAACCCATATGAGTCGGCATCAACGGCGTCGGAAGTAGTCACGAACCAAATTGCGGTAGGCCGCGGGAACCTCGCCGTTGGCCAGCTGTCGTTGGGCGGAGGTGACGGCATCAGGCCAGCCGCTGCTGGTCCAGGGGGTCGGCGCCGAGGCGGGAGCGGAGCGTGGAGCGACTGTGCCACCAGCCTGGCCATTGCCCGCCGAACCGTCGGAAGCTTCATCGCTGCCGCCGGCCGGATCTCCATTGGCGACTGACGAGTGGGCGGCGCCGATGGCTTGGCGCTGCGTGGCCGCGTCGGGTTGGGGTGCATCGGTTCGAGACAGTGTGCCGCCCTGGCCATCCGCGGCAGCGCCGGGTTGCCGGGTCGATGCGGAGCGCGACGCCGACTCGAGAGTGCTGTCAGGTTGGTCCGGCAAGCTCGCCGAATTCGGCGCATCCTCGCCGTCGCGCGGGGCAGCCGAGTTCCGGGAGGACGGGGTGATGGGCTCGAGCAGAGGCCGGGCGTCGTTTCGCGCGAGCGCGTCCGGCGTCGCGGCGGCGTTTGATCCCTCCGCCAGCGTTTGGGCCGGCGCGCCGATCCACGCCGACAGGGTGAGCACGAGGCCGATCACCAGTGCGATGCCGCTCCAGGCGCGCGGGCCCAGGCGTCGCACAAGAATTGACGAGGCAGTCAGACCGCGGCAGCGTGCGTCGGCTTCCGCCAGCACGACCGCTTTCCAGGGATCGGCCGCGTCGCGGCGAAGCAGCAGCGCGGTACCGAGCAGGTCGGCCAATCCAAGTTGGCGATCGGCCTCCATCGCTGCTTGCAGCGGCGTGGCGGCGTGCGTCAGCGCCCAGCCGATTCCCGCCAACGTTCCCAGCGCTAAAATAATCGCCGTCGATGGCAGCGACCAGACGCCGCGCCACGCCAGAAGAAAAATCAGGGGCAGTCCCAGTCCGCACGCCACCGTGACGCCGATCCCGATGCTCTCGATAAGCCGAAGGAATTTCAAGCGGTGATGGACTCCGCGCAGGAAGCGGTCGAATTGCGGGAAATCCGTGGGCGGCATTGTGAGAAGTTTATGGGGTAATTCGCGCGGGTCGGCGAAATGGGCAGAAAATTCACAGCGATCTTCAGGACGCCCGGCTGGCCCGCAGCTCGCGGACCATCTGGCTGATGCTGTCCATGTGGGGATTGATCGCCAGCGCCCGGTCATAGCTTTCCAGGGCCTCGGTCAATCGGCCCACGTGGGCGTGACAATGACCCATCCCCGCCCAGGCCCCGAAATGGCATGGCATCAACTCCACGGCCCGCAGACAATCCTGGATCGATTCATCAAACCGCTCCTGGAGATATTTGACGATCGCCCGCTGGTTGTACGCTTCGGCAAAATTTGGGTCGATTTCGATGGCGCGGGTGAGATGAGCGGTGGCGTTGGCAAAGTCGCGGCGGTTGAGGGCCTTGGTTCCGCGACACAACTCGTGATTGGCTTCCTCGCGCCCGCAGCGGAACCAAATCGACCAGAGCGCGTGCTCGGCCATCTGATTGACCATCGGATCGGGATGGCGCAACTGCGAGGCGATGGCGCCGATGCAGCAACGTCCGCCAACCAAGGCCAAAGACAGCGCCGCCACCTTTCGGACGTCGTCCTCGCTCGAGGCGAGAAACGCGGTGAGTTCCTCCAGAGTCCACCGGCTCCTGAGCAACTCGTGGAGACCCTTCACGTCCTTGCGTTCCAGAAGGGGCTGGACGGCAGCGACAAAATGCGCGGATTGAGTGGAAGGCAGTTGAATCACCTCGCCCAATTTTAGGCGGGTTCAACGGCCAAGTTCCAGTATTCTTGAACCGTTCAATAGCTGCCGGGCCTGTGAAAGCCCTCGGCGGGTTTTTGATCCTCGGTACTGGTGGCTTCGGGAGTGAAGGCGGGAGCGTAATAGGCGCGCCGCTCCGTACTAGTGGCGTTTAGCCGACGGGGCTTGTAGCCGGTTTCCAACTCCTCTTCACACCCCGCGGCCAAAGCAGCGGCCGCGAGCATGGCGATCAAAAGGACGCGGGAAAACTGAATCATTGCAACGCCTCGGTTCCCGCGTCAGAATACAGCGCGCGGGGTCAAAAGTCATCCGAGGGTACGCCTGCATGCCGGCATACGATAAACGCACCGACGTCGATATCGCCGCGATGAGGAAGCAGGAGACGACGAACTACAACGTCATGCTCCCCGGGAGCGGCACACCCTGGGAAGACCGCGGCCGGACCGGCTTCATTCCAGCCTTTCTCAAAACGTGCTTCAAGAGCCTCTTCGGCCACAAGGCCCTGCTCGATCAGATTCGTCGCCCGGAGACAACTTCCGAAGCGACGTGGTTCGCCGTTGGTTGCGCGGCGATGTGGGCGGTGTCGATCGCGATCTGGGATGGCCTGATCTATTACCGATACTACCGCGGCGACCTGGCCCCCACCCTGGTAGTCAATGGTGAGCAGTACCTGATCGAAACCGCGCTGCGTGACGCCGGCGCTGTTGTTTTCCTGCTGATCTTTTTGAGGGTCGCGACCACAATGTTCGTCAGCCTGCTGGGCCATTCGACACAGCAGCAGATTCCCAAGGTGCTGATCTACAACGTGCTGGGCTATTCGTTGGGCCCCAGCATTCTGGTGTTCGTACCGGTACTGGACATCTTCCGACTCTTCATGACGCCCGCCAGCGCAGTGCCGGGCTTTCTGCTGCACCTGCCGCTGCTCAGCTTTGCGCTGGCCGGGGCGTGGATCATGATCGACGCGCTGATCGGAGCCAAAACGCGGCTCTATCTGCGAGCCCGCGAAGCGGTGGTGAACGTGATGCTCATCGGCGTCGTTGTGGTCGTGCTGCTCGTGTTGCTCTACCTGGCGTTGTATTACCTCTGGCCGTTGATTCTGGGCGGATCGATTGAGCCGGTGCCCAAGCCGGTGGCGATGCCTGCATGAGCGGCCGCGTCGGCTCATCTGAGCGCACCCATCTGCTGTGGCGCATCCATCAGCGGTATCACACCTGCCATCAACTCCTTGAAATCGGCGCGCTGAAAATCGATTTCACTCGCATCGCCGATCCCGATCGCGTTTTGGACGATGCGGCCGCCGCCGAGGGGAAGAGTCCGAATCGGCCGCAGGTTCCCTACTGGGCGGAACTGTGGGATAGCGCCTTGGGATTGGCCGCCTGGCTGGCGAATGCCCCTGAACCGCTTGCGGTTTCGCATGCCCCGCCTCGCCAAACCCGCGTACTCGATCTTGGGTGCGGCATGGGCCTGGCCGGCACCGTCGCCGCCGCACTGGGCGCCCGTGTTATGTTCGCGGACCTCGAGCCCCTCGCCCTGCTCTTCGCCCGGCTCAATTCGCTGCCCTGGCAAGATCGAATCGATGCTCGCCGCGTCGATTGGCGGCGCGATTCCCTGGGCCGAACTTACGATCTGATCCTCGGCGCCGACATTCTTTACGAGCGCTCGCAATGGGAATTTCTCGACAGTTTCTGGCGGGCCCATCTGGACGCCAGCGGAGCAGTCCTGCTCGGCGAGCCCGGCCGACAAACGGGGGACCAATTTGTGGAGTGGATCGTCGATCGGAGATGGAGACTGGCCCGAACAGAGCAGCGCATCGCGCAGCGCGAGCAGCCGGTGCGTATCTTCTCGCTGCGGCGAAAATAAAAAAGCACAGCCGCGATGGCTGTGCTCTACATTACGGATAGTCCACGATTGCCGTGTGAAAGCGGTTGAGTCAAACCCTTATCAAAAGGTGGGTCAGAGCCGATCGGAAGGGTTCTTCCGTCAACCCGGCCTTCCGCTTCCCGTCTTGGCCACGGATCAAGATCCGCAACACAGCGGGCATGCGTCGAACCGGCGGCTACGCCCAAGGGTTGTTTATAGGTTTAACCAAATATCTGCCTTCAATCACGAACAGCATAGAACATCCGTATGCGAGCATCTTATCGGCAGAAATGGGGCGGGGCAATGACAAAGTGGGGAGTGATGACTGCCGCAAGCGTCTGATAGCCTCATTTCCGAAGATCATGGTCACGGTTGGCGCCGAGTGCTGCGGTCGTGGCGGGCTCGTAGTGGAATGCAGAACATCCTTGGGCGTCGTTGTCGCTAACGGAGCATATCGCTTGAAGTCTGACGGACTGAGCGTCAGCAAATGGGTGAGACCCTCGGCGTTCATCAAGGCAACGAGTTTCGTGTCATGGACTTGGACACCCAAAACGGAGTGTGCCACGACGAGCCGCTTCCACTCAGCGTAACTAGCGGCAGAATCGGTGAGCACTTCAACGGCGAGTTCAATGATCGCCAGCCGACGTTGTGCTTCCTGAGTCGTCAGACCAAGCCCACCACGGGCGGTCGCGGGTCGGGTCGTGACATTCCAAAACTCCACGACATTTTGCATTCCGCAATAGAATGTATCGCCGCGGCTCTTGAGAAGGTCCAAGGCATCAACCACGTCTTGATGTTGTGGGTCTGTCGCATGGACCAGCCTCAGCAGAATTCCGGTGTCGAGCAGATACCGCATCAGTCGTGGTCGTCGTAAAGATCAGCACGAGAAAAGTCTGCGGGGATAGGAGGAAGCTGCGGCATTCCCGCCGATAGGTCAGCGAGCCACTGACGAAACTCGGCTTGGGTCAAATCGTGCGGCGAGCGAGCCGACGTGGAATTCCCGTTTCGTTCGCCGTTGCCGGCGAGGTCCGTCAGATACCGGTCCAACGAAATCCCCCGAGCGGCGGCCTGACGACGAAGCTTCTCCAAAGCCTGGGCGGCCTGTTCGTCGAGAGTCACGGTTGTCGTCACCATACACCTCGCAATCCACCTTATCACGGACACTTCCCACCGTCCATAATTGAATGGCATCCCGGTGGCTCGTGTGACGCCATCAATGCCATGGGATCAGCCAAATGCCCCGCTTTACCTCCTATCGCGCCTCGTCCCGGGGGTCGCAGGACCGCGCAGGCCAGATCCGATCGGGTCGCAAGCGATCCGGCGAGGGAATTTGAAGGCGGGATCATGTCGGCCGGGCAGAAAAATGGGCAATTTTGGGCAGAAATGGGAAGTCGCCGCGGGCGGCGGCGGGTTAAAACGGCGGGGGCTCGCCCTTTTTCCACCAGTCGGCGGCATCGTGGCGCGATTTGTCGCGGTCGGGATCGATGGTGTCGCCGGGGAGAAACGGCTCGTCGTCGTCCTTGTCGTCGCCGTCGTGGCCGCGCACCATCGACGCCAGTGAAATCGCGAAGATCGGGCTGATGGCGCGGAGCAACAACTGGTCGTCGCCGCTGAAGGGAGTGCTCTGGTCGCGGAAGAAAATCACCGTGGCCAGCGATTCACCCAGATACGTGCAGTTGATTGCCAGCACGTCCTGGGCGCGGAGCAGGTTGGCCTCCTGAGGCGTCATCCGCGCCGCCAGGGCGCT
>Ga0302324_100020418_pt1 | contig 12955 bp, 5 predicted proteins | sample Palsa_T0_1_FD_201949 | JGI IMG/M metagenome (GOLD analysis project Ga0302324, IMG submission 201949) | Peat permafrost microbial communities from Stordalen Mire near Abisko, Sweden - Palsa_T0_1 | ecosystem: Environmental > Terrestrial > Soil > Palsa > Peat permafrost | place: Sweden: Abisko...
TGACGTTCTTCCATATCGAATGCGGCAACATCGTGGGCCCGGCTCGGTTCAGCATTCAATCTTCAGAGCACGCCAAATCGCAGTCCGTGGAATCGCGGGTTCAACAAACGTTGGGCACACTCCCCCCAGCCCGGTCGAACTCTGCGCTCGAAACCATGGAGCATCTCGCCTTGCTGAAACGCTGGTACTATCGCGGCAGCCGAGCTGGCGAAATCTTTTTCGCCAACCCCAGGGGCGAGCTCCCCATGCGCCGGATCGTACGCGGCATCTCCCGCGTCTTTCGCGGAGAGAAGCCGGAGATGGCGTCTAGCTAACCACAAGGGACACTGAAGACACAGAGCCAAATTCGATTCCCCTGTGTCGCCCCTGTGTTCCCGGTGGTTAAGACTTTGACCTTCCCCACTAGTGGCATTGACGAAAACCTGCGATTCGCCCTAACATTGCTCGGTTCCAGCTCAACATGATCAGCCAAACATGATCGGCCAAACCGTCTCTCACTACCGGATCATTGAACTCCTCGGCGGTGGCGGCATGGGAGTTGTCTATAAGGCCGAGGACACCATGCTGGGCCGCTTCGTCGCGCTGAAGTTTCTTCCCGACGATGCCTCGGAAGATTCCCAGGCGCTCGAGCGCTTCCGCCGCGAAGCCCGCGCCGCGTCCTCGCTGAACCATCCCAACATCTGCACTATTCATGAAATCGGTCAGCACGAGGGCCACCTGTTCATTGTGATGGAGTGCCTGACCGGCCAGACCCTGAAGCACATCATCGACGGACGGCCCATGGAGGCGGAGCGCCTGTTGACGCTCTCCATCGAAGTGGCCGACGCCCTCGACGCCGCGCACAGCAAGGGAATTGTGCATCGCGACATCAAACCGGCCAACATTTTCGTGACCGAGCGTGGCCACGCCAAAATTCTCGACTTCGGGCTGGCGAAGATTTCCCGCGCCGCCCGCGCCACCAGCGGCGATTCGCAAACCATCGCCGATGCCACCAGTCTCGACCTGACCAGTCCCGGCACTGCCGTGGGCACGGTCGCTTACATGTCCCCCGAGCAACTGCGCGGCAAGGAACTCGATGGCCGCACTGATCTTTTTTCTTTCGGCGTGGTGCTCTATGAGATGTCCACGGGCATCCTGCCCTTTCGCGGGGAAACGTCAGCGGTCATCACTGAAGCGATTCTCAATCGAACTCCCGCCGCCGCGAATCGCCTGAATCCCGAACTTCCGCCCAAGCTCGACGAGACCATCAGCAAGGCCTTGGAAAAAGATCGCGAGATGCGGTGCCAGACCGCCGCCGAAATGCGCGCCGACCTGAAGCGCATCAAACGTTCCATCGAGTCCTCGCGCAGCGGAATTGCGGCGGAGGAATCCGCCGCGGATGTAATCTCAGGCACCCTCGCCAGCGGAGCGAGGACGACTGGAGCCCAGGTTAGCGGAACGGCCACTGGAGGAACGAAGGCTAGCGGAGTACAGATCGCGGGCACGAAAACTTCTGGAACAGTAATAGCATCGCCGGTTGCGGCCCGGAGACGTTCCTTCTGGCCGTTGCTTGCAGTATGCGTGCTGATCGCGGCAGCAGGCGGTGTATTCACGGGCAAGCAAATATTCTCGCCCGCGCCGCTGTCTCCGCCAACCTACCGCCAGCTCACGTTTCGTCGCGGCAGTATTCGCTCCGCGCGCTTCGCGCCCGACGGCCAAACCATTCTCTACAGCGCCGCGTGGCAGGGAAGTCCCGTCGACGTATTCACCGCGCGTCCCGAAGCGCCGGAGGCCCGTTCTATGGGCCTGAGCCGCACTCAACTCGTCTCCGTCTCTTCCGCTTCGGAAATGGCTGTATTACTGAACAGTAAGGCGATCGGCACCTGGGTGAATATGGGCACGCTGGCGCGAGCGCCGTTAGTGGGCGGCGCGCCGCGAGAAGTTCTCGAACACGTGCAGTGGGCGGATTGGTCAGCGGACGGCAGCAATCTGGTCGTCGTCCGCGACTTCGGCGGACGCAATCGCCTGGAATATCCCGTAGGCAAGCCGCTCTACGAAACCGGCGGCTGGATCGGTCATCCCCGCTTTTCTCCCAAGGGAGACCTGATCGCCTTCATCGATCACCCGGTACAGGGCGACGACAGCGGCTCTCTCGCTGTCATCGATTTAAAGGGAGAAAAGAAGACGCTCTCCGGCGAGTGGTTCACCATTCAAGGGTTGGCCTGGTCGCCGGATGGAAAAGAGATCTGGTTCACCGCTAGCAAATCCGGCGTGGATCGTACTCTTTACGCCACTACGCTTGACGGCAAGCAGCGCATGGTATTGCGCTTGCCCGGCGCGGTGATGATTTTCGACATTTTCAAAGACGGCCGCGTTCTGCTGATGCGCGCCAGTTGGCGCCGCGAGCTGGTCGGCATGACGGCCGACGACGCCAAACAACACGATCTCTCGTGGCTCGACTACACCTACCCGGCAGATTTATCGGCCGACGGCAAAACCTTACTGTTCGACGAAGAGGGCGGCGGCGGATCGCTGGATTACTCCAAGTCCGGGGGACTCTCATACGCGGTTTACATTCGGAAGACGGACGGCTCGCCCGCGGTGCTGCTAGGTGAAGGCGGAGCCGTCACCCTCTCTCCCGACGGCAAGTCAGTAGTCGCGCAAACGCAGGATTCTCCCTCGCAACTTCGCCTTCTGACTACGGGCGCGGGTGAGGCCAAGGTCCTCACCAACGACAACATCAACCACGCCTGGGCGCATTGGTTCCCCGACGGCAAGCGTCTGTTGTTTTCGGGGAACGAACCCGGCAAGGGCGTGAAACTCTACGTCTTCGAAGTCGCCTCGGGCAAGAGTCAGCCCATCTCTCCTGAGGGCGTGAATGGAACCTCGTTTATCATCTCGCCCGACTCGCAGTGGGTCGCCGGCATCGGTCCCGATGAAAAAGGATATCTTTATCCCACAGCCGGCGGCGAGGCGCGCCTGATTTCAGGCTTCAACAGCGGCGAACAGCCCATCACCTTCAGCAGCGACAGCAAATCACTCTATCTGTACCAGCCCGGCGAATTGCCCGCCCGCGTCGACCGCCTCGATTTGCAATCCGGCAAGCGAACCATGTGGAAGGAACTGATCCCATCCGATCCCGCCGGTGTCGAAACGATAGGTCCGATTCTCATTACGCCCGACGCCAAAACCTGCATCTTCGGCTACCACCGCATGCTTGCGGATTTGTACCTGGTAGAAGGCCTGAAGTAACTGCTGATTTGATCCCGTGCGTGATTTGACCCCGGAGTAAGAATTTGACTCCGTCAGTAAAAATGTACTGTCATCCTGAACGAAGCAGTCCGATTCGCGGATGCGAATCGGACTGCGCAGTGAAGGATCCCCGTACCTCGTTTTAAATCACATAGACCGGGTTTTCATTTGTCCACGCGACGACTCAAAGAAAGGGCGACCCGAAGGCCGCCTATCTTCAATCCGTAGTCCGTGTGAATCCGTGCGAAGATCCGTAGCAAAAACCTAAATATCCAAATTCTTCACATCCAACGCATTCTCTTCTATGAACTTTCGCCGCGCTTCCACGTCCTCGCCCATCAGCGTCGTGAAGATCGTCTCGCACTCCGCGATGTCTTCCAGACGCACCGAAAGCAGCGTGCGCCGCTCCGGGTCCATGGTCGTTTCCCACAACTGCGGCGCAGTCATCTCTCCCAGCCCTTTGTACCGCTGTACGGTGAAGTCCTTGCGCCCTTCGTTGATCACATAATCGCGCAGGTCGCGGACATTCGTCTTCTCGACAACTTCAATGTCGGCCTTCCGCTTGGCCGGCTTGGCAGCTTTCTTCTCACCCTTGTCGTCGTCGACATCGCCTTCCGTTTCATCGGCAGCGGCAGGCGAAGCTTTGACCAGCGTCTCAACCACGAACGGTGGCTCCATGTAAGGCTCGATCTGCTTATACTTCGAGATCATCTGCCGGCACTCCGCGCTGGACGCCAGTTCCCAGTTGATGACATGCTCGGCGCCATGCTTGCTCACGAAGCTCACTTCCCACAGATTGTGCTCCTCGTCGAAGCGCGACTCCACGCTCTTGATGCCGTGATCCTTCTGCAGCTTCTTCAGTTCTTTTTCCAGGCGCTCGATCTTCTTGGGAGGAGAATTCTTGTCGCCTTCAAAATCCGCGCGCTTGGCCAGATCCAGCCTGGGGATGAGTTCAGTTATGCGCTCGTTGCGTATGCGCTTGTCGAGCTTGTCGAAGAAGCCGAGATACTCGTCGAGCACGGTCATGAAGCGCGCCAGATCTTTGCCCTCGACCTTCGCTGCGCCCTCGCCATAACGAACGCTCAATGCCTCGGAGGCTCGCTTCACCATGACTTTCACGAACTCGCGCTCGTCCTTGATGTACTGCAGCGACTTGCCCTTCTTGAGCGAAAACAGCGGCGGCTGCGCGATGAACACATTGCCGCGCTTGATCAGTTCCTGCATGTGTCGGAAGAAAAATGTCAGCAGCAGCGTGCGGATGTGGCTTCCGTCGACGTCCGCGTCCGTCATCAGTATGATCTTCCCGTACCGCACCTTCGTCGGATCAAAATCTTCCTTTGAAATGCCCGTTCCGAGAGCTGTGATCATGGCGCGAATTTCTTCGTGCGCCAGCATCTTGTCGTAACGCGCTTTCTCAACGTTGAGAATTTTTCCCTTGAGCGGCAGAATCGCCTGGAAGCGCCGGTCGCGGCCCTGTTTCGCCGTCCCGCCTGCCGACTCGCCTTCGACCAGAAACAGCTCGCAGCGGTTCGGATCGCGCTCCGAACAGTCCGCCAGTTTGCCGGGCAATCCGCCGGAATCGAGTGCACCTTTGCGCCGCGTTAAATCTCGCGCCTTGCGAGCCGCCTCGCGCGCGCGCGCCGCATCTACGGCTTTGTTAATGATCTTCTTCGCGACCGTCGAGTTCTGCTCGAAGAACGCGCCCAGGCGCTCGTTCACGAACTGCGTGACGACTCCAGCGATGTCGGAATTCAGCTTTCCCTTGGTCTGCCCTTCAAACTGCGGCTGCGAAAGCTTCACGCTGATCACCGCGACCAGTCCTTCGCGCACGTCGTCGCCGGTCAGATTTTCCTTTACGTCCTTGAACAAACCCATCTGCTGCCCCGCATAATTAATCGTGCGCGTCAGCGCGGTGCGAAAGCCAGAAAGATGCGTGCCACCGTCAATCGTGTTGATGTTGTTGGCGAAGCTGAACACCGACTCCGAATAGGCGTCGTTGTACTGCAGCCCAATCTCCATGGCCACGCCGCTGCGCTCGGCTTCCATGTAAATCGGCTTGTCGTGCAGCACCTGCTTGCCGCGATTGAGATGCTTGATGAACTCGGCGATGCCGCCGTTGTACTTGAACTCGGTAGTCTTGGCTTCGCCCGTCTTCGAGTCCGTGGAGCGCTCATCCGTCAGCGTGATCAGCAATCCTTTGTTCAGGAATGCCAGTTCGCGCAGTCGCTGCGCCAGCGTGTCGTAGTTATATTCAGTGACGGTGAAGATGCTGCGGTCGGGAAGGAAATGCACCTTCGTTCCCGTCTTCACTTTAGCAACGCCGGTTTTGTGCAGCTTGTTGGTCGGGTCGCCCTTGGAATAATTCTGCTGCCAGGTGGCGCCATCGCGCCAGATCTCCAGTTCCAGATCTTCGCTCAGCGCGTTCACGCACGACACGCCCACGCCGTGCAATCCGCCGGAAACTTTGTAAGTCGAGGAATCAAACTTGCCGCCAGCGTGCAGCGTCGTCATGACTACCTGCGCCGCGGAAATTTTCTCTCCGTCGATCAGCATGTCGTCGACCGGAATGCCGCGGCCGTCATCGATCACGGTGATCGAGTTGTCGAGGTGGATCGTGACTTCAATCTTGGTGGCGTGCCCGGCGAGCGCTTCGTCGACAGAATTGTCGACAACTTCGTAGACCAGGTGATGTAAACCGAGTTCGCCGGTCGATCCGATGTACATGGCGGGGCGCTTGCGCACCGCCTCCATGCCGCCCAGCACTTTAATCGAATCGGCGTTGTAATCGTTGTTGTTGCCATTGCCGCCGTTGGTCGGAGTGCTGATCGGTGTCACTTTTCCGTTCTTCGTTTGGGTGTCGACGATGGGAGTATTCATTTCTTTGGTGGCCATTTCGCTCCGCGAAAATGTCCTGAATTTCGAGTTGAACCGACTCTCGTTAAGCTCTGGGAATGCGGCTGGAATTGCGCCCCAAGCGGGCCTGTTTGCGGCTCCCTGCAAAAGACCTCAAGTTATTGAAATTCATAATACTTAGGGTTCACTTCACTGTACAAATTATACCACAAAATCGCCCTGCTTATGTGGGGCGGACACTCTCGTCCGCCGCGGTTGCGGTTGAAGTTGTTCTTGCTCTCGATTTTGCCCTTGCAGCTGATTCTGATCTGAAGCAAATTCAAAAGCGGACGGACAGGAGTGTCCGTCCCCACACGAACAACCCACACGAACAACCCACCATAGACAATCCACAAATAAGAAAGGGCGGCCAGGTCGGCCGCCCTAAAATTTATTCGAACAACGCCTTATGCCGTAGCCGGCCGCTCCCCGCCCTTGGCGCGTCCCGGTTGCAGGTCCGGCTTGATGACGTGTTGCACCCCATCGTCTTTCGACGATGGCGGAGGCTGGATCGGAGGCAGTTGCTGGCCATCGACCAGCAGCTTGATCTCGTTGGCGTCGAGCACTTCGCGTTCGATCAGCGCGCGCGCAATCCGCTCCAGCGTGTCCCGGTTATCCGACAGGACTTGCTTGGCGGTGGTGTAACCCTTGTTGACCAGCTTGCGCACTTCCTGATCGATCTTAATCGCCGTATCTTCGCTGTAATCACGATGCTGGGCAATCTCGCGTCCCAGGAATATCTGTTCTTCCTTCTTGCCGAAGGTCATCGGCCCCAGGTCGCTCATGCCCCACTCGCAGACCATCTTGCGGGCCATGTCGGTGGCGCGCTCAATGTCGTTGCCCGCGCCGGTGCTCATCACGTTGAGGAACAGCTCTTCCGCAATGCGCCCGCCCATTAGGATTGCGATCTCGGTCTCCAGATAATTCTTGTAGTAGTTGTGCCGGTCGTCGGTGGGCAGTTGCATGGTTACGCCCAGCGCCATACCGCGCGGGATAATCGTGACCTTGTGCAGCGGATCGGAATGCGGCATCTTCGCCGCTACCAGAGCGTGCCCCGCCTCGTGATAGGCCGTATTCTTTTTCTCCTCATCGGTGAGGAGCAGCGACTTGCGCTCCACTCCCATCAGCACTTTGTCTTTGGCGATCTCGAAGTCGTAGTGCAGCACGGCCTTGCGATTCTGCCGGGCCGCAGCCAGCGCCGCTTCGTTGACCATGTTGGCCAAATCGGCGCCGGAGAATCCGGGTGTACCGCGCGCCAGAACCGAGAGATCAACATCTTCCGCCAGTGGAATCTTGCGGGTGTGCACGCGAAGGATCTCCTCGCGCCCGCGCACATCCGGCCGGCTTACCACTACGCGCCGGTCAAAACGCCCCGGACGCAACAACGCCGGGTCAAGCACATCCGGACGATTGGTCGCCGCCATCAGGATGACGCCCTCGTTCGATTCGAAGCCGTCCATCTCGACCAGGAGCTGATTTAATGTCTGTTCGCGCTCATCGTGTCCCCCACCCAGGCCAGCGCCACGGTGACGCCCTACAGCGTCAATTTCGTCGATGAAGATGATGCAGGGAGCATTCTTCTTGCCCTGCTCAAACAGATCACGCACCCGGCTGGCGCCGACGCCAACGAACATTTCGACGAAGTCCGAGCCGGAAATCGAGAAGAATGGAACGTTGGCTTCGCCCGCAACCGCGCGCGCCAGCAGCGTCTTGCCCGTTCCCGGAGGTCCAACCAGCAGTACGCCTTTTGGAATGCGCCCGCCCAGCTTCTGGAACTTTTGCGCTTCGCGCAGGAACTCAATAATCTCGCGGAGTTCTTCTTTCGCCTCTTCCACCCCTGCCACGTCTTTGAACGTGACCTTTTTCTGTTGCATGGAGAGCAGGCGGGCACGGCTTTTGCCGAAAGAGAGGGCCTTGTTTCCACCAGTCTGCATCTGGCGGAGCATGAAGAACCAGAGCGCGCCGATCAGGATCAGCGGAGCATAGGTACCCAGCAGTTGCCAGGTCAAATTTCCGCTGTTGACGTCGCTGAACTTGAAGTCGACTCCCTTAGTCTGGAGGTCCTTCAGCACCTCGGGAGTAAAGTAGTTCGCCGGGACGGTGGCGTGAAACAGGGAGCCGTTGCGGAACTTGCCGCGGACTTCCATGCCATTGACCGTGAATTCCTGAATGTTATTCTGCTGCACGTCACTCATGAACTGCGGGACGTGCAGCTCCGCATCTTTCTGGCCGTCACGAGCGCTTTTCACCACGGTCCACAGCAACAGGGCAGAGATAGCTATGAGAGACCAAAATAGTACGGTTTTTACAGTTGAGTTCACCTAGAAGACTCCTCAGTTCGTCACGGGTAGCCAGCTTGCGCCAAGCCCCCGAGGCTCCTATAAAGCAAGTTAGATGCCCGAGCGCCACCTTTTGATGGCAAAATCTGATTGACAAAAACTCTAATGTCCTATCATACCTTTTTTGGCACAAAAAAGGCGCGGTTTCGTGCGCATAACCTTTAGGTCACCGGGAGTTTGTTTGTCGCTGCAGCCAGGTGAGGCAGGTTCCGGCTGGTCTGCTCGATCGCGCCCAAACCATAGCCCACCAGAAAAGTCTCATCCACCAGGAAGCCGAAATAGTCGGGTTGTAGCGGCACCCGCCGCGCCGACTGGCGGTCGAGCAGGGTCACCAGCTTCACCGAAGCAGCGCCGCGGGACCGGAGGTCGCTCATCAGGAACTCGCTGGTTACGCCGGAATGGACCAAGCCCTCAACCAGCAGGATGTGTTGTCCGCGAATTTCGGGCTCGTGGCTGAAGAAAATCTCCATTACCTCATTGGCTGAGCCATCCTGCGTCCGGGTATACCTGGGTTTGATGAACTGGCACACTACCGGAACTTCGAGGGCTCGAACCAGGTCAGCCTGAAACATGAAAGCGTTCTCCAGTACCGCCAGCATCTGGATGGTCTGGCCTTTGTAGTCGTCGGAGATCTGCCGTCCCAGCTCCTTGACCCGCTTCTGAATCTGTTCGGTCGTGATGACCGTGCGAAGCGGCTCTTCTCTCGGACCGTTCATGAAAGTTATGCGCCTCCAATGTCACTTCGCGGAGCCAGGCCCATCTCCACAATCAGAATAGCCTCTCGCCCGGCATTCGCCCTAACTTTCGCTGGGACCGGAAAGCCTCGCAGCCATACGATTTCGTCCCCGCTGAGCAGCACCGGCCACAATTTACGTTCGGGCAGCGCCACCTGACGCTCCTGAAGCAGTTCCTTGATCTTCTTAGGAGACTTGGTATGAGCCGGCCAGAACCGGTCTCCGGGACGCCAGTTCCGCACCCTGAACGGTCCGGGCACGGATTCTGCGTCGAGGAGTTGGTCCGGATTATACGCCGCGCACTCGCCCGGAGGAATGCGCCGCAGTTCGAAGATGGAACCCGCCTCGACAACCAACGCCGTCCCGGGCGCTGACAATTCATATTCATAGTCGCGGGGCGCGGAGAGCTGTCGGAGATCAGGTGTCAGGAATAAAAGTTCGTCGGGCTCGCGCCGTACGGTCCATCCTAGGGGCAGCGATAGTACTTTGCCCAAGGGACCGTCTTCCTGGGCTAACCGCAGGACTTCCTCCACATGCTTGAACTCGAGAGGAATTCCGGCGTGTTCGCCGATCGCTTTGACCAGCCGGCGCTGCACCGCGGCGGGTTCGCCGAGAAACCACATGCGACTCACGGAGGCGTTCACCACTTTCCACGGTACGCCGTCGATGCGCGCCTGCAAGGCATCGGCCTGCGGGTCATGGATTTGCGGGTCACGGATTTCTGGGTGCCCCATTTCTCGCGCGTCTTTGGCGCGAGAAGTAAGGGGTTCGACGGTTGGCTCCCCGGCAGCAATCCCGAGCGGCGCGATCTGAACCAGGTTCTTCTGTGCAGACGCAGGGCGTGCCCAGTCCGGCTCCGACCACTGCACGGTTGTGCCCAGCCATCCAGCAATTTCATTTTCCCAATAGTCCTCTTCACCGCGCGCGATCTCGGACAATTCCGCCAGATTCTCTGCCACCGCAGGATTAAATTCCCTTTCGAGCAGAGGAATCACCAGTTTGCGCAGTCGATTCCGTGTAAACCCCTCGTCGGCGTTGCTGGAATCTTCGCGCCAGGATTGACCAATGTCCTTCAGATACTGCTCCAGTTCGCGCCGGCGAGTGCTCAGAAGAGGACGCACCATTTCGCCGCAAACTTCGCCGTCGTCATTCCCAACGAAGCTCTCGGCGGAGCTCTCCACCAAAATCCGCGGATGAATCCCGCCCAACCCCCGCAGCCCCGCGCCGCGAATGATCCGCATGAGCACAGTTTCGGCCTGATCGTCGAGCGTGTGCCCGGTGGCGATCTTGTTTAAGCGAACCGAGTCGTGTCGAGTTGAGTCGAACCTTGAAATTGAATCGAGCTTTGGATTTGACTCGAGCTTTGAAAATGAATCGAGCTTTGGATTTGAATCGAGCTTTGAAATCGAATCCGGCTTTGAAGATGAATCCGGCTTTGAAAGGGCGCGGCTTTCAGCCGCGCCGATAGGCGTTAAAAAAGACGTGGGCTTTAGCCCCTGGGGGTCGCCTTTGGGTGGCGCAGCGGTTTCAGCGCTGCGATTGTCGTCTGATTCATGAATCGGGGCTTCAGCCCCCGGGGGATTCTGCGATCCGCCATCTTCGCCGAGCAAATTCCGAAAGAACCCATACCGCAACTCACGCGCCGCCGTTTCCACACTGATGCGTTCCTCCGCCGCGCGCTCGGCAACGTCATCGCCGTCAACATGAAACTCCAGATCATGCTCACGCGCCAGGCTTGCGACGAACTCCTGATCCGCATCCGACTCCGCCGCGCGCAGTTTGTGATTGAAATGAACGACCGAGACAACCACGCCGAGCTCAGAGCGCAACTCCAGCAGGAGCCGCAAGAGCGCAACCGAATCGATCCCGCCGGAGACAGCGACGCCGACGCGATCTCCAGCCCGCAGCAGTTCATGCCGTCGAATATGAGAAAGCACGCGCTGCGCCAGGGAATGCACGCAGACATGGTACCGCAGCACTTTGGCCAGGCTTAAGGTAGCCTATGTGCTTATGTGAGGACAGCCGTCGTCCCGGCTGTTCGACGGAGCGAAGCTCCGCTTGCCGTGCTGCGCAAGGCATCCGGGGATTTACACGCCATCGAATCCGCAAGAATAACGGTCAGGCAGCCCAGCGCATGCGTCGATTTCGGGGAAATGCCGCGAACGAACGCGGTACTTTGCTGAATGATTTGCTGTTCTACGCAGAATCAACATGTTGCGCGGGATGACCGGATGAAGACTCAGAGCTCATCAGAATCAGCGGCTTACAAAGCCGTCGCTCGCTAGTGCAATATCTTAAAGATATATATCGACAGCAGGCCACTTTCCCGCCCGCTGGACGCGTTTTGGCGTCCGAACGACCTTCGGGACCTCCGTGTGAAGATCATCGCTCTGGCGGCATCCTGCGGCCACTGGAGGGCCATTCCGGAGGGCGGCTGGAAGGCCTGAGCAGACCGCATAAACTCGGCTGGAAATGTAAGTCCAATGGAATCAGAAATGAATAAATTCCAGGCTTTTGGAATCAACTATATCCGGGAGCATACCTGAAGTTAGGGGGCCGAAGAGGGCTTATGTGGGGACAGCCGCCCTCGGCTGTCCGCGGAGCGAAGCTCCGCTGGGTTCTTCCGACATAAGTTAGGGTCTGGCGTGCAACTGGCTCCTGAACGCGAGCTGCGCTCGCGGGACAGCCGAGGGCGGCTGTCCCCACATAAGCTAGTCGTGCCCCACAAAGGCCAGTGGCTGTCCTGCACCGCCGGCGGCCTAAACTCCGGGGCTCTTCTCCGCAATCAGCTTTCTGATCTTCTCCACGAACTCGGGCGCCGGCATGTCTTCGGTCTTTTCTTTTCCGCGGGTGCGCACGTTCACTTTCCCCGCCTCAGCCTCTTTATCCCCGACGACGAGTAAAAACGGGACTTTCTGCATGGCGTGCTCGCGGATCTTGGCGTTCATCTTTTCATTGCGGGCGTCGACTTCCACGCGCACGCCAACTTCTTTGAGCTGCGCGGCCACTCTGTTCGCATAGTCCGCGTGGCGCTCGCTGATAGGGATCATCACCGCCTGCAGTGGCGACAGCCACACCGGAAACGCACCCGCGTAGTGCTCGATCAGCACGCCGAAGAAGCGCTCGATCGATCCGAACAGCGCGCGATGCACCATGACCGGCTGCTTGCGCGAACCATCTTCGGCAACATACTCGAGGCCGAAGCGTTGCGGCAGGTTGAAGTCGACCTGCACGGTCGAGAGTTGCCACAGCCGTCCGATGGCATCGACCAGCTTGATATCGATCTTCGGTCCGTAGAACGCGGCCTCGCCGGGGATGGTCTTGTACTCGACGTTCTTGCGCTTCAGGACATTCTCGAGCGATTGGATGGCGTGCAGCCATTGCTCTTCGCTGCCGACGAAGTTCTTGCGATCGTTCGGATCCCAGGTGGAAAGCTCGGTCTGAAATTTTTCGAAACCGAAATCCTTCAGCACGTCGAGGGCGAACTCCAGGCAGTTGCCGATCTCGGTTTCAACCTGCTCCGGCGTGCAGAAAATGTGCGAGTCATCCTGCGTAAAACCGCGAACACGGAGTAGACCATGCATCACGCCGGAACGTTCATAGCGATAGACCGTGCCCAGTTCGCCGAGGCGCACCGGCAGGTCGCGATACGACTTCAGAGAATCTTTGTAGATCAGAATGTGGCCAGGACAGTTCATCGGCTTCAGGCGATATTCGGCGTCGTCGAGCTCCATGGCGTCGAACATATTCTGCGAGTAG
>Ga0302324_100020422_pt1 | contig 12954 bp, 11 predicted proteins | sample Palsa_T0_1_FD_201949 | JGI IMG/M metagenome (GOLD analysis project Ga0302324, IMG submission 201949) | Peat permafrost microbial communities from Stordalen Mire near Abisko, Sweden - Palsa_T0_1 | ecosystem: Environmental > Terrestrial > Soil > Palsa > Peat permafrost | place: Sweden: Abisko...
CGGCCCCAACTACTCCATGGCCGACATCGTGTTTCTCTGCGGCATCGACTTCGCGAAATTCGTGGAGATGGACATGCCGGAGGACGCCGCCCATTTGCGCGCCTGGCATGCGCGCGTTTCGGCGCGGCCGAGTGCAGCGGCATAGATTTTTTCCGTAAACTCTCGGAACGCGCGCGCAACGCAAGGTTGAGCCGCTCGTCAAGCGGAGGACCGCAGGTTTCGACCCTTTGAATTGCGTGCTGCATTGGTGTTAAGTGCGCGCGGCTGTGAAGTTCGGTGTTCGGAGGGTCCATGAATCTATCGATGCTGTCGCGTCGCGCGACGCTTGCGTGCGGCGCGGGCTTGTTAATCGCCCCTGCAGCATCGTTTGCACAATCCGCCTGCACGGATCCCGACGCATCGGGCGAGAGAAGCTGCACCGCCGGCTACGCATTCGATCAGGACACGGTGCGTCAGGCCAAGCCACACTGGTGCTGGGCAGCCTGCATCCAGACCATCTTCTTTTCGCACGGCTACGACGTGCCGCAGGAGCGCATCGTCGAGAAAGTGTTCGGTAACGAGATCGACCGGCCGGCGAGCGGTCCCGAAATCATCTCCGCCATCAACGGACGCTGGACCGGCGACCGCGGCAAGGATTTCAGCGCGCAGGGCTTCGTGCTGTGGGACCGCATCAATTCCTTCGAACGGCCCGATGCGCTGGCGCTCGCGGTAAAGGAATTGAGCAGCGGCAATCCCCTGCTTTTCGCGACCGACCGCCACACCCTTGTCCTGACCGCGATGAACTATCACCTCGCCGATGACGGCGCGATCACCGTCGACTCGCTCACCGTCCGCGACCCCTGGCCCGACATTCCCAACCGCCATGCCCTTCCCGTCGCCGAGATTCCGAAATCGGGATTTCTCTGCGGCGTGCATGTGGATGCGGTGTAGATTGGAGCGTTTTCGGATTGGAAATGCTCTTTACACACCATGTCAGGGCTTGTCCCTGACACCCAGCGCGTGAGCGTCCGCGAGCGATGAGTCACTTACCGCGCCGACGCGCGGTGGGCTGGATGGCCGGTCCGGAGACCGACCACGGTGTGTGTATGATTCAATCCATTCCCAAACTGCTCCAGCTCCGCGCAGGCACGATTGGCAGCATCACGTGCGAGGGATGCGCGCTGTCGAGGTGGAGTGTGTTTTCGGCGACGAGCCGCGTCGATCCCTTGCCCTCCGGCGCGCCGGTGTTGGGATTGACGTCGAAATGCGGGAAATTGCTGGACGAGACGTCGAGCCGGATGCGATGGCCGCGCTTGAAAAGGTTCGAAGTCGGAAAGGCCGCGACCTTCACCTCTGCGATTTCGCCCGGGTGCAACATCTCGGGCTTCTCCCAGGATTTGCGATAGCGCGTGCGCAGGATCCCGTCGGTCAGGTTCATGGCGAAACCTTCGGGATAATCTGCATTCGGCGGATAGACATCGATCAGCTTGATGGTGAAATCCGTGTCCGGACGATTGGATGAGATCCATAGTTTCGCCACGATTGCGCCCGTCACCTCGACATCCTCAGCGAGCGGTTCGGTTTCGAACACGAGCACGTCCTTGCGCTCGGCAAGCGGGCGATAGGGCTCGCGCGAGCCGAAGAAATTCGGACCTTCGCGCTGGTCATAGGCGCCGCCGCGCATGACGGGTTCGCCCGAGGTAATCGTACCGCCGATGGACGGCACGGGATCGGCCGGATCGAATGTGTAAGTCAGGTGCGCGGAGGTCTTTTGCGGCATCGCGGGCGCGAGAAGCCCGCTTGCATGCAGATAGAACGGTGTGTTTTTCGCGTCCGGAATCGGCCAATCTTTCTCCGCGCGCCAGCGCCCGCCATGATCCATGCGGCCTTCCGCATTGCGCAAGCCACTGCCGCCGCCCATCACGAAGAGACGCACCGAAGGCGCCCGCGCCACGCCGTTGTCGGCACCCTTGAGCCAGCAATCGAACCAGTCGAGACGCAGCGTCAGGAAATCGGGCGCCAGATTATTGTCGAGCGTCGCGGCGGGTCCGAAATCGACATCGCCCGCGTAAGTGCGCGAGCGATCGCCATGCGTCCAGGGCCCGAGAATGAGCCGCACCGGGCCTTTTTTGAGCCGCGATAGGCCCACGTAATTGTCGGTCGCGGAACGCGGATAGGGATCGTACCACGCCGAGAGAAACGTCATCGGCGCATCGCTGAAACGGCCATAGAAGCCTTCGGCGTAGATGCCGAGCTGCTTCCAGAACGCATCGAAATTGCCGTGTTCCCATTGGTCGAAGACGTAGCGTTCGTATTCCGGTGCGGGCGTCAGCGGCGAGCGGCCGCGCCGCCATGGCATGCGCGCGAACCACGCCTTGATGTCGATCGCCTTGAGAGCTGCTGTGCGCGCGGGGTCATTCGCGACATCGGGGCTTTCGAAAGCCGCACGATAGGCCCAGGTCACCTGCTTGAGTTCGAAGGCGCCGCCCTGGCGGATGCCGTCCTGATAGGCATTGGCGAAGCCGCCGCTGTCGAGAAACATCGCCGCGATTCCGGGCGCATTGGTGCAGGCGAGCGCGCCTTGCGTATGCGCGGCATAGGACAGTCCCATCGTGCCGATCTTGCCGTTACACCAGGGCTGCGCCACGATCCAGGCGCAGGTGTCGTAGCCGTCATTGCCGTCGCTCAGATATTTGACGAATTCGCCTTCCGAGCCGTAACGCCCGCGGCAATCCTGATAGATGACGATGTAGCCGCGGCCGACGAAGAAGCGCGCGACCTCGGCGCGCGACTTCGCGACCGGCTCCTTCAGCGACAATTCCGAACGGCTGACGACCGTCTTGCCGTAAGGCGTGCGCTCGAGGATGACGGGGAACGGTCCGGGCAGCGGCTTGCCGCCGCGGGCCGGGCGATAGATATCGGTCGCCAGATGCACGCCATCGCGCATGGCGACCATGACGTCGGAGGTGAGCGCTGTGTCGTAAGTCTCGCCGTCGGCACACGCGCGCCGTCCCAGCGCGGCCCAGGCCCCGAGCGACATCAGGACCGAGACAAAGCTGCGGCGGGAGAGTGTCATGCGTCGTTCGGCTTCGTTGCCTAGCGCGGCCTGTCGCCCACGATCGTCACGCGCTCCATGCGGCGCACCGCGGGATAATAATCCGACGCCGCGTAATGCTGGGTCGAGCGGTTGTCCCAGAAGGCGATGGAATTCTTCTGCCAGCGGAAGCGGCATTGATATTCGGGGATCGACGCCTGCGCGTAGAGATGGCGCAGCAGCGAATCGGATTCGTCCTTCTCGAGGCCCACGATGCGCAGCGTGAACCCGACATTGACATAGATTCCCTTGCGGCCCGTTTCGGGATGGGTGCGCACGATGGGGTGTTCGACTTCGGGATATTCCTTGTTGAACGCCTCGATCTCCGCTTCGCTTTTACCCCGCTTGCGCATGCCCCTGCGGAAGTGCGTGAAATCGTGGATCGCCTTGCGGCCTTCGATTTTCCCCTTCACTGCATCGGTGAGCCCTTCATAGGCCGCATACATGTCCGCAAAGAGCGTGTCGCCGCCGACGGGCGGAATTTCGATGGCGCGCAGGATCGACCCGAGCGACGGTTCCGCGCGCCAGGTCACGTCGCTGTGCCAGGCGTTTTCGCGGCCCCTGTTGCCGGGGCCGTGATGGATGGCCAGCACTTCGGGATAGCCCGGCTTATGCGGCGCAAAGGGATGGATCTCGAGTTCGCCGAACAGCCGCGCAAAGGCCAGGTGCTGTTCGGTGGTGATGTCCTGATCGCGGAAGAAGAGAACCTTCCATTTCAGTAACGCATCGCGCAGCGCCTTGACGGCGTCCGGTCCGACCGGCTCGCGCAAATCGATGCCGCCCACTTCCGCACCGATCGTCGGCGTCAAAGGCGCAAAGGTGAGCGTCGATGCTTCGGTTTTTTGCGCTGCGTGGGACATCGATTGGTTCCTCCGTTGCCGGCCTGAAACTCGGGATCCTTCCGCTTAGAGCAGCTTTGGGATCAATTGACCTCGACACACACCATGACCGGTCCCCGGACCGGTCATCCAGCCCACCGCGCGTTGGCGTGTCTAGACTCATTGCTCGCTATCGCTCACGGACTGGGTGGCCGGGCCAAGCCCGGCCATGGAGTATAAAGAGTATTCCCAATCCAAAATCAGTTCATTTCCCCAAGCCCAGCTTCTCCGCGAAATAGGTGTAGGACAGCGCCCACATGTCGGCCTGTTCGGCGTTGGTGGAGCCGGGGCCGTGGCCGCCTTCCGGCGCCTCGTTGAAGAGCACGTCGTGGCCTTGCGCCTCCATCTTGGCCGCCATCATGCGCGCGAAGACGGGCGTCACGCGATCGTCGCTCGTCTCGGTGATGAAAAGAATCGACGGCATCTTCACGTCCGGCTTCACGTTCTGATAGGCCGAGTATTTTTCGATATAGGCGCGGATTGCCGGATCCTTGTCGGGATCGCCATATTCGCCGACCCATGAGGCGCCGGCACCGAAACGCGTATAGCGCAGCATGTCGACGAGCGGACGCTGGCAGACGACGGCGCGGAAAAGCTCCGGATGCTCGGTCATCGTGGCGGTCACGAGCAACCCACCGTTCGAGGCGCCCACGATGCCAAGCATGTCGGGCGTCGTGAATTTGCGCGCGATCAGATCCTGCGCCACGGCCGCGAAATCGTCGAAAGCGTGCTGATGGTTGAGCAGGCGCGTCGCCTCGTGCCAGGCGGGTCCGAACTCCCCGCCGCCGCGGATATTGGCGACGACGATCGCGCCGCCGCGCCCGATCCAGGCCTGGCCGGCGTCGAGCGGCTTATGCCCGTCGTTCCAGTACCAGGGAAAGTTCGAAAGCTGAAAGCCGCCATAGCCGTACTGGATCGTCGGCAGGGGCCCATGCGTATCCTTCGGCCGGACGATGAAATAGGGAATCTTCGTGCCGTCCGCGGATGTCGCCCAGAACTGCTGCGCGGTGACTTTCGACGCGTCGAAGATCGGCTTCTGCGATCTGATGGCGGTCACTCTGCCGTCGCCGAACGTCTCGTAAAGCGTCGGCGGCACGAGGAAACTTTCATAGGTGAAATGGGCTTCCGGGCTCCAGGCATCGGCGCTCACCGTCGCGGTCGATCCGCCTGCGGGCAGGGGAAGTATCGTGTCGGTCCATTGGCCGTTCGCACCGGGCCTGAAGGCATGGATGCTGCCGACGATGTTTTCAAAGACCGCCGCATAGACAGCGTCACGGCCCGAGGAGACGGATTCCACCGTGCCGTGCTCATCCGGCACATAGAGCACCGAGATGGGCCCCATCGTTTTCGTCTTCATGAATGCGAGCATGTCGAAGGCGAGAAGTGAGCCCTGCTTGTAGTTATGGCCGTCCGCGCTCCAGTCGTCGCGCGACGTGAACACCAACTGGCCCTGGGTGATGCCGTTGATCTGAACTTTCAACGGCAACGGAATCTTGATCGTCGTGTCGTCCGGCGCGAGTGCGTAATGTTCGGAGGTGAAAGTGGTGAGCCCTCGCTGGATCAACGCAATCGTCCCATACGGTCCGCGAGAGACGCGCGCGCCGACCTGGATATTGTCGGGCGTGCCCTCGAACACGGTCTTGGCGTCGGCGATCGCCGCTCCGCGATGCCAGATCTTCACGATGCGCGGATAGCCGGATTTGGTCAGCGAGCCGGGGCCGAAATCGGTGTCGAAGACAATCGTGTCGTCGTCGAGATAGGTCGCGTTGGACTTGGCCACCGCAAGCTGAAAGCCGTCGGCCGGAAAGCTGTGCGTCGCGGGATCGAATTCGACGATTTCGCCGGCGTCGCCGCCGCCGGGCGACAGATCGACGAGGCAGCGTTTCGTGCTGGGATTGCAGTTGCCGCCGTGGAACACCCAATTCTTGTGCGTCTCGGCATCGTATTTGTCGACGTCGAGCAGAATTTCCCAATCGGGATTGGGCTCGCGATAATCCGCGACGCTTGTGCGCCGCCAAAGCCCTCGGACATGCGCGCCGTCCTGCCAGAAATTGTAGACCTCGCCATGATGGATCTCGCCCAACGGAATGCGGTCCCTGGTGTCGAGCGATGCGAGAAGCTGCTCGCGGATCGGCTTGTAAAGCGGATCGCCCAGGAGCTGAGCATTGCTCGTGGCGTCCTGGTCTTTGACCCAGTCAAGGCTCTTGGGCGTGTTCTTCGAGAGCCAGATATAGGGATCGTGGTCGGATGTATCCTCGGGAGCCGTCAGATAAATATCAGGATTCTGAAAACGCCCCGGCGTGCCGCCGGTCTGCGATAGCGCCGTTCCGGCACATAGCGATGCCGCAAGCGCGGCCCAGACTCCAAGACGCATAAAACCTCCCCATGGCGCGGACGGCATGAAAGGGAGTTCTGGGTGGCTTTGCAAGTCCACTGGGACCGCCGGCGTCTCGCCGGCAGCGATGGTGCCGGCGGTCCACCTACGCTGAAGCTACGGTGGGTCAGGAGTATCTCATCGTCCGCCGAAGCCTTGGCGTAGGCGGAGACGCCGGCGGTCCCAGCGATATCAAAACTCCGGCTTCACGCCGTTCTTCTCGAGAGTGGCGGAGCCGAGGAAGGTGTGGCCCTGATCGTCACTCGCGACGAATGCAACGACGGCGAGGCCTGGCTTGGCATCCGCAATTGTTCCTTTCCCAAGGGCGACGATCGGCGTCGTCGGCCCGACATCGACGATGGCCGTTCCGGTGCAGCCGGGCTTCGCGGGATCGGCGCGGCCTTCGCATTTGCCGTCCACCATTTCGGCGCCGTGATAGGTCATGCTGAGCTCGGACGCGCCGCTGGCGCCCGCAACAGTGCCGTTCGTCATGCTGTCGTCGGCCTTCGCCTTCGTCACGGCGACGGAGCCGTTCGTCATGCTGCCGGCGGACATTGCATGCGACGAGGAGGGATGATGGTCCCAGGGATATTGCCCTTCGCCGACGACGATCGGAAGGATATGCACTTCCTCCGCACGCAGATGCCCATTGCGGCCCGGCACCGCCGTGATGCCGACAAAATCCGTGGGCTTGATCTGGGCGAAGGTCCGGGGCTCGACGACGCCGAAATTGCTTTTCGGCGTGATGGTTGCGGCCAACGTCGCGCCGGCATCGGTCTTGATCGTCAGCGTCGTGGCATCGATGCTGTCCACCGTGCCGCGCACGATGCGCGGTTTCATCGCCGGCGCCGTATCCGCCAGAGCCGCAGACGAAACTCCGAGTATGAGTGCAAGTGCGAACAAGCGCATGACGGTTCCCTCCCGGTTACGACGACAAGCATCCCGTAGCATCCGGGCCCTGTCAAACCCGCCCTGTTCGTGCCCACGCGCGTCGCTATAGTCTGAGGCCACGACAACACCGGGGTGCCCGACCATGCAATTTGGCGTCTTCTACGAAATGCAATTGCCCAAGCCGTGGCACCCGGACAGCGAACGGGCGCTTTTCCATCACGCGCTGGAGCAGGTCGTGCTGGCCGACCGGCTCGGTTACGATTTCGCCTGGGAAGTCGAGCATCATTTTCTCGACGAATATTCCCACTCCTCCTCCCCCGAAGTGTTCCTGAGTGCGGCCGCTGCGCTCACGAAAACAATCCGGCTCGGTCACGGCATCCGCCAGGTGATCCCGAATTACAATCATCCGGCGCGCACGGCGGAGAGCCTCGCCACGCTCGACATCATCTCGAACGGGCGCGTGGAATTCGGCATCGGCGAAGGTGCGACGCGGCTCGAACTCGGAGGCTTCAAGATTCCCGCAAAAGAGAAACGTGCCATGGCGCTGGAAGCGGGCGAGCAGATCGCCAACATGATGGCGCTCGATCCCTATCCGGGCTTCGAGGGAAAATATTTCTCCATGCCGTGCCGCAACGTGCTGCCGAAGCCGGTGCAGAAGCCGCACCCGCCGATGTGGCTCGCCTGCACCAATCGCGACACGATCAAAATCGCGGCCTCCCACGGGCTCGGCGCGCTGGCATTTTCGTTCGTCAATCCGGAGGAGGCGCGCGCCTGGTCCGACATCTATTACGGCATCATCAAGTCGGATTCCTGCGTGCCGCTCGGCCACACGGTGAATGCAAACCTCGCGCTCGTCTCATCCTTCTCGCTGCACGATGACCGCGCCGAAGCGATAAGGCGCGGGCAGGAAGGATTCGAATTCTTCGGCTATGCACTGAACGCGCTCGTTGCGCGCGACACGGTGCCGGGGCGGACCGATCTGTGGGGCGAATATGTGAAAGGCCGCGGCGACCGCACGCAAACCCTCGTCGCGGCATCGGGCGGCGAAGAAGCGCGCAGCTCCGGCATCGGCACGCCGGACGACATGCGCAAGCACCTCCACGAATTGCAGGAGGCCGGCGTCGACCAGGTGATCTTCCTGCAGCAGGCCGGCAATAACAAACACGAACACATTTGCGAATCGCTCGAACTTTTCGCCCGCACCGTCATGCCGGAATTCAAGATGGAGGCTGCGGCACGCGCGGAACGCAAGCGCGTGGAACTGGCGCCGTTCATCGCGGCCGCGCTCAAGCGCAAACAATGGATGCGCCCGCTTGCGGATTCGGAGATTCCCGTGGTCCAGGCGTCGGTCGCAAAAGCGCAGGTCGGCGGGAGCGTGGGGAGCGCGTAAGCCGCACCTTTCGTCAAGAATATGAGCGGAGCCCAATTCGAAGAGACCCCCTCTCCCGCAATTTGCAGATTGATAATCCAGCGTTCGTTTCCCCTCTCCCCCACTTGTGGGGGAGAGGGGAAGGAACGCGCTGCTCGCTTATTCTGCTCCGATTTGGGAGAGGGGGAAGCCTCGATCTGGTCGTGTGACTCTCACACCCGCACCATCAACTTCCCCTTGTTCTTTCCCGCGAACAGTCCCTCAAGCGCCTTGGGCATGTTCTCGAAGCCTTCGACGATATCGACGGGCGCCTCGAGTTTGCCCTCCTCGACCCAGGTTGCGAGTGCGGTTTCGGCCTGCGCGCGGCGCGCATAGAAATCCATCACGACGAAGCCTTCCATGCGGATACGTTTCGTCACGAGGAATCCCGGTACGCCCGCGGGGCCGCCCATGGGTGCGGTCGCGTTGTATTGCGAGACATTGCCGCAACAGGCGACGCGGCCCCACAGATTCATGCGTGCGAGCGCAATCCCCAGAACCTCGCCACCCGTGTTGTCGAAATAGACGTCGATGCCGGCGGGACAGGCCTTGCGGATGTTCTGGGCCAGACCATCCGCCTTGTAATCCACCGCCGCATCGAAGCCCAACTCATCGACGATCCAGCGGCACTTGTCGGCGCCGCCCGTGGTGCCGACAACACGACAGCCGGCGATCTTCGCGATCTGTCCGGCGATGGAACCCACAGCGCCCGCGGCCCCCGATACCAGCACCGTTTCGCCCGGGCGCGGGCGGCCGACATCGAGCATGCCGAAATAAGCGGTCAAGCCCGTGATGCCGAGCACGCCCAGAATGTGTTCCGGCTTGTGGCGCTTGTCATGTTTGGTCAGCGCGCGAGCCGGCAGCACGGCATAATGCTGCCAACCATATTCGCCGCTCACGCGATCGCCGGGCGCGAATTTGGGATCGTTGGATTTGACGACTTCGCCGAGACCCCAGCCTGCCATCACTTCGCCGGGCTCGAGCATGGCGCGATAGGTGCGCCCCGCCATCCAGGCCCGGCTCGCCGGATCGAGCGAAAGCAGCGTCGTCTTGACCAATACTTCGCCCTCGCCGGGCTCCGGCATCGCGGTTTCGGCAGGATCGAAATGGGCCGCAGTCACCTGGCCATCCGGCTTGCGGGCATAAATCCATTGCGCGTTTTTGGCAGACATCGTCGTTCCTCCCTTTTCTAAAGAATGACGCATTTTGTGCCGCGAGGCCATTGTCGCGTGACTGCCGCGACGGCGGAAATTTGATATTCTGGCGCGGGCCAGCGCCGCGACTGGGGGAATGCATGTATGTCTTGACCGTCATTCTTCTAATGCTGGCGCTTCCGGCAGGCTCGATCTATCTGGAGCATCTCCATGGTGCAGCGCAGTTGATGCTGCTGGTCGGAAAATGGTTCGTGTTCTGGAGCGCAGGCGTGCGGCTCTTCCTTGCCGGGTTGCGCCAGTTCTTCCAGCCGCGCTTCACCTCCGAACAGATCTTCGGCATCAAGAGCGACGACGCGCTGCCACTGGTTCGCGAGCTCGGCGTGGCCAATTTTGCGACGGGCGTGGTTGGAATGGCGTCGCTTCTGCAGCCCGGCTTCGTGCTGCCGGTCGCCATAGCGGCCGGAATCTTCTATGGGATCGCAGGAATTCGCCATATCGCCGCGAGCCATCGCACGGGCAACGAGACGATTGCCATGATCAGCGACTTGTTCATCTTTCTGGTCCTCGCAGCCTACGTTGCGTGGGTGTACATGGCCTGAGAACTGTCGGTCGCGCGGGAGGCGGTGAAACCATGTCGAACAGCGAAGGGCCGTGGGGCGCGAAAAAACGTCCGCTCGCGGCGGGCCCGCGCAATCCGCTCCTCTGGATCGCTATCGTCCTCGCGGGCGGTCTCGGATTGTGGAAGCTCTCCGAACTTTTTCCGGGCGCCATTAAGAGCGACTGGGACCGCGCCGCGCTCGTCAACTGGATCGGTTTTCTGGCGCTTCTTTCCGCAGGCCTCGTCGCGGGACGCCGCTACACGGCGCGGGAAACATTCCGCAACATCGCCATCTGGTGCGGCGTGCTGGCAGTCTTGATGCTGGGCTACACCTTTCGCGACGAATTGGGACGCATCGGCCCGCGCCTGCATTCGGAATTGATTCCGAGCTACCCCGTCGCCACGGGCGCGCATCAAATGACGCTGACAGAGAGCGCGGACGGCAGCTATTTCGTGAACGGCGTGGTGAACGGCCTGTCGATGCATTTCCTGATCGACACGGGCGCGAGCGATATCGTGCTCAGCCCCGACGACGCCGTGCGTCTGGGCATCGATGTCGCGAGCCTCAATTACTTTCGCCAGTTCGAGACAGCGCATGGCGGAGGCCGTGGTGCGCCCGCAACCGTTGCGCGCCTCGCCGTGGGCTCCTTCGTGCTCAACGACGTGCCCGTGACGGTCAATCAATCGCCGATGTCGTCGTCGCTTCTGGGGCTGGCGTTTCTCGATCGCCTCGAATCATACGAATTCCGCGGACGGCACCTGACGCTCAGGTGGGCCGCTCACTCCTCCGCGCAATAGCGCTGCAATCGTGCGCGGTTGCGCAACCAGGCGGCCAGGAACGCCCTGACCGTCGCGGGCCTAGCGCCTGCCGCGCGGTTCTGCGCGCCGATCTCGAAAGCCAGGCGGTATTGGCGAAAAAGCGCGCCATACGCGCCGCCGAGCGTTTCGTCCGCATCCCAGATATGCGTCATCTCCGCATCGCCGCCGTTGATCTCGAGGATGGAGAATCTCTCGCCGCGTTGCAGGTCGCCCAGCGATTGGAATTTCACGTCGAAGCGACCGAAATGAAAGCCCGGAATTTCGCGCGCGATGGCATCGAATGAAGCTTCCATGCGCGGCGTGACGTTGGCCGCACCGTTCTTGAAAATCGCGCCCTTGCAGTGATTGCCGACGGAGACGAGCCGCACGCGCTGGCCTTCCGGAATGACCCAGTCGAGGCGGTATTTGTTGCGTGCGAAATAGACCTCCGCCAGATGATGGGCGCGAAAGTCACGCAGAATGAGTTCCCGCAACGTTGACATGCCGTCGCCCCTGACCTGGGGAAGGTACTTGAGCGTGAGCGATGCGATTGAGCCGCGCTCCGCATCGGGGCGGCGGAAGTAGAAGACGCCGGCTTCGTTGTCATGCTCGACCAGGGCTTGCAGGATCGCCTTCATATTGCGCGGGAAGTGCGCGAGCCAGCGCGCGAGAGCCCGAGCATCGCGCACGATCATCACGCCCGCACCGTTCTGTCCGACGTCCGGTTTGACGACGACGGGAAAATCGAGCCCGGCAGATGCCATCGCCTCGGCTGCCCGCCGTTCGCTTTCAGCGTTGGTCTCGCCCGTGACGAAGCCGATATAGGGCGCGACATGGGCGCGGCCTTTCGGGCCGAGAAGCGCGAGACCTTCGGATTTCGATTCGCCGAGATAGCCGCTGAACGCGCGCTGCGTATTGACGATCGTAGGCAATGTCAGACCGCGATGGCGGACGCCCAGATAAAGCCAAAGAAACGGAAGGGGCGCATAGAAGAGCCAGGCAGGCCATGTCTCGAACGAGGACAGCGGGCGGCGCGCTCTGGCCCGAAATGCGGCGGAGGCGACATCAGCCACGCGCTTTCCTCATCTCGCGTTGCCAATAGGCGTGGCCGGCGAAATAAAGCACGATCATGCAACCGATCGCGATCGGCCATCGCCAGATACCGAGAACGGCGAGCGTGTACATTCCGAAAAAATAGGAACAGACGAACAGCAGCGTGCCCCACACCACCGTTGCGCCCGCCACCGGAATTCCGAAGCGGAGAAACGGAACGGCGAAGAACCCGCAAGCGAGATAGGTGGGAAGCCGCGCGCCGGGCAGGAATCGTGCGGCGATGACCGTTGCAAAGAGCCGGCGGTCGAGCCATGTGCGCAACGGCCTGAATGTCTCGCGCTCGACCCATTGCCGGAGACGGGGATGCGAGACCGCCAGCCGACCGATGCCGTAAAGGCCCATATCGCCGAGCGCGATGCCCGATACGAGAGAAACGAGCCCCAACGGGACCGAGATCAGCCCGTCGGCGGCCATCACGCCCACCGCCACCATCGTCGCATCTTCCAGGATGAATGTCGCCAAAACGATTGCGATGACCAACTCCAGCGGCGTCGGCGCAGCCGGAATCAGTCGGAAGAGCAACGTGTTGGAAGGCATTGGCAGACCGCGAGCTTAGGATAAGCCTCAGCAGTCAACGCCTCACGGGCCGTTCGGTGCCCGGGAAAATTGTATCGGGATGGGAGAGGATTTGTCGGCGCGCCACCCCTCTTTGTCATGGCCCGCGACT
>Ga0302324_100020423_pt1 | contig 12954 bp, 16 predicted proteins | sample Palsa_T0_1_FD_201949 | JGI IMG/M metagenome (GOLD analysis project Ga0302324, IMG submission 201949) | Peat permafrost microbial communities from Stordalen Mire near Abisko, Sweden - Palsa_T0_1 | ecosystem: Environmental > Terrestrial > Soil > Palsa > Peat permafrost | place: Sweden: Abisko...
GCTCGACAACACCTGCAGCACGCGCCCAACCGTGGTAATCATTTCCGCCTGCTTTTCCGGCGTCTTCGTGCCCGCCTTGCAGGCGCCCAACCGCATGATCCTGACGGCGGCGCGGCCCGATCGCACGTCCTTCGGCTGCGGCCAGACGGACCGTTACCCTTATTTCGATCAGTGCGTGCTCCAGGTTCTGCCCGGATCGGCGGATTTTGTCGGCCTCGGTCGCAACGTGCAGGCCTGCGTCGCAGCGCGCGAGAAGGCCGAGCATGTCGGCCCGCCCTCCGAGCCGCAATTGTGGGTAGGGCAGACGGCGCAGGCGTCGCTGCCAAGGTGGCGGTAGGCGGGAAGGGTTTCCGGCTCTCGCCTACGTCTGTAACGCTCCCGCGGGCGCGCGCCGTCTTGCCGATAGAGCAAGAAATATTATGCCTGCAATCAGGACCGATGTGCAGGCGAGGCTCCCTTCGGGGCCCTCCGCGCCTCCCGTCAAATAGTCGGGGCCGGCATAAGTCATTCGCACGAGCAAGACGGGTGTATGAGCATCCAATCCGGTCATGCGCAATCCGAAGCCGGTCGCGAGGAGCCAATTCCAGCCGCTGTGCCACCCCATCACGCTCCAGATCTGGCCGGAGCGAATGGCCCAGCATGCGGCGAACACCGCGAAAATGAAGACGTTGACGATGAATATCCCGCTTGCTCGCGGTTCATAGTGCAGGAACGTGAATACGAGAGACGTCAGGATAATCGCGATCGCGCTTCCGAATTTGGCGGAAATCGCGGAAAGCATCCAGCCGCGGAAGACGATCTCTTCGACACTGGACTGGACCGCGATGCAAACAAGCAAAATCAGAGCGTTCGACAGGCCGGCCGGAGAATGGATCGCTTGCAGAAGCGCGCTCGCCCGGTAAGCGCCGGCACCCCAGATCGCGGCAACAACAGTCGACACCATTGCGACAGCCGTCAAATGGCCTCGCGCGAAAGTCAGCGTGCGCTCCCGGTCCACCAGCCCGATGGTCGCGAAAGAACGCCGTTCGACAAAGCGCACCCACAGCAGCACGACGAGACCGAGCATAGCGAATGGGAGGAGCAGATAGGCCGCGAATCCCGCCAGACCGACGGGGTTCTCGTTCGCATCGACCAGGCCTATCGCGTGTAGCAGGACCGTCAGACTGCCAACGCTCGCCACGATGAAGGCGAACCCGAGAAACGGGACAAAAATTCCCCAGGGCTGCCAGCCTCGCCGCGGGTCGGCTGAGTAAATCGTCCGCGCGTTCATGGGTTCAGGATCGGCGGATGCGTTCAATCCGTATAGAATGATCGTGCGCGCGCGGTGGTCGCCTTCCAGGCGGCGGGCGTCAAGCCGTAGGTCTTCTTGAAAGCACGGCCGAAGTGGCTCTGATCGGCGAATCCGGACGCGCCGGCGGCTTCGGCAATACGCCATCCCGCCAAAATCAAGCGACGCGCGTTGTCGAGACGACGCGCGATCAAATAGCGATAGGGGCTGGTTCCGAACATGGCGCGGAAGTCCCGCGACAGCTGCCATCGATCGTGCCCCGTCACTCTCTCCAGTTCGGCAAGCGTCAAACTCCGTTCGATATTCGATTCGATATGGTCGCGCGCGCCTTGTGCGGCCGCGCGGTTGACGGTCCCTATCGGACCGGCGTTACCGCAGACCACATGCAGAGCCGTCGCCAAATCATAGAGAGCGTCCTGCAGTTCCAACTCGCTTAGCGATCGCGCGAAATCCTCCAAGAGGGCGAATATAGGGCGTCTCAGGCGCTGATCGCTTGAAATGCCGCCCTCGATGAACGGCAAGGACCTCTCCGCGAGAACGCACTGAATCTGGGAAGGAGGGATGCAAGCGGATCGGTATCGAAAGGATGCGTCATCGCCTGCGCGGCCATCGTGGAGTTCGTCGGGATGAAGAACCACAAACTGGCCGCGCAGGGAATGCCGCGCGCTGCCACGATAGTCGAAGCTTTGGACGCCGTCGAGCGTGACGCCGATTGCATAAGTATCGTGCCGGTGCGGTGCAAAAGCTGCACCCGAAAAGCACGCCTCGATGCGTTCGACGTTTCCCGGCGCGCGAACAAGCCAGTTCTGCTTGTGCGCAGCCAATCCGGCAATTCCCTTCGGCAGCACTATCCGCCCACCTGTCCGCGATGCCTGAGCGCATGGTCGGCAAGCACGCAGGCCATCATCGCTTCGCCGACGGGCACCGCGCGGATGCCGACGCAGGGGTCGTGACGGCCCTTGGTGACGATTTCGGTCTCGTTGCCGTCGACGTCGATGGTCCTGCGCGGCGACAATATCGAAGATGTCGGCTTCACGGCGAAGCGCGCAACGATGGATTGGCCCGTCGAAATGCCACCCAGGATTCCGCCGGCATGATTGGAGAGGAACTTCGGCTTCTTGCCGCGCCCCCTGCGCATCTCGTCGGCGTTCTCTTCGCCGGAGAGCGCGACACTCGCAAAGCCGTCGCCGATTTCGACGCCTTTGACGGCATTGATGCTCATCAGCGCGCCCGCAAGATCGGCATCGAGTTTGCCGTATACGGGCGCACCGAGCCCCGCCGGTATGCCGTCTGCCACCACCTCTATCAGCGCGCCGAAGGATGAGCCTTTCTTGCGCAATGCTTCCAGATATTCCGTCCACGGAGCGACGGCTCCTGCATCGGGGCAGAAGAAAGGGTTGCGGCCGACTTCGTCCCAATTCCAATGCTTGCGATCGATGCTTTGCGTGCCCATGGCGATCAGGGCGCCGCGAATTTCGACTGTGCCGAACAGCTGCACGAGAATTTTTCGCGCGATCGCGCCGGCCGCCACGCGTGAGGCTGTCTCGCGCGCCGATTGGCGGCCGCCGCCCCGATAATCGCGCACGCCATATTTGGCCCAATAGGTGTAGTCGGCATGGCCGGGGCGGAATTTGTCGCGGATATCGGCGTAGTCCTTCGAACGCGCATCGACGTTTTCGATCAAGAGCGCAATCGGCGTGCCCGTCGTGACCTGTGCCTTCATCCGTTCGTCCTGGAAGACGCCGGAGAGGATGCGCACCCGATCGGGTTCCTTGCGCTGGCTGACGAACCTGGATTGACCGGGACGGCGCCGATCGAGATCGCCCTGGATGTCAGCTTCGGTCAGGGGAATGCCGGGCGGGCAGCCATCGACCACACAGCCGAGCGCAGGGCCATGGCTTTCCCCGAACGTCGTCACGCGAAAGAGCTGACCGAAGGTGTTGAACGACATCTTACTCGCCGAAATAGGCTTCCGTGCCGGAGGACAATCGCATGATTCCGGCATGAGGCTGTTCGTAGCGCACCGCCTCTTCCGGCGTAAGCCCCAGAACATGGGCGCGAATGAGCCGCGCCGGCACCTGGTGGGTCACGATGACGGAATCCCGTGTCAGCGTCGCCAGAAACCGCCCGACGCGTTCATGGACGGCAGCCTGGTTTTCGCCGCCCGGGCGCGCAAGGTGCCAGGGGTCGGCGCGATAGCGCGCGTGGTCCTCTTCGGGGATGTCCTGCCAGCGCAGCCAGATCTGGTCGCCGCAATGCATCTCCATGAGCCGGTGGTCGGCGCGGTAACCTGTGGGGGGCAGGCCGGCCGTTTCGCGCATCAGCTCCATCGTCGCGCAAGTCCGGTGCAGCGAGCTGGCAAAGAAATCGAACAGCGAAAGCTCGCCCGCGAGGTCCCGCAGCAGCCGGCCGTTGGCGCGTGCCTGTTCGCGTCCCTTTGCCGTGAGCGGGGAGTCGTCCTGCGAGGCGAGGCGCCCCTCCACATTGTGCTCGCATTCGCCGTGACGCAGCACGTAGAGCGTGAGTGTGCGAAAATCACTCATTCTCCTGCGCCCCCAGCCGCTCGACCGCTGATCCGCTCACGCGGAAGAGGACTCCCTGCGGCTCGTCGAGGTCAGACATTTGCTGCCAGGTGAGGCCGGCGAAGAGGCCGCGCAGGATCCGCAGAAAGCCGCCATGCGAAACCGCGAACGTATCGACCGTGAGACTGCCGAACCAGCTTTGCACCCGCTCTGCTACGTCGGCATAAGATTCTCCGCCCGGAATACGGATAGTCCATTTGTCGGCGGCGCGGGCGTCGTAAGCGCGCGGGTCGCGCGCCCTTGCTTCGGCATGGGTCAACCCTTCCCAATGCCCGAGATTCATCTCCATCAGGCGCGCGTCGGTCGCATAGCGCTCGCGCGGCAATCCGAGTGTTTCGAGGATGATCTTCGTCGTCGCGCAGGCGCGGCCGAGCGGGCTGCTGACATAGGCGAGCGTTTCGTGGCCGGGCGTTTTGCGCTTCAGGACGCTCGCAACCATACGCGCCTGTTCGCGTCCCGTCTCAGTGAGCGCCGTATCGCGCGATTGCCCCTGAAAGCGTCTGAGGATGTTAGCTTCCGTCTCGCCGTGGCGACAAAAATAGAGTGTCAGGCCGGGCTTCAGGCTAAGTGGCATCGGACTTTGAAACGACGATGTCCGGCGCGTCTTCCGCCTTCATGCCGACAATATGATAGCCCGCATCGACATGCAGGTTTTCGCCGGTCACGGCTCGACCGAGATCCGACAAGAGGAAGAGCGCGGCATCGCCCACTTCGCCGATGGTGACGCAGCGGCGCAGCGGCGAATTGTATTCGTTCCATTTCAGGATGTAGCGAAAATCGCCTACGCCCGAAGCGGCCAGCGTCTTGATCGGACCGGCGGAAATCGCATTGACGCGGATCGCCTTCTTGCCGAGATCTTCGGCCAGGTAACGCACGCTCGCTTCGAGCGCCGCCTTCGCCACACCCATGACGTTGTAGTGCGGCATGACCTTCTCGGCGCCGTAATAGCTCAACGTCAGCATGCTGCCGCCCTTGGGCATCATCTTTTCGGCGCGCTGCGCCACCGCCGTGAACGAGAAGCAGGAGACGTTCATCGTCATCGCAAAATTCTCCTGCGTCGTGTCGACGTAGCGGCCCTTGAGCTGCTCGCGATCGGAGAAGGCGACGGCATGGACGACGAAATCGAGACTGTCCCACTTCTCCTTCAGTTGCGCGAAGGTGCCATCAAGCGAACCCTGTTCGGAGACATCGCAATCGATCAGGGCTGCCGGATTCAACGGTTGGACGAGGGGTGAGACGCGCTTCTTGAAGCTGTCGCCCTGATAGGTGAAGGCGAGCTCCGCGCCCGCCTCGTGCAGCGCGCTCGCAATGCCCCAGGCGATGGAGCGCTCATTGGCGACGCCCATGATGAGGCCTCGCTTGCCTTTCATAAGGCCGCTCTTCGACATGAATGCTCCTGGGGCGAATGACGGTATACCCCCATCGGCTAAGGCGCTTTGTCCGATAAATCAAGGAGAAGGATGGGCGCGGGGGTAATGGGCACATGACGCAACCGTCATTGGATTGTTGTCGGGGGACCCCTCACCCGCGGTGGCGCAGGATCAAAAAGCGAGTGCTGCTTCCCTCTCCCTCAGGGGGAGAGGGGGAATTTCGCGAACTGCACTGACGACGGTTCGAAAGAGCGAGTCTCGGCTTCCCCCTCTCCCCTGAGGGAGAGGGATGCAGAACCGGGTTCTGAAGCTTGGAAAGTGCGGGTGAGGGGGTGACCCTCCGCCTTATTTGAGCCTGGCTCTCGGATCGTATTCCGTCTTCCAGCCTGAGACGAAATCCCTGAGTGCTGTGTCGGGCTTCTCGGGCAGCGCGATGACGAGGCGTACATAGAGATCGCCCGCCGGCTCGCCGCCGCCCTGGGTGCCCCGTCCGGGCACGCCCTTGCCCTTGAGCCGCAGCACGGCGCCCGTGTTGGAATTGGGCGGCACGGTCAGCGCCACCTGTCCCGTCAGCGTTGGCACCGTCACCTTGCCGCCCAGAACCGCCTCGCTGAGCGTGATCGGGAGATCGAGCTTCAGGTCGTTGCCGTCCCTGACGAAATAGGGGTGGGGGGCAACTGAAACCGAGAGGCGGACGTCTCCCGCGGGGCCGCCATTCGCGCCGGGGCCGCCCTGGCCCTTGAGGCGTATCTGCTGGCCGTCCTTGAGGCCGGTCGGGATGCGGATGTCGAGGTCGCGCCCATCGGGCAGGGTGACCCGCCGTGTGGCGCCCAGGGCCGCCTCGCTGAAGCTGACCGTGACGGTCAGATCGAAGTCCTCGCCCTTGCGCGCCTGCGTGCGTCTGCGCCCGCCGCCCCCGAACAGGTCGGAAAAAATATCCTCAGCACGGAAGCCTTCGGCCGTGTCGCCCTGGCTTGCCCAGGTGGAATGGAAATCGCGCGGGCCCCCACTGCCTTGGGCGCCGCCCTGTCCGAATGGCGAGCCCTGGAAGCCGCCCTGGGCGTTGCCGTTGGCGTCGATTTCGCCGCGGTCGAATTTGGCCCGTTTCTCCTTGTCGCCAAGGATGTCGTAGGCGGCACTGATTTCCTGAAACTTTTTCTGGGCGGTCTTATCGCCGCCCTTGGTGTCGGGGTGATGCTTTTTGGCGAGCGCGCGGAAAGCCTTTTTGATCTCGGCCTCACTCGCGCCTTTCGCTACGCCCAGTACGGAATATGGATCGCGCATGATATCTCCCGGCCGGCGGTCTCGTCCTGAGTCGCGGGCCGTGCCCAATATAAGAAGCCCAAGGCGCGCACGCTAATGGCGAATGCGTCTCAGCAGCGTCTTTCAAAGAGCTTGGCAATGGGCGTGGCAATCGACGGCCGAAAAATGCTAAGCGGCAGCCATGAGCGAAATCGGCGGCCCCCTCGACGACGGCGGCATTGCGGCGAAGGACGACCCCATAGCGCTGTTCGCCGCCTGGATGGAAGACGCCGCCAAATCGGAGCCCAATGAAGCCAACGCGATGTCAATCGCGAGCGTCGATGATTCGGGCCATCCCAATGTGCGGATGGTTCTGCTGAAGGAAGCGGGCGCGGCGGGTTTCGTCTTCTACACCAATTTCGAAAGCGCCAAGGGAAATGAGCTGCGCGCGCATCCCCATGCCGCGCTCTGTTTTCACTGGAAGACGGTGCGCAAGCAGGTGCGGGTTCGCGGGTCCGTCGCACCCGTCAGCGATGCGGAGGCCGACGCCTATTTCGCCACGCGCGCCAAGGACAGCCAGATCGGCGCCTGGGCGTCGCCGCAGTCGCGGCCCATGGAGGGACGCTTTGCCTTCGAGCGCGAGATCGCCAAATACGCCGTGAAATACGCCCTCGCGAAAGTTCCCCGGCCGCCCTATTGGTCCGGCTTCCGGGTAACGCCGCTGGAAATCGAATTCTGGCGCGATCGGCCGTTCCGCCTGCATGACCGTCTGGTCTATCGCCGCGCGGGTCCCGGCGACGCGTGGCGGACGGAGAGGCTTTTTCCGTGACCGACGTGCTCCTCAATCCTGTCCAGGAAGGCTCGCTGATGCGCCGTGCGGCCTGGGCGGCCGTTGCCGTCGCGGCGGTGCTCATTCTGCTCAAGGCCGCCGCCTATATGATTACCGGCTCGATCGCGATGATGGCCTCGCTGGCGGATTCCGGACTCGACCTGATCGGTTCGACCATCAATCTTCTCGCCATCAGTCATGCGCTGCAGCCGGCCGACCGTGAACACCGCTTCGGCCACGGCAAAGCCGAACCGCTGGCTGGCCTGGCGCAGGGCGCTTTCATCGCGGGCTCGGCGACGTTTCTCGTCATCGAATCCCTGAGCCGGCTGGTTTCGCCGCACGCCATAGAACACGGCAGCGTGGGACTGGCGGTGATGGCGGTGTCGATCGTGGCCGTGCTGGCGCTGGTGGCGCTGCAGCGCTATGCCGTCGCACGCACCGGCTCGCTCGCCATCGGCGCGGATTCCTATCACTACATCGGCGACTTGCTGACCAATATCGGCGTCGCCGTCGGCATCGTGCTCTCAACCCGGTTCGGCATCCTTGTGGCCGATCCGATCGTGGGCCTGATCGTGGCCGGCATTCTCTCCTTCGGTGCGCTGCACGTCTTTCGGCAGAGCTACGATCAACTGATGGACCGCGAACTGCCCGAGACCGAGCGCGCCCGCATCAAGACGATCGTGATGGGGCACGAAGCCGTACGCGACCTGCACGACCTCAGAACCCGCGCCGCCGGCATCTCGACCTTCATCCAGATGCATATCGAGCTCGATCCGGCGCTGAGCCTGTCGCGCGCCCACCAAGTGAGCGACGAGGTCGAGGCCGATATCCACGCCGCCTATCCCCACGCCGAGATCATCATCCATCAGGATCCGGCAGGATTCGAAAGCCCGGAGCCTCTTGCTCAGTCGTGAGTCTGTTCGCTATTCGGGGACCGAATTGCTAAACTCCCGACATGGCCGACAATAAGCCCACCAATGAAGAACGACGCACGCTCATCCTCACCGGCGCGAGCCGCGGCATCGGCCATGCCACCGTCAAGCGCTTTTCGAGCGCGGGCTGGCGCGTCATCACCTGTTCGCGCCACGCGTTCCCTGAGAATTGTCCCTGGGCGGCGGGCCCCGAAGATCACATCCAGGTCGATCTTGCCGATCCCGAAGACACACTGCGCGCCATCGCCGAAATGCGCGAGCGCCTCGACGGCGGCAAACTAGAGGCGCTCGTCAACAACGCGGGCATCTCGCCCAAAGGGCCCGACGGCGAGCGATTGAACACGCTGACGACCGAGATGGCAGTGTGGCGGCACATCTTCGAAGTCAATCTCTTCGCGACCGCCTGGCTCGCGCGCGGGCTCGTCGAGGAACTGGAGCGCGCCAAAGGTGCCATCGTCAACGTGACCTCCATCGCCGGAAGCCGCGTGCATCCTTTTGCGGGCGCCGCTTACGCGACGTCGAAAGCCGCGCTTGCGGCGCTGACCCGCGAGATGGCGTCGGATTACGGACCGCTCGGCGTGCGCGTAAACGCGATTGCGCCCGGCGAAATCGACACGGCCATTCTCTCGCCCGGCACCGACAAGATCGTGCAGACGATTCCCTTGCGCCGTCTGGGTCTGCCCGAAGAAGTCGCCAAAGCGATCTATTATCTGTGCACGGAGCAATCGAGCTACGTCACAGGCGCCGAGCTGCACATCAACGGCGGCCAGCACGTTTAGCGCCGCGCACGCTCACTCCTCAAGATATTTCCCCGTCACCGCCCCGTCCAGTCGCCGCACCCGCGCGGCTGCAAGCACCGACGGGTCCATCAGGCGCGCATTGACGCCCATGCGGTCGTGGATCTTGTCGACGGGCGCCCAATGCGTGACGCAGCCGCAGACCTTGCAGCGGTGAAACTCGATCGCCTTGTCGTCCCACATGTAGATGTCGGTCGCGCCCTGCTGCGGCGAAATCCACACTTGCTTGGGCGAGTAATAGGCCCAGAGCACGCCGTAGCGCCGGCAGATCGAGCAATTGCAATCGGTGACCATTTCCGGCGCCGAGGCGATCTGCAGACGAACGCCGCCGCAATGGCAGGTGGATTCAATCATACTCAAACCTCCGAATTCCCCCCTATTCGGGGGAGAGGGCAGGGAGAGGGGGTGCCGACGCAAGGATATCCGTTCACGATTTGCCCGCAATCCTCACAACAGGCATCCTGTCAGTCACGACACCGAATGAAAATTCATTTTCGGCGATAACGACCATGCAGAAAACCGGGCACGCGAAGCCCGCCGATCGCCTCTTCGCCGACGCCCACCTCGCCGCGCTCTACGATCTCTTCTGCGAAGGCCGCAAGGACTTCGATTTCTACATGACATGGATCATGGAAGCCCGGTCCGTGCTCGATGTCGGTTGCGGCACCGGTGCGCTGCTGCACAGCGCGCGCGAGGCCGGCCACACCGGACGGCTCTGCGGCCTCGATCCCGCACCCGGCATGCTGACGCAGGCGAGGAGGCGCTCCGACATCGAATGGATCGACGGCGACCTGTCGACGGTGCGCTTCGCGCGCGAATTCGACCTCATCGTGTTGACCGGTCACGCCTTTCAGGTGTTTCTCACCGACGACGACATTCGTACCGCGCTCTCGGCGATCCGCGCGGCATTGACCGATGACGGCCGCTTCGCGTTTGAGACGCGCAACAGACTGGTGCGTGAATGGGAGAAATGGATCCCTACGAATGTCGCCGAGATCACCGACCACGAGGGCGGAGTGGTGCGCATGTTTCGCACCGTGGAAACGCCGGTCACGGGCGACATTGTGTCCTTCACCCACACCTTCAACAGTCCAGGTTGGGACACGCCGCAGACAAGCCGCAGTACGCTGCGATTTCTCGATGCGAAGACGCTTGCGGTATTCCTTTCTGAAGGGGGACTGCTGATCGAAGAACAGTTCGGCAATTGGGACGGCAGCGCATTGACCGACGAGAGTCCCGAGATCATCACGGTTGCGGGGCGCGACTGAACCAGACACCCCGAACTTGCGAGAACAAAACAAGTACGATATCGTTTGCGCCGGATTGCACAGATCGAGGACACGCCATGATCCCCTATTCCGGCACCTGTTCGTGCGGCGCCATTCAATACCGGCTGATGAGCGCGCCGATGTTCGTACACTGCTGCCATTGCCTGGATTGCCAGAAGCAGACAGGCGGGGCGTTCGCCATCAATGCGCTGATCGAGGCCGATCGCGTCGAACTCATCGAGGGTGCGCCGCACGCCGTCACCATGCCGACGGAAAGCGGGCGCCCGCACATCATCTATCGCTGCCCCAATTGCCAGGTGGCGCTGTGGAGCATTTATGGCGGCCGCCAGCAGGTGCGCTTTGTCCGCGTCGCCACGCTCGACGAACCGCACAAGATCGTGCCGGATGTGCACATCTTCACGCGCTCGAAAGTGCCGTGGGTGACCTTGCCGCCCGATGCGCGCGCCTTCGAAGTCTATTACGATACGGAGAAGGAATGGCCGGCGGAGAGCTTTGCGCGGCGCAAGGCGGCTATTCGCATGGCTGATCGCTGAGGCGCAAATCCGCGCCGTCGGGGGATATGATGACACGCCTTTTGAAGATGCTGCCGTTGCTGTTTGTGCTGGGCGCGGGCGGCGCTTTCGCCGCGGTGCAATCCGCGGAAGATTTCCTGAAATCCATCTATTCGCACTATCAGGGCGATGATCGCACTGCGAAGGGAATTTTCCTCGACAAGCCGTCGGATATTCACCGGTATTTTGCGCCCGACCTCGCGAAGCTCATGATCGCCGACGAGGCGGCCGCGGCGAAACGCGGCGACGTTCCGAACCTCGACGGCGATCCCTTCATCGATGCGCAGGACTGGACAATCACGAACCTCGTCATCCACATCGATTCCGAAACCGGAGACCGCGCCAAAGCGACGGTGCATTTCGAGAACTTCAAGAAACCGGAAGCCGTCCGCCTCGACCTCGTCAAAATGCCCGAAGGCTGGCGTATCAGCGACATCATCTGGCCGGGGAAGGATGGAAATTTGCGGGGACTGTATACGAAGAAATAGCGCGTAGGCATGCATCCTTTGCTTGCGCAATTTCAAGCCAACGCGATGTCCGTCTGTGCAAAATCCTTGCCGATGCAGAGCAGCGCCACGCCTTCGCTCATTGCGAGCGCATAAGCGAAACAGTCGCCGAAGTTCAGGCGTGCTTTGTGTCGGCCTTTCCCGAATCGCAACGCAGCTTCGCGCGCGAGCGCCAACTGTCGTTCATCGAACGGCCGTATCTCGATACTATACGTGGAAAATAGAACCTGAACATCGTCCCACGCGCCAATTGCGCCGGTTCCGGCGAGCACGATTTGCAGTTCGAGTGCGTTACCAGCTGAAAAAATGGCGGCGCCTTCGCGCGCAAGCCTGGTGCGGACTCTGCTGGATTCTTTTTCGTCCCAAAGAATTGCAATGATGGCCGACGTGTCGATGGCAATCATTTTGGAGCGCCATGCGCGTCGTAAAGATCGGCTGTGACCGCATGCGGCGATTTGGCTCCGCGCTTCAGGCGAGCGCGGAATCGCTTAACGACTTCATCCACGCGCCGTTCCTGAGCATCGCGCGCCGCAGCCGCTTTGGGTGCGGCTTCGGCGAGACTGGCCTCCAGAGCTTGATCAACGGCCGCAGTGATACTTGTCCCCTTCAGGCGGGCTAATTTGCGGGCTTTGGCCGCCACAGCCGGATCCTTGATGTTCAGCGCGCCCATGTGTCTGTCCTCGGGAGGAAGAAGGATATTATTGTTCTTCCTCGCAAAAATCAACTCGGACATCGGCGGACGAGACGCTCATTCCACGCCTTCTCCTGCCGCGTCCTCCGGCTCATCGCGCGCAATTTCGACGACGCCCTCTACCCCGCAAACACCGGCGGCGTGCGCCCGGCCCAGGGTTGTGCGGCCTCGAGCTCGTAGGCGAGCGCGTAGAGAAGGTCTTCGCGTCCTCTGGCGGCGGCGAACTGGCTGCCGATGGGGAGACTGTCCTTGCTCATGCCGAGCGGGACCGACATTGCGGGTGTGCCTGCCACGTTGTGAATCGGCGTGTAGGCCACATAGTGGATGACGCGATCGTAGAGTGTCGCGAAGTCGAGCGTCGGCGCCTGTTCGCCCAGCTTGATTGGCGGCGTCGTCAGGACAGGTGTCAGCCACGCGTCGTACTGCGTGAAGAACGCGTCCACCTGGGCTTGCGCTTTCTTGAACACGGCGAGCGCTTTCGGCATCGCGTCTTTGGGCTTTTTCGCGAAATACTCCGCGAGTTCCAGCGTCCAGGGCTCGAAAGCGTCTTCGGGCTTCACATTCTTGCTTCGCGCGAGCGCCACGAGCTCCGCGGGGCCGGAGGCCCAGACTGTCAGAAAAGCGTCGATAAAGGCTTGGCCGTGCACGGGATTTTTCGCTTCCACGATCCGATGCCCGAGGCTCTCGCAAAGTTTCGCGGTCGCCTCGACGCTCGCCTTCACATCCGGATGCGGCTCGGTGCCGTAATAGCTGGCCGCGGCGAATGCGATTTTGAGTCGTTGCTTCGCGGGCCCCGCCACGAAGCCGGTCGGCTTCAGCGGCGCGATCGCGCTTGTGTCTTCGGAGAGCGAAAACACCATGGCGCTGTCGCGCACGG
>Ga0302324_100020426_pt1 | contig 12953 bp, 11 predicted proteins | sample Palsa_T0_1_FD_201949 | JGI IMG/M metagenome (GOLD analysis project Ga0302324, IMG submission 201949) | Peat permafrost microbial communities from Stordalen Mire near Abisko, Sweden - Palsa_T0_1 | ecosystem: Environmental > Terrestrial > Soil > Palsa > Peat permafrost | place: Sweden: Abisko...
GTTGTCTGGTAGTTCTCTAACGATGGATCTCCAACCACACTGGAGTTGGCTTGCCGATCATGCTCGCATTTGTGAGCGGAGATATTTTTTGCGGCTTGAAACCACACCGCCATGATTGTGTCAAGTATCACGACATCCCTACACTTTGGTCTCAGGACATCCTTTACACTTTGACTCGGACTTTAGCCCCCGTTAAGGGGCTAGTCCCACCAGCGGTCCACCGCGGTGGACCGCTGGTGGGTGAGATCGAGTTCCCGCACCAAGCTCCGGCAGTAGTACACCTGGACGCGATGAGCGATGCGCTCCAACTTCACCCATTCTCCCGCTAGCGCGCGACTGATCTCCCAGTGCCGTCCGTCCACGCTGAGGTGCCCGGCCCCCACGATCTTCCGCACCTCCGCTCCCGATTCGTATTCCCATGCCGGCCGGTGCGCTTCATACTGGTGATTGCTTTTGCGCCACACCTCGGCTGGCGTTTTCATTCCCAGCGCTTCGTGCGGTCGGACGTAGTTGTACTCGTACACATATTCATCCAGCCGTATTTGTCGTTCTTTTTTCGTCGGAAAACCTCGAAGTTGGGTCGCTCTCGCCAGGCTTCCGTGGAAGCGTTCTACTTTCCCCTGCGTCTGGGGATGGCGGTAGCCACTGAAGTGCAGCTGGATATCTTGCTTCATCAGCCACACCGTTAACCACGTGGCACCTGTCGCCGCCTTCATGTTCCACCACGGCGTTCCGTGATCCATCCACATCGCCTCCGGCAGGCCGCATCGCTCAAACGCCTCTAGCAGGGCCTCTTGTACCGCTTTCGCTCGCGCCGTCCACGTCCCTTTCAACGCGATCCCATAGCGGCTGTGATCATCCAACACCGACAACGGTCCCACCGGCGCTTGCCATCCCACCGGCCCCTTGAAATCCATCTGCCATAATTGGTTCGGCTGGCTCCGCTCGAACCGCTGTGTCGCCGTGCGATGCCGGTCTTGCCTCCGCACCAAATCGTGCCGCAGCAAAATCCGATGCACGGTGACCGCCGGAACCTGCACTCCCTCCCGCTGCAAGAGTCGCTGTAACTTCCGTCTCCCCCAATCGGGGTAGTGCTGCCTCAGTTCCACCACTCGCTGCTCGATCTCCGGCGCGGTCCGTTGCGGACTTCGCTGCGGACCACGGCTCTTCTCCACGATCGCCTCGATCCCACCTACCTGATACCGTCGCAGCCACTCGTATCCCGTCGGCCGTGAGATCCCCAACTCATCACACAGATCCTGGAAATAACTCTTCCCTTGGATCGCCCGCACCACAAATCGCACTCGCTGCTCCTTGACGTCCACCGTCTTCCACGCCATCCTCGGCCTCCTCAGAGGGCCTCGCATCGCTCTATAGCCCTCGCGCCTTCCGGCGCGAAAAGTGTAAAGGATGTCCTGAGACCACGGTGTAAAGGATGTCATGAGACCGAACACATGAGTGGCTGTGCCACCGGGGCTGTGCCACCAGTACTAGTCAGATTTAATGGCGGAACTACCCCATTCACTGTATCGACCCAAATGGGGTGACTGGCTATCCTCGGAACATGGAATTTCACTTTCTGAGCTAGGAGGCAATCATGGCAGCCGAAAAGTCGAACGTGGTCGAGCCCAAGCACGGCGAGTTGGAAGAGGCTACGGACCGTCGCCGGCAGGTACGCGAGGCGTCGGATCGGGGCACCCAGCAAACAGTGAACCAAGGAATGAACACTGGCACCGGAGACGTGCAGCGCGTCAGCGACTGGGGCACGGTAGGAAAGAAGAAAAAGATTTCGAAGGAATAAAAATTAAGCGAACTCCCACCCACAATCCCGCATTAAAACCTGCCTAAATAAAAAGGGGGCCGTTGCTTTGAGAGGAGCAACGGCCCACTCCTCTTTTAGAGGGGCGCTCATCCCCTTCCCTGCGATTACTATTCGTTTATGCCGGTGCGAAATCCGCGGCAAAATGCCCGGTTGCGATTTTCTCGCTCGAGCCGCATTTAGGGTGGAGAGGCTCGGGCGTTTTGATCCGCACAACTCTGGTGCGCGGTAGCACAAAGGCTGAAATGAGTCCGCAAGAATAGTGATAGTGTTGGACCGGATGGTGAATTCAGCGAGAGGTCGAGGACAATTCGATGGCACTTACCGATTACCGGAAGAAGCGAGACTTCGATAAGACGCCCGAGCCTTCGGGCGCGAAAGCGGCGGAAGAGAAAACGGCGGGATCGCTGCAATACGTGATCCAGAAGCACCGCGCCACGCAACTCCACTACGACTTTCGTCTGGAATGGAATGGCACGTTGATGTCGTGGGCGGTGCCCAAGGGGCCGTCGCTGGACCCCAGCGTGAAACGGCTGGCGATGGCGGTGGAAGATCATCCGGTGGAGTATGGAGGGTTTGAAGGGGTGATCCCGGAAGGCGAGTACGGCGGCGGGACGGTCATGGTGTGGGACACCGGGACATGGGAGCCGGAGCAAGGGGACGTGGAAGGCGCGCTGGAGAAAGGCGATTTGAAATTCAAGCTGCACGGGAAAAAGCTCAGCGGTTCATGGGTGCTGGTGCGCACCCGCGGTTTTGGCAGCAGCAGCGGCCGGTCGTCATGGCTGCTGATTAAACATCGCGATGCATACGCTTCCACCGAAGACGTAACCATGGCCGAGCCGCGGTCGGCGGTGAGCGGGCGGCTGCTAGCGGAGATTGCGGAAGCCGGCGGAGGAGATTCGGCGAAGGCAGCGACCGGGGACCCCAGCACGCCGGCCAAGGCGGTGGTGAAGGCGGGTGCGAAAAATCCGAAAAAGAAGAAGGCGGCCGTGGGCAAATAAGCAGCCGTGGCGAGCGGCGGCTTAGCGTTGGCGGGGCGCCGATGAGATTTTTCGCCGAGGAGGCGGACGTTGAGAATCAGCCAGTAGAGCCCGAGTTGACGCGCGGACTCGATAAACTGGTTGAAATCGACGGGCTTGCGGACGTAGCTATTGGCGCCCAAGCCGTAGCCAGCAATGCGGTCTTCCTCCTCGTTGGACGAGGTGAGGATCACCACCGGCAACAGATCGGTGCGCGGATCGGCGCGCAAGCGCGAAGAACCTCGAAACCGTCGATTTTGGGCAATTTGAGATCGAGCAAAATCACTTGGGGCATGATGCGAAGGTCGCGTCCGGAGTAGGCGCCTTCGGCGAACAGATAGTCGAGGGCTTCGACGCCGTCGCGCGCGACGATGATTTCATTCAGGACGCCGCTTTTGCGCAACGCGCGCAGTATGAGCTCTTCGTCATCGGCGTTGTCCTCGACCAGCAGAATGATTTTTGTTTCCCCGTTGGGATCCATCAGCATTGCCTCCGTTCCAGAGTGAAATAAAAAGTCGCGCCGCAATCAGGCTGGGATTTCGCCCAAATCGACCCGCCGTGCCGTTGCACCACGCGCTGAACGGTGGCCAGGCCGATGCCGGTTCCCGGGAACTCGGCGGTGGTGTGCAAGCGCTGGAAAGCGCCAAAAAGCTTGGCGGCGTGGGCGGGATCGAAGCCTGCGCCGTTGTCGCGAACGAAGAAAGCGGAATGGCCATTGGCGGCGGTCCTGCCGAATTCGATGCGTGCGGAAGGCCGCTTGGAAGTAAATTTCCAGGCATTTTCGGAGAGGTTGGCAAGAGTGAGATGCAGGAGCGAAGGATCGGCGTGCGCTTGGAGGTCTGGCTGGATGGTGACGTGCACGTCGCGCTCCGGAGCGCAGGCGCGGAGGTCCGAAGCGATGGATCGGGCGAGTGAGCTCAGGTCCACTTCCTCGAGATGAATTTCGGTGCGGGTGACGCGGGCCAGATTCAGAAAATCGTCAATGAGCACGCCCATGCGCGCGGCGGCATTGCGAATGCGCACCAGGTGGGCTCGCCCTTGGGCGTCGAGAGACTGGGCGCAATCCTCGATCAGCGCCTGGCTGAAACCGTTAATGCTGCGGAGCGGCTAACCGACAGGACAAAGGCGAGGGAGAGGGGGAGGGGCGGAGGAAAGATACCCCTAAAGTTTTTCACCGCCCCGCCGACTATGTGCCCGGCTTCGAATTCGATGGCTACGCCGATTTCGATTGCGGGGCGCGAACCGGATTCGTCAGCGTGCCTATCTTTTCGACGGTGACCGAGACGACATTGCCGGGCGCGAGGAAGACCGGCGGGGTGCGGAAGGCGCCGACGCCTGCGGGAGTGCCGGTGGAAAGAATGTCGCCGGTCTCCCAGGTAATGGAGTTGGAAAGATAGCTGATCAAGAAAGGAATTTTGAAGATCAAGTTACTGGTGCTGGAGTCCTGCATGAGCTGGGAGTCGAGAGTGCAGGAGATTCGGAGATTTCCGGCGTCGGAAATCTCATCGCGAGTAACGATCCAGGGCCCCATGGGTCCAAAGGTGTCGCAGCTTTTCGCGCGAAACCACTGGCCATCGGATTTCTGCATTTGGCGTTCGCTGACGTCGTTGAGTAGAGTGTAGCCGGCGATGTAATTTTCGGCGCGCTCGATGGGAATATCCTTGCCGGTCTTGCCGATCACCACGGCGAGTTCGGCTTCGTAATCGACCTGGGTGGAGTTGCGAGGGATGACGATGGGGCTGCCCGGATCGCAGACGGAAGTGGCGGCCTTGAGGAACAGGATGGGTTGTTCGCTGACCGCGCTGCCGCCTTCCTTGGCGTGTTCGCTGTAATTGCGGCCGACGCACACGATTTTTCCGGGGCGCGCGATGGGGGCACAGAAGCGGGCGCCCTCTTGTTTGGAGATCAATCCCTTGGGTAGAGATTTTGCCGGCGCGGCACAGATGGCCGCCGCAGCACGGTCGAGATTGCGGAGCCAGGAATCGCCACGGTCCAACAGAGCGGTCATATCCGCCGGCACTGATAAATCTTTTTTGAGAGCTGCCGCGGCGCTACGAAATCCCGCGGGAACGCGCCGGGCGGCGAGAGTTTTCAGCAGGAGCGCAACATCGACGACGCGGTTCTCCCGAACGATGGCGATGCTTTTGACGCGATTCTGAAGGACGATTGCGAGTTTCATTTTTTGGCCTCAGGCTCCGCGGCGAGGACAACGGAGTGAAATGGAATTATTAATGAGCGGGCGCGTCCAACAAGCCGCGGCTGCGCATCCAGTTGACGAGCAGTATGGGCCATTGGCCGAGCACCGGATCTTGAAAATCGAGCCCGAACCCGTGCGGGCCCTTCTCAAAAACGTGCAGTTCCGCTGGGACGCCGGCATGACGCAGCGCGAGGTAAAAATCGACGCTGTTCTCCGCGGGCACGACGTCGTCCTGATTGGTGGAAACCAAAAAGGCCGGCGGCGTTTGCGGGGTGACTTGCAAGTCACTGGAGAGTTCCTTGAGCAATTGGGGATCCGGATTTTCACCTAGCAGATTCTTCGCCGAGCCGGGATGAGTATAGCGCGCGGTGAACGAAATCGCCGGGTACACCAGGATCATGAAATCGGGACGCGAGCTGGCGCGGTCGACGGGATCGGCGGCGCCGGCGTTCCCGTTATCGAAATGAGTTCCGGCGGTGGAGGTGAGATGGCCGCCGGCGGAAAATCCCATCATGCCGATGCGGTTGGGATCGATGCCGAATTCCTGCGCGCGCGAACGCACCAGGCGAATGGCGCGTTGGGCGTCGCCGAGTTCGATGGGATGGTGGTACTTGGGTCCGAGCCGGTACTTTAAGACAAACGCGGTGACGCCGAGGGAGTTCAGCCAGTCGGCTTCCTGGCGGCCTTCGTGATTGGAGGCGAGCCATCCGTAGCCGCCGCCGGGCGCGACGATCACCGCGGTGCGGGGAATCTTGGATACACCGTAAGGCGGGTAGAGGGTGAGTGTGGGAATGTCTTGGTCCGCGGCGCCGAGGGCGCCGGGCGCGCCGCTATTCCACAGGAGAATTTTGTGGGTTTCGGCGGTGGGATCGGGGGGTTGCTGGGCGTGGGCAGTGGTGGCGGCCGCGAAGAGGAGAGACACGGCGGTGATGCAGATCGCACCGGTGCGGATCATATTCTCTCCCCGAGCTGATCACGGCTGAAATTCCCGCGCCGCTGAGTTTAGTGAATCTACTGCGGGCGATCAAGAGCGGGACGGTACGGCATCAATGACGCGGCGTTTTCCTACGAACTTAATGTGCGCATCCGATGCAGCGTGGTCGCATTATTGAGGCGACGAGTTCTTGAGGTTTTGGGTCCCCGCTGCCAAGCCTGGCTGCACTAGGCGCGCTTCACGAACTTCATGGCTGCGGCGTTCATGCAATAGCGCAGGCCGGTGGGCCTGGGGCCGTCGTCAAAGACGTGGCCCAGGTGGGCCTGGCATTCGGTGCAGGAAACTTCGTCGCGGACCATGCCCAGGGTGGTATCGGTGGAGGTTCGGATATTTTCTTTGGCGATGGGAGCCCAGAAACTGGGCCATCCGGTGCCGGAATCAAATTTGGTGTCGGAACTAAACAGGGCGTTGTCGCAGCAGATGCAGCGATACAGGCCGGCATCGTGAATGTTGTATTCGCCCGAGAAGGCGCGTTCGGTGCCTTGCTGGCGGGTGACCTGATATTGCAACGGGGTCAATTGCTGCTTCCACTCGGCGTCGGTTTTGCGAATTTTCGGGACGCGGGCGGGGCCAATTTTTTGGCCGGATTCGCTAAATTGGATAATGGATACGGTGTCTTTGTCCGGCGCGGGGCTGGCATGCGCGATGCTCCCGAACGGAATGCGGAGCCATACCGCCAAACCCGCTCCGGTGACTGCGATTAGGGAATTCGCTAAAAACTGGCGACGATTCAGCATGTTCTTCTCCCGCGTTGCACTTTAGCCAAACGTAAAAGCAAAAGCCTGCACGCCTGGATCCAGGAATTCGATCTCAAAAGTGCGGTCTTCTACCGCCCCCTTTTGGCGGATTAGCTGATACAGACGATGCCCTTGAACGGAACCCGCACCGCTCGCGTCCACGTCACTGCCGTGATCCTCGCCGGGCGGAGTGCCATCGAGTGTGACTCGGAAACGAACGGGCTTGCCATCCTTCGCGGTTCCCAGTACCAAGTGAAGGTCGCGCGCGTGAAAGCGAAACACAATTTTTCCGGGCGCTACTTGCAGCACAGCGGTTTCCTCGCTCACCTTCCAAGTGCCTTGCAACGCCCACTGATTGAGGGAAAGCCTGGGGCCCAAGGTATAGACCTTGCGCGAATCCTTGGCGAGCGGCTCGACGGAAGCGAAGTATTCGGAGCGTTGATGTTGATAACCGATGTAGGTTTCGGGCGAGTGATTATCCCCGTTGTCGGGAGGCGCTTCGGCGCCGGGAGCGGAGACATCGACGGTCGCGGCGGAAAGCGACGTTGCGCCGCGCTCCTTGAGAAGTTCCTGAATCACGCGCTCGGACTCGTCATATTCGCCTTCGCCGAAGTGGTGATGCCGGATGCGGCCCTTGGCGTCGATGAAGTAATGCGCGGGCCAGTATTGGTTCTTGAAGGCGGTCCAAATCGCGTAGTCGCTATCGATGGCGACGGGATAAGTGATCTTCAGATCGCGAACGGCCTTTTCCACGTTGACGCGCTCTTTTTCGAAAGCGAACTCCGGAGTGTGTACACCGATCACAACCAGGCCGGCATCTTTGTATTTCGTGGCCCATGCTTCGACGTACGGCAGCGCACGCAGGCAGTTGATGCAGGAGTACGTCCAGAAATCGACGAGCACGACTTTGCCGTGGAGCATTTCGCGGGTGAGGGGCGGCGAGTTGAGCCACCCGATGGCGCCGGTCAATGGGGGCATGGGCCCTTCGTCGCGGAGATCGAGCTGAGGCTGGGGTGCGCTTGCGGAAACGACCGCGGCATTGTCGCGGCCGACCGCGTCGAGCAAACGCGCTTCCACTTTGGCGGTGTTCACGAAAGAGAGCTTGGTGAGCACGGTGGTGTCCCATCCCAGAGCGATGGCCGCCACGCCCATAATAACCCCGACGCCGAGAGCGCGGCGTATCCAGATATCAAAGGAGAGCGAGCGCTTCAAAGCGGAAAATACCTCCTTGCCTGCAAGCAGCGCAATTCCGAGCGAAGTAGCGGCGCCCAGGGCGTAGAACAGCAGCAAAAAAGATGTGCGGGCACCTGGCCCCTGGACCGCCGCCGCGGTCAAGATTAAACCCAGGATAGGGCCGGCACAAGGAGCCCAAAGCAAACCGGTGGAGACTCCGAGGAGCAACGATTTTCCGATGCTGTCGTCCGCGGAAGGACCGCCCTGGAGCCGGCTGCCGGCGCGAACCAAGGGGCGAGCGAGCGTTTCGGCGAGCGACGGAAACAGCAGGCTAACGCCCAATATCAGGAAGACGAGCATGGCCACGAAACGTCCGCTCTGGTTTAGGCGCACGACCCAATGACCGCCGAATGCGGCGGCGATTGCCACCAGCGAAAAAGTGAGAGCCATGCCGATAAGCAAAGGCAAGCCCGAGCGGCGAAAGGGCTGGTCGGCGCGAGCAAATACGAACGGGAGCACCGGAAGAATGCACGGGCTCAGAATGGTGAGCGCGCCGCCGATAAAAGCTAACAAGTAGATCAGCATATTGTTGGTCTGTCGGGTTCCCCGGTGGCCGGGGCATCTCGCCTATTCTCTGCTACTTTTTATAGAGATTGGGGAACTGCTTACGGAGATGCTCGACCTTTGGAGCGTCGTTGAGAAAGATGTATGGATTGTCAGGATGGAGCGCAGCGTAATTCTGATGAAACGGCTCGGCGATGTAGAACGCCTGCAGCGGGATCACCTGGGTCACGATCGGATGACGAAACGATTTGGCATCCTGAAGCTGAGAAATGTAGGACTCCGCGATGCGCTTCTGTTCGTCATTGGCGTAGAAAATCAGTGAGCGGTACTGGCTGCCGTAGTCCGGCCCCTGGCGATTGAGTTCTGTGGGGTCGTGTGCGACGGAGAAGAACACCTTGAGAAGCTGGCCGTAGGAGACTTGTGCGGGGTCGAAGACGATCTGCACGGACTCAGCGTGCCCGGTATTTCCCTCCTCCACTCGATCATAGTGAGCGGTGGCGGCCGAACCGCCGGAATAACCGGAGGTGGCGCTTACAACGCCTTTCACGTGCTGGAAAACGGCTTGAACTCCCCAGAAGCAGCCGCCGGAAAGAACCGCGGTTTGCCGGCCGGAAGTTGCGGGAGCGGGGGTGTCCACCGCTGGGTCTGGGAGGGCGGCGGCGCCGTCGGCGGCGCCGGCGCGGCTCCAAAATAGGGCAGCCCCGAGAAAGAGAATGGCGATTAGAACGACGGTCTTGACGGCGATGCGAGATGTCTGAGTGTCAGGTGTCATGGCGATACCTCATTCTACTACTTGGATGCACGTTCGCGCTCCCGGTTTGGATGCGCCAATAGGGCCGGTGGACTGCAAAAGTAGTACGCACCCAGTGAAGAGCCGGATGCTATTGGGGTGTGTCCGCGAGGTAGAATGGTGGGGTAGGCGCAGTGTGCGGGAGAACGCCGGTGAAATCGAGTTCGATATTGGGTTTGCTACGTGATTCACGCTTCCCTTTCGCGCTGGCCGCGATTGCGGTGCTTCGTTTGTTTGGCGCCACGATGGTGATGTGGCCGGCGAGCGGCTTGGTGGTGGACACCAACAGCGGCCAACTCCGCGGGGTGCATCGCCACTCCGGCGGCGCCGAATTTCTGGGTATTCCGTACGCGCAACCGCCGGTGGGAAATCTGCGCTGGCGTGAGCCGGCGCCTGTACCGGCGTGGAAGAGCGTGCGAGATGCCAAGGCATTTGGCGCTCCGTGCGCACAGCCCGCGCTGGGAGATTGGAACAAACACGACGCGGAAACCAGCAAGGAAGACTGCCTGTATCTCAACGTCATCACCGCGGTGTGGCCTCCGAAAAAACCATTGCCGGTGATGCTGTGGATCCACGGTGGGGGGAACCTGGGCGGGACGGCGTCGAGTACGCTATATAAGGATGGAACGCTAGTTCAGTATGGGGTGGTGCTGGTTACGGTGAATTACCGCTTGGGGATCTTTGGTTTCCTTGCCCATCCGGAACTCACGCGAGAGTCATCGCATCATGGTTCGGGTGACTATGGGCTGATGGACCAGATCGCGGCGCTGCGTTGGGTGCGCGAAAATATTGCGAAGTTTGGCGGCGATCCGGGGAACATCACGGTTTTTGGGCAGTCCGGCGGAGCGCAGGATACCGGCCTGCTGATGGCATCTCCGTTGTCGAAAGATCAATTTCAACGCGCGATTGCCGAGAGCGGGTCATCCCTCAATCCTCCGCTGCCGGCGCTGGCGGATGCGGAAAAATCGGGGCAGAAGCTGGCGCTGCTACTGAACGCTCCCGAAGGCAATGGCGCCATCCGGTATCTGCGTGGCAAGTCCACCGAGGAACTGGTGAAACTGACAGCCCACCCGGAACCGAACCAGCCACCGCTGCTAGGGCCGGACGTGGACGGTTGGGTAATCCCACGGCCGCCGGCGGAAATTTTTGCGTCGGGTGGGGAGGCGGCGATTCCGATGATCATCGGGACTACCACGCGCGAGTTCGGAATGTCCGCTACGCCGGACGATCTGCGAAAAATGATAACGGATGCCGACGGCGACTTTGCGATTCCGGCGCTGGCGGTATACGGGCTGGACAATAGTGGTCCGGGAGTGGTGAATGCGATGTATGGTTCGGCGGCTGATCAGTGGATGGCGGATGTAGTTTATCGTTGTCCTGTAAGCACGCAAGCGAAATGGCACAACGCGGCGCACCACCCGACGTACGAATATGAATTCAATCACGCGATTCCCGGGCAGGAAGCCAAGGGCGCGGTGCATTCGGCGGATTTGCCGTATGTCTTTGGGTTTTTCCCTAAGACCGGGAACATCTCCGGGAAATTTACGGCGCTCGATCGCCAAATCGCCGGGCGGACGGAAACTTACTGGACTAACTTCGCTAAGGCCGGAAATCCCAACGGGCCGACCGTTCCTAATTGGGCGGAATTCGGGGCATCGCAGACTTACGTTCAGTTTACGCAGGAAGGGCGGGTGGTGACTGTTCCGGCGGGTCTGCGGAGCCCGCAATGCGATCTTTACCGGGAAGTGCTGAAGGTGCGGATGAATCCGCACCAGTAGAGCGGATGTTGAGGGACGTTCTCTACGAATGCAGCAACGGAATGCTGGTATTGCTAGAGCAAGAGCAAAACACCCACCCTTCCCAGAACCGGGGAAGAGCGGGGCACCCAAAAAGCATGGATGCGTGAACCAAACCCAAAATCAAAATCACTGCGCGTGAACGCTACGGTTGGGACACGTACGCTCAACTACTAAGGTCATGACGCCCACCCTTCCCAAAACCGGGGAAGAGTGGGGCACCCGGAAAAGATGTGAGCCTAGAACCATAAGCAACACCTCCGCCGTGAACCCGACGTGTCGGGCACTCACCCTCGCCCGAGAAAGATAAAGGCATCGAACCGTAAGGCTGGAAGTCAAAACTACCACACCCAAACTCGACGTGCGGGGCACGCGCGGTCGACCTTACTGCACGGTGACGGCGGCGGTAGCGGTGGTGCGGCCGTAGGAGTTGGTGGCGTTCAGCGTATACGTGGTGGTGGCCGCGGGATTCACGGTTACGCTGGCGCCGCGAACCGTGCCCACTTGGGTGCCGACGGACGGATCGATGAAGAGGTAAGACGCGCCGGTGGTGCTCCAGGTGAGCGTCACTGCGGCGCCGGCGGAAACGGTTGTCGGTGACGCGGTGAAGCTGCTGATGACCGGCGCCGCGCCGGTGGGCACGTTGCCGGAATCGATTTCGGTGGGCATCTGGACTACTTCGAAGTCCGATCCGGTTACGCTGGTGAGATTGTGCAAATCGTCGTCGTCCCAACGGGTGTCGGCGGCGCCGGTGACGTAGATCGCGCTGCCGTTGTCGGCGAGGATCAGGCCGTACGTTTTCATGGCGGTGAGGATCACCTGATTCTCGGCCGAGAAGCCCGAAATATCGAAACTAGCTTTCAAGCGGATGCGCATGCCCATCGGAATCGGCGATCCGCTGTTGGTTTGCGCCCAGTGAGTTGCCGGCGAAACGAATGCGGCCCAGGTGTTTGGCACGGTGAAGCGAAGTGCGTGATTGATCGCGCCGGCGGTAACCTCGTCGTAGCGCACCAGCCCCGGAAGGATGGGCAAGCCGGCCGCGTCCGCCGACGTCCATGTGTAGATTCGGTTGTTGTAATTTTGCAGGTCCCACACCGCGCTGTTGTTTGCCGACCACTGGCCGCCGCTGTAAGCGCCTTCCCACACTTCATACAACCAGCAGGTATTTCGATCCGCGACCAGGACGTGATGATCGGAGCCGCCTTCGATCGGAGCGTCGGCGGGGAACGGCATGGGCATCAGGTCGCTCTCCGATGAGTCCGCGAGAGTGACCGTCACCGGCGGCGTCACCGAGGAATCCACGACGATGTACGGAATTCCGTCGCCGGTGCTGTCGAAATCGGGATGCAGCGGGGTGGTGGCGCCAATATAACTAATGATCGTGGACGAATTGGGATCGACCGGGGCTGACGAAATGTTTTCGTTCCAGGGATTATTGCTGGGAAACGGGACAAAACCATTGAAGCTGGCGTGAGCCCCCAGGCTCATGCCGCTGCACGCGGAGGGCGTGGTTCCGGCTGCGACGGTGACCGTTGCGTCGCTGGTGACGGAACCGGCGGTGTTCGTGGCCGTCAGCGTGTACGCCGTCGTTGCCGACGGCGTTACGCTGGTCGAGCCGCTCGCCGCGGCCGAGGTGAAACCACCGGGACTGATCGCGATGCTCGTTGCGCCGCTGGAGACCCAGCTCAGCGTGCTGTTCGCTCCCGCACTGATACTCGCGGGGCTGGCGATAAACGATGTGATCGCCGGTTTTGCGCCGGGCGCCACCACCGTTACGGTGGTTGCGCTGGTTACCGAACCGGCGCTGTTCGTGGCCGTCAGCGTGTACGCCGTCGTTGCCGACGGCGATACGCTGGTCGAGCCG
>Ga0302324_100020427_pt1 | contig 12952 bp, 12 predicted proteins | sample Palsa_T0_1_FD_201949 | JGI IMG/M metagenome (GOLD analysis project Ga0302324, IMG submission 201949) | Peat permafrost microbial communities from Stordalen Mire near Abisko, Sweden - Palsa_T0_1 | ecosystem: Environmental > Terrestrial > Soil > Palsa > Peat permafrost | place: Sweden: Abisko...
CTGAGCCTCTTACAGGCTGAGCTTCTTACAGGCTGAGCTTCTTGGCCTTGGTCAACCTCTCGGTCACGTCGGACCAGTTGACGATGTTCCACAGGGCGGCGAAGAAGTCGGCCTTGACGTTCTTGTACTGCAGGTAGAAGGCATGCTCCCAGGCGTCGAACACGAGGAGGGGCACTGAGCCTTGGCCCACGTTGCCCTGGTGGTCGTAGACCTGCTCGATGGTCAGGCGGCCGGCCAGCGGCTCGTAGGCCAGAGCGCCCCAGCCCGAACCCTGGATGGTGGAAGTGGCCTGGGTGAACTGGGCCTTGAACTTGTCGAACGAACCGAAGTTCTCGTCGATGGCCGTGCCGAGGGCGCCGTCCGGCTTGTCGCCGCCGTCCGGGCTCAGGTTCTTCCAGAAGATCGAGTGCAGGACGTGGCCCGAGATGTGGAAGGCCAGGGTCTTCTCCAGGCCGACGATGGGGCCGAAGTCGTCCTTGTCCCGAGCTGCTTCCAGCTTTTCCAACGTCTGGTTGGCGCCGGTCACGTACGCGGCATGGTGCTTGTCGTGGTGGAGTTGCATGATCTCGGCCGAGACGTGCGGCTCCAGTGCGGCGTAGTCATAGGGCAGGTCGGGAAGGGTGTAGTCAGCCATGGGGGTGTCGTCTCCTGTGTGTGTCGGGCGGTCCGTTGTGACGTTACCCGAACGGCGTGGGCGTCAACCGGGCCCGGCCAAGCCGGCCGTTCACGGGGCCGGGCGGCCTGGCGTGGGGCCGGGCGGCGGGGAAGGCGGAGTGGCCGCCCGCACGGCACGGAATTTCGGTCGGGGGAGCACTACGCTTACAAAAGTGAGCACCGACCCCAAGGATCGCTGGCGCGATCTGGGCTCGTTCATCCGCGAGCAGCGGGGCACGGCCCGCCTGTCGCTCCGCCGGCTGTCCGAGCTGGCGGGGATATCCAACCCGTATCTCAGCCAGATCGAGCGGGGGCTGCGTCGACCCTCCGCCGAGATCCTCCAGCAGATTGCCAAGGCGCTGCGGATATCGGCCGAGACCCTCTACGTGCAGGCGGGCATCCTCGAGCCTCCGGACGGGACCCCGGACCTGAGCCGGTTGATCCTGGCCGATCAGACGCTGAGCGAGGACCAGAAACAGGCGCTCGTCCGTATCTACCTGTCGTTCCGGCGCGACTACGAGAACGAGCACGGTCATGCGGACGCCGAACACGGCCCTGGGCATGCGCATGCGCATGGCCACCAGCACGACGCGACGCCCGATCCCTCCGGGCCCCCGGCAGCCGGCCAGACCCCGCTGCGCTCCCTGTCCTGATCCAAGGCAGGGAAAATGCTGACCACCGGTAGGATCTGACCGCCATGCCTCGCCTCGCCGTCATATCCCTCCACACATCCCCGCTGGCCCAGCCCGGAACAGGGGATGGCGGTGGCATGAACGTCTACGTACGAGAGCTCACCGCCGCCCTGGCCCGTTCGGGCGCGACGTGTGACGTCTTCACCCGGGCCTGGTCTCCGGACCTTCCCGCGGTGGTCGAGGTCGAGCCTGGACTACGGGTCCACCACGTGCCCGCCGGCCCGCTGACCCTCCTGCCCAAGGAATCACTGCCGGCCGTGGTCGACGAGTTCACGCAGGGCGTCCTCCGGCGCATGACCTCGCCGGGCGGGTTCAGCCGGACGGACGACCGCGATGGCGCCTTCACCTCGGTGCACGCCAACTACTGGCTGTCCGGTCTGTCCGGCCATGTGATCAAGCACGAGCTCAACCTGCCGCTGGTCTGCACGTTCCACACGCTGGACCGGGTGAAGGCGGAATCGATGCCCGAGGAGGTGGAGGCCGACATGCCCCACCGCCGGGCCGAAGCCGAGGCGTCCATCATCGAATGCTCCGACGCCGTGCTGGCGTCCTGCACGGTGGAGGCCGAGCAGATCGCCTCCCTCTACGGGGGCGACCCCGATCGCATCCGCATCGTTCCGCTCGGCGTCGACCATGCGTTCTTCGGCCCCGGCCACCGACCCCAGGCCCGCCGGGCCCTCGGGCTTCCGCTCGACGGCCGGCTTCTCCTCTTCGTCGGCCGGATCCAACCGCTCAAGTGCGCCGACGCGGCGGTGGAGACCCTGGCCGAGCTGGGTGAGGCGAACGGCGAGCCGTACCACCTGGTCGTCGTGGGCGGCCCCAGTGGCCCGCACGGCGAGAAGTCCTTCCAGGGCCTGGTCGACCTGGCCGACGCCCGTGGCGTGTCGGACCGCGTCCACTACGTCGATCCCCAGCCCCACGAGCTCCTGTCGTCGTACTACCGGGCGGCCGACGTGTGCATCGTCCCCAGCCGGTCCGAGTCCTTCGGGCTGGTGGCCCTCGAGTCCGCTGCCTGCGGGACGCCGGTCGTCGCCTCCGCCGTCGGGGGGCTGACGGCGCTGGTCGACCATGGACGCACCGGCTACCTGGTCGAAGATCCCACACCGGCGCGCTACGCGTCGGCCATTCGGCGCATCTTCGACGAGCCGCTCGCCGCCGAGCGCCTCTCCACCGCTTCGGTGCTGCGAGCCCGCCGGTACACCTGGCGGGCCGCCGCCGGCGCACTGCTCACCCTGCACGACGAGTTGGGCTCGGGCCGTCTCGTCGAGTGCCGCTGATCGATCGCCGCCCTCGTCCGTGCCGCTCGTCGATCTGCCCGCAGATGACGAGATGGAGGCGGCCGTCAGCTGCATCGATGCCTGGGTCGAGCGTGAGCTGGCCAGTGGGGGCCTGCTGATCGCAGCCGAACGCCAAGAGGTGACCGATCGCACGGCGTCGCAGCGGTGGTACCTGCGCTTCAAGGGCGAGGAGAAGGACTTCATCACTGTCTGGTTCACCCTGCGCCAGCGCACCTTGCACCACGAGACGCAGTTCATGCCTGCTCCCGAGGAGAACGTGGCCGAGACGCTGGGCTACCTCATGCGGTGCAACGCCAACCTCTACGGCATGTGGTTCAGTCTGGGCCCGGAGGATGCCGTCTACCTGGTCGGAAAGGTACCGGCCGGGCTGATCGACGACGACGAGCTGGATCGCATCGCCGGCTCGTCGGTGATCTACGTCGACGACCATTTCCCGACGGCCATGACCCTGGCCCACCCCACCATGTACCGGCGCCGCCCCCGCCGGTCGTAGTCGCCGCGCCCGACTCGGTATCGTCCCTCCCATGCCACGCACCCTGCTCATCGTCGGAGGCGGAAAGATGGGCAGCGCGCTGCTGGGAGGCCTGCTGAGCTCGGGTTGGGTCACCCCCGACCAGGTAGCGGTGGCAGAAACGGTCGCCGCCCGGCGCGAGGAGCTGCACCTCGAGTACCCCGGCGTCCTGGTCCTCGACGCCCCCGAAGAGGGCCTCCTGCTCGATGCGCCGGATCGCCTCTCCGGCGCCGTGCTCGCCGTGAAACCGGACGCGGCCGAAGGAGCCTGCCGGGTCCTGGGGGCCGTCGGGGTGAGCCGCTTGCTGTCGATCGTGGCCGGCATCCCCACTGCCCGCCTCGAGACCGCCCTCGGAGGGCGGCCATCCGTGGTGCGGGCCATGCCCAACACGCCTGCCCTGGTGGGAGCGGGCGTCACGGCGATTTCGGGTGGCTCGCACGCCACGTCGGCCGATCTGGCCTGGGCCGAGGACGTGATGGCGGCGGTCGGGAGAGTGGTGCGGCTGCCCGAGCGCCTGATCGATCCGGTGACGGGCCTGTCGGGCTCGGGCCCGGCCTACTTCTTTCTGGTGGCCGAGGCGCTCATCGAATCCGGGGTCCAGATGGGTCTTACCCGTGACGTGAGCCGCCTTCTGGTCGTCGAAACCATGCTCGGCTCGGCCAAGCTGCTGGCGGAAACGGGCGAGGAGCCCGCAGTGCTGCGGGCCATGGTGACGTCGCCGGCCGGGACCACGGCGGCCGGGGTCCGGGCCCTCGAATCCCGGGCCGTGCGCTCGGCCTTCATGGAGGCGGTGGCGGCGGCCACCGAGCGGTCCCGTTCCTTGCATCGCTGAGGGAGTGCCGATGCAGACCGTCTTCTTCCTCTCGGACTACGGGACGCAGGACGAGTTCGTCGGGGTGGTCCACGCCGTACTGCACGCGGCCTCCCCGGGTCTGACGATCATCGACCTGACCCATCAGATCCCGGTCTTCGACGTACGGGCGGGGGCCGATGCCCTGAGCCGGGCCGTCCCGCACGTCGGCCCGGGCGTCGTCCTCGCCGTCGTCGATCCCGGAGTCGGCTCAGATCGGCGCGGGGTGTGCCTCGAGGTGGCGCCCGGCGGGCGTGCCGGTCCCGCATGCTTCGTCGGCCCCGACAACGGGCTCCTGGTCGAGGCGGCCGAACATGCCGGTGCCGGTCCGGTTGCCCGGGCGTTCGTACTCAGACCGGCCGGTCAAGGTGGGCCCCGCACCTTCGACGGCCGCGACCTCTTCGCCCCGGCGGCGGCGGCCCTGTGCCGCGGGATGCGGCCGGAGGAGTTGGGCGATCCGATCGATCCGCGGTCACTGGTGCGTCTCGCACGCCGCACCGTGGCCATCGAAAAGCTGGCCGATGGGAGGCGATCCCTGCGGGCCGAGGTCTCCTGGGTCGACCGGTTCGGCAATGTCCAGCTGGCCGCCACCACTTCGGTGGCCGGGTCGGGCGAGCTCCCCGTGACCGGCCGCCTGGACCTCACCATCGGGACGGCACTCCGGACCACCGTGCGGCGCGTCGGCGCCTTTGCCGAGCTGGCGCCGGGTGAATTGGGCCTTCTCGTCGACGGCAACGGGCATTGGGCCATCGTGGCGGGTGAAGCATCGGCGGCGCACGCGCTCGACGTCGAGGTCGGCGAAATCGTGGTCCTGACCTGGTGAGGGCGAACCGTTTGGTGTGCATCCACGGGTGATCGATACCATCGAAATCCGTGGCGCCCCCGATTCACCCATCGGCACGACGCATTCCCGAGGCCACCGTGGTGCGCCTCCCGGTGTACCAGCGGATCCTGGCGGAGTTGGTGCGCACCAACGTGCCCACCGTCTCCTCCGAGCAGTTGGCCTCCTTGGCCGCCGTCAATGCGGCCAAGGTGCGCAAGGACCTGTCTTTTCTCGGATCCTTCGGCACCCGCGGCTCGGGCTATGACCCGACGTTTCTCATCACCCAGATCGAGCGGGCCCTCGGCGTCGACCAGGATTGGGCCATCGCCGTGGTGGGCATCGGCAATCTCGGGCGCGCCCTGACCAACTCGGAGGGATTCGCCTCACGCGGGTTCAATGTGACGGCGCTCTTCGATGTGGACCCGAACGTGATCGGGGAGGAGATCAAAGGCCTGCGGGTACGTCACATGAACGAGATCGCATCCCTCCGCTCCACGGAGCGGCCGGCCATCGGGGTGATCACCACGCCCGGATGGGCGGCCCAGCAGGTGGCCGACCTGCTCGTCCAGGTCGGCGTCACCTCGCTGTTGAACTTTGCGCCCCGCGTCCTGACGGTGCCGGCCCACGTGTACCTGCGCTACGTCGACCTCTCGATCGAGCTGCAGGTCCTCGGCTTTTACCGGGCCCGCCGGGGTGAGGCGGAACCGGTCGCCGAGTCCGAGGGCGACCGGTTGCCCGCCATCAGGTCGGTGGGCCTCGCCGCGCCGACTGACCTGGCCTGATCTGGGAGACTGGCACCGAACACCCAGGGACCGGCATGCTTGAGACCCGACCGAGGAGGCATCCGAGTGTCCGTAGTTGTCATAGGGCTCCAGCACAAGCAGGCCCCCCTCTCCCTCCTCGAGGCGGTGGTGGTCAGCGACGCTGATCTCCACAAGGTGCTGGGTGCCCTGAGCCACCGGCGCAACCTGCAGGAAACCGTGGTGCTGTCGACCTGCCTCCGCACCGAGGTCTATTCCGTCGTCGACCGCTTCCACGATGCGGTGGCTGAGGTCTACGAAGTACTGGCCGAGCACTCGGGGGTCTCGGCCGATGAACTCGCCGCGGCGGCCACGATCCGCTTCGACGACGACGTCACGTCCCACCTCTTCTCGGTCACGGCGGGGCTCGAGTCCACCGTGGTGGGGGAGAGCGAGGTGGTGGGCCAGGTCCGGCGGGCCTTCGAGCATGCTCGGGAAGAAGGGGTCTGCGGGCCCGTCCTGTCGGCCCTGTTCCAGCACGCGCTGCAAACCGGCAAGCGCGTCCGCACCGAGACCGGTATCGCGCGGGGAACCACCTCGTTCGCCCACGCGGCCGTCACGGTGGCCCGCGGCGAGGGCGGCGAGGGCCTGCGCGACAAGAGGGTCGTCGTGGTCGGCGCCGGCGAGATCGGTCTCGGCGTCGCTCGTGCGCTGCGCGACATCCCCGAGGATCTGGCACCCCGCAGCATCGTGGTCGTCAGCCGTTCTCTGGCCCGGGCCGAGGATGTCGTCCGCCAGGTCGGCCGCGGCGAGGAGGACGACATGCGGACGCTGCGGGCGGCTTCACTCGAGAACGTGCATGCCGAACTGGCCGAGGCCGACGTGGTGCTCAGCGCCGCCGCGGCCGAATCGCACGTTCTGAGCGCGGCGCAGTTCTCCGGCGTCGTCGGCACCATGCTCGTGATCGACCTGGGGGTGCCGCGCAACGTCGACCCGATCGTCGGGACGTTGGCCTCCGTCACCCTGCTCGACATGGACACCCTGAGCGCATCGGTTTCGCGTGCCCTGGGGGACCGGCAGGAGGAGTCCGTGGCAGCGCGGACGATCATCTCCGACGAAGTGGAGCGTTTCCGCACCGCCAGCAGGCAGCGCGGCGCGGCGCCGATCATCGCGGCGCTGAGAGCCCGGCTCGAATCGTTGCGGGAGACCGAACTCGAGCGCCATCGGGCCCAACTGGCTGACCTGAGCGAAGCCGAGTGGGAGCAGGTCGATGTCGCGACGCGGGCCGCCATGGCCAAGATGCTGCATGAGCCAACCATGCTCTTGAAGGAGACGGCGGGAACACCGCGCGGTGAACGCCTCGTCGAGGCGTTGCGCATCCTCTTCGATCTGTAGGGACGCCCATGGGACCACGGAGCGTCACGGGACCGTTCCGCCTCGCCACCCGCGGGTCACCGTTGGCGTTGCGGCAGACCGATCTGGTCGCCCAGGCCCTACGGTCCGGACATCGGGGGTTGAACGTCGAGGTGCTGGTCGTGCGGACGCAGGGCGATGACCTCTCCGCCCCGCTTGACCAGATCGGCGGCCAGGGCGTCTTCGTGACCGAGGTGGAAGCGGCGGTGGCCGACGGAAGGGCCGAGGCGGCCGTCCATTCCGCCAAGGACATGACCTCGGTCATGTCGAGCGATCTCGTGCTGGCGGCTGTGCCGCCTCGAGGCGACCCGCGCGACGGGCTCGTCGGATGTGCGTTCTCCGACCTGCCTCCGGGTGGCCTCATTGCCACCGGTTCAGCCCGGCGCCGCGCCCAGCTCGCCTCTGCCCGACCCGATCTGAGCTTCACCGAGGTGCGGGGGAACATGGAGCGTCGCGTCGCCCGGGGGGAGGACGGGTCGGTCACCGCGGTGGTCGTGGCGGTAGCGGCGATGGAACGGTTGGGCTGGATGCACCGGCTCACCGACATCCTCGACCCGATCGACGTTCTGCCCCAGGCGGGGCAGGGTGCGATCGCCGTGCAGTGCCGCGCCGACGACGCGGCCACACGGGACCTCTTGTCGGCCATCGACGACCCCGGATCCCATCGCGCCGTTCGAGCCGAGCGAGCGGTCCTGGCCGGATTGGGCGGGAGTTGCACCGTGCCGGTCGGGGCCTGGGCCGAGACCACGGCAGGCTCGGCCGCGCTGCTGGTCCACGGGCTCGTCGCCAGTGGCGACGGGCACGTCGTGATCAGGCTGTCGCGCCACGGTGACGACCCCGAGCTGCTCGGGGCCGAGGTGGCGCACGCGCTGCTCGTCGACGGAGGCGCCACGGGGATCGACGGTTTCGATGCCCGGTCGATCTCGGGCCGCACCTCGCGATGACCGTCTACCTGGTGGGTGCCGGACCGGGGGACCCGGGGCTTCTCACCCGGCGGGGGGCGTCCCTGCTGGCCGAAGCCGACGTGGTTCTCTACGACCGCCTGGTCCACCACTCGGTGCTCGCCCTGGTCCCCGAATCGGCCGAGCTGATCGATGTCGGCAAGCGGCCCGACGGGACGAGCGCAGGTGGGCCGGACCCCGCGGCGAGCGCCGCCCGCCAGGAAGAGGTCAATCGGCTCCTCATCGAACACGGGCAGCGCAGTCATTGTGTGGTGCGCCTGAAGGGTGGCGACCCCTTCGTCTTCGGGCGCGGTGGCGAGGAGGTCGAAGCGCTGACGCGAGCGGGGGTGCGCTGGGAGATCGTCCCCGGCGTCTCATCGGCCTTCGGGGTGCCCGCCGCCGTCGGCATTCCGGTCACCCACCGCGGCCTCTCCACGTCGGTGACCGTCGTGACCGGCCAGGTCGGTGATCCGATCAGTGCGGTCGATTGGGAGGCGCTGGCCAAGGTCGACGGAACACTGGTGATCCTGATGGGAATGATGAACCGGGCCGACATTGCCGCCGCACTCCAGCGCGGCGGCAAGCCGGCGTCGACGCCGACGGCGGTCATCGAGCGCGGAACCACCTCCAAGCAGAGCATGGTCCGGACCACACTCGACCAGCTGGCCACAGTCCCGCTGGGCTCACCTTCGGTGATCGTGGTCGGTCCGGTGGCTGCGCTCGGTGCGGAACAGGTGACCGGACTTCCGTTGTCGGGTCGCACGGTGATCGTCACCCGATCGGGACCGGGAGGCCACGATCTGGTCGACGCCCTGCACCGGGCCGGAGCTGACGCGATCGAGGTGCCGCTGACCGAACAGGCCGGTCCACGAGATGGCGGAGCCGCCCTACGTGCCGCGGCACTCGGCGTCGGGGGCTACCGCTGGGTTGTCTTCACGTCGGCCAATGCGGTGAGCCGCTTCATGGGGGAGCTGCACGACGCCCGAGCCCTGGGTACCACCCTGGTGGCGGCCGTCGGTCCGTCCACGGCCGACGCGCTGCGCCGGACCGGAGTGGAACCCGACCTTGTGCCCGCCGATCACAGAGCGCTCGGATTGGTGGCCGACTTTCCGCAGTTCGCGCCCGGCCCGTTCGGAGATCAGGTCCTGTTCCCGTGTGCGGATCTGGCTCCGCCGACGATTCCCGACGGTTTGGCGGCGAAGGGCTGGGCCGTGCACCGCGTCGAGGCGTATCGAACGGTGCCGTTGCCACCCCCCGCGCCGGCGTTCCTCGAAACGATGAGCCAGGCCGATGCGGTGGTTTTTCTGGCCGGCTCCGCCGCCGAGGCCTATGCGGATCTTGTGGGGCCCGACGGCACGGCGCTGCGCGTCCCACCACTCGTGCTCTGCATCGGCCCGAGCACCGCCGAGAGCGCCCGGGGGCTCGGCATGCCTCGAGTCGAGGAGGCCGGCCGTCCATCGACGCCGGCCATCGTCGATGCGCTCATCGGGTACCTCAGTGGTTCCTCGTGAGAACCGCCCCAGCGCCCGTGCGCGTCCGGCGTCATTAGGCTGGCCCGCAATGGATCCGGTCGACGCGCCCCAGTTCCCCGTTCGGCGGCTGCGACGTCTTCGGCGCACTCCCGCTCTCCGTCGCCTGGTGGCCGAAGCGCGCCTCGGTGTCGACGATCTGATCGCACCCCTCTTCGTACGCCAGGGCATCGATGGTCCGGTCCCGATCGCGTCGATGCCCGGGCAGTCCCAGCACACCGTCGACTCCCTCGTCGTCGAGGCGAAGCGACTGGTCTCGCTCGGCGTTCCGGGTCTCATCCTCTTCGGGGTTCCGGCGACAAAGGACCCCACGGGCAGCGAGGCGTCCAACCCCGACGGGATCGTGCAGCACGCGTTGGGCGCGCTACGCGCTGCGGTAGGCGACCAGCTCGTGCTGATGGCCGACCTCTGTCTCGACGAGTACACCGACCACGGCCACTGCGGACTCCTCGGGGCGAACGGAGACGTCCTCAACGACCCCACGATTGCGCTCTACGGGCGCATCGCAGTGGCGCAGGCCGATGCAGGTGCCGACATCGTCGCACCGAGCGGGATGATGGACGGCCAGGTGGCCGCCATCCGCGCTGCGCTCGATGGCGCCGGCCACGATCAGGTGGCCATCCTCGCCTACGCGTCGAAATACGCCTCGGCGCTCTACGGCCCGTTTCGAGACGCGGTCGATGTGACGATCGCCGGCGGGGGCGACCGTCGCGCCTACCAGCAAGATCCGCACAACCGCCGCGAGGCACTCGTCGAGATAGCACAGGACCTGGCCGAGGGCGCTGACATGATCATGGTCAAGCCGGCGATGACATCGCTCGACGTGCTGAGCGAGGTGCGCCGCACGGCTCCGGTACCGCTGGCTGCCTATCACGTGAGCGGTGAATACGCGATGGTGCAGGCTGCTTCGGCCGCCGGGTGGATAGATGGTCCCGCCGTGGCGCTCGAACAGCTGCTCGCGATCAAGCGGGCCGGTGCTGATTTCATCCTCACCTATTTCGCCGCCGAGGTTGCCGAGCAGCTTGGTGGCTGACCAGCCGCGGCTGTCGAACGCCGACTGGTTTGCCCGCGCCCAGCGCGTCATACCCGGCGGCGTCGACTCGCCCGTTCGCTCCTTCGCTTCGGTCGGAGGCATTCCCTACACGGTTGTACGCGGCGAGGGTCCCTACGTGATCGACGCCGAGGGAACCCGCTACATCGACATGGTCCAGTCCTACGGGGCCGTGTTGCTCGGGCACGGGCACGAGATAGTGACCGAAGCCGTAGGCGCCGCCGCCGCGTTGGGGACCACCTTCGGTGCGCCGACTCCGGGCGAGGTCCTGTTGGCCGAGGCCATCTGTGCCCGAGTCCCCGGCTGCGAGCAGGTCCGGCTGGTGTCGTCCGGAACGGAAGCGGCGATGAGCGCGGTACGCCTGGCGCGCGGGATAACCGGTCGAGATCGAATCGTGAAGTTCGACGGTTGCTACCACGGCCACTCCGACGGGCTCTTGGCCGGCGGCGGCAGTGGCGTCGCCATGTTGGGACTGCCGGGTTCGGTCGGTGTGTCGAAGGGGGCGGTAGCGGACACCGCCGTCGTGCCGTACAACATCGTTCCCGAACTGGATGACCAGGTCGCCTGCGTGATCGTCGAGCCGGTGGCCGCCAACATGAACCTGGTCGCACCGGCGCCGGGATTTCTGGCCGGGCTGCGCGCCGCATGCGACGCCGTCGGTGCACTGCTCATCTTCGACGAGGTCATCACCGGATTCCGGTTGGGTTCGGGGGGTGCCACGGCCTGGTCCGGCGTTGCTCCCGATCTGTGGTGTTTCGGCAAGGTCATCGGCGGGGGCCTCCCGGTCGGCGCCATCGGTGGGAGCCGCGCTGCGCTGGCCTCGCTGGCGCCGGACGGGCCGGTGTACCAGGCGGGCACGCTTTCGGGGAACCCCCTTGCCACGGCGGCCGGGCTGGCCGTGCTCACCCATGTGACCGAAGACGATTACGCCGGTCTCTCCTTGCGTGCGAGCGCCTTCGCCACCCGCCTCACCGCTGCGATCTCCGACGGCGGACTGCGCGTGCGGGTGCCTGTCGTCGGGCCCCTGGTCGGCCTGTTCCTGGCTCCCCCCGCGGGCTCGCCGGGCTCGCCCGAGCAGATGGCGGTGCCCGTCGACTACGTCACGGCGCGGGCATGGGCGGGCAACGGGGTGTACCCGCGGTTCTTCCACGCCATGCTGCGGCGCGGCGTGGCCCTGGCGCCCGGTGCCTACGAGGTGCTGTTTCCCGGCCTGTCCCACAGCGACGATGTTCTCGATCGGGTGGTCAGTGCAGCCGGTGAAGCAGCGGTCGAGGTGGCGAGCCGCACCTCAGAATGATCGGATGACCGAGGCCGGGCCCATGACCACCACGGGGTGCAGCGACGGGTTGAGCCAGGTGAGCACCGTCACCAGATCGGCATAGGGCAAGGACACGCAACCTTGTGTGGGAGCGCCGAGGTCGGCGTGCAAGAAGATGCCTGAGCCGATTGGACCGGTGGACGGAGTGTTGAAGTCGATCACGGCCATAGAGGGATAGGCGTTCCCCTCCGTCCACAATGCTTCGGAGGCACCGGCGAAAGACGGGGTCACGCCGCACGCCACGTGTTGGAACGTGTTGTATGCGGAGCTGGAGGGGTCTTCGTCCCACCAGTCACCGCAGGTGAGTTGGTGATAGGCAAACTGCGTGCCCGGATCGGGGTCGGTCCCGTACATGGTCGAACCGATCGGGTAGATGCCCTCCGGTGTGGTCCCGTCGCCTTCGCTGCGTTCGGGCCCGGCGATCCACCCGCTCGCACCGTCGCGGGCCGGCATGGGTGCGAACGCCTGGTACCAGCCGCCGCCATCGTTTTCGAACGTATAGAGAGTGGCCGTGGTACTGGCCGCGCTCGGCGCGTCGACGATGATCACCTGTTGGGCGCCGTCGGTGTTGGCGAGCTCGTCGACCAAGAGGGGATTGATGTCCGAGGTCGCAGACCCGTAGAACGTGGCGTCGCCGAAGGTGAAGACCCCGCCGTCGGAAGCGACGAGCCAGTAGCCGTGGCCGTCGGGTGTAGCCGCCGCCGAAACGATCGGTGCGTTCAGATGCATCCCCCCGGTCGACCCGTAGAACGTGGCGTCGCCGAAGGTGAAGACCCCGCCGTCGGAAGCGACGAGCCAGTAGCCGCGGCCGTCGGGCGTGGACGCCGCCGAAACGATCGACGCGTTGAGATGCATGCCCCCGGTCGACCCGTAGAACGTGGCGTCGCCGAAGGTGAAGACCCCGCCGTCGGAAGCGACGAGCCAGTAGCCGCGGCCGTCCGGTGTGGACGCCATGGCGACGATCGGCGCGTTGAGGGCCTGTCCGCCCAGGGATCCGAAGAAGGATGCGTTGCCGAAGGTGAAGACCCCACCGTCGGATGCGGCGATCCAGTAGCCATGGCCGCCGGGGGTGGAAGCTTCGGCCACCGCGGCCGGCCCTTGCCCCGGCGTCGATGCGTGCGGTTGGGCCAGG
>Ga0302324_100020428_pt1 | contig 12952 bp, 11 predicted proteins | sample Palsa_T0_1_FD_201949 | JGI IMG/M metagenome (GOLD analysis project Ga0302324, IMG submission 201949) | Peat permafrost microbial communities from Stordalen Mire near Abisko, Sweden - Palsa_T0_1 | ecosystem: Environmental > Terrestrial > Soil > Palsa > Peat permafrost | place: Sweden: Abisko...
AGCACCGGCACCCGGACCCCGTCGGAGCGGAGCCGCCGCGTCACCTCGAGCCCGTCGAGGTCGGGCAACATGACATCGAGGATGACCAGGTCCGGCGGATCATCCTGCGCCTGCGCCAGGGCCCGACGGCCGGTCGTTGCCTCGTCGACGGTGAACCCCTCGTACCGCAGCGATGTCGCCACCGCATCGACAATGGACGGCTCGTCGTCAACCACCAGGACTCTTGGCCCGCTCTCCGATCTCACTGGCCCACCTCCTCATGCACAGGATCGCACCGTGAATTGCCTATCAAGTGTGGCCGGGCTGTGGTCCCGCTGTGAGGATCCACGGCGGACCGGCCGGCCGACATCGCACCTGGCTACGGAGCGACCCCGGCCACATTCTGGCGCTACAGATCGATGAGGGCCCGGCGGAGCAGGTCCAGGGCCGAGATGGCACCGTACTGTCGCACCCGTTCCCGATCGCCCGGCACATGCAGCTCGCGCGTCGGCGTCGAGCCGTCGGGCAGCCGCAGGCCGACGAAGATGGTTCCCGGGGACACGCCTTCCTGGTCGTCGGGCCCGGCCACGCCGGTGATGCCCAGGCCGACGTCGGACCCGGTCACCCGGCACACGCCCTCCGCCATGGCCGCCGCCGCCGCCTCGGAGACCACGGGGCCGACGGGCACGCCCAGCACGTCGAACTTCACCTGCTCGTGGTAGGCCACGACGCCGCCCCGGAACCACGCCGACGCACCGGGCACGTTCACCAGTCTGGAGGCGATGAGCCCCCCGGTGAGCGACTCGGCCACACCGAGCGTCACCCCACGGGCGATCAATTGGTTGGCCACGGCGACTTCCATGGACTCGTCGTCCACGCCGAACACGATGTCTCCCAAGTCGGCCTCGATGGCCTGTCGCACGGCCTTCTCTTCGAGGTCGAGCAGGGCGGTGCCTTCGGCGAGCGTGGCGCCCCGCGCCGTGATCCGCACCTTTATTCCTTCGATGCCCGACGCCAGGAAGGCCAGGGTGACCGAGCCCGCCGGCACACCGTCGGGATCGTCCGCGTCCAAGGCCTCGATCCGCCCCTGCAGGGACTCGGCCAGCCCGGACTCGCTGGCGCCCCATGTCCGCACCACGCGGCTGACGATGACGCTCTCCTCACCGGCCTCCGCCATGCGCGCCCGGAGGTCGGGCAGGATGCCGCGGTCGAACATCTCGGCCATCTCATAGGGCACACCGGGAACGGCGTAGATCACCTTGTTCCCCAGCGGGCAGATGAGCCCGGGTGCAGTGCCCATCACCTGCGGAATGATGGTGGCCCCCCGCGGGACGTCGGCCTGGCGGGCGTTGTTGTCCGACATCGTGCGCCCGCGCGATTTGAAGAACGTGGCGATGAGGTCCACGATCGCCTGGTCGCGGACGAGCTCGACCCCCATGACCTCAGCGATCGCCTCCCGCGTGATGTCGTCCTGGGTCGGGCCGAGGCCGCCACAGACGATGATCCCGTCGCTCCGGGCCAAGGCGGTGCGAAACGCCAGCGTGATCCGCTCGTGGTTGTCCCCCACGGCCTGATGGAAATGCGAGGTCACCCCGGCCGAAGCCAAGCGGTCGCCCAGCCAGGCCGAGTTGGTGTCGGCGATCTGGCCCAGCAGCAGCTCGGTCCCCACCGCCACGATCTCTACCCTCATGCGCCTGCCTCCTTGAACGCCCGCCGGCCATCAGCCAGATACTGCCCGCCGGTCACGATGGTCAGCGCCGCCGCCACCCAGATCACAATGACCTGGACACCGTGATGGTGGACGAGAGGCGGAGCGAGGCAGGTGCCGACGGCGAGATCCTGTACGAACGTCTTGAGCTTTGCCGAATTCCGGGCCGGGATCGAGACGCCGCGGCGCCCGACCCACGAACGGTAGACCTGCATCCCCACCTCGCGGACGGTGATGAGGACGACGGGCCACCAGGGCAGATGGCCTTGGATGGCCAGGGTGACCAATGCGCCCAGGACCACTGCCTTGTCGGCCAACGGGTCCAGGAATGCGCCCGAGCGGGTCGTGCCCTGGCGGCGGGCGATGTACCCATCGAGCCCGTCGCTGGCGGCGACGACGAAGCCGAACGCCAGGTTGAACCAGGTCGCTCCCCAGACCACGATCATGAGGACAAAAAGAGGGGCCGCCAGGAGGCGGGCCATGGTGACGGCATTGGCCGGGGTGGCCAACGCCGTCGGCCCGAACGTCGTGTGCCGAACCGAATCCGTCCCGCTCACGGTTCGGCTCGCACGGCGTAGAGGTCGGGGCCGACGGCGGCCGTCACCAGTACCTGCAGCAGCTCGCCCGGCTCGGTGTCATCGGGCAGATGCACGATGCCATCGATCTCGGGGGCTTCGTGCACCGTGCGCCCGCGCCCCGGCGCATCGACCAGCACCTGGCGCCGCTCTCCCACCATGGCGTCACGCTTGGCCGCCGTGATCCCGTCCTGCAGCTCGGCGCATTCGCGCAAGCGCTCGAGGGCGAGCCCGGCCGGAACCTGATCCGGCAGATCCGCCGCGTGCGTCCCGGCTTCGTTGGAGAACGGGAAGAACCCCGCCCAGTCCAGCTGGGCTTCGGCCAGGAACTCGAGCAGCCGGTCGTGGTCGCGCTCTGTTTCTCCCGGGTAGCCGAGAATGAACGAGGAACGGAAGCTCGCCTGTCCATCGGCCGCCCGGATGTCCGCAATGCGGCGAAGAAAGCGGTCGCCGTCTCCCCAGCGGCGCATACGCGCCAGGAGTGGCCGCGACACGTGCTGCAGGGACAGGTCGAAATAGGGCACGCCGGTGGAGAGCACGGCTTCGATCAGCTCGTCGGTGAGCCCGGAGGGGTAGAGGTAGAGCAGCCTGGTGCGATCGACCCGGGCCGAGACGGCCCTGGCCAACGCGGAGATCGGGGATCGTCCCGCCTTCACCCGTTCGCCCGGCCGTGAGCGGTCGCGCCCATAGGACGCCAGATCCTGGGCGACCAACACGATCTCGCGCACGGGCGGCGCCGCCGTCCCGGCCGGTGTCGTCCCTCCGGCCAGCAGAAGATCCACTTCGGCCATCACCTCGTCGACGTGACGCGAGCGTTGCTTGCCCCGGAACGTTGGGATGGCGCAGAAACCGCAGATCCGGTCGCATCCCTCGGCCACCTTGACATAGGCCCAGGGAACCTCGGAGGCCGGGCGCGCCAGCTCGAGGAGGTCGAATCCCGGCGCCGGCCGTGGGCCGGGTTTGCGCGCCAGCGCCACGGGCACGCCCGCCGGCTCGGCGACGTCGATCCCGAATCCGGCCACCAGGTCCACCTCGGGAAGGGCGTCGGCCAATTCGCTCCCGTAACGTTCGGCCATGCACCCGGTCACGACGAGCCGAGTCCCGGGCCGGCGCTGATCGGCCAGGTCCAACACGGCATCGATGGACTCCTGGCGGGCCGACTCGATGAAGGCGCAGGTATTCACCACGATCAGATCGGCTTCGGAAGCGGCAGCGGCCCGCCGGAAACCCTGACCGGCCAGCCTTCCCTCCAGCTTGTCCGAGTCAACCTGGTTCTTGGGGCACCCCAGAGTCTGCAACCAGTACCGACTCTCGACCACTCGTTCTCCTCACAGCCAGCCGGACCCCCGACGGTTGGCGGGTCACGGCGCGCCCGCCGCAGCGGACCTTTTGGTTCGGGCACCTGGCGTGCCCGCCCCCCGAGCGGAGAGGGAGGGATTTGAACCCTCGGACCCGGTTACCCAGGTCAATTCATTAGCAGTGAATCCGATTCGGCCGCTCTCGCACCTCTCCATGCAGGTCAGAGGCTATTTATGCCTTCCCGACCATGCCGCGTGTCGCAATCGTGCCTCAATCGTGTCTCACATGGTGGCGGGACGGATGCGAGGGAGAAAAACACCATGAACAGGCAAGATGGAGACGAGGTTTCGACATACGGCACCGGAATCCTAACCGAGACGGCAGCAGGCTCGGGAGTGTGGGTCGGCCTAGGTCAGAGGCTCCCGATACCTGCCGCCTCGTTGCGGGTGCGCCACTCCTCACGCGACATGCGGGTGACGTCGACGTCCAGGGCGCGTGAGCGCAGCGCTCCGACGGTTGCTTCTTCCTTGGTGGTGTGGGCGAACGGATCCCATTTGTAGAACCTGCAGGCGTTCTCCCAGGTGATCTTGTGAATCTCCTCGTCCGTGCATCCGGCTTCCTGGAGTTCGTTCCAGGCGAACTCGGGCGAATTGGGCCATGTGGTGTCGGTATGGGGGTAATCGCACTCCCACGCGATGACGTCGAGGCCGATGCGGTCCCGCAGGAGCAGGCCCGAGGGGTCTGTGATGTAGCAGGCCAAGATGTGGTCGCGGAACACCTCCGACGGCAGCTTCCCGCCGAAGTCGCTGTGGAGCCACTCCTGGTTCATGAAATGACGGTCGATTCGATCGAAGTAGAACGGGATCCAGCCGATGCCACCCTCCGACAAGGCGACCTTCAGGTCCGGGAATCGCCGCAGCGTGGGCCCGAAGAGGAGATCCTGCGCCGTGATTGCGCTGATCTGACAGGCGAGCACCATGAGGTGGTCGACCGGCGCCTCCACCGGCCGCTGGATGACCGCGAACCCCGCACCGATGTGCAGGGACAGCACCATCTGCTCCTCGCTCAGCGCGGCGAGCATCGGATCCCAATAGCCGGAGAGGAAGCTGGGGAATCCCTGCACGTGCGGCGTCTCGAGGAAGCTGATCGAACGGCATCCCTTCTTGGCAATGCGACGGACCTCTTTGGCGGCCGCCTCGACGTCCCACATGGGCACGATGCCGAGGGGGATGAAACGGCCGGGGTAGGCGCCGCACCACTCGTCGATGGCCCAGTCGTTGTACGCCTGGAGCATGACCAGGGCGATCTCCTTGTCGCGTGACTCGGCGAACGTCCGTGCATTCCACCCCGCCATGGTCGGAAAACACATGGAGCCGAGTACCCCGTTGGCGTCCATGTCGCGCACCCGTTCGTGCACGTCGAAGCACCCGGGCCGCAACTCGGTGTACGTCCCGGGGTTGAACCCCCACTCCTCGGAGGGCCAGCCCACGGTGGCGGCCATGCCGAACGAGGTACTGGTCTTCTCGCCCTGGAACACCCACTGGTCGATGCCGTCTTCATGGACGACCTTCGGAGCGTCCCCGAGCCACTTCTTCGGCACGTGGTTCTCGAACATGTGGGGAGGTTCGATCATGTGGTCGTCGATGCTGACCAGGATCATCTCGTTCAGATCCATGTTGTGCTCCTCTCCTGCTGCATCACCCTGTTCGCACGCGGGTCGACTTTGCACGTGCGGAAACGCCACGTTCCCATTGACGACGAGCCTACGCCCATAAAAGAGAACGCCGTGCTCCCCAACCTCTCGTTCCACCCAGGCACACCCCGGCTCAGGCTGAAGTCACTCGGAGAATGTGGCTGGCCATCATCGAATAGACCGACCGGGCGCGCTCGTCGTCCTTCACGTCGTATCCGTGGTCGGCGCCGCTGACCTCGTGGTATTCGACAAGCGACCCAACCTGTTTGAGACGCTCGGCGTAGCGCCGCGCCTCGTCTCGGAGAATATCGTTCTCGGCGGCGATCACGACGGCCGGGGCGATTCCAGTCAGATCGGCGGTGTCGGCGACGCCGGCCGGGGAGACCAGGCGGTCTGCCCGATCCGTCGGATCGGGCACGTAGGATGTGTCGAACACCTCCCCCATCCACGGGCGAAGCATCGGCTTCGCAATCGGGGAAGGCTTGGCCGAGGCCGGCACCGTAAGGTCGAGCGGGGGGTAGTGCAGCACCTGCAGCGCGATCGCCGGCTCTCCCCGTTCCAAGACAAGGCGGGCCGCCGCCGCCGCCAACGCCCCTCCTGCGCTCTGGCCTCCAATGGCCAGTCGGGTTCCGTCCCACCCGTGCGCAGAACCGTTCCCGACAACCCATTGCAATATCTCGTAGACGTGGTGCGGGGGCGCCGGGAAAGGGTGCTGCGGAGCGACGACGTACTCGACGTTGAGGACCACCGCTCCCGACCGCGCCGCGAGCGCACGGCAAATCGGATCGTCATAGTCCGTGAGGGAGAGAACGAAGCCTCCGCCATGCAGGTTCACGTACACCGGACGTACCGATTCGTTCGACTCCGGGCGGTACGCGGTGATGCGAGTCGAGCCGAACGTGGTCGGAACCTGCAAGGTTTCGACGTGACGTGGGAACTCGGGCAGTCGCTCGTTCGCCGAACGAGTCATGCGACGAGCCCCCACCGCCGTCCCGTATTGCATGAGCCGGGCGACAGATCTCGCCACGGTGGGGTGAGAGAAGAACGACATCATGTACTCCATTCACTGTGGTTTCCATTCGATGTGAGGTTCGACGGCCAAACGCATTCGTCGAGTTCGGCCGGGAACGGGTGATCCGGCGGCATACGACGCTCAGGTGCTGGACCCTCGAGCAATGCCTTCGGCGTCCGATCGGTGAGTCAGCGCGTTCAGGGCGGCGACGTGCGCCGCCACGTCCGCCGACCCCGCCAATGCCCGCTGAGCGACGAACCCGAGAGTGATCGACGTCAGCAGCTCTGCCACACCTTCCGGGTCCGCCGCGGCGTCCACTGTGCCGGCTGCCTGCCACCGCCTCACGACCTCTGCAAATAGGTTGCGCAGACCAGAGTAGGAGGCACGGGTGGCCGCCTTCAGCTCAGGGTTGCTCTGGGAGTGGCTCCAACCGTGAAGCGAGACGAGCAGACGATCGATGTCACCCTTCTGCGCGCCGAAATCCACCGCGGTGCATAGCACCTCCTCGAAGAACTCGGGAAGCGGCGGTGGTTCGGCGTTCGTGAGGACTGGAGCGAGGTCCTCGGCCATTTCTGCCGTCCCTTCGGTGACGACGGCGTTGATGATCTGGTCCTTGCCCTTGAAGTAGCCGTACACGGCACCGGTCGAGAGGCCGGAACGGGCGATGATCATCTCCATCGAGACGGCTTCGAGGCCGTGCTCTTCGAGGCAGGCGCGCGCCGCCTCGAGGACTTGTTCGCGACGGGCCTCCCGCCGCTCGGGGGTGAGCTTGGGCATTTCTCGACCGTACCTCAAACAAAACGAACATTCACTCTTGACAGATGGGGTCTTCTTTATTATAAAACGAATATTCCTTCGTTATAGGAGGCGAGACCATGCGCACTCATGTCCGAACCGCCAGCCACCAGGTGAACCTCTCAGTGGTCACTGCTGTGGTCTGCGATCAAATCAACGGTTGCTCCCAGTGACGAAGCGGAAGCAGCTTGGCGCGCTCCTTCCGTCATGGCCACCTCGAGGAGGTTGACACGATGAGTCCACGGCATGGTCTCCCTGTTTCGATGCCCGAGCTTCACGACCGCGAGTTCGACCCTCTGACGGCGCTCGACGACCTGCTGTTGGAGGTCGGGCTCTCCAGAGTCGAGGCAGGGGCAGCCGTGTCCCTCACCGGACGAGATCCCATCCTGCCGGCGGTGCACCGTCTGGCTGCCTGTGTCGGCATTCCCATCATGGCGGGTGCCGTTGCGGCAGTCGCCTTTCACCGCCAACGCCTCGGGCCCGCACAGAACGTCAGCCTGGACCTGCGCCAAGCCGTTCACGCCATCAACCCCGGTGCCTTCTGGCACCCGACGCTGAACGGCGAGCCACCGCCTCATCCCTTGGTGTTCGACAACCCGTTCCTCATCACGCCCTACCGCACCGCCGACGAACGCTGGGTCATGGCCTCTGCGGTGTACCCGCACCTGGTCGTCAGATGGTGCCGCTTCTTGGACGTGCCGCCCGACTCCGCCAGGGTGGCCGCGGCCATCGCGACCTGGGACGCCTTCGAGCTCGAAGAGGCAGCAAACGCCTTGGGGCTTCCCATCGCTATGGTGCGCAGCCCCAACGAGTGGCTGGCCCACGAGCAAGGGGCGTTACTGGCGAGGCAACCGGTCATCGGCCTGGAACGAATCGGCGATGCCCCGGTGCGCGGCTTCGGAGCGGCGGCGCGGCCGTTCGATGGTGTCCGCGTCCTGTCCTTCACCCACGCTGTCGCTGGCCCCACCGTTGGTCGGACCCTGGCCGAACACGGAGCCGACGTGCTCTGTGCCACGCGCCCCAACGACTACGAGCACGATTTCATCTACGCCGAAGCCAACGCGGGCTCGCGAAGCGCGTACGTGGACCTCGACAGCACCCACGGCCAGGAGCGGGCCGCGATGCTTCTCGCTGATGCCGACATCGTCGTCAACAACCACCGATACGGTGCGCTGGAGCGTCGCGGTCTCGATCCTCAGCAACTGGCAAAACATCACCCCGGACTCACCTACGTCTCGGTCAGTTGCTACGGGTCGACCGGGCCCTGGGCGCCTCGCGGTGGTTTCGACATGAACGGATCAGCCGCCTCGGGTCTCATGACGGTCGAGGGAACAGAGTCTCAGCCCAAGCTTCCCGTCACCTCGCTGATCAATGACTACATCACCGGCTACATGGGTGCCATCGGCGCCACCGCCGCCTTGGTGAAGCGCGCCACCGAAGGCGGCTCGTGGCACGTCACGGTCAACCTGACCAGAACGGCGATGTGGTGCGGGTCACTCGGTCTCGTCGACCCAGATCGTGCCGGCTGCGACCAAGAGCACAGACTCCGCGAGCCCGAACCCTATGACGCTCCGAGCCCGCTTGGTGACGTCCACATGCTCGCCCCGCCTGTCCGCTTCTCACAGACCCCAGCCCGATGGCCCGAACCCATCCTTGTCCCCCGAGGATCGAGTCACGCCGAATGGCGGTCATGACTGTGCACGGTGCGGGCTCGTGACGTCCTTTCAGCGGGAGAGGGGGCCGACCCGGGAAAGGCGACGAAACGAGAGGGAGCGGCCGGGAGCACCTGACCCTCGTCGACTCCCCCGCCGTCGATCAGGGTGAGACCGCTGCCGACGGCATGCCACCAGTCCGACCGGCCGAACAGGCGCGACCCGATCTCATGACCATTCGGCCCGATGACCATCCGGCGGGGCGCCGGTTGATCAGCCAGCTGCCAGCGGTATTCCCCCGAGAAGCGCAGGCGTGCCGCACGGTTGGGAGGGGCAGCGTGCGTTGTCAGGCAATGAAAGACGAGGACGTCGCCGGCCTCGTAGTCGGTCGACTTCCATCCGGGCCCGAGGTGGTTGAGGGGGCGAGGTCGGACGCGGTCCGAATGATGGCTCCCCGGACGCACGGCCAGCCCGCCGAGGGTACGTGGCACATCGCCGAAGGGAACCCAGCACGTGAACATGTCCTGTACCGCTCCGTAGTCCTTGTGCACGAAGTTGCCCGGTTGGCGCGGCACCAGGTCGGCTGGGTAGACGATCCGCGGGATCTTGAGCGGATAGCAGAACCCCATGGGTCCGAGAATCTGTGCCATCAGGTCAGCCAGCGGCGACACGAAGGGGATGGAATTGAAACCGGGAGCAGCCAGAATCCGCTGATATCCCGGATCGCCGAGCGCATCACGCATCCGCACGGCCCGGATCGGCAGTCGGGGCGAAGCCGAGTCGGGGTCAAACCCGGACTCGACCCAACCCGCACTTTGGAGGCAGCGCATACCTGCCGTCCCCACGGCCCGGACCCTCTCGGGAGGCAAAAGCCGCCGCATGAACACGTAGCCGTCGGCGGCAATCTGTCTCCGCAGGGCGGGCCCGTCCCCGAGGAGGTGGCTGGAGTCGAGCAATTCCCGGTCGGCGAACCTCACAGACCCAGTTTGCTCCCCATTCGTGAAGGCCGTATGAGCGCCATGTAAAGGAATGACCAAGAGCCCCACGAGCGGAGGTACAGCCGCCGGACCTACGCGCCAGCGATCGCGGTGGATTGCGGCAAGAACCTCAGGTCTCGTTCGAAGCGATCAGTCCGACGTGGCGGAGGACGACGCGGCTTGGAGGAAGCTCTGGAACGGCGCCACCTCGCTCGCAGGAGGCGCTGTCACATTGACCGGCACGCCGTAGTCCGAGAAGTCCAGTGTGACGTCCTGGTTCGTGCTCAGCCCACTGACCGTCTCGGTCGTGTTCACGGTGATCCCGGCCAAGAGCCCCGAGTCGTTGATGTAGAGCTTGTATTCCCCAACGGGATTGCCGAGGTTCCCCGCCGTGCCGTCCGTCTGTGTCGTGGCAGCGTCAACATGGACCGCGTAGCCCTCGACGTTTTCGTCGTTGAAGGTTGAAGGACCGAGATCGGTAGCCGTGTAGCCGTTCTGGCTCAGTGTGCCGAGGACTGCGGCAGGGTTGCTCCCCAACGAGCCGGCACCCAACGACGACGGCGTACTGCCCTGTGTCAGTTGACCTGCGTCCACCGAGATCCACGACTTACCCGGCAGAAGCTGGCCCACTTCGTTGCCGGCGTTGACGTAGGCGACGTTGTTGACGTAAATGGCCTGCTCGGAAATCTGCTGCGAGCCGGTCGCTAAATTCAGTGACAACTGCAAAGCGTGGTCGCCGAAGTCGATTTCCCCGGTGCCCGAGATTGTGTACTGGCCGCCGGCGGCCCCTCCGGATCCACTGATCGTGAGATCGGCGGTGCGATTGGACAGGGAGGAGTTCACGGCAGCGGCCACGGCGGCGTCGGCGGTGGCGTGACGTCCGAAGAAGATCAGGTACGAACCCCCCGCCACGAGGATGAGTGCCAGCACCAAGCTGGTAGCCCGTAGCCCACGGCGGGAACGAGGGGGCTGAAAGTACGATGACTCGGACGTGGTCCGGACAACCGGTTCCCTCGGAAGCGAGAAACCGACGGTTGATGCCTGGGGCATGCCGGCAAACATCGATTGGAACGGCACGCCCTCGGGCGGTGGGAGGTCCGGCGGAACCGCGGTCGTGTACGGGTCCGTCCCCGGCCAGCGGGATTCCTCGGTCCAGGCCCGGCCGTCCCAGTAGCGCTCCATGCCGATTTGAATGGAATCGGGGTACCAGCCAGATTCAGCGTTCACGTGTGATCCTTTCCCCGTCCGGCTGTTCCTGGGCGCCGTTCGACTTGCGTACCGGACCGGCCGAAACCAACGCCCGGCCCGGTACCGAGGTAAACAAGTATCCCCTTGCCAGAGCGCAGAATCTTGGGCCGAAAGGCCCGAATTGGCCTAGGCCAAAAGGCCTGAAATGAGGCGCGTCGGACGACGCAACAGGGGGTTAGGCGAAACGGATCAAGACGTGCAGTCGGGGTTCCGGGGGTGCCTCAGCCGATTCGAAAACCGTATGTCCGGGCCCTTGGCGGTGGGATCCTGGAACAATCGGCTGAGGCACACTCTCCGGTATGGCGATCTGGCGGAGGATCGCTAGAGCGATGTATTTCCAGAGCCGGCAATTTTCAAACACCGACAATCTGTCGGTGCGTCAGACCAATGGTTCGAGCTGGTCATCTGCCGCCACGACAGCCAGGAGCTCCCGGTCGCGCTCGTAGGAGAGCAGCTGATCGGCCTCCGGGACACTGAGCCATCGGAGCTCATCCACTTCCTCGTTGACGGCGAAGGCACCGGTCTCGGCGGCCATTACCCAGTACGCCACGACCTTGGGACGGCCCTTGCGATCGATGTACTCGGTATGCCCGATGAACCGGAGCAGCCGGCAGCCGTATCCGGTCTCCTCGAGCACCTCGCGCTGCGCCGCTTCCTCGAGGGTCTCGCCCTCTTCGAGCTTTCCCTTGGGGTACGACCAGTCTTGGTGCATCGGGCGATGCACAACTGCGATCTGCAGCGCACCGCCCTGCCGCCGCACAACGAGACCGCCGGCGGCCTGGATGACTTCTGTGGGGGCATTGAATTCCATGGTTGCCGCTCGATGTCCCACTGTAGGCACCCTACCGCCATGAGCCGAGAAACTGCGTGCATTCCCCGCTCTTCGCGCGCGGCGGCAGTACCCTTGCCTCGTGGGACGCGAAACCAATCTGGGTGAGAACGAATGGCACTTCGATGCCCTCGATCTCCGCCCCGTGGAGCGTTGGCTGGCCGCCCTGCCCACCCTCGCGCTGGAGGGAGACCAGCGGACAATTACGACGTTGGCCCAGCCGCCGCAGCGATTCGTCGATTCCTACCTCGACACCGACGAATGGCGGATGGCGCGGGCTGGCTTCGTCGTGCGGACACGTCGGCGCGGCGGTCAGGACGAGATCACCCTCAAGACAACCAGGGCGGCGGAGAAGGGCGGCCTCCGTGAGCCGCTCGAAGTATCCGAGGAGCTTCCGGGATCACAGGTGACCTCTCTGGGATCGCATGGCCCGGTGGGCCGTCGGGTGCATGCCGTCGCCGGGCGGCAGGCGCTCAACCCGATCTTGCAGGTACGGACCCGCCGCCGGCCCTTCACCCTCCGCATCGATGGTGTGGACGCGGCGGAGGTCGCACTCGATGACACCGTGATCGTCGTCGGGAACGGGCAGCGCCCGATGCAGCTGCGCCGTATCGAAGTCAGCGCATTCCCGGCCTGGACGGGCACCCTGGGGCGGCTGGTCCAACAACTCCATGCTGCGTGCGGGCTGCAGCCGGCGACCCTCTCCAAGTTCGAAGCCGGCCTACTGGCTCGGGGGCTCGAGATCCCCGGGCCGCCCGATCTCGGTCCCACCGATGTCAGCCCCGGGGCGACCCTCGGCGAGTTGGCGTATGCCGTCGTGCGCCGACAGCTCGCCGTTCTTCGGGACAAGGAACCGGGGACCCGACTGGGTGAGGACCCCGAGGAGCTGCACGAAATGCGGGTGGCCACGCGCCGCCTACGCGCCGCACTCGATCTCTTCGTCGACGTGCTTCCGATACGCGTCCGTCACTTTCGGGGCGAGTTCGGGTGGTTCGCCGGCGTTCTGGGCGCGGTCCGCGACCTCGATGTACAGCTGGAAGCGCAAGCTGCGATGATCGAGCCCGGGCAACAAGACCTCTGGGCCGAGTTCACCGCACTGCTCGAACGCGAACGCGACGTGGCACGCGATGAGCTGCTGGCCGCACTCGACTCCGTGCGTTGGCAACGCTTGATGAGCGGCATGGC
>Ga0302324_100020429_pt1 | contig 12952 bp, 6 predicted proteins | sample Palsa_T0_1_FD_201949 | JGI IMG/M metagenome (GOLD analysis project Ga0302324, IMG submission 201949) | Peat permafrost microbial communities from Stordalen Mire near Abisko, Sweden - Palsa_T0_1 | ecosystem: Environmental > Terrestrial > Soil > Palsa > Peat permafrost | place: Sweden: Abisko...
TACTTTTGTGTTTGGCGGTGGATTTTTCTGGCCCAAAGGGCGTGGCTGGTGGTTGGTGGCTGGTTAGGTGGTAGTTCAGCATGCTGATGGAAGAATAACCTGCGGGAAAGTCGCCGGAGCGCGTGGTGCGTGGAAAGCGATGAGAGGGAAGGGAAGAAGATGGAAATTGCGAAGTGATCGCGCACGCGAGTGACGGGGACCGACTCCCTCACGGCCGCGGTTCGGTAAGGGACCGACTCCCTCACGGTCGCGGCTCGGCAAGCGAGTGCTTTTTCTCCGCGGCGCGGGCGCCGGCGAGGATGTCCGCCAGTCCATAGTTCCCCTCGTGGCAAGCGTATTCGAAGATGGGACCCTTGGTCTTGGCCATGAGAGTCTCACCCGACCAGGGCCGGGTCCAGGTACCCGGGTCATCGACGGTGAACCGGTAGACGATGGTGTTCTCGTCGATGCGGGTGAAGCGCTCGACGACATGCAGGTCCGGGCTGGAGAAGATGTCCTGCCGGGCGGTGGCGGGCGCCGCGCGGAAATTGGTCTTGTCGCTGAAATTGGTGGAGTCGATTACCAAGGTGTCGCCTTCCCAGTGGCCACGCGAGTCCCCGCCCAACTGATGGATGCCGGCGGGGAGATGCGGACGGCCGTCGAGCGGTATAGTGCGGGCGCTGTGGATCATCTCGGTGAGAATCGTAATCGCGGGGCCGCTCTGCACGACCTGGAAGATCGAGTTATAGGCGGGACCCAGCATGGGAGGTCCGTCGGCGCCCCAGGTGATGCAGCGCTCGCCCAAGGTGCGGGTTTCAGCGCTCTCGGCGGCAACGCGGTGGGGGATCATCGCCGCCAGCTCCGCCGCGCGCTTCTGCCCCTGCGGCGATAAGGGAGGAAGCCGGCCGTCCGGCGGATCAAAAACGACGGACGTCCGCAAGTTGGGCGTGACCTTGGCATACTTGTCGCCTTGCCAGATGACGTTGTCGTAGTGGACATCGTCGGCGGACTGGCTATGCTCCTGCTCCAGCTTCTTTTTCGCGTAGGCAGCCGCTTCAGCCTCGGTGTAGAATTCCTTGGCGCCCAACTCCTTGGGGCGTTCTAGCGGAAGGAAAGTCTGGTTGGACCAATAGCCCTGAAAATCCGGCTGCCCGTCGGGGGTGCGCGGGACAGTCCAGTTGGGCGCTTTCGCCGGGTCCTTGGCGGCCGGCTCGGCCCCATTGGCGGGCGTTAGCAGCAGAGCGGCGCCGAACGCGGCCAGTCCAATACCTGCCAACGCGGATGCGTGGAATCGAAGGGTCATGCGGGTTCTCCTTCCTTCCTCTTTGCTCCGATCATCTCACGATTCGTACCGTTTGAGACCGCTTATTTCACGATCACCGGAAGCGTGGAAAACGCGGTCGTGCCGATGAACCGCAGCGCGAGCACAGCAATGCTGGTCGTAGAAGTGCAATCGATGGTTCCGCGCAAGCCGCTAAGGGCAGGGAAGAGATAGTTCGCCCAATGCCCTTGAGGAGCGATCGGGGGCACCGATAGTCCGTTGGGGATTGGAGTTCCACTCCCGTCCCGGGCCGTGCACGTAAGGTACGCCGTGTTGACCTGATCCAGGTTCGCGACTGCAATTCCCGTGTACAGCGGCTGATTGGTCGCGGCGAGGGTGGTGGCATCGAAGGGTATTTCGAATCCCGTGCCACCTTGAGCGGAGGGAATACCGCCCTCATAATTAGTGCCACTTTCGCTGTCCCGGAGAAGAGCCTGGACCACGATCGCGGGATCGGCGGCGATTTGCCCCCAGGCGGTGATCAAAGGTGCTTGCGCATTGGCGGCCTCGACATACGAAGACCCTTGCGGAGGCAGGGACCCGGTCAGGGTGCTTGAGGCGCCGGAAGGGAACGGAAGCGGAGCGGGATTTCCATTGTTGTCCCGGAATGCGATGGTGTAAAGGACGGTTTGATCGGAGGTATTGATGATGTAGATGCCGGTGGTCCATGTCGCACCCGCGCCCACGTGAGGAAGAGTCGCGGAAGCGCCCAACGAAACAGTGAACGTAGCATTGTTCAGGGAAGTCACATTAAAGCTTCCGAAGCTAGTTGCAACGTATTGGGGATTCACATTTGGCTGGAGGCTGCTGAGTTGCAACGGGCCAATCGCAGATTGCAAGTTATACTGAACGACATTATTGTACAGGCTCGTGCTGGTACCGCCAAATACTCCGAAAAAGCCGTTCGGTATCTGGCTCTCAAAGTTAACGTAGGGCCCATTAACCTGCACAGCGACCCCGGAGGAAAACGTGCCAGAAAGTCCGTCAATGCTCAGTGTTCCTGGCACGAATGGCGTCTGATAAATCGTCCCGCTCACGCCACCGGCGTATGGCTGAATCAGACTCGTGTCGCTTATCAGACTGAACGTGAAGGGCGAACCCGAAAATGGCTCGGGGGTGTTGGAATTGGGGGGTAAGAAGTTCCCCGAAGCACTCCCCGAAAGGGTAATTATAATCGGGGCGGGTCCCACTGAGGCAGTAAAAACGGCGTTGCTCACGGATGTGATATTAAAGTTCCCGAAGCTGGTTGCAACATACGGGGCAGCTGCGTTCCCTCCAGGGCTTCCCAGCGTAACGGGGCCGAAAGACGATTGCAGATTGTATTGAACACTATTGTTATACAAGCTCGGGCTGGCGCCGCCCACAAGCGCGAAATTGCTGCCGCTGGATGGCTGGTTCTCAAAGTTAACGTAGGTGCCATTCACCTGCACGGCGACCGGGGACGTAAACGCGCCAGAAAACCCGTCAATGCTTACCGTTCCGAGCACGTATGGCGTCTCATAAATCGTCCCGCTGATCCCACCCGCAGACTGCTGAACCAGGCTCGTGTCGGTGGTGAAAGAAAACGTGAACGAGGAACCTGTAAACGATTGGGAAGCGGTGGAATTCGCAGGCGTGAGGTTTCCGGAGGCGTTACCGGAAAGGGTAATCGTCAGGGGCGAAGCCGAGCAGAGCGTGGCCAACAGCCCGGAGATTAATAGGCAGCTAAATCTCATTTGATTTCTCCTAACCGGGATTTTCTTTTTGGCTTCCCGGCTGAGGTTAGCGTATCAAATTTCGACCACTTATCGGCTGCCCGGCAGTTCGAAGGCCCAGACGGCGGATCCGCCCCGATCCGGCGGGTTCTGGATGTCGGGGACCAGCGGCTGCCAGGTGGCCGGAATCGCGCCGCCATTGCCGACCGCGATAGCCACATATTGCTTGCCCGCGACCGTGTAGCTGATGGGCGCGGAGTTGGGCACGTCGTTCAGGCGCTGCTGCCAGAGCACCTTGCCGGTGGAGGCGCCACGCGCGCGGAACAAGCGATCGATGGAACCTTCAAAGACCAGGCCGCCCGCCGTGGCGAGGACGCCGGTGGTAATGGGGGCGCGCTGACGCTGGGTCCAGACAACCTTTCGAGTGGCGAGATTGATGGCCATCACGCGGCCGTATTGACCGTCTGAATCGAGGCGCGGCCGTACCGCCCAGCGCACGCCCGAGGAGAGACTGGCGCGCTCGCCGTCTTTCACCGGGATCATGTCCATGCACGCTTCCACCAGCGGCACGTAGAGTATCTGGGTGGCGGGATTGTAGGAGGCCGGCGTCCAATTCTTGGCGCCGCCCGCGTGCGGGCAAACCAGTTTCGTCTCTCCGTCGCCGGGCAGGGTCTTGGGGTCGATGGTCTTGGCGCCGGTTTTGGGATCGACGGCGGTCACGATATTTTGCAGACCAAGGTCGATGGAAAATTCGTACTTGCCGGTGGCTGCGTCCAGGGCATCGTAGAGCGCCATCTTGCCGGACGTGATCGCGAGTTTGGTGCTGACGCCGTTGATCTGGAGCGGAATCAATTGACGCTCGAAGGCCCAATCGAGATCCCACTGATCGTTGGGCACGTGCTGGAAGAACCAGATCAGCTTGCCGGTGTCGGGATTGAGGGCGAGAGTGCAATCGGTATAGAGCGCGTCGCGAGTCACGCCCGATTGCGCGGCCGGATGCACCAGAGGTCCGGTGTCGTAAGTCTGGCCCACTCCGAAGTAGGCTAAATTCAGTTCCGGATCGTAGCTGCCCGCAGTCCAGACCGAGCCGCCGTTGCGCTTCTCGAGCGGCAGGCCGTTCCAACTTTCGCCGCCCGGCTCGCCCGGCCGCGCGATGGTGTAAAAGCGCCAAGCTTCGTCGCCGGTGTTGGCATCCAGACCCACGATGAAGTTGCCGCCCGCGGCTCGGCCGGCCACTCCTTGCATCACCTTGCCCTTGGCCGCCAGCGGACCGCCGCTGAGCAGGTAGCCTGCCTTGAGGTCGGCGACGGCGTGATCCCAGACCACCCGGCCGGTCTTGATGTCGAGCGCCACCATGTGCGCGTCGGACGTAGCGACGAAGAGCTTGTCGCCGTACAGCGCCACGTTCCGTTTGACGGCGGCCCGAGCGTCCTCGGGAAGTTTGCGGGCGTAATACCACAGCAGATCGCCGGTGGCGGCGTTCAAGGCCTCTACGCGATCGCCAAATCCGAAAACGAACATGACGCCGTCATGCACCAGGGGTGTCATCTCGTTGGCGCCCGCGGGCAGCGACCAGGTCCAGGCGACGCGGAGATTCGCGACGTTGCCGCGGTTGATGTCCTTGAGCGGGCTGAAGCCGAGGTCGTCGTAGGTTCGCCGCCAGGTCAGCCAATCCCCCGGCGGCGGGTTATTCAGCAGGGCATCGCTGACCGGTGTGAGTTTGTCGAGCGGGCTAGCTTTGCTGGGCGCGGGCGGGAGTGTAACGAACGGCGAAATACCTCCGCCTGGGCCCGAGGGCGGAGGCGGAAGGTCCGGCCCGCTCGGCGGCTGCGCGGCCACGGCCATCGCAAGAAACATACCGACAATTGAAAGCAGCGGCCCACGCGGGGATGCCATGAACTCGACCTCCGGCTCTTGCCCAGTCTACCGTAACGCCGCTGCTTGGATGGGAGGAGATCCGGGTCTGAGATTGCGTTGTGGAACGAGTGAAGCCCGGACCCGCTGGATTCTCGATCGCTGGCGGGCCCGGACGTATTTCAGCGAACCGGTTCGGGCGCGCCGAGCGACGGGTTGGGCGAACCCGCCTCGAGCGCGGCCAGCCGGTCTTCAAGCGAGCGGACCAGCGCCGCCTGCTTCTGCAGCTCGTTCAGCAGCATTGGAGCGAGCGACTGATAGTTGACCGACGCGGGCTGGCCAGCTTTGTCGTAGCCCACCATTGCCGGAAAAAGCTTGGCCACTTCCTCGGCGATCAGGCCGTACTGCAAGGCGTGCGAGCCGTCGTCGTACTCGGGCTTGTAAAGGAAGGTGACCGGACGCAATTGAAACAACTTCTCGCTGCTGTCGCCCATGTCGGCGATCTGGTCTTTGAAGCGCTGCGAGGAGGGTGGGTTGAGGGCGATATTGCAGCCCGCGGTTCCAAGGAGCCCGTTCGAGTCGACGCAGACCGGCAGATGGGAACCATTCGGGGTTCCCCCGTAGACGCCTGCGATGGATGTGCCGCCGATCTGAACGGCGCCGATGGTGATGGTGCCAGAGGCCTCGGCGGCCTGCGTTCCGATCACGATGCTGCCGGAAAGGTCGACAGCGGTCCCCTGGCTTCCTATATAGATACTGTCGCTGTTGCCAGGCGGCGCCAGGAGAGCCGCATTGCTCCCAACTGCTATGTTGTTGCTCCCGGTTGTGTTGTTCGAAAGTGCGCTTTGGCCGTTGGCGGTGTTATTGGCGCCAGCGGTATTGCCATACATCGCGCTGTCGCCGCTGGCGGTGTTGTTGCCACCGATCGTGTTACTCGTCAGCACATAGCCGCCGCTGGCCACATTGGCGCTGCCGGTGGTGTTGGAAGACAGCGCGTAGGCGCCGCTGGCCATGTTTTCGTTCCCGACAGTATTGACCAGCAGTGCGTCAAAGCCGCTCGCCGTGTTATTGGTCCCGATGGTGTTGGCCTGCAGCGCGGCGGCGCCGTTGGCTGTGTTGTAACCCCCGACGTTGCTCTGCAACGCCTGGTTGCCGAAGGCCGTGTTGAAGCTCCCAGCTGTGTTGACCTGCAGCGCGGACACCCCGGTAGCCGTGTTGGAGTTCCCTCCGACGTTGGACGCCATTGCGTCGTAACCGCTGGCCGTATTACCGATCCCTTGAGCGTTGCTAGCCAGTGCGGCAAAGCCGATAGCCGTGTTTAAGCTCCCACTGGTGTTATTTGTCAGCGCTTCGGCGCCGTCGGCTGTGTTGTAACTCCCGCTATTGGTATTCAGCGCCCGGAAGCCGGTGGCTGTGTTATCGTTGCCCGTGGCGTTACTCGTCAGCGCGCCGGAGCCGATGGCCGTGTTTTGGCTCCCGGCGTTGGTCTGCAGCGCCTGGTAGCCGTTGGCCGTGTTGGAGCTCCCCCCGGTGTTGTTCTGCAACGCGTCGTCGCCGGTGGCGGTGTTGTTGATCCCGGTGTTGCTCACCAGCGTTCCCGCCCCGAGGGCGGTATTGCCGTTCAGATCGGTGGCCGCGGCGAAGTAACCGTTCATGTCGATGACCACATCAATGGTCGCCGGACCCGAGTTAAACAGGCTCACGCTGCCGGCTGGGTTCACCAAGCTGGCCAGGCCCGCCGGAACGATGGCCGCGTTGTCCACGATTAAGCCTTGCCCGTCGTTTAAGGTGGCGACGATGGGTTGTGCCACGCCGGCCGGCCAGAGTGTGACAAAGCCGACCGAGCCCCCGCCTTGGGGGATCACTGTCAGGTTAAACGAGTAAGCCTGGGCGATGGATGGAATCACGCCGCAGGGCGCGGGGGAGCTGTTGGCGCCGGCTTCGGCAAGGGACTGCACGGGAAAAGTCACGGTTGTCCCGCCGAGTATAGACGGCCCCACAAATGGTTCGATCCCGTTAAATCCGTCGGCGGCGCCGCGCGTGTCAACCAGGCGGCAGGGCGTCGTGGCGACGAAGGTGAGAAAGGTGGGCACCGGAGATGACACCGGCGCGGGGCCGCGAGGCGCGAGTCCTTTGCCGGCCTCGCTCTCGGCTTGGTTGGGGTGCCAGTACAGCGGCGTCGACCAGTTTTTCAGTGGAACGACTTTCTCCTGGGCCCGCTGCGCGGTCAGCATCAATGGAAGAAAAGCCAGGAGGGTTAGGGCCCGGCTTGAGTGTTTCGAATGGATCACTTGAATTGCTCCTTTCGCTACCTTATCGGCACGCCTCGAATAAACTCGAGCGGAATTTTTTGGGATTATTCTTGCGATCGGGACGCCAGTGGCTCGTGCGAACACAGTGCATGTAGAATCGGACCATGGAGCGTCCCGAAAGGCGCACTGCGACCGCTTTGACCGACGCCGCCATCCTCGAACATGTCGCGCGGTTGCCGCATGCCCGAGCGACGTTCAAGCAACTGGTCCGCGAGCTTGGCGCCCGCGTCGCATCGCGCGACGAGCTGGAGCAGGCTCTCGATCGATTGATTGGGCGCGGCCAACTTATCGAAGTACGCTCCGGCCACTTCGTGGTCACCCGCTTGAGCCGCGAATACGCCGTGGGCCGCTTGAACATGCATCGGGACGGCTACGGATTTCTGATTCCCGATCATCCTATCGAAGGGCTGCGCGGCGACGTCTACATCCCGCGCGAGTCGGCGCAAGCGGCTATGCACGGCGATCGCGTGGTGGCGCGCATCGCGCGCATCGAAAAAGACGGCCGCGCGGACGGCGAGATCGTGAAGATCCTGCGCCGCGCGCACCAAACCGTGGTGGGCGAGTTTCGGATGCGCAAGCGCGGGAATTTTGTAGAACCCCATGATGAAAAGATTCGCCAATGGATACAGATTCCCGCGGGCATGGAGGCGCGGCCGGCCTCGGTGAATCGCGATCGCGTCGGGGTCGCACCGCTGGAAGTGCAGTCCGCCGAAGATCTCGACGGCATGGTTGTCAACGCGGAGATTCTCGAGTTTCCTGAAGACGGCGGCTACGCGGTCGGACGAGTGATCGAAATCCTGGGCCGTCCGGATGATTTCGGCGTCGATGTCGAAATCATGATCCGGAAGCATCACATCCCGCATCATTTTCCGCCGGAAGTCCTCGAACAAGCGCAAAACTTCGCGAACGTCATTCAGCTCGATGAGTTCGCCGGGCGCAAAGACTACCGTTCTTTTGACATCGTGACCATCGATGGCGAGACCGCGCGCGACTTCGACGACGCGGTTTGGGTGGAGCGATTGCCGAATGGCAACTACGCGCTGCACGTCCACATCGCCGATGTCAGCCACTACGTGAAGCCCGGCAGCCCAATCGACGAAGAGGCATTCCTGCGCGGCACCAGCGTATATTTTCCCGATCGCGCCGTTCCGATGCTGCCGCTCGAGCTCTCCACCGAGATTTGTTCCTTGAAACCGGGGGTGGATCGCTTGGTCCTTTCGGTTGAGCTCGAGATCGACCGGCGCGGCGACATCATCGCGCAAACCTTCGGACGGGGCGTGATTCGAAGCGTTGAGAGAATGACGTACACCGATGTTCACGCGCTGCTGGAAGGCGACGCGGCGCTTCGTGACCACTACGCGCGTTTAGTTGAACGGTTTCAATTAATGCGTGAGCTGGCGCTGATCCTGAACAAGAAGCGTATCCAGCGCGGCGCCATCGATTTCGACGTGCCGGAGCCGCTGATCCAATTCGACGAGTTTGGCGAAATGGCAGCGGTCACGCGCAGCGACCGCAATATCGCGCACCGCATCATCGAGGAGTTCATGCTTTCGGCTAACGAAGCCGTGGCCTCGCACTTGGAGCAGGCCGGGATCGCGTCGATCTTCCGCATCCATGAGAAGCCGGATCCGAAACGGGTGATGGAGTTCGAGGAGATCGCCACGCACTTCGGTTATTCGCTGGGCATCGGTGCGATTCCCGTGAAGCGGTTTCGTACGCCCATGCGCCGGCGCGACGGGAAGATGGTGCACCGCGATATTGTTCTGGCGAGCGACAGTGTTGCGGTCACTTCGCGGAATTATCAGAAGCTGATCGCGCAAATCGAGGGCAAGCCGGAGGAGCGCATTCTCAGCTACCTCATGCTGCGCTCGTTGAAGCAAGCCCGCTATAGCGCCGATAACCGCGGCCACTTTGCGCTGGCAGCTTCGAGCTACACGCATTTTACGTCGCCTATCCGCCGTTATCCCGATCTGATCGTGCATCGCATCCTGGGCGCCTTTCTCGACGGCCAGCGCGACTTCCTCGCGCCCGAGCGCTTGGAGTTGATCGCCCACGATTGCTCGGAAACCGAACGCCGCGCGGCAGAGGCAGAGCGCGAATTGGTGGAGTGGAAGAAGGCCCGGTTTATGGAAGACCGCGTCGGCGAAGAGTTCAGCGGCCTAATCACCAGCACCACGCGGTTCGGATTCTTCGTCGAGCTCGAAAATCTGTTCGTCGAAGGGTTGGTTCCCATCGACACACTTCCCGGCGACCGCTACATGTTTCAGGAGAAGATCCGCAAGATCGTTGGGCAGCGCACCAGACGCGAGTTCAGCATCGGCGATACGGTCAGCGTGCTACTCGACCGCGTGGATCCGGTGGAGCACAAGCTGCAGTTTTCGCTGGTAGAGCCGGCGAGGGCGGGCAAAAAGCGCCACCGCTAGCTCGATGCGACGGAGGCCGCGCGCAATGGAAATTGCTGCGACGCCAGCGATTCGAGCAACTGCTCGTGAATGCTCTGATCCAGCATGTAGTATTGCCGCCCGTCTTCTTCCATCACCACCGCGAGCCTCTTGGCCGCCAGCAGCAAACAGAGCTGCTGTTCTCCCGGCGTCAACGCGGCCGCCTCCACGCGAGCCATTCCGCGCGGTCCGGGAACCAGTTTGCGCAGGAAATCGCGAGTGAAGATTTGCTGGTCCAATCCTTCCAGGGCGGCTCCGGCCGAGATCCAGCGCTGCTCCGCGGCGCCGAAGAAGTATGGGCCGGTCGCGAACGCGAGCAGAAAGACCACCACATCGATGAAAGTGGCCAGCATCAGGGCGAAGGCGTGCCGGGAGGTTGGCGCGGTGAAAAGCTCTTCGAAGGCCACCAGGAGATCTTCTTGTCCCGACACCGTGCGGTCCACAAAATCGCTGTAAACCGGCATGGGCGGCCTGGCCAGTTGCCCCGAATGCAGCGTCTGTTCGATTGCGCTCCAGGGCACGTTGGCGTCGATTTGCCGGTAGGATTCGAGCTGCTGCTGAGTGGAATCGAGCGGCTTGGTGTTTGAAACAAAGCTCGCCAGTTCTGTTTGAGAGCGCTGCATCTGCCCGAGCGATTCCTGGGCCAACTTCGAATAGCGGTCGAACGCGGAATAGCGCACGCCGGCGCCCGCGCCTTCCTTGTAGTTCTGCGCGTAGGTCTGCGCTTCGCGAGCCACCGCGGTACGGATTTTCGCGAGATACGGATCGGCGTCCTCGGCCCGCGAGATGAGTCCATGCGTCTTTTCAGCTTCGGTCATCTCCTGAAGCGCGAGGACGTGCTTCTGTTGCTCGCCGATGGCGGCCGCCAGCAGCTTGCGGGTTTGGCCGGCGGAATCGCCCAAGGCGTCGTAGAGTTTGCGCTCGATGCTGGCCGGGCGCTCACGCGCGCTGAACCACGTGTAGAGGCTGGTGTAGGAAAAGGCAATCGAGACGATGGCCGTAACAACGTAAACGCCGATGAGCAGCGGGCGGCGGCCGGCGTGACGCAAGGAACTGCTGAAGCCGATGAGCCACGCTACTAGCACCAGCGCGGTCTGTATTCCCAACGACGCCAGTACGGAAAACCATACGGAAAGATACAGGCGCATGCCCTCGAACGTGGTGTACCAGGAAACCACCGAGAGCAAGCAGCTTGCCACGAAGAGCGCTTGGACCATGGGCCGGCTCACACCAGCCAGTCCATTCGACCGATTCGAAGACACAAATGCCATGGCGCGGTACTCCTTGAGAAGAGTTACGCGCCGCCCGCGCGGCTGGTTCCAAATTATTCCGACGCCTCATTCCGACCGCAATGCCGCCATGGGATCGCCCCGGACGGCGCGCCGGGCCGGGATATAGCTGGCGGCTAGCGCGAGCGATCCCAACCCGATCACGCCTAGCAACAATGACCACGCGTCGCGCGGACTCGCGCCGTAGATCAGGCTCCCAAGAATCGGAGAGAGCGCAAGGTAAGCGATCAAGCCGAGCGCCAAGCCGGCGCAGGTCAATCTGAAGGCGTGTCCGAGAATCCAGTGAACGATGTCGCGCGGCGTGGCGCCGAGGGCCATGCGGATCCCGATCTCTTGGGCCTTTTGCGAAACCGAATAAGCGACCACGCCGTACACGCCCACCGCCGCCAGCAACACAGCGATCGCCGCGAAGGCCGCGGCCAGCAGCGAATTGAAGCGTGGCTTGTCGTTCACGGCCGCAATCCGATCCTCCATGCCGCGAAGGTCGGCCATGGATTGCCGGTTCAAGCCTGGTGCGCGCAGAGCCGCGCGCACCGAAGGCGCAAGGGTGTTCGGATCGCGCGTAGTCCGCAACGTCACATAGATGTTCGGCCATGTGGTTTGTACGTAGGGCAAGTAAATCTCGAGCGACTCCTCCTCGCGGCGCGTCAGGTAACGGATGTCGCCGGCCACCCCCACGATTTCGCGCGTCACTTCGATCGCGGCCTTCCCGGGAGTGGCGACAATAATTTTGCGGCCGATTGGATTCTGTTCCGGGAAAAAGCGCCGCGCAAGTGAACTGCTCACAATGGCGACTGGAGGCGCGCCTTCATCATCGCGGTCCTCAAACGCGCGGCCCTGTAAGAGCGGGATTCCGAGCGTCTTGAAATAAGATCCATTGATCAAGCCGCAAGCAGCCGCCGGGCGTTCGGACGCGGGCAGCACCGATCCGGGCAAACGGAATTGCTGGCCAGTGAGCAGAAACCCGTCGATCGGAAGATTGGTGCTCGCGCCCGCTCCCGTGACGCCCGGCAACTCGGCCAGGCGACCCATCAACGCCCGATAGTATGCCGCCATCGCGGGAGCGTCCGGAAAATCGGAGCGGGCAAGAGACACGCGGAAACTGAGCAGGTGGCTGGGAGCGAATCCCCGATTCTCCTTTTGCAGCCACAGCAGGCTGCGCGCCATGAGCAGCGCGCCGGCCAGGAGCACGAGAGACAGAGCGGTCTCGGAAATCACCAGAGCGTTGCGCGAGGCGCTGCCACGCCGTGTGTTGATGGAACTTCGGCCCGATTCCCGAGCGGCTTGATTCAAATCTCCGCCGAGCAACTGGCGCGAAGGAAGCAGCCCAAACAGCATGCCCGTGAGCACTGTGACCGCGCAAGTGAAGGCCAGAACGCTCGGGTTGAGGCCGGCGTTCTCCAGACCCGGCAGATCCACTCCCCGCAGCGCGATCAGCAGCCGCAGTCCGAAATGAGCAAGCGCGACGCCGCCGATGCTGCCTCCGAGCGCCAGCAGCATCGTTTCAGTCAGCAACTGGCGGATCAGCCGGCCGCGGCTGGCGCCGAGCGCCGCGCGAATGGCGATTTCCTTATAACGAACCTCGGCTCGCGCCAGCAGCAGATTCGCAACGTTAACGCAGGCGATCAGCAGCACCATTCCCACCGCAGCCAGAAGCACGGCGACCGCGGATCGTAGGCGGTCTACACCGTAGTCCTGAAGCGGCGTCACCATGGCGGACCAACCCCGGTCGATGTCGGGAAATTCCGATTCCAGGCGCTTGGCGACGATTTGCATCTCGTGATTCGCCTGTTCGATTGTCACCGGCGGCCGCAGGCGGGCGATGACGGCCATGGTGTTCGAACGCAGCGCGGAATTCTGATCGAAGTACAACGGCGTCCACACATCGATCCCCTTCAGTGCGAGCGACTCGTCGAAATTCGGAGGCGCGACGCCGATTACGGTGTACGACTCGCCGTTCATGTGGATGGCGGTTCCAAGCGCGCGGGCATCGCCCGCGAATTCGCGCCGCCAGAGGCCGTAGCTCAAAACGGCAACGTGGTTGTGATCGGCGGATTCCTCG
>Ga0302324_100020431_pt1 | contig 12951 bp, 6 predicted proteins | sample Palsa_T0_1_FD_201949 | JGI IMG/M metagenome (GOLD analysis project Ga0302324, IMG submission 201949) | Peat permafrost microbial communities from Stordalen Mire near Abisko, Sweden - Palsa_T0_1 | ecosystem: Environmental > Terrestrial > Soil > Palsa > Peat permafrost | place: Sweden: Abisko...
TCGCGACATGCGGGTTGTTCGCCACAGCCTCCCGCAGCGCCAGCGTCCGGTACGCAGTCAGCTCGCTCACCAGCCTGTCCGGGAGCGGCTTGACGGTATCGTCCTCGTCGTCCTCGGCTTCGGGCTTCCCTCCGATTGTGATGAGGGCGCGCTGGACGGTGGGTGTGGACGGTTCGCCCGCATCGCTGCCGTTTTCGGTTTCGACCTCGGCGTTCGTATTGGCCGGCGCTTCGTCTTCCGGCCGGACATAGCCGCGATCGACGGAGAGGCCGCCGTCCGAGGCGATGCTGACGAACGCGCCGGCGCGAGCGACCTCGGTGGGATTGTAGTTCACCGGCCGATCCTCGAAGGCGGCGAGCGCCGTCTCGATTTCGCCGAGGCGCGCGTCCACTTCGTCGGGCAGTTCGTCGGCATTCTCATATTCCGCCTCGAGCTTGCCGAACTCGGCCTTCAACGCGTCAATCGTCGCCTGCTCCTCCGCGGTGAGGTCGGTCGGTGTTCCATCGAGCTCCCGCAAATGGTGAGTGTGGCCGAATGGGAAGTCGACATTCACCTCGATCCACTTCCAGCCTTCGACGGCGATCTTCTCCGCCTCGGCCTTCAGCTTCTCCGCGACCAGGCCATCGAGCAGGCCGACATTTTCCAGCCAACCGCCATCGTCCTGCTGAAAAAGATCGCGCATGACGATGCCGCCCGCCTGCTCATAGGCATCGAGGCCGACGAACAGGGCGCGCTTGTCCGATGCGCGAACGGTGCGCTCCGTCAACATGCGGCGGATCTGATACGGCTCCTGGCTGTAAGAGCGCTGAAGCGCTTCCCAGACCTGCTCCTGGCGCGCGTGATCGGTCGTCACCGTGAACGCCATGAGTTGGTCGAGCGACATGCCGTCTTCGGCATAGACGTCGAGAAGTTTCTCGAACACGGCTGCGAGACGCAGCCGCTGCTTTACCACGTTCACGCCGACGAAGAAGGCGGCGGCGATCTCTTCCTCGGACTGGCCTTTCTGGCGCAATGCCTGAAACGCGCGGAACTGGTCGAGAGGATGGAGCGAAACGCGATGGACGTTCTCGGCCAACGAGTCTTCCTCGGCGGAGATGTCGAGGCTGGGATCGCGCACGACGCAGGGCACCGGTGCGGTCTTGGCGAGACGCTTCTGTTTGACGAGAAGCTGGAGCGCCCGGTAGCGCCGCCCGCCGGCCGGGACCTCGAACATACCGGTCTCGATGCCTTCGGCGTCGAGAACCGGTCGGACGTTGAGGCCTTGCAGGAGCGTGCGCCGGGCGATGTCCTCGGCGAGCTCCTCGATAGAGACGCCGGCCTTCACGCGCCGGACGTTCGACTGAGACAGGACAAGCTTGTTGAAGGGGATGTCGCGCGACGACGACAGGGTGATCTTCTGAACCGCAGGTGCCATCGGAATGGTCTCCGCGACGGGCGCCGAAAGACTCTCTCTCGGCTTCCAACCCGTCACGAAGACCGGCGCAGCCCTCTTCCTCTGGAACCCCGTAGACCCGCCGAGCCGGAGATGCGCATTCACGCAAACCCGGCTTTGCGTGACGGCCTGCTCACTGCCGCAACGGACACGCATCACGCGGCCTCCTGCTCATTCGCGGTGGAGGCCCGAGCGTCGTCCCCAGGAAGAAAGGCGAGGAGGAAGTCCGCGGCCTTGCTCGCCTGCGAGGCGGCGCGGACGATGGCGCGGTTGTCCTCGCGCAGCACTTCGAGCCAGGAGCCGATGTAGTCGGCGTGGCGCACCGTCGGCACGATGCCGAGCGAGGCGCAGCAGAACGCGGCGTTCATCTCGGCGACAAGTTCCTCGAACGCATACTTCTTTGACCCGAACGAGCCGGAGAGATCGCGATTCAGCCGGTGCGGAGCGCCGCTGGCGTGACCGAGTTCGTGGAGCGCCGTGCGGTGCCAGTTGATCGGCTCGAAATAGGCTTGCGGCGGCGGGACTTGCACATAGTCGTGCGCGGGCATGTAGAAGGCCCGGCTACCGCCGATGCGGAAGTCGATGCCGGTGGCCCTGATCAGTGCCACTACCATCGGCTCGATCAGCCCGGGTTCCGGCGGCGGTGTGGTGGCCAGGAGATCCTCCGGCAGGCCTTCGCATTGCGCCAGGTTGAAGACGGTGAAGCGCTTGAGGAACGGGATCGCTTGCGCTTCCTCGCCGGTCTCTCGCGCCCGTTTCTTCTCGTCGTCGGGAATGAAGCGGTCGGCATAGACGACGGTGGTGCCGTGCTCGCCCTTGCGGACATTGCCGCCAAGGCCGAGCGCCTGGCGAAACGTCAGCCAGCCCTGGATCGGGAAGCCGTGCTCGATGACGGAACCCCAGAGGATCAGCACGTTGATCCCGGAATAGAACCGGCCGGTGGCCGCGTTCTTCGGCATGGCGAGCGGCGCTTTCGCCGCCGCTGTTCCCCAAGGCTGGACCCAGGGCACGCGGCCGGCCTCCAGCTCGGTGATGATCTTGGTGGTGATTTCGTCATAGAGGCTCGTCCGGTCGGAACCGGACCGAGCGTGAGCGGCGTGTCTGGACATCGCGGGTCTCCGCGACGGGCGCCGGGAGCCTCTCTCCCAGCCCTCGACCCGTCACGGAAAACCCGTCCGCACTCTCACTCTCGGGGCGTTGCGGGGTGTCCCCGCAGAAGGGGTCGGCCGAGACGACAGGCTCGGCCGCAGGGGAAGGCCTTCCCCCCAACTCATTTGGTTTAGTGTATATCATCGTAGTCTGGCTACGACCTAAGCGCCCAATCCAAGCTTGCTGAAAGGCTCGTTGTCTCCATAGGCGTAAACCACGAACGCATCGCAGAGATGGAAGACCGCCTTCTGCCCCAGCCCGAACTTGCCAATCGCGGCGCTATCGGTGGCCTTGCCGCTCTCGCCGAACGATGTGATGCCGCGCTCATCGTCCTTGCGAAATACGCCGTCATTGACGACCAGTAGGCCCGGCCCGCGGAGAAGTGGGTTTGCTGCGGTCGGCCACCCCGGAAGTGCGTCAAGCCTGAATCGGCGGGCTCCTGCATCGTCCGCGTTCTGGAGCAGCTCTTTGAGAACCGGGTAGCCGGAGTCGTACCGGTCCTGCAGGTTGCTCTTGATCTGATTGACGATTGAGATTGGGGAAACGCGAAAATCAGGCATGAAGCCTCTTCGCGGGTGTTAGGGTGTCCGGAAGAATGGAGTAGGCTCCCAGGCGGCCTGCGGACCAACCGGGGTACGGTGCGCTGCCGCCTTCATCTTCTGCCGATCCCATGATCCACCCCCCTTGCATCATCGCTCTTGCGTCGTCCCTGGCGGCTGTCCAGGGCGATCCGTCAATGTGGCACCTTGCGCCACCAAGTAACGGTCGATGGCTTGGCGCAATACCCATGCGATCGATGAATCGTTTGCTTGCGCGATCTCCCGGACGCGCATGAACTGCGTTTCGGTCAGAATGACCGAGGTCCGGAACTCTTTTCTGCTGGATCTGGACACCAAGGCGCCGCCCCCGCTGCGGTTTTTGGATGATATGCAAAATGCACCACCTGTGTCACGATACGATTTGCCGAGCGGGGTCGCAGCCCGACTTGGGGGAGGGAGTCGGCAATGATTAGAGGGGCGAGACAGCTTCCGACCATGCACGTTTCTGTCCGCGTGCCATGGCACGACAGTCGTTGGGTCGGAAAAATCTGCGTCAATCCGCGAGGCAACACCTCTTGCCTGATCCTGCCCAGAATAGCCGAAACCAAGGACGACGACTTCGAGGCGGACCACGCGACGGCCGATTGGAGTCCTGATGGTGCTCGGCTTCCTGCGTGCGCCGCAGAGCGCGGGGCATTCATGGCGCCGGTTGGCTATGCGCGGCGGGTCCGCCACCCGTACAGCCACGATCCCCGGTATAAGCATTTCAAGGAAAGCCAGTTTCACCACCCAGCCTTCTCGGCCGCGGCTGTTCCTTTCGCTTGGATGATGAAGAATTCGGACGACGGCATCCCCGACCGAGCCAAGGCTTACAAGATCGACTTTCGACCTGAACTCGAGCCCGACCTCGAATTCGATAAACTCTGGGTTCAAGAGCGCCGCAACCAGCTGGCAATGCTTGATACTTTCTTCGGTGCTATCACGCCCGAGGAATCCCTTGTCTTCTTCTATGCCAAGCGCACTCCGCTGACGGATGACGGACGGCGGGTCATCGTCGGCGTAGGCCGTGTCCTCAAGCTCGATCCGCCCGTTGAATACATCTACGAGAAGGGCGCGCCGTCGGATGCCATGCGCTGCGTCCTGTGGGAGCGCAATCTGCGTCACTCGATCCGGCCAGAGATCAAGGACGGCTTTCTCCTTCCCTACCACGACCTAGTTGACCTAGCCGCAAAGGACCCGAGCATTGATTTGTCGAGTCTTGTGCTCCATGCGCCCGAAGAACACTGGGACGCGTTCTCGATGGGCACTGAGCATGTGACACATGACCAGGCGATCACGGTTCTGCTCGCCTGCGCGTCGCTACTGGAGCGGCTCGAACAGGTGGTGCCTGGTAACTGGTCCGCCGCTCGGGGTTGGGTCGATACCCAGCTCAACCGAATCTGGCGCCTGCGGGGCGCCTTTCCCGGTCTTGGCTCGGCGCTAACAGCGTTCGGATTGACTCACGGCACCCTGATCGCTCACGCCATTGGTCAACAGCTGCACGCCGATGGGTCTGAGGAGGTACGCGATCCTTGGTCGATCGTCGAAAACGTACTTCATAAGCCATCGCTGCTCGCTGCAGATTTGGCATCGACAGTCGGCCCCACGGCGGCAAAGCTTTGGGACAGCCTCAAGCCAGAACGGCTTTCGCTTCTGAAGCTGCTCGCTCGGTTCGAGATCACCGCCGATCAAGCCACGCGATGGTTTGTACCCGAAGAACGCAAGCGGACAGGCATGACGACGTCCGACGGCGAAATTCTGGCGAATCCGTATCTTTGCTTCGAAGCCGATCGCGGACGCAAAGACCCGATTTCGGCAGCGGTGATTGATCGTGGGCTATTTCCTGACGCTACAGTCGCGGCGGCCGTGCCCGTGCCTAATCCTTCCCGCTGCGCGGAGGCGATTGATCCCCGTCGCGCGCGCGCCTTGATGATCGCCACGCTCGATCGAGCGGCTGCCGAAGGGCATACATTACTTCCCCAATCCTGGCTCGTGCAGCGCGTGCGCGATCTTGATATTTCGCCCCAATGCGCAATCGGCGCCGACTTGATTGAGGCATTTGATGCGTTCTTAAAGCAGAAATTAGCTGTTGCCCGTATGGCGGACGGCACGGCGGCATGGCAGCTCCAGGAATACGCCGCGTCACGCGATTTGATCACAGCCCGTGTGAAACGGCGTCTGGCGGGTAAGCGCCATGCGGGCGAACACGACTGGCGAACCCTGATCGACCAGCAGCTTCCGCCGTTTGCGGACGCGGGCGACCCAGAGACGGAGGAGCTTGCCCGCTTCGAAAAGGCAAGAGCGCTGGAGGAGATATATCGATCGCGCTTTTCAGTTCTCATCGGGCCGGCCGGCACTGGCAAGACGAGCCTGTTGACCGCTTTGCTGTCGTTGCCATCGGTCGCAACTGGCGGTGTTCTGCTGCTCGCCCCGACCGGCAAAGCGCGGGTTCAAATGCAAAGGCGGGCAAGCAACGCTCAGGCCTATACGCTCGCACAATTCTTGTTGGCACTCGGACGTTATGACCCGCTGACGGGAGCCTATCGAGTCACGGATGAAGCGAATCGCGAGCGCGGCTTCAAGACGGTCGTTATCGACGAGTGCTCGATGCTGACCGAGGACCAACTGGCGGCCACCCTTGATGCTATCGAGACGACGTCCGTCGAACGATTGATTTTGGTGGGCGATCCAAGACAGCTGCCACCGATTGGCGCTGGTCGTCCTTTCGTCGATATCGTCCGATACCTGAACGGCGACGACGCCAACATCGCGGACAAGGCGCCGCCGGGGTACGCAGAACTTAAGATTGTGCGCCGTCAGACCGAGCAGTCGGTTGCTGCAGGACAGCCGCCGGCGGCGCGCGACGACATCATCTTGTCGAGATGGTTCGGGGGCGAAGCTCCAGATCCCGGTGCAGATGAAGCGTGGGATCGTCTGGCAAGCGGGAAATCAATCGGTATTCGAGCAGTTCGCTGGGAAGATGACGCCGATCTTCAGACAAAGCTTCTTGCTCAGATAAAGGGGGCGACGCAGGCTATCTCGCACAGGCAAGGTTTCGACGAGGCGCGGGACGACGCCTCCTTCGAGATCAGCCTTGGCGGCCGTCCGTTCAACGACGTCGTGTACTTCAACCCATCTCGTCTCTCGAAAGATGCCCAAGGCGCTGAGCGCCGCAGCGGAGGAGGCGCCGACGCTGAAGCGTGGCAGATACTTTCCCCAGTGCGTGCGGGCGAGACCGGCGTGGATGGCTTGAATCGATGGCTACAAAAATCCTTTCGACGGAAAGCGCGTGTTTGGGCCGAGCCTGAAAAATACTGGGACCGCAAGACGTGCAAGCCTTTGGGCGCACAGGGGGTCCTTTACGGCGACAAAGTAATCAACGTCGCAAACGCAAGACGATACGACGTTGTCGATAGTGGCTTTCAAAAAGTGAAAAACGCTTATCTGGCCAACGGCGAGATCGGCCTTGTCGTGGGCCAGTTCAAGGGCAAGAACTGGAAGCCAAAGGGTCTACCCTGGAAGATTGAGGTCGAGTTCTCTTCGCAGCTTGGTATCAAATTTGGCTTTGGCGGGAGTGATTTCGGCGATGAAGGAGAAGCCCCGTTGGAGCTCGCGTATGCGTTGACCATCCACAAGGCCCAAGGCAGCGAATTCGGCATGACCTTCATTGTGGTCCCGAGTCCTTGCCGTCTGCTTTCTCGCGAGTTGCTCTACACCGCATTGACGCGCCAACGTGAACAGGTGGTCCTATTTCACCAAGGCGACGTTCGCGCTCTCCTGAAGCAGTCTTTATCGGAGCATTCGGAGACTGCCCGTCGGCTCACAAATCTGTTTACAGACCCCAAGCCTGTCGAGCATGTCGGAGCATTCCTCGAAGAGGGTCTTATCCACCGCACAACCCGCGGCGAGCTGGTCCGCTCAAAATCCGAAGTGATCATTGCAAATCTGCTTCACGCCCTTGGCATCACTTACGCATACGAACAGCCCTTCACTGGGCAGGATGGCAGCGTTCGATATCCTGACTTCACCATCGAAGATGCTGAGACCGGTCGGCGGGTGTTTCTGGAACACCTCGGGCTGCTGTCTGAACCAGCATATCGACGCCGCTGGCTAGCGAAGCTGGATTGGTATCGCTCGCAAAGAATCTTGCCAGAGGACGAGGGGGAAGGCGAGGTCGGGATGCTCGTGACAACCACTGAAGAGAATGGCATCAATTCCGCCGAAATCGAACTTAAGCTGCGGACGCTTCTCGGGCTTTAGCTGTGTCGAGTTCGGCCCCTTATGTCGCCGGCGTTTCGATCTTTCGGACAGCCCCGGTTGGCGGTTTTGAGCGATCGGTGTTAGTATCTTGACGGTAGTTTTTTCGGCTGGGGAGCTGCATCCGAACCTCTCCGATGGAAAAAAATCGGTCGATTGACCTCGATAGTCGCCGAAACCATGCTCGGAAATTTTCGACCGAATTTTCTTTGAAAATCAAAAGCGTAACTTTTTGACGGTGCTGCTGTCGGAAATTACCGTCGCGCAGAAAAGATTTCTGCGATTTTTCAATAGCTTATATAATCAGGAAACAATCGAGTGGGAGTGACGGGCAATCGACAGCCATAGGACGACGCTGACAGCAACATCCGCCGCCGACACCACGACTTTCTTCTGGTCACCTTACGGTGCTCTCTCGGACTCCTGTCAGACAACACAATCGATCTGAACGCAGCTGGGGAAGGATGTAAAGCACCACCAGCTCCCCCGGAGGGCAATGGCGTACCGTAGCGCGCAAATCGGAGGGTCTGCTTTGCGGCGCGTTTGAGCCATCGAGCCGCGACGGCCTCGATGCGTACTAATGCCCATTTCAGACCTTCGCGCCGCCCAAATGGAAGGTCAGCGCGGGGCCACCGCTCACCATCGCGTTAACCGCCAACCACGCAGTTCCGGCCCGAACGTTTGGCCTCAAAGAGCGCTTCGTCGACACGACGGATGAGCGCGTCACCCTGTTCTCCCGCCGCAAGCTCCGCGACGCCAGCGCTCACCGTAACCGGCTCGAGCAGCGGCTCGACCAAAAAGGCAGCAAAAGCCTTTCGGATCCGCTCGCCGGTGGCGAGGGCTTGTTCAAGATTTGTATTTGGCATTAGCACGACAAATTCCTCACCACCGAAACGGGTTACGATGTCGGTCGACCGCGTCTGTCGATGCAGGAGGTCGCCGAACGCCTTGAGTACCTTGTCCCCAGCCTCGTGCCCGTAGGTATCATTCACCCGCTTGAAGTGATCGAAGTCCGCCATCCAGACGCAGAGCTTCCCTCCCGTCCGCGCCGCGCGGCCGATTTCGATCTCCAGCCCCTGCTCCAACTGGCGGCGATTGCCAACACCCGTGAGTGGATCGGTCAGCGATAGGGCGACGATCTGCGCGTCGCGCTGGCGGAGTTTGAGGTTGGTCTGGGCAAGCTCGAGCTGCGCATTGGCGTACTCGGCGTTGAGTTCGAGCATGTAATCGTTGAGCCGCTCCAACTCCTCGATGTCATATTCCGCGAGCACCCGAAGCCGTCGGTCCACATGCCAAACGCGGCCGCGCAACGATCGCGGCCGCCCCAGGTAATCCCCGATGGTCAGCAGTCCGTGGTAAATTTCCCCGTCAGCCCCACCCCTGGCGTGGACCAAGGTTGCAAAATCCGGCTGACTGAAAAATCCCGCCACACACGTGCCGATGGGCTGCCCCTGCTCAGCCTTGATAAGCCTCAAAAAACCAGCATTCGCCTCGATCAGCGTGCCGTTTTCATCCAGTGCTGCTGCCGCGACCGTGAGCAGCGGCTCCAGTTCCGCCGAAAACCACGACATTGAAGGCTAGGCCGCTAATAAATGATCGGCGTAGACGACCGCGGCCGATCCATCGGCGCTCCACGTGTCCGCACCTGCTAACCCGGGGGCCAATCGGTTGCTTCCGTTGACGGCAAGACCGCCAATGATTACGGTCGGCCGCGTACCGCCAAGGCGCTTCTCCAGCTGCGCGATTACCTCTCTTGCGGCGGGCAATTGCCGTACGAAGGATACCGACAACCCAACTATATGGGGCTTCCACTCTACCGCTTGTTGGACGAGAGCCCCGGTAGGCACGTTGGCGCCAAGATATTGTACGTCCCAGCCGGCCAGCTGAAAGGCATCGCACACCATCCGCAGTCCAACGGTGTGGTTATTGCCTGCAACGCAGGCCAGCAACGCTCTTTTCCCATTTGGCGGCGGCGGTGGTGAGAGCAGTAATCCTGCTGTCATCACTGATTCGACGATCGCGGTCGCTATGTGCTCCTGCGCAACTGTTACCTGATTTGCCTGCCATTTGTCGCCAATATGGTAGAGCGAAGGCCGGATGACGTGCAATTCGACCTCGACGAGGCCACGCCCACCGTTGATGCAGCGGGTCACGACGGCTAGCGCCTCGTGTTGATGACCGGCAAGCAGCGCTGCCTCGAATACCTCCGCCTCCGGCCACAACTCAGACGGCACCTCTGGCGCCCTCGCCGTCTTCTCGGTTCGAGGTTCGGACCTCACGTCAGTGCCGCCGCACGGGTCGGTTTTGTTAAGCCCGTTCTGAGCAATTTCTCGAACTGCTCGGGGGAAACTGGCCGGCTGAAATAATACCCTTGGACCGCGTCACAGCGGTGAGCCCGTAGAAATTCTAGTTGCTCCAGCGTCTCCACACCTTCCGCGATGACCCGCAGCTTCAGGCTCTGGGCCATGCCGATCACCGCGGTCACAATCGCCGTATCCTCGCCGACAGCGTCAATCTGACGGACGAATGATTGATCGATTTTGAGCGCATCAAGCGGGAACTTTCGCAGATAGCCCAGGCTGGAGTAGCCCGTGCCGAAATCGTCGATCGCCACTCGCACTCCGCTTTCCCGCAGGGTTTGAAGGACCGCCGCCGCGGCCTCGGGCCGCTTCATTAGAACGCTCTCGGTCAGCTCCAAGACGAGGGATGTCGGATCGAGACCAGTTTCGCCGAGGATTGCGAACACGCCTTCGAGCAGGCTCTCGTCCCGAAACTCCAGCGCGGAGACGTTTACCGCTATGGTCCCGACGGGGAAGCCTGCCTGAACCCATGCTTGGGTTTGCCGGCACGCCTCCCGCAGAACCCACCTGCCGATCGGTAGCATAAGCCCACAATCTTCGGCGACCGGGATGAACTGGAGAGGCGGGACCAATCCTCGCGTCGGATGGTTCCAGCGGATCAGGGCTTCCGCCCCAGTGATAACGCCCGTCGCCAGGTCGATGATCGGCTGGTAATTCAGCATGAATTCCTGCCGCTCCAAGGCACGTCGAAGATCCTCCTCTATGGTTTGCCGCTCAACCGCCCGGACGTTCATTTCCCGCTTGAAAAACTGAAAGCTCTGACGGCCGTTTTCCTTGGCCTGGTACATCGCGGTGTCTGCGTTCTGGATCAACGTCTCCGCGTCCTGTCCATCGCTCGGGTAGACGCTGACGCCGATGCTCGCGGTGACGTGAAGATCGTGGTGGGCAACGGTATGCGGCTCCGCCACTGCCAGAAGCATTTTCCTCGCCGTAATCGCGGCATTGACATGAAGTTCGCGGCGGTCGATGGCATGAGTTCCCGCCACTGCCTGCGCGATCCTCCGAGCCGCGACGGCGGCATCTTCTGCCTCTTCCATTTCGGAAAGCAGCACGACGAATTCGTCGCCGCCCTGCCGGCTCACAGTGTCCGAGGCGCGCACGCAAGTCACGAGACGTTTTGCGATCGATTGTAGCAGTTGGTCTCCCACCGCGTGTCCCAGGGAGTCGTTGATGTGTTTGAAGCCGTCCAGATCCAAGAACAGCACTGCGACTATCTTCTGATGACGCTGCGCCAAGACGATCGCCTGGCCAATCCGGTCGTTCAGGAGAATGCGATTGGGCAAGCCGGTCAGGGGATCGTGCTCGGCGGAATAGGCCATCTGTAGCGCCGCCGCCGCCTTGATCGTGGCGCTCTCTTCCTGGCGCCGTAGTTCCGCTTGCGCACCAGCAAGTAGCGCCTGCTGTTTCCACTGCCGTCCGAAGGCGAACGCCGCGGCCGCGATTGCGACAGCGCAGCCCAATGCGCCGAGCGACATCAGACGGGCTAATCTCCACCAATTAGCCAGCGCCGCTGCTTTGGTTTTTGTGGCAACAGCGAACACTGGATAGTCAGCGACCCGATGTGCGGCGAGGATGCGCCTCTGCCCGTCCACGGCGCTGACCTCGCGCAATATTCCCGAGGCCCCGCCGTGCGTGAAACGCTCCGCGTCCGAGAAGATCTTCCCAGTGGCCTCGGTTGGCGGAAAGCGCGCGAGCATCACGCCATCCAATCGCTCAAGCGCGAAGCTGCTCCCTTCCTCTGAAATCGCTCTATAGAAATCCTCGAAATATCGCATCTCGATCGCGCCCAGGACGACCCCAAGGAACTCGCCACCTGCTCCGCTAACACGGTGGGCCAAATAGATCGTCCACGTGCCCGTGGCGCGGTTCTGCACTGGCTCAGTGACGTAGGTCTTGAGGTTCGGGTCGGCTTTCAGGGCTAAAAAGAAGTCTCGATCGGGAATATGGACCTCTGTAATGGGCCAGGTGCGCGACGAGTTGATCATCTCGCCGTCGCGATTGATCAGGTTGACAGCGGCGAGTTGCGGGAGGCCGGTGATCTTCTCCCGCAAGAGCAGGTAAACGTCATGGCCAGACATTTTCTGGTTAAAGGAAGGGCTGTCGGTCACGCCCGCTGCCGTTATCCCTTCGTCGACGCTCGAAACGACGAGATCGACGGACTTGAAAGAGCGTTCCGCCTGCTCCGCCATAATCAGGCTGAGATTTGTGAGCTGGTGCTCATGATCGAGCAATTCGTTCGTGCGAAGGTCTAGAACAACAGCGGCAACGGCGGCGAGGAGCACGGCGGTGAGGAGTGCCGCGCCGATATAAAGCACCCTCAATGAGGTGTATCGCGGATTCACCGAGATCAGTGGCATCGAAATTGGGCCAACATGGTCGCCAAAGCCGGTTTGCGTCGTCGGAGGGGGCGGAGCCGGTTCAATTAAAGAGGATCTCCTTCGAGATCCCCGCCACCAGCAAGTCTGCGAATGCGTCGGCATGTCCCGGCCGCTGGAAAAGATAGCCCTGGCCCTCTCCACAGTGCAGGTCTTGCAGCGATGTGAGCTGACCCGGCGTTTCGACGCCCTCGGCAATGACCCTGTGCTTGAGGCTCTTGGCCATGGCGATGACCGCGCCGAGGATGACGGATTCCGGGTCGGGGTTCATCGCGCGGACAAACGACTGATCGATCTTCAGGGCGTCGATCTGAAACCGCGTCAGATAGCTCAAGCTCGAGAAGCCGGTGCCAAAGTCATCGATCGCCAGCTGCACCCCCATGGCTTTGAGCGCGCCGAGCATGGCGTCAGTGGATGTGGCATCCTCCATCAGCACGCTTTCGGTGAGTTCGAGTTCGAGATAGCGGGGCTCCAAACCGGTTTCACTAAGGATCGCGCGAAGGCTTTGGAGAAACTGCTTATTGCGAAACTCCAGCGCGGAGATGTTGACCGCGATCCGCATCGGCCGCAAACCCGCGTCGAGCCAAGCCTTGGTTTGCCGGCACGCTTCGCGCAGAACCCACTGCCCGATTGGCACGATCTGTCCGCAGCCTTCGGCAATCGGGATGAACTCCGCGGGCTGGAGCAGTCCGCGTCCCGGATGCTGCCAGCGGATCAGCGCCTCGGTGCCGGTAATCGCCCCGGTTTTGAGCTCGACCTGCGCTTGATAATGCAAAATGAACTCTTGCCGCTGCAGGGCG
>Ga0302324_100020433_pt1 | contig 12951 bp, 16 predicted proteins | sample Palsa_T0_1_FD_201949 | JGI IMG/M metagenome (GOLD analysis project Ga0302324, IMG submission 201949) | Peat permafrost microbial communities from Stordalen Mire near Abisko, Sweden - Palsa_T0_1 | ecosystem: Environmental > Terrestrial > Soil > Palsa > Peat permafrost | place: Sweden: Abisko...
CTCGAGCCCCTTGTGACCACGTTTTTACTGCCGCTGTTCTTTGTCTATTCAGGGCTGAACACCCAGATCGGGTTGTTGAACACCCCGACGTTGTGGGCGGTGACGTTGGGTATTCTCGTTGTCTCGATCGCGGGGAAAGGAATCGCATGCACGTTGGCTGCGCGGCTGAAGAAAGTCGCCTTCCGCGAATCTGTTGCCTTGGGCGCCCTGATGAATGCCCGCGGCCTCATTGAACTCATCCTGCTTAACATCGGACTTCAGGCCGGCATCATCACCCCGACGCTCTTCACCATCCTCGTCTTTGTCGCCATCATCACCACACTCATGGCGACCCCGACCTTCGAGTTCGTCTACGGACGTCACCGGAAGTTGCCGGACGACAGTCAAATCGAATCAGACCACGCTGAGGTTGCGGGCCGCGAAAGTGCGATCACCGCAACCTGATCGGCACACAAAGATGGCCGCCTCGCCGATTCACTCGGCAAGACGGCCACCTTCAGTCAGCTGCACTACTAAAGGCACAAACCGATCAAGCAGGGCGGGCCGCCGAAGCCACGGTCGCCAAAGCCTGCACCACCAAACCCGCGGCCAAAGCCGGGGCCGCCAAAGCCACGGTTAAAGCCCGGGCCGCCGAAGCCACGGTTGAAGCCTGGACCGCCGAAGCCACGGCCGCCACCGTGGAAGCCACCGCCGCCACCGTGGAAGCCACCGCCACCGCCACGTCCGCCACCACCGCCGCGTCCGCCGCCCCAGTTGGCCAATTGAGCCTGGTGGACCACGCTCGAACCGGCCTGTGGAGCAGGCGCGGCGTTCGCGGCTCCGGCTAGACCAAGGGCCGAAAATCCAAGCGCACCAGCAATTGCGCCGGCGCCGACGATCTTCTTCAGGATCATGAAGATCCCCTCTCTGATGTGAAACTCGTGGCCGGGAAACGTGCCCGGTTGTACATAACCGAAGTTAGTTAGGCTCTCTATGAGCTGGCTGTGTTCGGACCCTGCAACGCGTATGCGACGGCGGCAACGAGGCGACTCCCGTCGCTCACTGACCCGCGTCTGTGGCGGCGAACAATCGCTCGTCGACGATGGTGTCTCGAGGGACAATGACCGGTGGTCGAAGGCTACTTATGGTGAATGTAGCGGACAGAGCCCAGGCATAAGCGAGGAGTCGACCCGGTGACCAATGACGAAGCTGTAAAAGAGATCAACGCCCGGTACCGTGCGTACTGCGACGCTTGCCAAAGCGGCCAGTTGGAGGAGGTGCCCGCATTCTGGGGATTTCCCGTGCTGTTCACGATCGACAGCGGCAAGCCGGGGACTTACCACCAGGTGCTGACTTCGCCAGAAGAGCTAATTGAGTTGTACAGCACGGAATTTGGCGAATCTACCGGAGTGGACGAGACCGTGATCGACAGCAGCGAGGTGGTCTTCTTCGGGGACAAGCTCGCGACGATCACGACGTCGTTGAGGCATCTGGGCGGGGGCAAGCTCCACGATACGCAAAACGCAATTTACGGTTGTCGCAAGGTTGACGGCGAATGGGTCTTCGTGTCCCACCTCAGTGTCGAGGGCTGAATGACGTAGGCGTGTTACCAAACGCATTGCAGGACAAGCCTGTTCGTGACAGCACGCCACGGATGTTTAGCCGCGGCTACAGCAGCCGACGGTTCACTTCGAAGACAAGGCACAGCTCGGCGACGTCCCGAGGCCGCGACAGGGAACGGCCAGTGCACTTTTCGATCCTGCGCAATCGGTGGCGGATCGTGTTGGGGTGACAAAACAACAGTTCGGCGGCGGCACCGACTTGGCCGTCGCTGTCCAGCCAAGCCCGAAATGTTTCAAAGAGAACTTGGCGCTCATCTTTGCTCAGTTCGGCGAAGCATCGCACGGTGGGTTCGACGAGTTTGATCATCACGTCGGGTGCGCTGACCGCGGCACAGGCCAGAATCGAGCCGTCGAACACCGCGACCGGTTCCGCCGGGTCCACGCTTTCGCGCAGCATCAGGTGGGCATGTCGCAGTGCCAAGGCAGTCTCGCGCAGGTCCTCATAACGTGCGCTCGCTCCCACCCGGGTGGTGGCCATCCGGGATATGAGTGCCAGCACGGTCGCGAGGTGTCTGTCCGTGCTGACGTGCACGACCCCGACATGCAGGTCGGGAAGAAGCCGCCACGCCGAGAACACGTCGACGCTCCGCAATCTCGACTCGATCTCGGACAACGCAATAGTGGCGACTGCAGGAAGTTCTGCGGCGACGACCATATAGGGACCCGAGCTGGGCAGTTGAAGGGCGTCGGCGAGGCCCCATAAGCCCTGCGGTGCGGGCAGCCAGCCGTGCAGTAAGGAGTCGAAGAGAACCGACCGCTCGGTTTCGTCGTTATCGAGTCGACGGCTCTGTTCCTCTCGGTGGCCGACGACCATGGCCCTGGTGTAAACATCTTGGGCTGCATGAAGTTTCGCGATCAGCGCGCGCACCACGTCGTTCCCCACGTCGGGCAGGGCTGCCGATTCGGCCAGCACGAGCTCCCCGAGCGCAACAAACCCGACCCGGCATGACTCCATCAGCGACGCAAGCGGCATGCCTTGACGAGCGCGGATGGCACCTAACTCGGTGGCTTCACTCGTATCGAAAGGGCTCTCGGCAGCGATCGCGGCGAAGATCGGCCGAATTGTCCCGGCGCAGCTCACCAGGACCGATTCAAAGTAATCAACCGGGGACGACTGGTGAAGCGGTGTGCCGCCGGTGATGGCGCGCGCGAGCGCAGTCGCGAGTTCGTCGGTTCGCCGAGAGAGCATCTCTGCCACTTGAGCGACCTGTCGCGGGATCACATGGCCATTGCGCTGGCCCACGTCGCGATTCATGTGGTCACGTCGCCGCTCATCATCAGAACCTTAAACCGAACCACAGCCGGCGATCGTCGAGTGATGACCGGAGCCGCTTCGCGGTGGACCGCTCAAGCCGCGAAGAGCCGGTAACTACTCGGCGTCGCTGACGGTTTCGAGGCGGTCGTTCACCCGGGCTAGCGCCTCGTCGAAGACTTCCACCTTCTCGCCGCGCTTTTCGTTGGCCGGCTGAGCGGCGCCGCGGCCACCTTCGGCCTCGACTCGGGCGGCACCCTGGCGACGCAGCAGGCTGAAGTTCTTCTCGCGTGCTTGCCTGAGCTTGGTCTGCAGTTCCTTCAGGGACTTCGCGTCCATGCGCGCCAGCACATCGGGATGAGTCCCGTCGATCAACGAATTTTCCTGCGGGGTCAGGTTCACGTGCTGATTGGTCACCCTTGATTCATAACCTGTGCCGGCACACCGGTCCGGCGAATCGCCGGACGGCACACCGGACCGTCACGCCGGGGCCACTTCACGTTCACATCCCCGCGCCCAATCTGTACGAAGATGATGCCATGCGATTCCTTGTTCTGCTTGCGGGCTTCGCGGCTGCGCTCGGCGTGGCTACGCCGGCACAGGCCGATCCGGGCAATTCGTGGTCCGACGCAAGCTTTTTGGCGGCGCTCAAGAAGGCCGGCATCACTTACCAGGATCCAACTGTCGCCGTCGCGGTCGGCAAAAAGGCGTGCGAACTGATGGACCAGGGCAATCCCGAAGTCGGCGTCATCACGAGCGTGTCATCGAGCAATCCGGCATTTACCGCCGACGGCGCCGCCCAGTTCACCATGATCGCGGCGAGTGCTTACTGCCCCCAACACTTGGGGCAACCGATCACGCAGGCTCCGCCACCACCGCAGCAATCGCCAGTCATTGACTTTCCAAGAATCACACCGGGAGCTGGGTAGGACTCGATGGATGAGATTCGTTGCGCTACTGACGAACTCGCACCGCCCGTGGGCCACATCGATTGGGCCGCCGTCTGAGCTCAAACTTCATCCAGCGATCAGGCGGTCGGCGCTTCCGGAATGGGAGTCGGCGATGCCGTCGCCTTGCGTTCTCTTGCCGCGCTCAACGCTTCATCGACCGTCTCCTTGAGTGAGAGCACGCGGTCCAAATCGAGGAGTTGGATAATTCGGCGGGTCATTCGGCCTTGCGCCACGACCGAGAAGCAGTCAAAGTCAAAAAACTTGTCGCGGGTGTTCAGCAGAATGCCGACGCCCGTCGAGGCTAGAAAACGAACCCCCAATAGGTCGATTATGAGCGACGGCGGATCCTCGGCCAGAACCTCGGCGATCGCATGTTCGATAGTGGGGGCGGTGGCGATATCAAAGTCGCCGCTGATAGCGAGCACCGCGATACCGAGGTGATACGTCACGGATGTGCTGACCAGATCGTCGTGCAACAACGGTTCACCACCTACTCGGCCGCTCAGCGATAACCCTGTTTGACTTCAAAGAAGCGCTGCCAGACCAATGCTTTGCGACCGTGGCAAAGTTTGAACAAGGGCGGAGCCGTTGCGCGCAGATGGCGAACCCGTGCCGACACGCGGCCCGTCTCCCGGCGCGGTGAAGAAACCGAATGTATACAAGATCCACCCTACGCCGGTTCTGAATGAGGCCGACGGGGTCGAAGCGGACCGGCTGAGTACCGACACAGAGTGGTGCAGACCAAAACGCGACAACGGGGTCGTGGTCGGCGCGCTAATCGCCAGCGGGGCTCGGTGACTTATGTTTGCGGCGGGAGCTCGCCTTGATGGCCTGGGCAGTAGACCTCCACTGGTGCGGTGACAAACCTGACCGCGGTTCGTCTCACGCGGTCAGGAAATGCATGTATCACCGGATTGGAATCAAACAAACGGTTCATCTCTTCGCTCACCACGGGGTCGACAGGGGTGCCGCCATCGAGTTCGCCACAGATTTGATGCGCTCGGTCGACGAGACCAGGCACGTTATCGAGGGCGGGAATCTGTTCTTGTTGCAGCAGCCCCACAAACTGATCCTGCTGCTGGCTTGGGTCGGCGCCTGCCGCGCCAGCACCAATAACTGCGGCGGTCACTATCACCGAGGCGCTGACCAGAGCGTTTTGAAGGCTGGCGATGCCGGTGCGCACGGCAGTCACCACCGCTGACGAGCGCGTTGCCTGGCCATGATGTCTGCGGCGTCGCCGGTCAATTCGTCATCACCAACGCTGACGGCGGCACCAGCTAGCCAGCTCGCAGCGTCGTGCGCTGCACCGGCGATGACGAGTGGCCGGGCGTCTGGTCGTGGCCGCGGGCCGTGAATGATGATGTGTTGCAAAGTGATTGACCTTTCTGCGTGGATCTATGACCGAAATCCGGCTACGCCTTACCTTTCATCATCGACATGATCATCACGGCGTCGGCCGGCGGCATCGAGTTCGCGATCGGCACCGCCCTTGTAGGCTCCTGCTAGCAACCCGGCGTGCGGCGGATGCTGTGCCGCGTTGAGTTCCCTACGCACGTGTCCCCGAAACGCAAACGGGGCGGCCCGGATTTGCTCCAAGACCGCCTCTTAGCTGCGAAAACTCTGGTCGGGCTGACAGGATTTGAACCTGCGACCACTTGACCCCCCGTCGGACATCGGCCGAATTTTGTTGTCGTGCAATGTGTCTGAGTAGCCTCCGACCAGCAAAAAGCTTCCATGCTGTCTCTGGTCATATCCATTGATACGGACCCAGTTGTGACAACGCCGTGACCACGCCAGTGTTGGATTCTTATGGCGTGGGGCTGTCAGCACTATTTGCTGGCTCGCCCTAACAATGTACGGCTAACGCGGGCATCGTTCAGTCGCCTGTGACGGGCGAGCAGCTTCTACGCGCCGCCGCTTGCACTGCTGTGGCGTTCTTGGGTCCGCCGCACTGTCTCAGCGACGAACCGCTCAGCAACCGCCGCCAGCCTGATGTTGTCGGTCTGACTGATGCGCTTGAGCCGATTGAATGCGTCCTCCTCGGTTCCCCCGGTGCGCCCTCGAATGATGCCGATCGCTTGATCGATGACCTTGCGGCTGAGCAATGCACGCTGTAGCTGCTCTGCTCGTTCCTGCGCCGCGACCAGCAACTGCGTGTTGTACACCGACACCGCCGCCGGCGCAGCGAATGCAGACCCCAACCGAACCGCATGCTCACCGAACACGTCCTTATCCCGGGCGTAGACGTTGATGGAGCCGACCACCTGGCCATCAATCAGCAGCGGCAACGCTAACGCGGACGCCACCCCCCGCCGGGCGACCCGGTTGCCGAAGCGCGGCCACCGCTTGTCAGCTCCCAGCGATCCGCTGACCACCGCTCGCCGCGTTTGCATGCAGCTGATACACGGCCCCTCGTGCAGCGTCGCGTATTGGACGATGTCGATCTCGCGGACCACCGGCGTGGTCGCCGCCCACGCCTGAACGCCCATCGTGGCGCCGATCGGTCTGAGCAGGGTCACTCCGACGCCTGCGTCCGCACCAGGAATCGCCTGTGCCGCGAATTCTGCGACGGTGCCCAGCACCTGCTGCAGGCTCCGGCCGGCGGCCACCATCGCCGACAATCCTCGGATACCTGCCGCCAGATCATCGTCATCAGAGACCGACTGCTCGGGATCCAGGTCACCCTCTATCGGCGCCTGGCGGTTCGCCTGGGCGTCAAACTCCGCCATCACGAATACTCCTCATTTCCAGCATCAGAGAACGTTCGGAGCGAACCAGACCGCAGATGGGGCGGTCTTCGGCTGGATAGGCGTGATCGCGGCGACCTGCGCTTCGTGGCCGAGCACCAGGCGCACGCCGACGCCAGATCAGATTACCCAGCGGTACGTCAGATGCAGCCCGTTCCGGACGACTCACTTGTACGTGGCGCTGTGCCCGGTACCGGTGGCCTCACCTACGGCGCGACCTTGCCCACGTTCCGGGTTGGGAGTTTGCCCCCCGTTGAGTTTTGGCGGAGGAGGTCAGGATCCGCGGCGCTGGTCGGTTCGCCTGCTTGCTAGTAATGACTGCATTCAGGGTCCCAGTGACGGATGGGGTCGCAGACGATCCCATTTGGAGGTTGGGGGGCTGGCGCAATCGGTACTGGTACGAAGACTGTCGCCGGCGGCGATGAAATGTTTGCGTGAAGTGCCTTACGCACCCCGTCTTTGCAACCGTGCAAGAATTCCGCGCGTCAATGCTTGGATCGTGGGCCCTACTCATTTGGAGCCCCGCATCGCACACTGTCCCCCGTCGCCCCATCGACGTTGATCTCGCGCTGAAGCCCAGCTGGATACTGTGTCGAGGCGTCGCCGCGAAGATCACCACAAGAGCCGGCGAGGTCGACGCAGATTAGTGAGGCACCCAAACGGCCACGGGGTCACGGTTAACTACTGCAGCGATTAACGCCTCTGACGGCAACCTGACACCTAATATCCGACTGGTGTTCATCGGCGGCGTGCAACGAGTGCAGTTGCGTGCTCAACTGACCCGCTCCTGGGTGACGATCGCCGTAGCGATGGTTGTCTTGTTGCTGGCCGGGTTGCAGGTCGCTGCCAGCAGTGCCGGGTTTCAGGGTCCGCTGCATAGCCTAATCAGCGACTACGTCGCTACCCCAAAGTCGGCCACCCTGTCTTGGGTCGGTCTCGGCGTGGCCATGGTTGGGTTGTCTGACCGGTGTCGGATCTTGGCGCTGTCGGTGGCCGCGGCGCTCGACGTCGTTTTCGCCGCGGAGAGGGTTTTGCGTGGCGGCGTGTTCACGTTCGGCAACGGGCCGCTGATCGTGCTCACCGGATTGGTCCTGGTGGCCTGGCGGCGCTGGGCGGGGGCCGAACGCACCACCGCCTTTCGCGGGATCGCTTTGGGCCTCTTGCTCATCATCGCGACCAAAGTCGGCGATACCTGGTTGCGCATCACCGCGACTGTTCGGCCGACGGTCCTAGACGAGTATGCGCTCTTAGCTGATCACGCGCTCGCACAACCGTCGTGGTTGGTGGGCCGGCTCGTCGACGCAGGCGGCCCGATCCTTGACGCGGTGCTGCACTGGGTGTACGTCGAGTTGCCCGTCGCGGCAATGGTGGTCGCGGTCTACCAACTGCGCAACGTCAACACCGGCGGCTGGCCGCATCACTTTCTGGTGCGAACGTTCCTGCTGCTCGGCCTGATCGGGCCGGTGATCTACGTGTTGTTCCCGTTAGTCGGCCCCGATTTCGCGTTTGGCAGCGCGGGTCGGGGCTTCCAAGTCGGCGATTACTGGCCACACGCTTTGCCGCCGATTGACCTGTCGCCGAGAGCCGTTGCCTTCGACGACTCAACTGCGCGCAACGGCATGCCGTCGATGCACACCGCCTGGGCGCTGGCGGTCTTCATCCATTCCCGTGGTGGACCACGTTGGCTGCGGCTGAGCGGCACGTTCTGGCTGGCGTGCACCATCGCAGCGACGCTTGGCTTCGGCTACCACTACGGCGTCGACCTTGTCGCGGGCGCGGTGTTGTGCCTGACCGTGGAGTCGGCGTTGCGCGAACCGGCGCGGGGCCGGAGCGGGTCGCGGATGGGGTTGGTCGCCTTCGGGGCGGCATTTTTGGCGGTCCTGTTGGTGTGCTGCCGCTACCTTGCGGAGGCGATGGCGCTCTATCCCCTGCTCTTCGGCCCGCTCATCATCGGGACGATGGTGGTTTTCAGCACCGCCTTCTGGGCGACCTTCTTTGCCCGGCCAATCCGCGCCGGATACGGCCGTGGTGGGGGCTGGGACCCTGTTGCCTTCTCGCCGACGGGCAAGCCAGCCCGAGGGGAGCCGACTCCGCGAGCTCAGTCGCTCCCAGTACGGTGCGGTACTTATCCCGAATAGACATTGCAAGAAGGGCCCGCGGGGCGCACCTGCGCGCTGCACCCGGGTAGGGGTCAGGGGTGCCGCTCCCTGCCGAATTGGCGGGCGGTATCTCGTCCGTACCCCGAACGCGACCGAACGCGACCGAACGCGATCCGCTAAAGCTTTCAGGACCTTCCGCAGGAGCTGGGACCCCCGGCCGCGGCGAGAACGAACAGCAAAGCTCGAATTCGGGCGGAGTCCCAAGCGCATAGCAAGTAGTCGACGCCAACCTGACGTTGGTGGCGTAGCACGGACTCCCCCCGAGCGGGTCAACACGTCTAGTCGTCTCGACGCGCGGCGTTGTTGGCGTTGTCGATTAACCAGACGGCGATGTCGTGGAGTTTGATGTTGGCGTTTTGCGACGTGGAGACCAGCAGATTGAAGGCCTGGACGTCGCTGATGCGTTCGCGCTGCATCAGAATGCCTTTGGCCATCCCGATGGTGTCGCGAGAATTGAGTGCGGTCTGCCACTCGTTCTGCTGAGTGGACCCGAGCAGCGCGATGGCGGCGTGCGCAGCGAACACTTCCCCGACGACTTCGGACTCAGCATCGAACGCATTCGGTATCGAGGAGTACAGATCTAGCGTCCCCAGGGTTCGACCGGTGGTGAAGAGCTTGTATCCGAGCATCGACCGAACACCGTGTGCTTCGGCGGCAGCGGCGAACCGGGGCCACCGAGTGTCGGTTGACGTGTCGTCGATTCGGTAACTGCGATGATCGAGCAGCGCCTGCAGGCAGGGACCCTCGTCGAGTTCGTGCTCGATGGTGTTGATTCGATCAGTCACGTCACTGGTCGAGGCGACCGTCTGCAAGAGTTTGTGTTCGTAGAGCGACACCCCGGCCTGTTCGGCACCGGGGACTGTGTCGGTGACCGAGGCAACGATGGCCGCTAACACGTGCTTTAGGTCCGGTTCGGCCTCCAATGATCGGGCGACGTCGCGCAATGCTTGCGCCACGTCGACGAGCCGACCGGGCCCCGGTTCGGACGGTTTCTGTTGTTCCCGTGACATGTACGTTCGCTACTCATCAGTCGGAGGTAGTTGAGCCTAGAAGGCTGAGATCATCTGCCGGTGTCGGCGCCGAACCGACTTTCACGGCGAAGGCCCAGGGTACCGCGCGGTACGCCACCGCTGCCGCCATGGCCCCAGCTCGTTAAAACCCGGTCTCAATCCGTTTGGGGGCAACGATCGACGGGGATCCTGCCCAGCAGCAGAGGACCGGGATTGGTCACGTCCACGTCCTCTGCCAGGCAATAGGTGGATGTGACCGTATCGTTAAGAACCTAGCGGTAGCTCCTATTGCCGGTCAGGTCCTGCGGGCCTGTCTTTGCCGAACCCGCATGCAGCGCTCACCGGCAACGCCCACCGTTCAACGGCAACTGTCAGTTCGGCGTGCGCTGCGGACGACAACCACACTCTGGCGCTAGAAGCGTTCGTGCCGCGCTGCCTAAACGCGGTCACGCGGGATTGATGTTGGGTGCCGCGGTCCAAGCCGTGGCCACGCATGCTCGCCCGCCCGTGACCTGCGGTGTAGTCACCCAGGGACGGAACCGACGTGGGAAAGCCGCCCATCTAAGTGATCGACAAGTTGTCTCGCAACCGTTCTTTATCAAGACACTGCCACGCCGCCGGATCAGTCTCCTACGGCCCGCTCCACCGGACGGATTCGTGACCCCGCAGCTAGGTGTAGCTGCTCGGTTGACCTGCCCCGCAACAGCTTTCGGGTTCTGCCGCACATGTGTTTGGCGTGGCTGTTCGGTGGGCGCGGCCGACGAGGGATTCGGATTCGGTGATCAGGGAGAAATGAGGTGAGACAGAGGGGCGCGGTGAAAGGGGGCGAAGCAATTGAGATGGGGGGCCGGGAGGCTCGGAAAGCCAGTCCGACGAATTCGCGTGTTTTAGGCGATGCGCTCGATGGCGTCCAGCTTGGCGGCGATGTGGTCGCGCGCGATCTCGGCGTCGTAGTGGGCCTGCATGTTGATAAAGAACATCTCGCTGAGCCCGAGTGCGCGCGAGAGGCGCAGCGCGGTGTCTGCACTGATGCCGCGCTTGCCGTGCACGATCTCGTTGATGCGCCGCGCGGGCACATCGATCACCTTGGCGATCCGGTACTGCGAGATACCCATCGGTTCAAGGAACTCGGTCAGGAGGATCTCCCCGGGATGGGTGGGAGCGAAATCTGGCATCGGTTTGTCCTTTCTAGTGGTAGTCGACCAGCTCGACATTGCTTGCCCCACTGGAGCTCCAGGTGAAGCAGATGCGCCACCGGTTGTTGACGCGGACGCTGTATTGGCCGGTGCGGTCGCCGGTGAGTTTTTCCAGTCGGTTGCCTGGCGGTACGCGTAGGTCGTTGATGCTCTCGGCAGCGTTGATGAGAACGAGCTTGTTGTAAGCGAGTCTGCTGAGCTCCGGACTGAGTCGCTTGACGTGGCGGCGATTCCAGAGCCCTTCCGTATCCCTATTCCGGAACGAGCGGATCACTCACCGATGATAACGACCCGCGTTAATAACGGCAAGCGTTATTGTTGAGGCGCCTAGTCGAAAGTTGTGCACGGGACGTCATTGGGCGGGATTAAAGTGGTGTGATATTGGACAGCACAAGGGAATCTCATGACACATCCATCAACTCCCGGACGTCCCAGCCTAGGTGCTTTCGCCGGCCGGCCTATCAACTTCAGTCTGCTACTCACCATCGCTGAGGCTGCGAAAGCCCTCCGTATCTCGAGGTCGTCGCTCTATCGACTGTTCGAGGGCGGTGAGCTGGCCTGGGTGCAGATCGGGGGCTCTCGCCGTGTCACTTCGGCTGAGATCCACCGGTTCATCGCCGCGCACACCGTGGCTGCATCTTAGCTGCCAACAATGGCTGAGCGCCGCCAATTGCCGCCACAGATCCGGCGTGTCGAGCTGGCACGTCGCGCCGGAAGTCGGCCCGTGGTGCGCTACCAGCTGACCGTGGACACCGGTGTAGTCGATGGCAAGCGCACGCAGCTGCGGCACCGTTACCGGACCGAGAAAGAAGCGCGGGCTGCGCTGGCAGAAATCCAGGGGCAGGTCAACGCTGGGTCCTATGTGCAGCCAACCGATCTCACCCTTGAGCAGGCCTGCGCGGACTGGCTCCGTTCTCGCCACAAAATCCGGCCGACGACGGGCTACGAATACGTCCTCCAGCCGGTCTGTAGCGAGTTGGGTGAGCTGGCTGTCCAGGATCTGACCCGTCGACACCTTGACGAGTTGATCGGGAAGCTGCGCTTGGGCGGCCTGATGCGGCCTAACGGGAAACCGCGAAAGGCGTGGAGTGCTCGATCGTGCAACTACATGATCGGCGCGATCTCACAGGTGCTGGGACAACTGGTCGCCGAGGGTCGTTTGACGAGAAACGTTGCCGCCCTGGTGGATCGGGTGCCGGGTAGGGCGCGGACATTTGAGACGTTCTCGGGCGGTCCTGCGCGGCATCACGGCGGACCGTAATCGGCACGCCTGGCATCTGGCGCTGGCCGGTTTGAGATGCGGCGAGATCGCGGACTTCGTTGGGCTGACGTAGATCTGGATCGGCGCACGGTGCGGATCGGAAAAACGCGTGTGGAGGTAGGTGGACGCGCTGTGGACCAGGACGAGCCCAAAACAGTCTCGGGCGGACGTGTCCTTCCGCTACCTGATGTCCTGCGAGCCGAACTCAGTGCCGCCAAGGCGCGCCAGGCCGCTGAGCGGCTGGGCGCTGGGCGAGGCGTACTCAGAACTGGGCTATGTCGTTTGCAATGAGGCTGGCGAGCCGTACCACCCGTCGACGATGTCGACGATGTGGCAGGCCGCCATCAGCAAAATCGATGTGCCACAGGTGCGTCTGCACGATGCCCGGCACACTTGCGCAACGTTGATGCACTTGCAGGGCGTGCCCATCGCGCTGGTTGCCGCATGGCTTGGCCACGCTGATATCTCGTTCACGATGCGGACGTATGTGCACGCACAGGCAGACGCACTGGAGCTCGCTGCTCGTAGCTTTGCTGCTCGGACGTCGTCCGCCGAAGGCTGATCTAGTCGCACACGCGTGCGGTGACACATTTCAGACGCTCGTGACAATCTGTGACAATTTTCCGTGAGCCGAACATTCGTGCGATCGCTCAAAGACTTAAAAGACTAGCTCAGAGGGTGTTTTCTCTGGTCGGGCTGACAGGATTTGAACCTGCGACCACTTGACCCCCAGTCAAGTGCGCTACCAAACTGCGCCACAGCCCGGTGCCGGTGG
>Ga0302324_100020434_pt1 | contig 12951 bp, 11 predicted proteins | sample Palsa_T0_1_FD_201949 | JGI IMG/M metagenome (GOLD analysis project Ga0302324, IMG submission 201949) | Peat permafrost microbial communities from Stordalen Mire near Abisko, Sweden - Palsa_T0_1 | ecosystem: Environmental > Terrestrial > Soil > Palsa > Peat permafrost | place: Sweden: Abisko...
GTCTCCGGCGCGGCGCTCGGGCAGGCCTATCCGACGCGCCCGATCCGGATGGTGGTGCCGTTCTCGGCCGGCGCCGGCGTGACCGACATCATGGCGCGCCTCGTCGGCCAGCATTTGAGCGAGCGCCTCGGTCAGCCGATCGTGATCGACAATCGCCCGGGGGGCGGGGCGATCGTCGGGACGGAGATCGTGTCGAAAGCGCCACCCGACGGCTACACGCTGCTGATGACCAACGTGACCTTGGTGGTGGATCCCTTCCTGTTTTCCTGGATGCCGTACGACTCGGTGACGGACTTCATGCCCGTCACCATGATCAACTCGGCGCCGCTTTTGTTGGTCGTGCACCCCGGGATCGCAGCGCATTCGGTGGCCGCTTTGATCGCCGAGGCGAAGGCGCACCCTGGGCTGCTCGCCTACGGGTCCGGCGGCGTCGGCAGCACGCCGCACCTTGCCGGCGAGCTGTTCAAATCGCTGGCCGGGATCGACGTCGTACACGTGCCCTACAAGGGTGGTGCGCCGGCGCTCGCCGACCTCGTCGGCAAGCAATTTTCGTTCATGTTCGAGAACATGCCGGGCACCATGCCGTTGGTGCGCGCCGGACGGCTGCGCGCGCTCGCGATCACGAGCCCGCGGCGCTCGCCGCTGGCGCCCGAATTGCCGACCATGCAGGAAGCCGGCGTGCCGGGCTATGAGGTGATCGGCTGGAACGGCCTCTTCGTCCTGAAAGGGACGCCGCCCGAGATCGTGGCGCGGCTGCATGACGAGATCGCCGACATCCTGCATGGGCCGGCGGTCGGCCGGCAGTTCGCCGATCTCGGCGCAGTGCCGGTCGGCGACACGCCGGAGGAGTTCGGCGCGTTCCTCGCGGCCGAGCGAATGCGCTGGGGCAAAATCATCCAGGAGAACGGCATCCGGTCCGAGTGACCGACCGGTCCGGCCGGCTCACAAGCCGACGCCGGCCGGATGGCTGCGGTCCGATCGGCCGTGGCGGCGCAGCAGGTCGGGCAGCTCGGTCGCGTCGTGCCACTGCTCGATCCGGTCGATCGCGCGCTCGACGGCGTCGATGCCTTGCGGGGTCAATGAAGCGTCCGCGAGCGCGCGGAATTTTTCGCGAATCTCCGCCTCGCCGTACGGGTTCAGGCAATCGCCGCGCGGGCTGTCGCAGGCCCGCGTGGCTTGCCGCCCGTTCTTCAAGGTGACGGTGACACGGGCCGGCTTGGCTGCCGGCACGCGCGCGCCGAGCGCCGGGTCGTCGCTGATATGCACGCGACGGCGCAGCGCCGCGATCGCCGGATCGTCGAGCGCCGAGTCGTCGACCGCGTGGTAACCGGCGCTGCCGCGCACCGCCAGACAGGCGGCGACATGGGGCAGCGAGTATTTCGACGCGAAATAATTCGGCGGATCGGGATGGCGCATGACCGACGCGAAGCGGAAGGTCGCGACGTCGATGCGCTCGATGTCGTCCGGCTGCGCCGCAAGCGCCGCGATGGCGGCCTCGAGCGCGTCGAGCGCGGCGTAGATCGGATTGCAGCAGGCGCGCAGGCGAAACCAGTTGCGCGTGATCTCCCAGCGCGTGCCGAGCCCGTCGAGCAGGCCGGCCGGCGCGAAGCCGTCGCCCACGAGATTGCCGAGCGCCTCCTCGATCGCGTCGTCCTGCGCGCTGAAGCCGGCCAGCGCGAGCTCGGGCGCCAGCGAGAGCGCGAAGCCGCTCATGCCCCCGGCCACGTTCAGCGCGGTCGCGCCGGCAACTGCATTGGTGTAGCTCGGCGTCAGCACGAGGGTCGCGGCGATCCGCATCGCCCGGCTGGTGTCGGCGGCGCTCAGCCCGCGCAGGCGCGCGCCGGCGGCGGCCGCGCCGAGCAGCGCGGCCTGGCCGTTCTGGTGCGCGAGCGGTCGGGTCGTCATCGCCGCGCCGAGCCGCGCGCCCGCGTCATAGCCGAGGATCAGCGCCGCCAGCAGGTCGCGGCCGCTGCTGCGTGCCGCTTCGCCGACCGCGAGCAAGCCCGGCAGGATCTGCATCGCGCCCTGGTAGGACACGTAGCGATGACCTTCGCCGAGCTCGATCGAGCGTCCCGCGATGCCGTTCAACAGAGCGGCGGTGCGTGGGTCGCTGGTCGGCCAGCCCGGCGCGAAGACGGTCGCGCCGGTTCCCGCGGTCGCGTCCAGGCGCTCGCGCAGCGCGCGCACCTCGGGCCGCGCGGCGCCGGCCAGGATCACGCCGACGGTATCGAGCGCGACCAGCTTGGCATGGTGCTGGACCGCCCGCGGCACCTGCTCGAGCGCAGTGTCGGCGACGAACCCGGCCAGAAGTTCGATCTGCAGTCCCATGGCTTTTCTTTCGACGGTCGTGGATGCGTGCTAGATGCCCGCCGCGATCGCGCGCTCCATCTGCTGCAGCCCCGCCGCGGCGACCCGGCGCGCCCGCGCGCCGGTCGCGGGAGCATCCGCGCTCGAGGCGGTGCCGTCGAGCGCCCGCTTGGCGATGCCCTGCAGGATCGCGGCCAGCCGAAACATGTTGTAGGCCAGGTAATAATCGAGATGCGCGATCCCGGCGCGCCCGGTGCGCGCGCCATAGGCGGCGACATAGGCGGCCTCGTCGGGAATGCCGAGCGCGCCGAGATCGCTGCCGACCAGGCCGCGGAACGTCTCGGGGTCGAGCCGCCAGGCCATCAGCTGATAGGCGAAGTCGCCCAGCGGATGGCCCAGGGTCGACAGCTCCCAGTCGATCACGGCGATCACGCGCGGCGCGCTGGGATGAAAGATCATGTTGTCGAGCCGCATGTCGCCATGGACGATCGCGGTCTCGTCGCCCGGCGGGAGGTTGGCAGGCAACCACTCGATCAGCCGGTCCATCGCCGCGATCGGCGCGGTCTCCGAGGCACGATATTGCCGCGTCCAGCGATCGATCTGGCGCGCGAAATAATTGCCCGGCCGCCCATAATCGCCGAGCCCGATCGCCGCGTAGTCGATCCGGTGCAGCCGCGCCACCGTGGCGTTCATCGCATCATAGATGGCCGCGCGCTCGGCGCGCGGCAGGCCGGGCAGAGTCGGGTCCCAGAACAGCCGCCCCTCGACATAATCCATGACGTAGAACGCCGAGCCGATCACCGTCTCGTCGAGGCACAGCGCGAAGGTGCGCGGCACCGGAAAGCCGGTGCCGCGCAGCGCGGTCATGACGCGATATTCCCGATCGACCGCATGCGCCGACTTCAGCAGCGGCCCGGTCGGCTTGCGGCGCAGCACGTAATGGCGCTCCGGCGTGGTCAGCCGGAAGGTCGGGTTCGACTGCCCGCCGGTGAACTGCTCGAGCGACAACGGGCCGCGATAGTCGGCAATGTTCGTCGCCAGCCAGTCTTCGAGGCGGGCCGTGTCGAACGCGTGCGCGGCGCGCACCGGGCCGAGGGCGACGGACATATGCGGGGAGAGTGGGGTGGGGCGGACGATGGGTCAATATCGCGGGAGGTGCCGCGCAAGGCGAGCGCCGATTCTCGGGCAACCTCGGAACTTGCGCCCGAACCCTTATCAAGCGATCAGTGCGGCTTTCGAGTTGGCTCCGCGTAGCGATCCTTTGACCAGCGAGACGTCAGCAAATCGTTATGCCCGCCGCCTCGTGATACCGATTGGCGCAGATCATGGTGTCCGTCGGTAATCGAATCCAGCACGGTCAAACCATCGCCGCCGAAGACCTCATAGACCTTCACCCAGGCGTCTCCTACAGGACGGAGCCCGATGATCGTGCAATCCGATGCGCCGCATTCTGGCGTAATGAACACAAATAGGTACGGTCGCTCAGCACTGGCGATGCGTACCCACGCCGGCATGGTCGCATCTTTGAGATCTGAACCAAAGTGCCGCCAACCGACGGGGTCTTGCATCTCATGACGGATTTGATTGCCAAGCACGGTACGGATGACCGTCAGTGCGGCTGCATCGGGAGGGGTCAACACCACATCCAGCGCGCGAGCCGTCGTACCGGAAAGGAATAGAAGAACTGTGACCGGTAAGAGGATTGGAGACCGAATCATTTCTCGCTTTAGGCCCTTCGCCATCTTCAGACGGTCGCGGTTCTACGCATATAGTACGCTAATCATCGAGCCCTTACTTTACGGGTTGGCGAAGAATTCGAGGCTGCCGTGCGCAGCGCCGATGCGTGCTCGCCTTGCGGCGTATCGAGGGCCTGCCCCAGATCCCGAATGCGCAGCGGCGCGCGGCCCGGCAGGCGGACGATCAGCTCGAGCTCGCCGCCCAAGGCCTCGACATAGTTGCGCAAGGTCGAGAGATAGAGATCGGTCTGCTTCTCGATTTTGGAGACAGACGGCTGTTTGATCTTCAGCGTCGCGGCGATCTCGGCCTGCGCTTTGCCCGCCGCCCGACGCAGTTGGCGCAGGCTCTCGACTTCGTTCTTGAGTTCGCGATAGCGCTTGTCGATGCGCGCTTGCCGCGCCTTCGGCAGGCTCTCGATGACTTCCTGGAGCGTCTGGCCCATGGCTAGATCTTTCCCTTCTGCGTACTCACCAGTCGAAGGCGTTCCAAGCGTGCGCTGTAACGCTTGTCCGCCGTCGCGATGAGTTTCTGGTAGAAGCGGCGCTCGCTGACGCCGGCTTTGTCGCCGGCGATCAGCAGAATGGCTTGGCGACGAGTGTCGAACGCGAAAGCTACCCGCCAGACGCCGCCCGCGGCGCTGAACCGAAGCTCCTTCATGTTGGCATGCCTCGAGCCCTTCAGCGTATCGGCATGCGGGCGCCCGAGCCCCGGCCCGAACGTCTCGAGCAGCTTGGCCCCGGCTAGGAGTGCGTCTTGGACCGCCTCATCGAACGCCGCGAACTCTCCTTCGAACGCGTCATCGAGCCGGACGACCCAGACCATTTATAGCCCCCAAGCTATATTTCGTCAAACTCAGTGTCGCGCGCGGATCACTCCGTGGGTGCGGTCGGAGCGGCATCACCCGACGGCGGCGCGTTCAGGCCCTCGAGCAAAGGCGCCAGCAGCTCCGGCGAGACTTGCCACCTTCCGATCGCGCGGCGATGCACCGGTTGGCGGACCTGGAGCGCGCTGGCGGTGCGGACCGCGCGTTTGGTCTGGTGGAAGTCGAGACAGGCCGCGTCCCACGCCAGGCCGCAATGATCGAGCATCCGGCGCGTCGTGGCTTCCAGATCGGCGACCAGCGTCTCGTAGTCCAGCTCGAGCATGGCGCCGTCGGGCAGCACGCGGCGCCAATGCGCCATCGTCGCGTCATAGGCGCGGTAGTAGCGCCCGAGCTCGCCGAAATCGTAGGCGAACGGCACGTCGCCGGCGAACAGCTTCGAGAAACACGACAGGCAGGTGTCGAGCGGGTCGCGCCGCACGTGGATGATCCGGGCGTTCGGCAAGGCCAGGCGGATCAGCCCGATCAAGGCAAAGTTCGACGGCGTCTTGTCGGTGATGCGCAACGTGCGCGCGTCGCCGCGCGCGATCGCGGCGAGATAGAGCTCGCCGAGCCTCTGCAGCGTAGCGTCGCCCCATGACACGACCCCCTCCGGGAAGCGCGCGAGCGGTGGATCGGATCGCGACACCGTGGCGAGCGCGTCGGACAGGTCGCTGCGCTCGCCGCCGCCGGCGACGTTGGGATGGCTGGCCAGAATCTGCTCCACCAGGGTCGTGCCCGAGCGCGGCATGCCGACGATGAACACGGGCACCGAAGATGGATTGCCGCCGGCACCCGCGCGCGCCAGCAGCGCGGTGCCGAACGTCGCCCGGACGCGCGCCAGCTCGCCGAGCACGGCGGCCTCGTCATAGGGGATCGACTGGCGCTTGAGCCGGTTGGCGCGCAACAGGTGGCGCACGCAACGGTCGTGCGCGCCGAGATCCTCGTAGGCTTTCGCCAGGGCGAACCCGAGATGGAGCTGCTCATGGGCGGGACGCGCCGCCAGCGCGGCCGCCAGCTGCTCCATCACGGCGAGCTGCCGATCGCCCTCGACGAAAATCTTGCTGTTCGCGAGCAGGTAATGGAATTCCGCGGTGCCGGGCGACAGCGCGACCGCGGTCTGGAAGGCGACGCACGCCTCCGCCGCCCGCCCGAGCGCGGTCAGCTCGACGCCGCGGTCGGCATACACGGTGGCGGCATCGGCAGCGATTGCGAGCGCCTTGTCGTACGCGGCGAGCGCGTCTTCGCTGCGCTCGAGCGCGGCGAACGCGCGGCCGAGATTGACATGGACGGCGGCGAGCTCCGGATTGATCGCCAGTGCGCGACGATAATGCGCGATCGCCTCGTCGTAGCGCTTGTGCTCGGCCAGCAGCACGCCGAGATTGCCGTGGCCTTCGGCGTATTCGGGCTCGATGGCGAGCGCCTGGCGGTAATGCGCGATCGCGTCGTTCGGGCGATTGAGCGCGCGCAGCAGGCCGGCGAGATTGTTGTGGGCCTGGGCATGATCGGGCCGCAGCGCGATCGCCTGCCGGAAGCACTCGACCGCCTCGGACAGGCGATGCGCCCGGATCAGCTCGATGCCGCGCGCATGATGCGCCGCCGCCTGCTCCGCTGCGGAAGGGTCCGGTCCGCCACTGCTCTCGCGCTTCATCCGGGGTACCACGTCCACGTCGACGCGCCAGTAGTGGATTTTCCAGTCGAGATAGCGGTCCAGGTCGATCGGCCGTTCGATCCGCTCGAGCCCCATCCCGCCATGGGATCCCGCCGGGCGAGCCAACAGCGGCCGATCGAAACGATGCGCGCCGGTGACCCGTTGCGCAAGCTCACCGCTTCTCACGCGCTGGGTCGCGGGACGGCACACCCGGGAATGTCGGTCAGAGTGGGCCGTCGCTCGTTAGTAAATTCAATCGGTTACGCGACCGGCCGCCGGGGATGGGGCACCCGGTATCCTCGTAACTGGGTGAGGCTCGGATCCATCCTGTCGGGAGCGGCCCATGGCCCAGGCCTACGACCGGGCGGCGGACGTCGTCCGCGCGCTTTACGATCGGCGCATCTCCGGGCCGCCGGTGCTCGATCTCGCGCATGATTTCGCCGGTGGTGCGGCGTTCGTCGACGCCTGGCAGGCGATCCGCGACGAGGCCCTGGCGGTCGCACGCCGCCTGCACGAGGTCCCGCGCTTTCACGAGATCATGCCCGAGCAGGCCGCGATCTCGGCCAATGACGGCTGCGACTGGCGGATGTTCATCCTGAAGGCCTATGGCGTCGAAAATCCGGCGAACATGGCGGCCTGCCCGCAGCTCGCGTCGCTCGTCCGCGCATGCCCGGCGGTGCTGTCGGCCTCGTTCTCCTGCCTGGGTCCCCGCAAGCACATACCCCCTCACCGCGGGCCGCTGCGCGGGATCATCCGCTTCTACATGGTGCTGACCATGCCGCGCGCGGCGGACGGCGCGCCGGCCGGCGTCCTGAAGGTGGCGGATGTCGAATATCGCCTCGACGAAGGCGAGTTTCTGCTGTGGGATGACACGTTCGAGCACGAGGCCTGGAACGCCAGCGACGCGGTGCGGATCGTCCTGTCGCTCGATGTCTGGCGCCCCCACATGCCGGTCGACATGCGGGTCGTCTCGGCGGCGCTGATCCAGCTCGTCCGGCTCGGCATCAGGATCCGCGGCGTCGGATAGACCCCGCGATCACGGCGTCTGGCGACCGCCGCGCCGCGCCAGCAGCCGGCCCACCGCCTGGCGGATCCGCTCGGCCGGCGCGCGCTTGAAATCGAAGACCGGCGACGGATCGGCGTCGTGCACCAGCATCGTGGCATTGCATTCGAACACGAGCAGCTTGCCGTCGGTGTCGATCGAGCAGTCGATGCCGAAGAAATCGAGCGGCACCGCGCGAACGATGTCGGCGAGCGAAGCGGCGATGTCGGGCCCCAGGCTGGCAAGCGGGTCCGCCAGGAAGCGCGCCTCCTCGTCGAGCAGCGCCGGGCGGTCGCGCATCTCGGTGCGGAAATAATGCACCAGCCAGCCGTCGCCGATCGCCAAGTGGTAGGGAAACACCTCGCCCGCCACGACGATGAAGCGGTACTTGCGATACAGCCCGTCGGCCGAGCGGAAATCGCAGAATCGCGTGAGGTAGAGGGCCTCGGCCGGTGTGCCGGCGACATGCGGCGCGAGCGCCGCCGGCGACTCGAGCTTCACGAGATCGTCGCCGCCATGGCTGCCGACCGGACGCGCCAACAGCGGAAAGCCGATCTCTTGCGCCACGGCCTCGAGCGCGCCCGGCGCGCGCAGCGCCTGCGTCGCGGCGCGCCGGGTCGGCGGCGCAACGCAGCCGTCGAGGCGGGCGAGCCGCGCCGCCATCCGGTCCCGGCCGGTGTCGGCGATCTGCGCCGGCGGATTGACGAGCGGCAGCCGAACCGCCCGCGTGAACGCGATCGCGCAGGCGAGCGCCTCGGCCGCCCGATCGGGATCGCCGATCGCGTTGAACAGCACGTCGTAGCTCGCCGCGATGCGCGCATGCGGATAGTCGAATCCGTCGATCATGAAGACGATCTCGATGTCGTAGGACGACGGATCGAGGATGAAGCTGGTCGGCGTGTTGTTGGCGCCCGGCGCCAGCAGCACGCCGACGCGCAGCCGCTCGCTCGGCGCCGGGACCGCGCGCGCCCAGCGCGTCTCGCCCAGGCTGCGGATGAAATGCGCGTGCGCTTCGGCGGCGGCGCCGGTCTCGAGCAGCGCGTTGCCGATGATGGCGTCGATCTCCTTCATGCCGCGATCGAGCCCCAGGGTGATCCGGTAGTAGCCGATCGCCTCGTCGAGGCGGTTCAGGCGGTGGGCGGTGCGGCCGAGCGCCAGCCAGGCCAGACCCCAGCCGGGCGCCAGCCGCACCGCCTCCTTGAGCTCGGCGGCCGCGTCGTCGTGCTGGCCGCGCGCCGACAGCGCATCGCCCAGGGCGACCCGCAGCAGCGCGGTCTCGGGCGCGCGCCGGACCGCCTCGCGCAGGGCCGCGACCGCCTCGTCGAAGCGGCCAACCGCGCGCAGGGTCTGGCCGAGCTGATAGGCCGGATCGGCATCGGCCGGATCGAGCGCACCCGCAGCGGCGAACCAGTCGAGCGCGCGCTGCGGCGCGCCGCAGGCCGCCTCGGCCATGCCGAGCTGGGTCAGCGCGGTCGCCGAATCGGGCAGCGCGGCGACCACGGCCTCGAGCACCGGGCGCGCCGCCGCCGCCTGGCCGGCCGCGAGCAGCGCCTGGCCGAGGCGCAAGCGGACCAGCGGCCGGTCTTGTGCGAGCGCGCCGGCCGCCGCGAAATGCGCCAGCGCGGCCGCCGCATCCTCGGTGCCCCAGATCGCCTCGGCGAGCGCCAGGCGGAGGTCGGCATCGTCGGGGGACTGCAGCGCAAGCGGCTCCAACAGCGCCCGGGCGGCGGCGAATTCGTGCTGGACGATATGGACCAGGCCGCGCTGGCGCCGCGCCCGTGGCTCGTCGGGCGCGCGGACCAGCACCGCGTCGCACAAGGCGGCCGCCTCCGCCAGCCGGCCGCCGGCGAAGCCGCGCGCCGCCTGCTCCAGCATCGCGGCGATGTCAGGGTCGTCCACCGATCCGGCACGGTCCGTGGTCATGACCCGAGTCTAGCCGATCTGTCCCCGAATCTTGTATGCGGCCGGCCCTGGCGCTAGGCTCGCGCGTCTCTCTGGGAGGTTCGCCATGGGTCATACGCTCGAGTCGTTCGCGGCCGAATGCCACCGTCTGCTGGCGGCGGAGCCGGGGCCGAAGGGCCGTCAGAAGGTCTGCGCCCTGCTCAAGGATGCGCTCACGGACAAGGACTTCGTCGGGGCCCAACTCCCCGAGGGCACGCCCGAGCGCAAGATCATCTACGAGGATGCCGAGCTCGGATTCTGCATCCTGGCGCATGCCTACGAGGGCAAGAAGGAGAGCCCGCCGCACGATCACGGCCCGTCCTGGGCGATCTACGGCCAGGCCGCCGGCGAGACCCTGATGAGCGACTTCGCATTGCTCCAGCCGGCCGCCGAGAACAAGCCCGGCAAGGTGCGCGAGACCCGCAGCTACAAGCTGACCCCCGGCATGGCCTATCTCTATAACGAGGGCGATCTGCACGCGCCGCGGCGCGACGGCCCGACCCGGCTGATCCGCCTCGAAGGCACCAACATGGACAAGGTCAAGCGCCTGCGCTTCGAGCGCGCCGTCGAGGCGACCACCGCGTAGCGCGCTCGACACATCGAATCCGGGCCGTAGGCCCGGAAGAGAAAGGAGATAGGGGGATAAGCGGGGATTAGGGGATGAGGTATTTGCGCTGCGCGCGATCCCCTCCATCCCCCTGATCCCCACATCCCCTTTTGCCTTTCTTCGCGACAGAAGCGGCTTCGTTCTCGCTTGCTCGTCGTCGCGCGGGCGCGGAAGCTGCGCGGAACCGTGGGAGGGACCGCCGATGCCGATCCGCGACGCCATCACGCCCGGCCCCTGGTCGCAGCGCCTGACCTATTCGCCGGCGCTGCGCGTCGGCAATCTGCTGTTCATCTCCGGCACCACGGCGACCGACGATGCGCGGCGCATCGTCGGGGTCGGCGACATCGTCGCGCAGACCCGGCAGATCTTCCGCAAGTTCGCCCGGATCCTCGAGGCGGCCGGCGCCGGCTTCGACAATATCGTCGAGACCACCGACTATTTCCTGACCCTGGCGGACTACGAGAAGACCGCCGAGGCGCGCCGCGAGGTGTTCCGGCCGCCCTATCCGGCCGCCACCGGCGTCCAGGTCGCCGGGCTGATCCGGCCCGACGCCCTGATCGAGATCAAGGCGATCGCGGTGCTCGATGCGCTGCGCGCTTAGCCGACACCGGTTGGAACGGCGATTGCACGTGATCGATCAAGGCAAGGAGATCGACATGGCGGCAGCGGCCCAGCGCAAGGTGACGGTCGGCGAGGTTCCGGTGATCGATATCTCGTCGCTGGGCGGCGATCCGGCCGCCGAGGCCGCCGTGGTCGCCCAGATCCGGCGCGCCTGCGAGGCGACCGGCTTTTTCTACATCGCCAATCACGGCATCGCGCCGGCGACCGTCGCCGAAATCTTCCGGCAGAGTCGGCGTTTCTTCGCCCTGCCGCTGGCGGCGCGAAAGGCCATCCACCTGACCCGCTCGATGCACTATCGCGGCTATCTGCCGATCGGCGAGCGCGGCGCAGACCGCGCGCGCAAGCCCGACCTGCTCGAGAGCTTCACGGTTGGCCGCGAACTCGGCCCCGACGATCCGTCGGTGCGTGCCGGCGTGCCGCTGCACGGGCCGAACCAATGGCCCGACGGCCTGCCGGGCTTCCGCGAGGCGCTGCTCGGCTACCATGGGGAGCTCGATGCGCTGGCCCGCCGCCTTCTGGTCGGCTTCGCCCTGGCGCTCGGCCTGCCGCGCGACGGGCTGGAGGCCAGCCATCGCGATCCGATCAACAGCATTCGCCTGCTGCATTATCCGCCGCAGCCCGATCCGGGCTTCGAGCTGCTCGGCGCCCGGCCGCACACCGACACCGGCATCTTCACCATCCTGCTGCAGGACGAGCATCTGGGGCTCGAAGTGGCCGACGAAGCGGGCGAGTGGCTGGTGGTGCCGCCGATCCCCGGCACCTTCGTGATCAACATCGCCGAGGTCATGACCGCGCTGACCAACGGCCGCTACGCGTCGGCGCGGCACCGGGTGGTCAACGCCTACGGCGCCGACCGCTACTCGGTGCCGTTCTTCGTCAACCCCGACTACGACGCCATGGTCGCCCCGCTGCCCCAATTCGTCGATCACGATCATCCCGCTGCCTTCCAGCCCTACCGCGCGGGTGACGCGCTCCACACGCTGTTTCGCAATCTCTGGCCGGGCGCGGGGCAGGTCGACAGCGCCGCCTGACGCGACAGCACGCCCAGCTTGGATCGCGTGCCCGCGCGGTCTAGGCTGCGCCACGCACGCTTCGACCCAGGAGGGCGCCATGCTGCTGCCGCTGAACGGACACCGGATCTATTACGACCTGATCGGGCCGGAGACCGGCCCGGTGGTGTGCTTCACCCATTCGCTGTCGTCCGACGGCGGCATGTGGGCCGAGCAGATGCCGCCGTTGCTCGATGCCGGGTTCCGCGTGCTGCGCGTCGACATGCGCGGCCATGGCGGCAGCGACCCGGTGCCCGGCGACTACACGATGGCGCAGCTCGCCGACGATACCGCCGCCGTGGTCGACGCGACCGGCGTCGGCCCGGTGCATTTCATCGGCCTGTCGATCGGCGGCATGATCGGCCAGGCCTTCGCGATCCAGCACGGTGCCAAGCTGAAGAGCGCGATGCTGTGCGACACCATGCCGGCGACCCCGCCCGATGCCGCCGCCGCCTGGGCGCCCCGCGTCAAGGCGGTGCGCGAGGCGAACTCGCTGGCGCCGCTCGGCGACGGCACCATGGAGCGCTGGTTCACCGACGCCTTCAAGCCGCGCAAGCCGGGCCGCTGGAAACAGATCCGCGACACCATCGTCGCGACCACGCCGGCCGGCTTCCTCGGCTGCGCCGCGGCGATCCAGAATTTCGATTTCCTGCCCAAGCTGCCGACCCTCAAGGTGCCGACCCTGGTGTTGTGCGGCGCCCAGGACGCCGGCACGCCGCCGGCCGGCAACAAGCGCATCGCCGAGCTGGTGCCGGGCGGCCGCTACGAGGAGATCGCCAACGCGCGCCATTTCCCCAATGTCGAGCATCCCGACATCTTCAACCGCATCATGATGGGCTGGCTCGGCAAACACCGCTGAGCGGAGCTTCACACGCTGATCGTCACGTCGCGCCGCAGGCATCCTTGAAGGGGGATGTGGGGATAAGGGGAGATTGAGGGGAGATGAGGCGACGGTCGCCATCATCTCCCCTCATCCCCAGTCATCCCCCTATCCCCTTTTCCTGGGCTTCGCCGCATTCGCCGCTGTATCGGGGATCGGCTTCGGGCTACGCCGCGCGCGCGATCACGGCGATCGCGCCGCCGCCGTCGGGACCCTGATGCTCGGCGCCGCCCGACACGAACAGTTGGGTGTCGCCG
>Ga0302324_100020435_pt1 | contig 12950 bp, 15 predicted proteins | sample Palsa_T0_1_FD_201949 | JGI IMG/M metagenome (GOLD analysis project Ga0302324, IMG submission 201949) | Peat permafrost microbial communities from Stordalen Mire near Abisko, Sweden - Palsa_T0_1 | ecosystem: Environmental > Terrestrial > Soil > Palsa > Peat permafrost | place: Sweden: Abisko...
AGACGGGGTCATAGGGTTCGGCCCGTCCCTTTAGAAAGAGCACCCCGCCGTCCAGCGATTGGCGTAAGGCAGCCCGCCGCGTACGAAACTCGTCCGCTGGAGCCTTGGCCGATTGGGCTGACGCCGCAGCCAGCAGGAGCGCAATGGATAGCCGGTTCAAATGCCAATTCTCCCAAAGAATCAGGGGGAACAGGAATACGCGGGCCGCGTCCGCGATGGTGGTTTGCCGGATGACATCTCAGGGCGCGACGCTGGGATTTGCTTCGCGTTCGGCCACAGTCTGTTTCGCGCGGAACTTTGCCGCCTTCTCTGGGATATTTAAAGCTTCGTAGACGGAGACGAGATCCCTACGGGCATTTACAGCCGCTTCCAGACCAGCGTTGCGCCCGGGGGTGACGATCTGATAGCCGGCCAGGAGCTCCGACTCAGCTTCGCGGTATCGCCGTTCGCGGAGCAGGACGCCGCCCAAATCGATGCGCGCCGTGCCCGTTTGGACATTATCGGGCGATAGCGTATCGGAAAAGAGTTGAACGGATTGTCGAAAGCATTGTTCTGCGCGCGATAGATCGTTCCTGGCTAAGTACAACTGACCAAAACGCGATAGTCCGAGGGCAACGTGTTTGTCTTTTTCTCCGTAGACTGATCGGTAAACATCCGCCATGCGGCTAAACTTCGTTTAGGTTGCCCCTCTTCAGAGCTATATAGCCGAGATCGTTTAGAGCCAGCGCAACAAAAGGGTGCTCTTTTCCGAGGTCGCGTTCCTGCGTCTTGAGCGCGGGTTGCAACAGGTGGGCCGCCTCATCGTATTTGTGCTCGCAAATTAACGTTCCGGCCACGCCCTCCGAAAGGAGGGCCGCCTCGACATGGTCCTTCCCGTACCACGCTTGCTCGATATCCAGCCCTAGACGCTGATTTCGTTCCGCTTCGGCGTACAGTCCGATTTGTTCCTGAATCTGCCCCAAATTAAGAAAGTCTTCCGCCACACTGGGATGACGTTCGCCATAGATCTGTCTGTCCAACGTCAACACGCGCCGACCCAAGGACTCCGCCACTGCGTCATGACCGAGAAAGTGGTGAGTATTGCCCAAATACGTTAGGCTCTCTTCCAGGTCGGCTTTCTCTGCGCCCGGCATCGACAATATTCGGACTGCCTCATCAAGCACTTTTATCGCCTCGACATAAGCGCCACGGTGTTCAAGCGACGATCCAAGCGAAGTCAACGCGTTCCCCAGTTTCGGGTCGTTGGACGACAGGTGGCGCTTGTCGATGGCAACCGCTTCGCGCATCAACTGCTCGGCTTCTACAAACCGAGCCTGATCTATCCGCAGGAGGCCCAGCGACTCCAGGCTGTCCGCGACATCCGGGTTGTCCGAGCCTAAAACAGACCTGCGTCTCTCCAGTCCGGACCGGAGCAACGAATCCGCACGATCCAGCTTTCCCAAACTGTGATAAATCCCTCCAAGCGTCTGGTATAATTCAGCCTGGACTGTCGGCTCGTTTTTCAGAAGTTGCGCTTGCTTTGCTCCCATATCGACGATGTCGATTACGCGTGAGTCGCCCGACGGCGCTGCATTGGCGTCGCCGCCAAACAAGCTCATCGTGAATCGCTGAATGCGCTGCGTGCGAGCGGCCTGAACTAACGCCGCGTTGCGCGCACTTGTCAATCGAACCGTATAAAACAAGATTAGACCGGCGATCAAGGCAAGCACCGCGGCCGAGGCGAGAACGGCTCGAAGATTGCGGCGCAGAAACTTGCCCGCTCTGTAAGCGAGTTTGTCTGGTCGGGCCTTTAGAGGCTCGCTCTGCAGGAAGCGGTCGATGTCTTGGGACAATTCCACCACCGAGCGATATCTACCCGCAATATCTTTTTTCATCGCTCGGAGACAAAGCACATCGAGATCGTTCCAGGCCGATTTGCCCGCCTTGACGCGTTTGGCTGAATGCGAGGGCTTATCCGGCTCCCGCTCGCCTATCACCTTGGCCTCAATTTCGCCGGACGTGCCGCCTTCAGATGCGTATGGATGCTTTCCCGCGAGCAGTTCGTATAGAACGACGCCCAGAGAGTACACGTCCGTGTAAGTTCCCACCGGCTCACGGCGAATCTGCTCCGGGGCCGCATAGGCGGGCGTGAATCTTAATTGCGTTTGATCCACGGGCTCATTGAGGTTCTCCAGGTGCCTCGCAATGCCGAAATCGAGGAGCATTGGCGTGCCATCCTCTTTCACCAGGATGTTGGAAGGTTTTAGGTCGAGATGCACCACTGCCCGGCTGTGGGCATATTGCACAGCGTCGCAAACCAGGTGAAAAGCCGCATTCGTTCCTCGAGAGAACATTCCCGTTCCCGGCAATACGGATCCAGCGGTTTGCCCTCTACGTACTCGAGCACGGAATATTGCGTTCCGTTGGGGTGATCGCCAATCTCGTAAAGCCGCGCAATATCGGGATGCTCCAGCTTGGCGAGCATCTGTATCTCGCGGGTGAAGTGCCGGCGGAGATCGGGGTCGGCCCAAACCTCGCGGAGGAATTTGATGGCCACTCGGCGATCCGCCGCTTCATCTTGAGCGAGAAAGAACTCACCCATACCACCTTTGCTAATTGGTTCTAAGAGACGGTAAGGGCCGAAGTCCGCAAAAAGGATTGATTCGGGGAACACGTCGAGAACTCGATTGGCAAGGTCGAAAATATCGCCATCCAAGATGAATGAGTCGTCCATGTAAACTCACTCTTTGCCAGGACCGATTCTGCTGGCCAACTGCGCCTTGGCGTCTTGCCATTCACGCTCAACCGTTCTCTTGCCGAGTTGCAGCGCTGCGGCAGTTTCATCGGCTGTCATGCCGAGCAGAAATCGGCAGCGGATTATCTGGGCTTGCCGCCGATTCTCGCTCTCCAACTCTTCCAGCGCCGCCGCAACCGTGATTGCATCCTCGATGGGAAGCTCGGTTTTTTCAGGTGCGTCAAGCGCCATCCGCTTTTGGGCGTTCTTGCGTCTGGCTGCATCGATCAGGATCTGGTGCATCGCATTCGCGAAAATCACTATGACCTGGTCATACGATTTCGAGGCCAGCTCGGGGGGGTCTTTCCGCAGCTTGATGTACGCTTCATGGGCCAATGCCGTTGGGTTCAACGTCGGATTTGTGCCATTCCACCGGACACGCGCAGCCAGAATCCGGATTTTGTTGTAAAGCTGGATGAAAAGTTCGTCTAGCGCAACTTCTTGTTCAGCGGGGAGGTTCGCTGCACGATCCTCGGAACAGGGCAATTCTTGAGGACTCGACATGGCGGTTTTTCCTTCCAGTTTGCGTAATGTTCTTTGAAGGCCAACGATAAAACGCTAGCCTGTTTTTGAAATCGTAGCAGAAAGAGGAGGATTCAGTAATGACTTTGTCGAATGAAACTATGAATTCCTGGCGCCGCGCTGTGCGCCAGCTCACACTCGTGGTGTTTTCCGCCGCAGCTTGTGCGGTTGTGGCTCACGCGCAAACGCCGCCTTATGCGCTGTTTCAATATTCCACATTGACCGGTTCCGGGAATACGTTCACCGCGACGTGGGTGCCTGTGGTTACCGCCAGCGGAACGGTCTACAAAAACATTACGTTTCTGTTCGACGTGAGCTCAACCGGCGTCTTAACGATCGCCCCTGGCTATCCGGAGATTGTGCCGTCGCCGACCCCGTTGATATCGTCCTTCCAGGCGGGCAAGTACGTGGGGCCGAGCACGATTTATAACGGTGAGATGATTATTAACGTCAGCGGTCCAGGTATAGCGCCCGGCGGAGCGACGGAATGGTCCCTCGCTGCAGCAACCGGCGCCTACTATTACACCTATCCAGCGACCGGCACCTGGTACGTTGGACCAATCGCGAGCAATCCTTTGGCGGCAAGGCTCAAGGCCGCCGGCATCACGTCGACAGCCTGGAGCTATGGTGTCAGCACCTCCGAGTATGGTTCTCCCTGGGCAACCAACACACTGATCGGCGTCAGCCAAACCAGCAACGCCATCACATTCGTAAGCTTCACCGACACTCACGGCGATCACAACGAGTACGTTGACACGATCACCTACACGCTCGTGCAGTAGCCCTGACGTAAGGAGGCAACGCAGAGATATGCCGCTCCCTTCACTTGCGCTATGCACCGTATTGCTTGCTCTTCCGCTTGTCGCGCAGCAATCGTCTGCCGGCAAAAGTAACGCAACTACTAAGAAATCTGCGCCGGTCGAGGCAGCAAAGCCGGAGGGTCTCACTGTCGACGGCGTATTGGCGATGGTGGGAGCTGGCCTCTCAGACGACGTCGTCATCGCTAAGCTGCGCAAGGAGGGCAAGAGCTTCGACCTCAGCGCGGACCAACTGATAAGCGTCAAAGAGGCCAAGGTCAGCGACGCGGTTATTAAGGTCATGTTGGACCCGAAGACCGATCTCACGCCGCCGGCGCCGCAAGCCACAGTCCACCCAACGCAGACGCCGACCGTTCAGCCGGTCGTGGTGGAAACACCCATCGGCGTAGGGATCGCTTCGGCCAAACCTTCAGGAGCCACTCCAGGTCCGGGAGAAAATAGTACCGGCGATTTGAACGATCCGCTGACGCCGCACGATTCCGGAATCTATCTTTACACCAAGGACCGAGAAGGCAAACCACAGATGATCGTTCTGGAGAGAGCCGCTTATCAAGGCTCAAAAACCGGCGGCATATTGCCCTCGGCGATGACATACGGCATTGTGAAGGCAAAAACCAAGGCCGTGATCCCCGGCCCGCACGCAACTATCCGGGTTGCTGAGCCCGCACCTGTGTTTTACTTCTACTTTGACGACAAGCAGGCAGGTTTAGGTAAAACCTATTTCGGAGTCGGCAGTCTGTCAAATCCGAACCAGTTCGCTCTGCTGAAACTAGCGGTTACCAAGTCGAACCGTGAAACCATCATCGGACAGTTCAGTGCATTGGGGTCGTCCTCTGGGAGCGATTCCAAAGCCATGATGCCGTTCAAGTCCGAACGCATTCGGGCGGGTCTTTACAAGGTGACCGTCACTGAATTGAAGGAGGGTGAGTATTGTTTCCTGGCCTCTTCGAGCAACGTAGTGGCGGCCGGCCCTTACGGGGCTTATGGGGCAGGCGCCGCGAGTTCCACGGACATCTTCGACTTCGGGGTGAGCATTGAGTGATTCGTTCGGCGCTGTACCAAACGAGGCTCGGGCGTGTAGGTTTGTTTGGAACGCCCGGGCCTGCCTAAAGTATCCCGCGCCGTCCGTCGATATCTCCCTCGTAGTCTGATTAAGAAGACGCGATCGCGTGATTGAAGAAGCCACCAGGTACCGGTCCAAAGAGCAGGTCTTGCAAGACCTTTCCAAGGCTTTGCATTTCTCTCCCGAGTGCCTGGAAGCGAATCGCAAGGGGCGGCTTTCCACCGAGCAAATCAAGATTCTCGCGCCCCAGGTTGCCCGCCCGGCGCTTCTCACCGCTATCTTCGCCGTGGCGCCCTTCCTGGTATGGACCTGGATTACGGCCCAGCGCCAGCAGATTCCATTTGGGAACGCGGTCCCGGTTTTGTTCAAGGAACTGACCCACGTGAACGACCTGATGGAGGCTCACGGCAAAATCGGCGGCATCTCCATGCTGGCGTCTATACTGATTTCGCTTGGGATCGCCGCTCTCATGGCGTCGCGCGTGCCGGTTATGCTGTACCTCGATTTGCTAGACCGCAAAGTGGAAACGCGGGAGGGGCGCGTGGTGGCGCGCGAAGAGCAGGTCAACCGGGCCAACGGGCGCGATCCCATCGAGAAATATTTTTTTTCCTTGCGATACTTGAACATGCCGGTCACTTTGGCAGCTTATCGGGCGCTGGAGCCGGGGTCCATCTACCTGGTTCATTTGTTGCCCCGGAGTGAGGTCCTGGTGTCCATTGAGCCTAAAACTGAAAATTCCGCGCCTGCGGGCCAGCCGGCGGACAAGCTGTCACAGGCCTGATCCAAGTCCTTCTCTTTCCCCACGAGCGAGTTACGCGAAGCGCCGCGTTTGCCGTACCGTGCCCTGTGTGATAGGATAGGTTAGCTTTCATGGATCGCATCCGCGAAGCAGTTCCGCCAAATCCCCTACGGAGTTAACGACAGACCTCGAATGAGCTTCACAGTATTCCTCGGAAACTTGCCTGTCTGGGTTACCAAGGACGATATCAAGTCCTGGCTTAACGCAGAAAACCTCGTCTATGACGATGTCAAGGTGATCCGCAACCCTGAGACCCAAGAGTCCAAGGGATTCGCCTTCATCGACACCCCCAACTCAGAAGAAATGAATTCGATCATCCGGCGTTTTGACCGCGCACCGCTGGAAGACCGTTTGCTGCGCGCGAATCAAGCGCAGCCGCCTCGATCAAAAGGACCCGGACCAGCCGCCGGGCCAACTGGTCAGTTGAATCGCACAACCGCCGCTCCGCCGCGCCGTGAGCGTGGCGGAAAAAAGCATAAGCGTCCGCAGCCGAGTGGTCCGCAAGGTCCGCCCAGTGCGTTCGCGGAAGAACTGGCCAAAGCGCTGTAAAGGGGCTTTCGCGAGCCAAACCTCGCGCGGGCCTCTCGCCTTCCTCTTCCTTACCTTCCTGTAACACCGCGCGATAGCTTTAACATCGCCCCTGTTTTCAGTGCTATACTCAATGGCACCTGTTCAGCACAGGGGTGCCGCTTGATCTACAATCAGCACGGGCCGGGGGTGGTTCTGTGAGTAATCTGCTCATCATCCGTTTCCTATTCGTGGTGTTGCTTTCAGCCGCAGGATGGGTACTACATCCTTTTGAATTTCCCGCTGCCTACAATGCGGCAACCGGATTTCTGAGCGGCGCAATCATCGTTCTGTTCGAGATCCAGGTCCGTAAAACAACCCTGAAACGCTTGTTTGGCGCGGCGTTTGGATCGCTACTCGGAATTCTTGGGGCGTATCTCATCGCACTGATTCTCGGTCACGCCTTTCCGGCGGGTTCCCAGGCCATCTCGTTCCTCGAGATTCTGCTATTGCTTTGGATGGCCTATGTGGGCCTGATGGTCGGTGCAAGCAAGGGCGACATGTTGAATCTGGGCGCGCTGGGGGGACTGTTTGGCGGCGAGCAGGTGTCGAGTCAATCTTTCAAGATCCTGGACACCAGCGTCATTATCGATGGCCGTATCGCCGACATCGTTGAAACCGGTTTCCTCGACGGGACGCTGGTGATCCCGCAATTTGTCCTGCGCGAGCTGCAATTGGTTGCCGATTCAGCCGATTCGCTCAAGCGCAATCGCGGGCGGCGCGGCCTGGACGTGCTGCAGCGCGTCCAGAAAATGACGCAGTTGAACGTGCAAATCTTAGAGGACGATTTTCCCAACGTGCCGGAAGTGGACATGAAGCTGATCGAGCTGGCCAAGGTCTACAATTGCAAGATCGTCACCAACGACTTCAATCTCAACAAAGTGGCGCAACTGCATGGCGTGGAAGTACTGAACATCAATGAGCTGGCCAACGCGCTGAAGCCGGTTGTACTCCCGGGCGAAACCATGCGCGTCTTTATCCTGAAGGAAGGCAAGGAGTACAACCAGGGCGTGGCATATCTGGACGACGGAACGATGGTGGTGGTGGACAACGCCAAAAAAATGATCTCGCGGACCATCGACATTTCCGTAACCAGCGTGCTGCAGACCACCGCCGGTAAAATGATTTTTGGCCGTTTTGACGACCGGATGCATGCCGTTCATGACAAGAGTCAGAGCCATGCCGAGCGCCCGCAAGGCGGGGCTCGGGAGCAGCCTACGCCGACTCCCGCGCCTCAGGCAGCGGAGGCTCGGGGCTCGGGCGTGGCGGCCTCCAGCTAGGAAATTGGCATGAAGGTCACCGTTATTCTTCCAGCCGCCGGGCTGGGAACGCGCATGGGGCGAGCAGTCCCTGAAAAGGCCGGCACCAGCCGGAAGCAGTTTATGCTGCTGGATGGTTCGCCCATCCTGCTGCATACCATCCGGAAGTTCGCCGCCACGCCGGCGGTTTCGGAGATCGTGGTCGCCCTGCGGCCCGACGACATCGAGTGGGTGCGCGAACTGCTGCGCGTCGAAAAATTCGGCAAGCCGGTGAGATTGGTTGAAGGGGGCGACAGCCGGCAGGAATCGGTGGAGCACGCCTTGGCGACGCTCAATGCCGATACCGAACTGGTGGCCGTACACGACGCCGTGCGTCCGTTCATCGAGCACACCGTTTTGGACAAGGTTTTCGCGGAAGCCGGGGAAAACGGCGCGGCGATTGTGGGGATTGTGCCGGTGGACACGGTGAAGCAGGTGCATCGCAACAAGATCCGGCAAACCATTCCGCGCGAGCGTCTGATTCTGGCGCAAACTCCGCAGGTGTTCCGCTTCGATTTGCTCAAGAGCGCGTTCGCCAAGGCGCGCGAAGACGGATTCGCGGGCACAGACGAATCCAGCCTGGTGGAGCGCCTGGATCAGGTGGAAGTCAGCGTGGTTCCGGGCAGCGACCGTAATTTGAAGATCACCAAGCCATCGGACATGGATTTGGCGCGTTTGTTCCTGGCGGAAGAAATGACGGCCCGGGTCGGATCTGAGTGACGGTTCCCGATTTTCGAATCGGCCAGGGCTGGGACGTGCATCGCATCGTGCCGGGCCGGCCGATGATTCTGGGCGGCGTCGCGATCCAAGCTGAATTTGGTTTGGAAGGCCACTCGGACGCCGATATCCTTTCGCATGCCATCACTGACGCGCTGCTGGGAGCGTTGGCGTTGGGCGACATCGGCATGCATTTTCCGGACACGGATCCGCGCTGGAAGAACGGCGACAGCCTGATGTTCCTGCGGCACGCTTGCCAGCTAGTGGTGGATAAAGGCTATCAAGTGGCGAACGTCGATTCCACAGTGATTCTGGAGCGTCCCAAGCTGAAAGACTATCGCGCGGCTATTCGCGAAAAGCTGGCTGAGACGCTCGGGATCGATAGCGGCCGGGTTTCGGTGAAATTCAAAACCGCGGAGCAACTGGGCCCGGTGGGGGCAGGTCTCTCCGCGGAAGCGCAGGCCGTGGTTCTGATCTCGCGTTCTGATCTTGCGCGAGATTAGCAGGTAAACTTGTATATGACTTCGGTCGCAGTAACCCCCCCAGGCCCGAAGAATCCCCCGCTCGTCGGGCACCTTCACGCCTTCCGCTCCAATCCTCTTAGCTTCCTGATCAAGGCCGCGCGCGAGCACGGCGACTTGGTCTATTTCCGCGTAGCCAGCCAGAACATGTATCTGGTTAACCATCCCGATTACCTGCGCGAGATTCTGGTCACCAATCAAAACAACTTTCTCAAGAGCCGGGCCTTGCAGCGGGCCAAAGTGCTGCTGGGCGAAGGACTGCTTACCAGCGAAGGTCAGCATCACCTGCGGCAGCGCCGTTTGGTGCAGCCCGCTTTTCATCGCGAACGGCTGGCGGGTTATGCCTCCGCCATGAGCGAAACGGCGGTCCGAATCCGCGAACGCTGGCAAGCCGGCACCACCATGGATGTTTCCGTCGAGATGGCGAGATTGACGCTGTCGGTGGTGGCGAAAACGTTGTTCAGCGCCGACGTGGAATCCGAAGCGCCGGAAATCGGCAAGGCGCTGACCGCGGCGCTCGAGATGTTCCAGTTGCTGGTGATGCCGTTCTCGGAATTCCTGGTGAAGCTCCCGCTCCCATCGGTGCGGCGTTTCCAGAAAGCCCGGGCCACGCTGGACGCCACCATTTACAAGCTGATTCGCGAGCGCCGCAACACTGGAGTGGACACCGGCGATCTGCTCTCTATGCTCCTGCTCGCGCAAGACGAGGAACAAGGCGAGGAAAAAAAAGTCGGCGGCGGGATGACGGACAAGCAGGTGCGCGACGAAGCACTCACGCTGTTTCTGGCCGGGCACGAAACTACCGCGAACGCGCTGAGTTGGACTTGGTACCTGCTCTCGCAGCATCCGGAAGTGGAACGCCGGTTGCACCGGGAGATCGATGCGGTGCTCGGCGGCCGCGCTCCGGAACTAACCGACCTGCCGCAATTGCGCTACGCGGAAATGGTTTTTTCGGAAGCTTTGCGCTTGTATCCGCCGGCTTGGGCGATTGGCCGCATGGTGAAGGCTCCGTTTGAACTGGGCGGCGTGAAGATTCCCGCGAAATCGATTTGCATCCTGAGCCCCTACCTGGTGCAGCGCGATGCGCGTTGGTTTCCGGACCCGGAGAAGTTCGATCCCGAGCGCTGGATCCCGGAAGCTCGCGATGCACGGCCTAAGTTTGCGTATTCTCCTTTCGGCGGCGGCGCCCGCGTTTGCATTGGGGAACGCTTCGCGTGGATGGAGGGCGTGATCGTAATGGCGGCGATCGCGCAGAAATGGCGCCTGCGGCTGGAGCCCGGGCAGAGCGTAGAGCCACTGCCTTTGATTACGCTGCGAATCAAGAATGGACTGCGGATGACCGCGGAGCCGCGCACGATCGGCGAGCCCTAGCAGGATGCTGAAAAAGGCCAAAATCCGCTTGCTGACGCGCGCGGCTCATTGTCGCGAATGCGTGTTTGCAGGTGTTTACCGAGCCGCGACCGTGAGGGAGTCGGTTCCAAACGACTTTTTCAGCAGCCTGCTAAAGAACCAGCTTACGAAGAACGGCTCGTGCGGGCGCTCCATCGCCTCCAATAATCCTTAGCGGCAGGCAAATCAACTCATACGCGCCCGCTTCGACGTGCTCTAAATTGAGGCCTTCGATGATCCAGATGCCTGCTTGGAGCAGGATGCGGTGAGTCTCCGCGCCTCCGTTCTCGAGTCCGCCCATTTGAAATCCTCCCACGGAAAGATAATCGACGCCTACGGTTTGGACGCCGCGTTCGGCAAGGTAGCGGGCGGTCATCGGTGGGATGTAAACGTATTGCTCTTGGAAGCGATCCGTTTTCCAGCAGTGCGCGGAATTGCGGGTCTTGAAGAGCACGCGCTCACCCTTAGCCAGGCGATGCGGCTCAAGCTCCGGAGTGCGGATCGCCTCGGGATCTTGGATCTCGATTACGCGCGCCCTCCCGATGGAAGCGGCGATCGGCATAGCTTCTATTCCAACGGCTCCCGCCAAGTAATGGCGCGGGGCATCCATGTGAGTTCCGATGTGTGCGCTGGTCGAAATCTGGGATAGGTTGCACTGGTCGTCTTTAGCGATCTCCAGCATCGGGGTGATTTCGAACGGAGCGTCGCCGGGCCAGGCCACCATGCCGTTGCGAAGGGGCACCGAAATATCGATCCAGTTATTCATTGACCCGCGCGACCGCAACTCCATCCTTTACGCCGCACGTCTATGTCCTTGGCGCTTGCGCGCTATTTCTTCCCTGCAACAGGGATGAGCCTTCGCGGCCAGGCGCGCGTGTGAAAACGAAACCGCATGCGGACCCAGATATTTCAGCACATCGAAGGCTATGCTGGATTGTAACCACGAGATTAATCGGCTCCGCCATCTTCGCCGTCTCCGCGTTGGAACGTATTTCAGCAGGATCGCCGGGACCGGCGCACACATTTTCGACACAAGAACATTGGCGACACAAGAACATGCGGGATGCGATAAATTGTGACCATGCATCGTCACCCTCATATCCATTCGCGGCGCGATTTTTTCAGCACAGTCTTGGGAGGCGCGCTGGCCGGCGCGTCGATCGTCGAGGAAGCCTTCCTGCGCGCGACCTGGGCGCGGGCTCAGGCGCCCGGCGCGAACGCCAATCTGTTCCAAATCGAGAAGGTCGCCGACGGCGTTTATGCCGCGCTGGCCCGGCCGCAGCTCCTGACCAACTGTAATGCGGCCATTTTTGTGAATTCGCGGGACGTGCTGGTGGTGGATGCCCACTCCAAGCCGTCCGCCGCGGCTGCGCTGATCGCCCAGATCAAGAAGGAAGTTACCGTCAAGCCGGTGCGCTACCTGGTCAACAGCCATTTCCACTGGGATCACACGCAGGGCGACGCCGCTTACAAGACCGGCGGCGCGAAGGTGGACATCATCGCCAGCGATACGACGAAGCAGTTGATGACCCAGCTTTCCCGCAACCGCCTGCGGGAATCGCTCGACGGCATTCCCAAACAGATCGACGATCTTCAAGGCCGCTTGGCCAAAGCGCCATCGGGCGCCGGCCAGGAGCGTTACCGGGCCCTGATCCGGCAACTGAAGGCCTATCAAACCGAGATGAAGAGTTACACTCTCGAGCTGCCGACCATCACCTTTGCCACGTCGCACGTGATCCAAGACCCCGCGGGCGATCTGCATATCGAGTTCCACGGGCGCGCTCACACCGCCGGCGACATCGCCGTGTTCTCGCCGCGGAAACGCGTGGTTGCTTCCGGTGACGTGATTATCGGCTTCCTGCCCAACCTCAACGACGGGTATCCGCGACCTTGGCCCGCGACAATTAATTCGGTTGGGCAACTCGCGTTCGATCACATCGTCCCCGGGCATGGGCCTGTTCACCACGACCGCGCACGCATGCTGCAAATGCGGAATTATATCGAGGAATTGACCGGCCGGGTGGAAGAGGGCAAGCAAGCCGGCCGGCCACTGGCGGAGTTGCAGAAGACTCTTACCATGACGTCAATCAAGGCCCTGCAAGCCGATGGATATGGCAGGTACGTCACCGACAATTTGAATAACCTAACGGTCTACCTTGGGCAGAAAACGGCCGTGGAGGACCGTCTGGCGGCCAATATCGAAGCGATCTACAACAACTTGGACCGGGCTTGAACCACCGCCCGGCAAGTGCTTGCCCGGTTGGCGGGACATGAGCGACAGTCCACCCTGCGGGCGGTCTCTAGCGCCAGTAACCACTGCGCCGGGAAACAAACAGGCGAAAGTTCCGATAAACAACTCAAAATCAATAGCTTGGCCTGTCGTTTGCAGCATGTGGTTACTGGAGAGTATTTAGCAAAGGGCGGTTTGGATGCCGGTGGCCTCCGCATCGGGCCGCGAAAGCTCTGCATTCATTGAGATCCTC
>Ga0302324_100020437_pt1 | contig 12950 bp, 12 predicted proteins | sample Palsa_T0_1_FD_201949 | JGI IMG/M metagenome (GOLD analysis project Ga0302324, IMG submission 201949) | Peat permafrost microbial communities from Stordalen Mire near Abisko, Sweden - Palsa_T0_1 | ecosystem: Environmental > Terrestrial > Soil > Palsa > Peat permafrost | place: Sweden: Abisko...
GGCGATCCGGCGGCGCCCTTGCAGGCCCTCATCATCGACTCCTGGTTCGACAATTACATGGGCGTGGTGTCGCTCGTGCGGGTGATGAATGGGGCGCTGAAGCTCGGCGACAAGATTCGCGTGATGTCGACCGGGCGCGCTCACGGCGTGGATCGTCTGGGTCGCTTTACGCCGAAGTCGATCGCCGAGCCGCTGCTCGCCACGGGCGACGTCGGCTTCGTCGTCGCCGGCATCAAGGAGATCGACGGCGCGCCGGTGGGCGACACCATCACTCTTGAGAATCGCCCCTGTGCGCTGCCGCTGCCGGGCTTCAAGCAGATCCAGCCGCGGGTGTTCGCGGGCCTGTTTCCCGTCGACGCCGATGACTATGAGAAGTTTCGCGACGCGCTCGCCAAGCTGCGGCTGAATGACTCAGCGCTGCACTACGAGCCGGAGGTCTCCGGCGCCTTGGGCTTCGGTTTCCGCTGCGGCTTTCTCGGCCTGCTGCACATGGACATCGTGCAGGAGCGCCTGGAACGCGAGTACCAGCTCGCCCTCGTGACGAGCGCGCCGACGGTGGTGTACGAGGTGCTGCGCACCAACGGGGAGATCGAGCTCATAGACAATCCGGCGAAGCTGCCGGTGGTGAATGAGATCGCGGAGATTCGCGAGCCCATCATCGTGGCCAATATTCTCGTGCCGCCGGACTATGTCGGGGCGGTGCTCAAGCTGTGTAACGACAAGCGCGGCGCGCAGAAGAAACTGCTCTACCTTGCCGATCAGGTGTCGCTGCAGTATGAGTTGCCGCTGGCGGAGGTGGTCATGGACTTCTTTGATCGCCTGAAGTCCGCAAGTCGCGGCTACGCCTCCTTCGACTACGAATTCAGCCACTTCCGCGCCGCGCCGCTCGTCAAGCTTGATATGCTGATCAACGGCGAGCGCGTGGATGCATTGTCGTTGATCGTGCACCGCGACAGCGCCTACCAGAGGGGTCGGGACCTCGTCGACAAGATGCACGAGCTCATTCCGCGGCAGATGTTCGAGGTTGCCGTGCAGGCGGCGATCGGCAGTGCGGTGATCGCGCGCGCCACCGTGAAGGCGCTGCGCAAGAACGTGCTCGCGAAGTGTTATGGCGGGGACATCACGCGCAAGAGAAAACTCCTCGAGAAACAGAAAGAGGGCAAGAAGCGCATGAAGCAGCTCGGTCGCGTCGAGATCCCCCAAGAGGCCTTCCTCGCCGTCCTGCAGGTCGGTCGCAAATCCTAGGTCGTCAGGGTCCTCCATGTTCATGCAAATCATCGTTGCGTTGAGTTGGCTCGCGTTGCCCGTGGGTCTTGTGTGCCTCATCGATGACTGGTTCCTGCGCCCGCGGCGCCAGATCGCCGCGTTGCCGCAGCCCGCGCGCGACCCGCCACTGATCGCGCTCGCCTATCTTGCGCTGCCCGTATTCGTGGTGGCCGCGGTGCTGCGCCTGCTGGTGGCCGAACGCCTCGACTTCGCGCTCGTGCTGTCGCTCATCACGATTTTGACCGGGGTGATCTGGTGGCTCGACGTCATCTGGCTGCGCGCCAGGCGCGCTGCCGCGGCGCGCGCGGCCGGGCAGGACCCGGCGCTCCTGGCGGAGCCTGCGACGGTCGACTACGCACGTAGTTTCTTTCCGGTGGCGCTGGTGGTGCTGCTGCTGCGCGCGTTCATCTTCGAGCCGTTTCGCATCCCCTCCGATTCGATGATGCCGACGCTCCTCGACGGTGACTTCATCATCGTGAACAAGTACCTCTACGGCCTGCGCTGGCCGGTATTGAACCGCAAATTCATGGACATCAATTCCCCGCAGCGCGGCGACGTGGTGGTGTTCCGCTATCCGATCGACCCCTCCGTCAACTACATCAAGCGCCTGGTAGGCCTGCCGGGGGATCACGTGCAGGTGCGAAATGACCGTTTGACCATCAACGGCAAGGTCATTCCGTTCAATGTGATCGCCCCCTACGATGACGGCTGCTATCTGCACATGCAGCTCGCCGTGGAGCATCTGGGTGAGCATGTCCACCAGGCGATGCTCTGTCCGGCGGGGGAGTTTCACGTCACCGCGGATGCGGCGCCGAGCTGCAACCGCAGCAACGCGCGCGGTTATTTTTGCGGGGTAATTCCCGGCCAGGATCCGATTTCCGGGATCGAGGGGTTGGCGACCGATGTGACCGTGCCGCCCGGCAAGTACCTCATGATGGGTGACAATCGAGACAACAGCGAGGATGGCCGGGTGTGGGGCTTCGTCCCCGAGGACCATCTGGTCGGCAAAGCGACGCGAATCTGGTTCAATTGGGACTGGGCGCGTTCGGGGGGGCCCATCTGGAGTCGAATCGGCGCCCACATTGACTAATAGCCTCAAGCGAGGGAGACGATCATGCATAGCAAACAACGCGGCGTTACGCTCATCGGCTGGATCTTTCTGCTGATTCCGATCGCCATCGTCGGCTACGCCGGCATCCGCCTGGCACCGGTCTATCTGAACTACCTGAAGGTCTCGCGCTCACTGAACCAGCTCGTCTCCGAGATGCACTCCAGTGACACCTCCAGCGCCGGGCTCATTCGCCAGACCCTCGAGAAGCACCTGGACGTGGAGAGCGTGGATTATCCGAGCATCAAGGAGTTCGAAATCCGCAGGGACGGCTCGATATGGATCGTGCAGACGACCTATGAGGAAACGGCACCGCTGTTCTCCAATATCTCACTCGTCGTGGCCTTCGATAAGAGCGTCCAGATCCAGTGACGCTGCGCGCGCGGACGGCATGAGGGCAGCAGACTGGCCATGCGGATGGGTGCTGGAAAAGCTCTCCTATGCGCCGCGCGATGTGACCCTGTTCAGCGCCGCGCTCACGCATCGCAGCGTATCCGGGGCGAACAATGAGCGACTCGAGTTCCTGGGCGATGCGGTGCTCAATCTGCTCATCGCCGAGCATCTGTATCGTAACTTTCCCCGCGCCTCCGAAGGGGACTTGAGCCGCCTGCGCGCGCGCCTCGTGAGCGGGGAGTCCCTGGCGCAGGTCGCAGCATCCCTTGGGCTCGGGGAAGTGCTGCACCTGGGCTCCGGAGAGCTTAAGACCGGCGGCTTCAGGAGGAAGTCGATTCTGGCGGATGCGCTGGAGGCGCTATGCGGGGCGATATTCCTCGACGGTGGCCTCGAGGCCGTGCGGCAGGTCGTCGATGCGCTCTTCGCCGCGCGCAGCGCCGCGCTGCCGGCGCCCGAAACGCTGAAGGACGCCAAGACGCGCCTGCAGGAGCATCTGCAGTCGCAGGGCATCGCGCTGCCCGCGTATATTGTGGAACGCGTTGACGGCGAACCGCATGCGCATACATTCTGGGTGCGCTGCGAAGTCGCCGCGCTCGCGCGCCGTGCCCAGGGCAGCGGCTCAACCCGCCGCAGCGCCGAACAGCAGGCCGCCGAGCGCGTGCTGGGTGAACTCGAAGCGCCCGCAGGCGTGGCGAAAGTGTGAGCGGTCCGTTGCCAGCGGCCACCTTTCGCAGTGGCTTCGCCGCGCTCGTCGGCCGGCCCAACGTCGGCAAGTCGACGCTCTTGAATGCGCTCGTCGGCGAGAAGCTGAGCATCGTGACGCCGCGGCCGCAGACCACGCGCCATCGCATCGTCGGTATTTGTCATCTGCCCGAGGCGCAGATTGCCTTCGTCGATACGCCGGGCCTGCATCATGGCGCGGCGCGCGCGCTCAATCGCGCCATGAATCGCACCGCCGGCGCGGCGCTGGCGGAGGCGGACCTGTGCGTCCTCGTGGTCGCCGCGCTCGAATGGACCCGCGGGGATGACCTGGTGCTCGAGCGCATCGCGCGCGCGGCGCTCCCCGCCATCGCCGCCGTCAACAAGATCGACCGTGCGAGCCCGCGCGCGCGCCTGCTGCCGTTCATCGCCGAGCTCGCAAAACGCTTCGACTTCCAGGAAATCGTACCGGTGAGCGCGCTCAAACTGGAGCAGGTCGAAGTGCTGCGCGAGGCCATCGCGCGCCACCTGCCGCTGGCGCCTGCGCTCTTTCCTCCCGGAACGCTGACCGATCGGGACCTGCCGTTTCGCATCGCCGAGCTCATCCGCGAGCGCCTGACGCTCGAGCTCAACCAGGAGGTGCCCTACGGCATTGCCGTCGAGGTGGAAAGAATGGCCGAAGTCGAGGGGCAGCTGGTTGTGGATGCGGCGATCTGGGTGGACCGTGCCGGACAGAAGCCGATCGTGATCGGCGCCGGCGGCGAGCGCCTGAAGCGCGTCGGCCGCGCGGCGCGGCTGCAGCTGAATCAAATGCTCGGACGGCGCGTGCACCTGGAGCTGTGGGTGAAGGTGCGCGAGGACTGGGCGGATGATGCGCGCGCCCTGCAGCAGCTGGGCCTGGAATGACGCGCAACCCACGGCGCGTCGCGCTCGCGCGCGCCTATATCCTGCACCATCGGCCGTTTCGCGAGACGGGACGGATCTTCGAGGTATTAACGCGCGAGGACGGCCGCCTGTCCCTTTTTGCGCGCGGCGTGCGCGGCCCCAAGGCGCGCCTCGCCGCAGTGCTGCAGCCCTTTCGCCTGCTGCTCATCTCCTGGAGCGGGCGCGGCGAGGCGCCGAGCCTCACCGGCGCGGAGAGCTCACCCGGGTCGACGCCGGCGCTGCCGGCGCCGTGCCTCATCTCCGGGTTCTATATCAATGAGCTCGTGCTGCGGCTGACGACACGCCACGATCCGCAGCCGGCGCTCTTCGACGCCTACCACGGCGCGCTCGAGAGCCTGAAACAGGGCGCGGCGCTGCAAGCGACGTTGCGGATCTTTGAAAAGCGCCTGCTGGAGATGCTCGGCTACGGTTTGGATCTGGGCACCGAGGCGATGAGCGGGCGACCCATTCGGCCGGAAGGGTATTATCATTTCCGCCCCGGGGAGGGGCTGTTTGCGGCGGACGCCGCGCGAGCGGATGCGCTCGCCGGCGCATCGCTTGCAAGTCTGCGCAACGAAGAGCTCGCCGGGGCGCGCGAGTTGAAGGATGCGCGTTCGTTGTTGCAGGCGGCACTCGCGCACTGCCTGGACGGGCGTGAGCTTGCCACGCGTTCGGTTGCCCGCTCGATGGCGCGCAGAGGGTCCTGACAGATGACACATTCCTTCATAGCCCTGGGCTTCAATATCGATCACGTGGCGACGCTGCGGCAGGCGCGGCGCGCGCGCGATCCGGACCCGGTGCATGCCGCCCTGACGGCGGAATTCGCCGGCGCCGACAGCATCACGCTGCATCTGCGCGAGGATCGGCGCCACATCCAGGTGCAGGATGTACGCGCGCTGAAGGAGCTTTTGAAGACGCGCATGAACCTGGAGATGGCGGTTACCGATGAGATGCTCGACATCGCGCGCGCCGTGCGGCCGGCGGACTGCTGTCTCGTGCCGGAGCGACGCCAGGAGGTCACCACCGAAGGAGGGCTCGATGCGGCCGGCCAGGTGCAGCGCCTGAAGGAGGCGACCGCCATTCTCGTCGCGCAGGGCATCCGCGTGGCGCTGTTCGTCGATCCGGACGCGCGCCAGCTGGAAGCGGCGGTGCAGATCGGCGCGCCGGTGGTGGAGCTGCACACCGGCGCCTACGCCGAGTCCGCAGGCGCGCGCCAAGCGACGGAGCTGCAGCGGCTGCAGGTCGCGGCGCGTCTGGGCGCAAGTCTGGGCCTCGAAGTGCATGCAGGCCACGGCTTGAACTACCACAACGTACAGCCGGTCGCCGTGATCGCGGAGATCGTCGAGCTCAATATCGGGCATGCCATCGTGGCGCGCGCCCTGTTTGACGGCCTGCCGAACGCCGTGCGTGAGATGCGCTCGCTCATGGTGTCTGCGCGTGCCAGATGAACTCTCTCGTCTTCGACATCGAGACCATCCCGGACGTTGAGCTCGGGCGGCGCCTCTTCGCCCTCGAGGGTTTGAGCGACGATGCGGTCGCCAAGGCCATGTTCGCCCACTGCCGGCAGGAGTCGGGGCGCGACTTCCTGCCGCTCGAACAGCACCGCGTGGTCGCCATCGCCTGTGCACTGCGCCATCGCGATGAGCTGCGCGTATGGAGCCTGGGCGCGCCGGACGCGGATGAGAAGGAGCTCATCGAGCGCTTCTTCGACGGCATCGAGAAATACTCGCCGGATCTGGTGTCCTGGAACGGTACGGGCTTTGATCTGCCGGTGCTGCACTACCGTGCGCTCGCGCGTGGCGTTGAGGCCGCCCGCTACTGGGAGACGGGAAGCGAGGACCCCGCCTTTCGCTTCAACAACTATTTGAGCCGCTACCATTGGCGGCACCTGGATCTCATGGACGTGCTGTCGGGGTTTCAGCCGCGCGCGCGCGCATCCCTCGCCGACATGGCCGCGCTCCTCGGATTTCCCGGCAAGCTCGGATTCTCCGGCGCGCAGGTGTGGGATGAGTATCTCGCCGGCAACACCGTCGCGGTGCGCCGCTACTGCGAGACCGACGTGTTGAACACCTATCTCATCTACCTCGCCTTCGAGCTCATGCGCGGGCAGTTGACGCGCGAGCGCCATGCGGCCGAGCTCGAACGGGTGATGACGCTCCTGCGCGACTCGAGCGAGCCGCATTACGCGCAGTTCCTGCGCGCCTGGGAAGGTCGGCCCTGATGCAAGCGGGGCAGGCGCAGCCGATTGAAACGGGCGCCGTCGTCGCACTCACCCATGAGGGGGACGGGATCGTGCGGGAGGGCAAGGCCGCATTCGTCCCCGGTGCTCTGCCGGGGGAGCTCATCCGCTTCCGGCGCAGCGCGCGCCACCGCCAGTACGATGACGCCGTGCTCGTCGAGGTGCTGCAGAAGTCGGGAGCGCGCGTCACCCCCGCCTGCGCGCATTTTGGCATCTGCGGCGGCTGCGCCCTGCAGCACCTTTCAGCGGCTGCGCAACTGGCGGCGAAGGAGCTCGAGCTGCGTGACAATCTTGAGCGCCTGGCGCATGTCACGCCGCGCCACTGGCTCCCTGCGCTCGCCGGACCCGCGTGGGGTTACCGCCGCCGCGCACGCCTGAGCGCCAGGTACGTCGCCAAGAAGGGGCGAGTGCTGGTTGGATTTCGCGAGCGCTTCAAGCCCTACGTCAGTGCGATTGCCGGCTGCGAGGTGCTCGCCCCCCGGGCGGCCGTCCTCATCGAGCCCCTCTCCGCGGCGCTGACGGCTCTCAACATCCGCGCGCAGGTGCCGCAGATCGAAGTGGCGACGGCGGACAATGCGGTGGCCCTGGTACTGCGGGTGTTGGCGGAGCCGGACGCAGCCGATCTTGAGGCCCTGCGCGCATTCGAGGCCGAGCAGCGCGTGCGCTTGTATCTGCAGCCGCGCGGGCTGGACTCCGTGCGGCGTCTGACGGATGTGCCGGGCGAGGAGCCGCTGCGCTATGCGCTGCCATCCTTCGCGCTCGAGCTGGAATTCGCGCCGACCGATTTCATCCAGGTGAACGCTGCGGTCAATGAGCTGCTCGTCACCCGCGCCGTCGAGCTTCTTGAACTCGACGGCGCCTCCCGCGTGCTCGATCTGTACTGCGGCATTGGCAATTTCACGCTGGCGCTGGCGCGGCGCGCGTGCACTGCGGTCGGCGTCGAGGCGGATGAGCGTCTGGTGGCAAGGGCCCGTCACAACGCCGCACGCCATGCCCTCGGCAACGCCGAGTTTCACCGCCTGGATCTTACCGACCCCGTCGCCGCGCAGGCGCAATGCCTGCAAAAGGCCTATTCACACGTGTTAATTGACCCGCCCAGAGCCGGTGCGCGTGCGATGTTGCCGACTGTCGCACGCCTTGCGCCGCAGCGGCTCCTGTATATTTCCTGCCATCCGGGCAGCCTTGCCAGAGATGTTGGGATGCTGGTTCACGACTTCGGCTTCAGTTTGCACTCGGCGGGCGTACTTGACATGTTCCCGCATACGATGCACGTCGAGTCGCTCGCCGTACTTGAGCGCCCTGCGGCGCGCGGCCCGGCCCAATGACCCTGGGGCCGCTGATGATCGATGTGGCGGGCGCCGAACTCAGCGCCGAAGACCATGAGCTCCTGCGCCACCCCCTGGTGGGGGGCGTGATCCTCTTCACCAGAAATTATGTTGATTCCGCGCAGCTCGCGGCGTTGACGCAGGCCATTCACGCTGCACGCAGCCCGCCGCTCATCATCGCGGTGGATCAGGAGGGCGGCCGGGTGCAGCGCTTCAAGAGCGGCTTTTCGCTCCTGCCGGCCGCGCGCCGCCTGGGACACGAGCATGACGTCGAGGCCGACGCCGGCCTTGAACTCGCCCGCCGCCTGGGCTGGCTCATGGCCGCTGAGTTGCGCGCCCACGGCGTCGATCTGTCCTTTGCCCCCTGCGTCGATTTGGATTACGGCACCAACGAGGCGATTGGCGATCGCGCGCTCGCTGCGCGTTCCGCCGTGGTTGGGGAGCTCGCCGTCGCCTATGCCCACGGCATGCGCGATGCCGGCATGGCCGCCACCGCCAAACATTTTCCGGGGCACGGCGCGGTGGTCGCGGATTCGCATCTGACATTGCCGGTGGACCGGCGAGAGCTTGCGGATTTGCAGGATGACATTGCCCCGTACCGCATCCTGATCGCGAATGGGCTCGCAGCCGTCATGGCGGCGCATGTCGTCTATCCGGCGGTCGATGCGCTGCCGGCGAGTTTTTCTGAGCGCTGGATTACGCAGATCCTGCGCGGCGAGCTCGGCTTTCAGGGCGCCGTGTTCACCGACGATCTGTCGATGGGGGCGGCTGCGAGCGTCGGTGATCTGCTGAGGCGCGCGCACCTTGCGCTTGCAGCCGGGTGCGACATGCTGCTGGTGTGCAACGACCGCGCGGGTGTGCGCACGCTCATCGAGCGCTTCGTGGTGGAGCCGGCCCCGGCATCCCAGCTGCGGCTCGTGCGCATGCGCGGCCGTAACGGCATGAGCGTCGAGGCGCTGCACGCGGGGCTTGCCTGGCAGCGCTCCCGCGAGGCGCTTGCCCGCGTCATGTCAGCGCCCGTGCTGCAGCTGCACTCGGACAGCGCATGAACAACTGGTCGATCGACATGTGGCGACGCATGGTTGACGCGGCGCCCGAGGGCATCGTGATCTGCGACGCCAAGGTGCCCGGCGTGCCGGTCGTGTACGTCAACAGCGCCTTCACCCAGCTGTGCGGCTATCCCGCAGCCGCACTCCTCGGCTGCAATCTGCGCATTCTGCAGGGCACCGATCGCGAGCAGGAGGGTCGGCAGCGCGTGCGCGAGTCAATCCACAACGCCGCCGCGTGTCGGATCCTGCTGCGCAACTATCGCCCGGACGGTTCGCTCTTCTGGAACGAGGCGCTCATCCAGCCGCTGCAGGATCCTGCGGGGGAGGTCACGCACTGGGTGGGCTATCACCGCGATGCCGGCGGACGGCTGAAGAACGGCGAGCGTCCCGTGACGGGTCTGCCGCCCTGGCTGCGCGAGGATCGGCTCACGGGATTGAATTCCCGCGCGTTTTTCGAGGAGTTCCTGCAGCGCGATTGGCTGGTCGCGCAGCGCGACTCGCATGAGATCGGCCTCCTGTTGTTTGATATTGATGATCTGGCGGCCTACAACGAGACCTTCGACAGGGCCGCAGGGGATGCCTGCATACGCCGCGTGGGGCGCGTCATTGCCGGCTCCTACCGGCGCGGTGGAGATCTGATCGGCCGCTGGGACGGGGGCACGTTCGCCGTGCTCACACAGGGTGAGCCGGCGGACAAGGCGGGGCAGTACGCGCATGTCGTCGCGCAGCGCGTGCGCGACCTCTTGATCCATCACCCGCGCGGCGCCGCGGGGCGTTACCTCACTTTGAGCGCGGGCATTGCGAGCCTCGTGCCGCCGCGGGAATTGGCGCTCGAAGCCTTGAGCGGCGCGTGCCGCGCGGCGCTGCAGCGCGCCAAGGCCGCCGGCAAGAATGCAGTGGTGGCGGCCGCACCGAGCGACTTCAAATAGGCGCGACGGGCGCGCCTGCGTTAGCGCTTTTTTGCGGGGCGCGTGCCCGCAACCGGCGTCACGAGCGCGATCACGCCAAAGGCGGGATGATCAAAATAGGTGCGCTCGTTGAAGCGCACGCGTCGTCCTTCGTTCAGCGTGAAGGTGGTGCCCGCGGGCGCGCCCAACCCAGCCGGGGGGTTGGCCGGCGCATAGGCGAGCGTCATGCCCAGGTGCAGATACTGACCGCGCTCCAGCACGACCGTGCCCGTCATACCGGGGACGTCGATGCCGAGGCGCTGCAGGGCGAATCCGGCCCGCGATCCCCAGGCGCTCGCCGTCTGCGACCAGGCCACATGCGCAAGCGGCGCGTAGCCGGCACTCGCGCGCAGCTTGGACTCGATGTCGGTGAGCTGGAACTGCGCGTCGGGCAGCGCCTTCAGGAAGTGCCCGACCTGAGTCGCATCACCGGCTCCCGACTCGCCCGCATTGCTGTCGCTGCTGAAGTTGCGCGCGCCCGCCTCGGCCGCCCAATTCTCCGCCCCGCCCAAAGCGCTCGTGGCCCGGAAAATGATGAGCTCGATGTTGTAGGCGGGTACATTGGCTGCCGGCAGGTCCTGCGAAACTGCGGGCAGCCACGGCAGGAGAGTCGCGAGAACGGCAAGGCCCAGCGGCGGAAGTTTCATTGCGCGATACTCTCAGAAGAGGCTTTGCCGTGGCAAACGCGAGCGCGGCCTGCCGCGCTTGCGAGGGAAGGTCATCCGGCGCAAATCGGCCGAGACTGTGTGAAAACTCATTGAAGGAAGGTAAAATTGCAAGGTCGCGGGAATGAGGGGCTGCTATGAGCGGATTCATTCAGGGGGCCGACCGTAACCAGGGGTATTTGCTGCCCGAGCGTATCGATGAGTACGTCTCGGAAGATAACGCGGTGCGCGTGATTGAGGCATTTGTCGAGGAGCTGGATCTTGGGAAACTGGGGTTTGCCGGGGTTGCGGCGAATGCGACGGGACGACCCGCCTATCATCCGGCGACGCTGCTGAAGATTTATCTGTACGGTTATCTGAACCGCATCCAATCCAGTCGCCGGCTCGAGCAGGAAGCGAATCGCAATCTGGAGCTGATGTGGCTGACGGGCCGGTTGGCACCGGACTTTAAGACGCTGGCGGACTTTCGCGCGGAGAACGGTACAGCGATCCGTGCCGTGTGCCGCGAGTTTATCGTGCTATGCCGGCGACTTGGTATGTTCACGCAGGCCGTTGTGGCGATCGACGGCAGCAAGTTCAAAGCGGTCAACCATCGGGACCGCAACTTCACGAGCGGGAAGATGAAGCTGCGGCTGGAGCTGATCGAGCAGAGCATCAACGAGTACCTGGAGCAACTCGATCGGATGGACCGCAAGGAAGCTCCGCGCTCGGTGCGCAAGGCCGTGCGGCTTAAGGATCGCATCGCGACGCTGAAGGAGGAGATGCGCCGCCTCGAGGGTCTGCAGAAGCAAATGAAGGCCAGCGCCGATGGCCAGGTCTCTTTGACTGACCCCGACGCGCGATCGATGGCGAGCCAAGGCAAGGGCACCGGCATCGTCGGCTACAACGTACAGACCGCGGTGGATGCCGAGCATCATTTGATTGTGACGCATGAGGTCACGAACGTCGGCACTGACCGAGATCAGCTTTACAAGATGGCTGAGAAGGCGCGTGAAGCGATGGGAACCGAAGGACTCACGGCGGTGGCTGATCGCGGCTACTACAAAAGCGAGGAGATCCTCGCCTGCCACGAGGCTGGCATCGTTCCGATCGTGCCCAAATCGCTGACATCCACCGCCAACTTTGCCGGCCGGTTTGACCGAGAAGCCTTCCGTTACGTGCCACGGCTGGACGAGTACCGGTGTCCGGCGAACCAGCGCTTGACCAGGCGCACGACGATGACCGAACGTGGCCTCACGCTGTATCGCTACTGGACCTCGAACTGTGGCTCTTGTCCCCTCAAAGCGCGCTGCACGCCGGGAACCGAGCGGCGCGTGACGCGCTGGGAACATGAGGAGGTGCTCGTCCAGATGCAACGGCGCTTGGATCGAGACCCTAAGAAAATGCAGCTCCGCCGGCAAACGGCCGAACATCCGTTCGGAACACTCAAGGCCTGGATGGGGGCCACCCACTTCCTCACGCGTACCCTCGGGCGCGTCAGTACCGAGATGAGCCTTCACGTACTGGCCTACAATCTCAAGCGGATGATGAAAATCATGGGAACCGGACCGCTGATCGCAGCGATGCGAACCTAAACGATCGCCCGGTCGCCTTTGCTCCGCGTTCCTACCCTTGAGTCTGTGCAATCCCCGCGCCAAAGAATCTTAAAGCCGCTTCGCCGCGCTCAGAACCGGCGACTTATCACACAGTCTCGGCCAACAACGGCCGACGCTGGACGGCCGTCGTCACTCAGCCACATTCCTTGCGCTCGCAGGGGCCGTTCAACGGGGTTGTTCAGGCTCAGTTGGGACATGGCGTGAGCTCGCGACGCAATCGCGAAGCGAAGAGCAACAGCAGGAGTCCACCCGCGGTCACGCTCGCCGCATGGATGAGCCAGAATTGGGCGGCGGAGAGTCGCTCATAAAGACCACCGAGACGGCCACTGATGATGCTGCCGGCAAAGACGGCCAGAGAGTAAACGCCAATCATCATGGCGTTGATCGACGCAGGCGCCGTCCGCGAGAAGAGCGCGACCGCTACCGGCGAGAAATAAAGATAACCCACGGCCGAGAGGAAGTGATAGGCAAGCGCCCACACCAACGGCACCTTGCCCGCCGCGTCAGCGGCGAGCTCGCCGGCCGCGAGCCACGCAACCGCGCCCCCGAACAGTAGGCAACCGATGCCGAGTTTCGTCAGATCGTCCGGTTCACGCGAACGACTGGCCTGCCAGCGCCAGAATTTCAGCAGTGGCGGCATCAGCACGACGACGCTGAGAGCGTCGACGGCCTGCAACCACGGGACGGGCATTTTCCAACCGCCGACCAGCAAGTTTACGTGATCCCGTGCCCCCAGGTTA
>Ga0302324_100020438_pt1 | contig 12949 bp, 15 predicted proteins | sample Palsa_T0_1_FD_201949 | JGI IMG/M metagenome (GOLD analysis project Ga0302324, IMG submission 201949) | Peat permafrost microbial communities from Stordalen Mire near Abisko, Sweden - Palsa_T0_1 | ecosystem: Environmental > Terrestrial > Soil > Palsa > Peat permafrost | place: Sweden: Abisko...
GCCGGCGCATTCGAGGACGACCTCGCTCCCGCGATGACGGCATACGTTGGCAAAAGCACGAAGCGCACCGCCCGCATCGCGAACGATCACGACCGGCAGGTCACCCAGACGCGTCGTGAAGTAATCGCCGGCATTCGCCACCTGCCCGGTATGTCCCACGTACTGCCAGGTGCGGTGAAAGATGCGCTCCTTCTCAGCCTGAAACACATCGGGCTCGACGTACCATCGGGCGGGCAAAGTATCGCCGCGCTCGAGCGCGTTCGCGAGCCCGGGATCAGCGAGAAGCTTTGACGACATAATTATTGCTTCCCGCTTTTTCGCGCGACCACTCGATGGATCATCTTACCAGAAGACGCGCTCGTAACTCTTTCGTTCAGCAGGACGCTCGCGGCGGGGATAACCTGAAACACCAGCGACGAATCGAACGCAGTGTAAAGACGCCCGTGATCGTCCCGCAGGTCGGCCCCTTCCGTCACGCGCCAGGTCAAGTAGAGCGTCCCGCCGGGTTCAAGAATCGCCATCAGCTTTCGCACCGCGGGACAGATAGCCTCGGGCGGCAGATGCATGATCACCGTCTCGCACAGCACGTTCGTGAAGCTGTCCTCGGCAATGCCGTCGAGCTCGGGCAGCGCCGAGAGCTGAAAGCGAACCTGAGGATAACGCCGCCGCGACTCAGCCAACAGCCCTTCCGACGCATCATAGCCGATAGCTGGGAAACCGTTCGCACTCAGCCACGCCGTATCGCGGCCGCTGCCGCACCCGACGTCCGCCGTCGTACCCGCCCTGAAGAATTGCCGCACCGCAGCTTGCAAATCAGTCGGAGGCGGCTGTTCGTGCCAATCCTTCGCGAAGGCTTCCGCCCCACGGTCATAAGCGCCGAGTGTCTTCTTGTCCATGCTCGACTATTGAAGCGAAGTCTGGTGTGACACCGTGATCTGCGGCCTCCAGAAGACGCTTCTTATCACGCCCCCGTCAACCCGTAGCCGTAGTGGATCATTTCAGGCGGACTAGCACGTCGAGCCGCAGTTTCAACTTTTCACCGAGCCATAGCGCGTTGACTGCGTGATCTGTGAAGGCGTCGGTCGTCTCAGGATGCACCAGGATGTTGAGCCCATCGCGGTTGAGCATCAGCCATGGAACTATCCGCGCAAATTCTTCCGGATCGAACTTCACCTGGTACATCGCTTGCGGATGCGGCCCGACCGGCTCCTCGCGCCATCTCCCCATCTCGACCTTGAAGCTGCGCTCGATCACCTCACGAAGACGAGCGGCAGTCCCTCGCGACGCTTCGTCGTAATAAATGTGCGCGTGATAGCAACTGATGATCGATGGATCGATCGCATCCGCCATCGCGATAACTCCGCGACCGCCTACATCCGCTCCAGCGCAATCACCGGGATCTGGCGCGTCGTGGCCTTCGCGTAGTCCTTGAACGTCGGCATCATCGCCGCCTGCGCGTCGAACAGGCGCTGACGTTCCGGGTCCTTGGTGATGATCGCCTTGGCCTGGAATTTTTCCTTGCCAATTTCAATCGTCGTGGTCGGATGAGCCGCCAGATTGTGGTACCACGCGGGATGTTTCGGGAAGCCGCCCTTCGACGCGATTATCACGATTCGATCGCCGTCCTTGGTGTACACCAGCGGCGTGGTGAAAGGGCGCCCGCTCTTCGCGCCCGTCGTCGTGAGCAGGAGCAGGGGCGCGTTGACGAACGGGCCGCTCAGAACCTTGCCACCGTTTGCGCGGAACTCCGTGATCAGTTTCTGGTTGAAATCGTGCATCGCTTTCTCGTTGAATTCTGCCATTAGCTCTCTCCTTTAGTCCGCTGTTATATCACGCTTCAGATCTGCGGCCATTTGTTATTCCACGGCCGCGCCTGCTCATACGCGTATGACGCCTGCAGCACTAGATCCTCGCGATGCCGCTCGGCGACTATCTGCAACCCGCACGGCAGGCCCGCGTCGGTGAGTCCCGCTCGGACCGACGCCCCCGGATGCCCGCTCATGTTGAACGGATAGGTGAACACCACTGCGTTCAGCGGCTCCTTGAGTGGCTGCCCGTTGATTTCCGTGGGCATCGGCCCCTTGGCGGGAAACGCCTCGGTCGGCAGCACCGGGCATAGCAGCAGGTCGAAGCGCTCGAACACGCGCTGGCACCAATCGTTGAATTCGCGCCGCCTCCGATACGCGACCCCCATATGCTTCCACGTCACGCGCACCGCACCTTCCGTCCCGGTAGCGAATGCGCGTCCGAAATCTTCGCGATGCTTTTCGAGGTATTCATGCAGCATCGCGTAGCCCTGCCCCGCGCCAACCTGCATCCACGCACGCCCGGTGTCCGGCACCGGGTCGTCGATAGCAGTCACGTCATGCCCGAGGTCCTTGAACACCGCGGCGGCCGTCGCGATTTCGCGCGCAACGTCATGCTGCACGATCTGGCCGAAGTCAGGATGAAATGCGATGCGAAGTTTTTTCGGAATCCCCTCGAGTATCGACACGTACGAAAAACCCGGATGCGGCAGCGAGTCGGGATCCACCGGCGAATAGCCGACCACCGCGTCCATGAACAGCGCGGCGTCGCGCACGGTTCGTGTGATCGGCCCATGCACCGACGTGTCGTTCCATTGTTGCATCCCAAGCGTCGGGTCGTTCGGAATCCTGCCGTACGACGGCTTCAGCCCGTAGCATCCCGTGTAACACGCCGGGATTCGCACCGATCCCCCGCCGTCAGATCCGGTCGATATCGGCACGACCCCGCCTGCGATCGCCGCCGAGGTGCCGCCCGAAGATCCGCCGGGCGTGCGCTCGAGATTCCAAGGATTGCGCGTCGGGCCGAACAGCAGATTCTTGGTAAACGCGGTGTAACCGAATTCGGGCGCGTTGGTCTTGCCGATAACGATTGCGCCCGCCGCTTTCAGCCGCGCGACCTGCGTCGAATCCGCCTTCGGCATGTTGTCCCTGAACGGTTTCGATCCATGAGTCGTGCGCAGGCCAACCGTGTCCTCGAGGTCCTTGACGCCAAGCGGCAACCCGGCCAGTGCCCCGGCATGCTCACCCCGCCCAATCTTCTCGTCGAGCGCCCGCGCTTCGGCCATAGCGGCGTCGGCCCGCAGCGCCACAAATGCATTGAGCTTGGGATTGGTCTGCTCGATTCGTCTGATCGTCACGTCCATCAATTCGCTCGGCTTGAGTTCGCGCCTGCGAATCATCGCGGCAAGTTCATGCGCGGGCTTCCAGTACAGTTCACTCATGGCGGACACCTCCGAGGCGACGACACTCGCTGCGATGTTTACTACGATGATCACAATGGTACAAAGCGGAACCAATGGAAAAGGAAAAGGAGCACCCCTCTAGTGGAATGGCTCCCTTCAGCAAAAGCAGTGTGGTTTGACTCCCTAACAGGCGTTAGATAGATTTTTCTTACGATCCGATGAGAACTGTTTCGAAAAACTCAACCGCGCGCACCAGCGCGAAGGTCGTCGATCTCCGGCGGCCAACTGACACGCGCGACCGCGTTCTCCAGGTGGCGCAGGCTCTGTTCGCGGAGCGCGGTTATCGCGGCACCAGCCTGCGCGATATCGCCAAGCGAATCGGAATCAAGGCGCCCTCGCTGTTGCACCACTTTCCGTCGAAGCAGCAGCTCTACCTCGCCGTCCTCGACAAGATGTTCGAAAGCCTCGAGGACGCCGCCAACGCCGTCGCATGGGGCCGCGAGAGCCGGCAGGAGCGGATGCGCCAGGCGGTTGGTGATGCGATCGATTTCATCGCGAGCCACCCGGATTTCGTGCGCATCATGTGGAAAGAGATGGCCGACGAAAGCGGCGTCGGCCGCCAGGTTCTGAAACGCCGCCTGCCGCCGCTGTTTTCCACCGCGGTTAATTTTATTTTCCGCGGACAACGCGACGGCGAGTTCCGCACTGAAGTCGATCCGCTTCATTTCATGTGGAGCCTGAACTCGATCACGATCGGATACTTCACGACCGCCGCGATGATCCGGCGCCTGTGGAGCATGAACCTGCTCGAGCCCGCGATGATCGAGCGCCGCAAGCGCGAAGTGATCGACATGGTCGAGCGCACCCTGTTCACGGTGGATTCACGGCCGCCGCCCGCAACATCGCAGGAATAGATACTGAAAAAAGGAGAAATCGCGTTTATGAAGTTGGGAACATTTTATGAGCATCAGTTGCCGCGGCCATGGAAGGAGGGCTCGGAGCTGAAGCTGTTCCAGGACGCGCTCGACCAGGTCGAACTCGCGGACAAGCTCGGCATCGACCACATGTGGGAAGTCGAGCATCACTTCCTCGAAGAGTATGCGCACTCGTCGGCGCCCGAGATTTTTCTCGCAGCTGCCAGTCAGCGCACCAAACAGATTCGCCTCGGTCATGGAATCGTTCTGCTGCCGCCCGGATACAATCATCCGGCGCGCGTGGCGGAACGGATCGCGACGCTCGATCTCGTCAGCGGCGGCCGCGTCGAATTCGGCACCGGCGAATCGTCCGCTGAACTCGAGCTCGGCGGCTTCCGCATCCCGCGCGCCGAGAAACGCGAGATGTGGCAGGAGTCGCTCGGCGCGATCGCGCGGATGTTCGTCGAGGATCCGTTCCTTGGGCATGAGGGCAAGTACTTCTCGATGCCGGTGCGCAACGTGGTGCCGAAGCCGGTGCAGAAACCGCATCCGCCGCTTTGGGTCGCATGCTCGCGGCGCGAGACGATTCACCTCGCCGCCAAGCTTGGAATCGGCGCGCTGACTTTCGCGTTCGTGTCGCCGGAAGAAGCACGCCAATGGGTCAACGACTACTACACGACTCTCGAAAACGAATGCGAGCCGATCGGATACGCCATCAATCCGAACATCGCGATCGTCACCGGCTTCATGTGCGATCAGAACGCCGAGCTCGCGCACAAGATGGGCGAAGAGGGGTTGAAGTTTTTCTCGTACGCACTCGGCCATCACTACGCCTTCGGAAAGCACGAGCCCGGCAAGACCAACATCTGGAACAATTTCAAAGCCAGCCCCTTCACCCTGCCCGGCATGGACGGCTCCAACTCATGCGTCGGCTCGCCCGATCAGATTCGCACGCGCCTGCGCGAGTTCGAGGAAGCGGGCGTTGACCAGGTCGTGTTCATCTCGCAGGCCGGCAACAACAAGCACGAGGACATCTGCTCGTCGCTCAACCTGTTCGCCGAAAAGGTGATGCCCGAATTCAAGGAGCGCGAGCAAAAGCGCGCGCATCAGAAGGCCGAGAGAATCGCGCCTATTCTCGAGAAGGCGATGAAGCGCAAGCCCGAGCCTAAAATTCCGAAAAGCGACGGACCGGTCGTCGTGCAGGCCGGGATGCTGGCCTAGTTACGCGCCGGTTTCACAAAAGGCCGTCCCGAGTGGGGCGGCCTTTTTTCTTTTCGGGTCAATCCCTGACCGGCGAGGTCGGCGCGGGCCCGACCCGCGTGAACTTCACCGGGAATCCGTGACAAGATCCTGGAGTGACCAGCACCACCCGGAAATTGCTCGCGTCGCTGACAATGACTCGCGCCTTCACCCATCGCGCCTGCAGGAATCCTTGCTCGGCGCATATCTGATCGACGTTCACGATGCCCGGCACATACTGGTCGAGCGTTCCCTTCCAGACGGTCTGGCCAGGCGGAATATCCTTGTTGCCGTCAACCAGCGTCGCGACGTAATTGCGGCCGCGCAACATCTGGTCGAGACCGATAGCTACTCGCAGTGGACCGCCCGGATAGGTGGCCATCCAGTTTCCGTTCAACAGGCGCGCGATGTTCATCGGTGGCGGAGGCGGCTGCACTGGCGCGGGCGGCGGTACCGGCATCGACGGTCCGGACGACTGCTGGAACGACTGCGAATTGCAGGAGGACACTACGCATGCGATCAGAATCGCCAGCGCTGCAACGACGGCGGACGAAGTTATTGAGCGATGGCTGATCATCGGACGCGGCATAGATTTCTCCTGCGGACGGATGGTCGAGTATAGACTGCGCCGCGCCGCAGAGCAGCAGAACGATGGAGTTTTCCCGGCCGTCGTGCGAATGTTCGTCCGATGGGACCAGGGCGACCCGGCATTTTGCTTACACTCGCGGCGCTGGTATCTCTAACGGTCGGAGGATTCTTTGCGATGACCACCTCTGGAGCGGGCGATACGAAGCTCGACGCTGCACGCAAACTAAAAGTGCTCACCGAAGTGCCGATGAGTTTCGGCTCGGGCAAGCCGATAGATCCGGCCGACTGGAAGGATTTTGTCCGCGCGCAAAACGACGATCTGAAAACCGGCCCCGCCATCGGCGATCGCGTCCCCGATTTCGAACTCGGCGATCAGCACGGCAAGGATTGGTCGCTGCGCGATCTGATGGGCCCCAACGGACTGCTGCTCGTATTCACCCGTAGCGCCGATTGGTGACCCTTCTGCAGAAGCCAGCTCGTTGAGCTGGAACAATCCCGCGCGCAACTTGAAAAGCAGGGGGTCAAGGTCGCAGCTATTTCGTACGACCCGCCGGCCACGCTGAAGAAGTTCAGCGACGCCTACAAGATTGAGTATCCAATGCTGTCCGATAAGGGCAGCGCGGTCATCAAAAAATACGGAATTCTGAATACCAACATTCCTGAAGGACATCCGTTCCACGGAATTCCATTCCCCGGCGACTACCTGCTCGATGCCAACGGGGTCGTACGCGACAAGCTGTTCCTGCCGAACTACCAGACGCGCCCGGCCGCGTCGGAAGTACTATTGAAGGATTTCGGGTTTACCGACGGCGCTCCCACGATTGCTATCAATGCCGGCGGCGTCCGGACGACGATCACAACCTCGTCAGACCGTGCCGTACCCGGCAGACAACTCGGCGTTTCAGCGGTGTTCGAGATTCCGCCGGGATGGCACATTTACGGACAGCCGCTGCCCGACAACTACGTCGCGACGTCGGTGGAATTTGATCCCGAAACGGTCAGCGATCAGTCGTTCGACTTCCCGAAGGCCACGCCCGTCGAGTTCAAAGAGCTGGGCGAGACGCTGCCCGTGTATGCGGGAACGGTCCGTGTCTTCGGCCGGGTTCTGATCAAGTCGACTCTCAAGCCTGGCGAGTACCAGCTCAAGGGAACTCTTCGATTCCAGGAGTGCAACGATCAGATCTGCGAGTTGCCGCAGAAAGTTGCGTTCGAGCTCCCGGTGACAGTCGCTCCGATGGTCGCAGGCGCCAAATAGTAATCCGACTGACTACATCAGTTGGTACGCCCGCGCGACGTTCTCGCCGAGGATAGCGCGGCGTCCCGACTCCTTCATCGGCGCGATCATCCCCTTCAGCTCCTCGAGGTAGTTGCCGGGATGATCGGGATGCGGATAGTCAGTCGCCCAGAAAAACTTGTCCTCGCCGACAATCTCCATCATCGCGGCAATAGTACGCTCGTCGGGATCCGCCGAGATGTAACACTGGCGCTTGAAATAGAATGACGGCTTTTCCTTCAGGCGGACCGTCGCGCCGAGCGTAGTGCCGTTGAAAATTGCGTCGCCGCGATCGAGAAAGTACCCAATCCATCCGGCCTGCGACTCGAGCACCACCACTCGCAACTTCGGAAAGCGGTCGAACACGCCGAACTGAAACAACGTGCCGAATGCATGCTGCACGCCCTGTCCCGCGAACAGATCGTAGTACCAGGCAGCCCAGGCGAAATTGTCGTAGCGATGGTGAATGCCGAAGCTGGCCGGTTCGAAGGTCGGATGAATCGCAAGCGGCACGCCGAGATCCTGCGCCGCGGCGAAGACCGCATCGTGACGCGGGTCGCCGTGCGGAACGCGCGTGATCGTAAACGGGCAGACGAATGCGCCCTTGCATCCATCCTTGACGGCGCGTTCGAGTTCGCGCGCCGCCTCCGCGGGATCGCCGAGCGAAAGATGCGCAATCGGCACCAGCCGCCCGCCAGAATCGCGGCAGAAATCCGCGATCCAGCGATTGTAGGCGCGACAGTATGCGGCCGACAGCTCGGCGTCGAAAAGTTCGGCCTCCCACAAAAGCCCGATCGTCGGATAGAGAATCGTTTTCTCCATCCCTTCCCGCACCAGCAGCTCGAGCCGCTCCTTCGCCACCATCGTGCCGAACGCCGCGCCCTTGAGGTACGTGTCCTCGGGCTTCGGCGCCATCATCCGCACCTGATCCGGCTTGACCTCGCCGCGCGTCGAGTCCTCGCGCAGTTTGCGCGCCTCTTCGACCTTCTTGCCCATCCCGCCGAGCGATCCGAGCAGGCCGGGTGAAGTCATTTTCGCCCGCTTGCGATCGATCTCCAGATACTCGAAGCCATCCTCGCCAACCCGAATCCGCATCGCGCGTTCGCGATACTTCGGATCGATGTACTTCTCCCAAAGATCAGCCGGCTCGAGGATATGCCCGTCGCAATCGATAATCAGTTCTTCGGTCTTCATAGGCGTCTCCGATTCAAAAAATGGCGAGCGGATTGACCGGCGACGCGGTCCCGCGCTCGAGGATCAACGGCGCCATCGAGAACAGGAACTCGTTGCGGCCAAGTCCGGCACACGCCGACGAAACCGCGTCGAGGTCGGCGTTGTCGATCAGATGGATTCCCATCGCGACCAGAGTGCCGACGTGAATCGGCAGCGCGACACCCTCGTAGCCGCTCGGCACCACGTCGCTCACCGCGTCGCAGCCGAGAACGGCGACGCGCCGTTCATGCAGCCAGGGCAGGCACGCGGCGTCGAGACCGGGCAGGCCGACCCGAAACGGATCCCAGCCGCCCTTGATTTTGCGCATCGCGGCGCGCCCCGTGCGAACGAGCAGCACGTCGCCTTCTTCGACGTGAACGTTTTGCGCCCGCTCGGCAGCGTCGAGGTCTTCGGGCAGGATTTTCTCGCCGGGCTCCATCCACTCGATCTTCTTGAGCCGCGGAATATCCAGCAGGACGCCGCGACTGACTATTCCGGCGCGGGTGACGTCGATTGCGCACTTTTTTGCGCCGTGCGACCCGACCTCGCTGGCGTCGAAGCCGTTGTACATTTTGTTGTTCCAGAAGACATGGCAGAGCGCGTCGATATGAGTATTGGCCATGCCATGCGGCGCAATCGCGAAATAATCCCCCGAATACGGCAGCGCCTGCTCATGCGCGTCGCTCCCCGCCTGCACCATCAAGTGAGTAACGGGAGTCGGATTGTCGGGCGCCGGAATAGTCGCCAGCGGCAGCGCCATCGAGACGCTCTCGCCGGTCTGCACCAGGCGCGCGGCCGCCGCTCGCTTTTGATTGGTGATGAAGTTCAGCGCACCGCGCTGGTCGTCCTTGCCCCAGCGGCCCCAGTTACTGAGCTTCTCGAACATTCCGATCACGTCCGAAGGCGAAAGCTTTTGCGCCATGATAATCTCTCCCGCAGGCTAGCTGTTGCGTGGAAAACCCGTATAGCACGCCCGGCCGCCGGCCTGTCAATTTGAACGATCGGTATGTATTAGCGGCACGCGAATCGGAGCGAGGACTTGGGCAACGACTACATCGAAGCGGCGCGCGTTTTTCACGAAATCACCAGCCATTCGTACACCAGCGTGCGATCGTCGCCGCACCTGCTCGACTGGGACATCAAGCCGCTCCCGTACAAGATTTATCCCGGCGCCGCGTCGGTCCCCTTGCCGCGCGATCTGAATCTTTCATCGACGCCTGCGCTGGCGGCGCTTTCGTCATACGTGCCGGCCGATTTTTCCGCATCGATCGGGACCGAAGCGCTGACCCGAATCTTGTTCTGCGCTGACGGTTTGACGCGGCGCAAGCAGGTCGGCGGCGAGGACTATCATTTTCGTGCGGCGCCTTCGGCCGGTGCGCTTTATCCGATCGAGATTTACGTCGCCGCCGGTAGCGTCGAGGGACTCGAGACCGGCCTCTACCATTTTTCGCCGGCCGATTTGCGGATGGCCGGTCTCCGGCGCGGCGATTGGCGCGGCTACATTGCCGATGCGGCCGCGAAGCGCCCGTCGCTTCTGCGCGCCCGTGCGGTAATCGCGTTGTCGGCGATTTACTGGCGCAGCGAATGGAAATACCGCGCGCGAGCGTACCGGTATTGCTATTGGGACGCGGGCACGATGCTCGCGAATCTGCTGGCGGCGGCGGCGGCCGAGGAAATTTCCGCGGAAGTGATCACCGCATTTGCGGATCCCGCGCTGGAAACGTTGCTCGGCATCGACAGCGATCGCGAGGGAATGGTCGCACTGGTGGCGCTCGGCCACACCGACGAGCCGACCGGGTTATCGCCAGTCGTCGAGCCGTTAGCACTCGAAACCATTCCGCTTTCGTCAAAAGAAGAAAGTTATCCCGATTTGGTCAAGATCCATCGCGAGTCGCGGCTGTTGACGCCCGAGCAAGTTACAGCGGTTGCCGAGGCGAAGCTCGACCCGGCGCCGGCGCCATCGAACGCCAACGCGCTTCATCTTGAGACCGTCACATCAGAGGAGTCCGCGGGACTGGGCGAGACGATTTTGCGCCGCGGATCGTCGCGTGCGTTTGCGCAGCAAGCGATCACTGCTGCCGAACTCGCGACCATCATGGCCGCTTCGAGCGAGCACCCGCAGGCCGACTTCCCAATGTTGACGGATAGTTACTTGATCGTGAACGCCGCCGACGGGATGCAGCCCGGCGCGTACTACTACAATCGCCGCGAGCGCGCGTTCGAGCTGCTAAAGGCGGGCAATTTCCGCGGCGAAGCGGGTTACCTCTGCCTCGAGCAGCCGCTCGGGATGGACTGCGCTGCGCTCATCGTTTATATGGCCGACCTCGAGCGCACGCTGCAGGCGTTCGGAAATCGCGGGTATGGCGACGCGCATCTCGAAGCGGGAATCCACGGCGGGCGTGCTTACCTCGCTGCTTATTCTCTGGGGCGCGGCGCGACAGGACTGACCTTCTACGACGATGACACGACCAAATTTTTCGAGCCGCATGCTGCCGGAAAAAGCCCGCTATTGATGGTCGCCCTCGGAATTCCCCGCTCGCCGATCAAATCGTGATGCCACGGTTTGGTTGGCTCGATTCAATCTGATTAATCTTTCACCGAGGTTGATAGTTCGATGAATCTGTCTGAGTTCCAGGATTTGGATGTCAGCATCGCCAAAGCCCGAATCGCTCTGTCGCTCATTGCGATGCTGTCGCTGTACATCGATCCCAGTGCCGCCGGTGGACTCTTCCACCTGAACGTTTACGCGCTGACAACCCTGCTCTGCCACCTGGCGTATAGCGTTGGAATGTACTTGGCGCTCAGCCGCCGATTTGCGGACGGGAATCTGCAGGTGCTCTCAACCTGCTTCGACCTTTTCTTCGCGACCGCGGTAGCGTTCATAACCGAGGGGCAGACGAGCGCTTCGTACGTTTTCTTTGTATTCGCGATTGTCGCGACCGGAAGTCGCGCGCGGTCGCGTCCGATAGTGACTGTGACCTTCTGCAGCGTGGCCCTGTATTTGCTCGTAATAATCCTGACCAGGGGGATAACCAGCGTTTATGATATGCGAGCGGTTTACCTCGCTATCACCGGATATCTGATTGGCTTCTTTTCGCAGCAGCGTGCCCTGTTTGAGATGCAACTACGCGAGCTTGAAACGCGCGCCGAGAGACAATCGATCGCCCGCTCACTGCACGATGGTTACGTGCAGGCGCTGGCCGGAGTTAATTTGCGGCTGGAGACCTGTCGCGCACTCCTGAACAGGAATCGGCCGCAAGATGCGCTGCTGGAAATCACGGATCTGCAGACCGGAGTTGCCCGCGAGTACGATGCGGTGCGGGTCTATCTGCGATCGCTTGCGGGGATCGATCCAGGACCCGCCGCGGAGCTGGTCGCGCGGATTTCAGATCCGAACCTGGAAGTACGAGCGGCGTTTAGTGGCCGGAGTCTTGTCGGCGAGCATATACTGCAGATCATGCTCGAGGGCCTGCGCAACGCGAGAAGCCATGGAATGGCCAACCTGGTGAAGATCGACGTGCGCGAGCTCGAGGAGAAGGTTTCGATCACAATCGAGGACGATGGCGTGGGCTTGTCGGACTCATCGGCACGGCCATGGGCAATCGCCTCGAGAGTCGCTGAATTGGAAGGGCAGATGAGCATCCACAGCGACGGCAGTACCTGGCTGCGAATCGAACTTCCGAACAGTTAAGGATGCTTACACCACTGCGTCTCATTATCGCCGACGACCACGCCCTGTTCCGCCAGGGATTGAAGTCATTGCTGCTGCTTCAACCGGACACCGAGGTTGTTGCTGAAATCGAGTCTGCCAACGAGGTGCAGCCGCTGGTCTCGCGCACCGACTGCAATGTCCTGCTGCTGGATCTCCAGATGGACCGCTGGATGATGGAAGATATCCCGCAACTCAGCCGCTTGACCAATGTGATCGTGCTGACCGCGAGCGAAAGTGCAGAGAATGGAGTGAGAGCCCTGCGTCTCGGCGCCAAGGGCGTGGTGCAGAAGCGATTCGCGATCGAGACGTTGATGATGGCGGTCCATTCGGTCGCGGATGGTTTGGTCTGGATGCCGCCGACAGTGCAAACCGAGTTTGCCCGACAGGAAAGCTCGAGCGGCAAAGACCTGACACCGCGCGAATCCGAAATTGTCCGCTATGTAGCGTCTGGCCTGAGGAATATCGAAGTCGCCGAACGGCTCGCGATAACCGAAAGCACCGTCAAAACTCATCTCAACAATATTTTTCAGAAGCTCGGCGTGCGCGATCGTCTCGAGCTGACGCATTATGCGATCAAGACCGGAATGGTCGCAGTCCTCGATCGCAATCGCTGACAAAGTCACGCGGGGTGATGAGCAAACAACGGGCATTGCCAGTTGTTGCGGCATCGTCATGTTGCCCTGATTTTTCGCGCGGGCAGAGATAACTCGCAGTTAAGCGAAATTCTGAAACCTAAGGTGGATCGGTCGTTCCATCGATAGTTCTAGTGCTTGATTCATCGTTGGATGGACTCGGGATTTTTG
>Ga0302324_100020439_pt1 | contig 12949 bp, 11 predicted proteins | sample Palsa_T0_1_FD_201949 | JGI IMG/M metagenome (GOLD analysis project Ga0302324, IMG submission 201949) | Peat permafrost microbial communities from Stordalen Mire near Abisko, Sweden - Palsa_T0_1 | ecosystem: Environmental > Terrestrial > Soil > Palsa > Peat permafrost | place: Sweden: Abisko...
TCACCTTCGCTTCCACATCCTTCCGCTCCTCATGAACCACGTCACGACGGCGATCACGAAGGAGGACGTCGAGCGCGTCGTCGCTCGGCTCGACGAACGTGTGCGCGCCGGCGAGCTCGCGTGGAAGACCGCGCAGAACGTGTGGACCACCATGTCGAAGCTCTTCGACGACGCGACGAACGCCAAGCGCCTTGAGCTTCGAGTACTCACGCACAACCCGGCTGAAGGCGTCCGCGGGCCCGACCGCGGCGAGGACCGGCAGGCGTCCTACCTGTTTCCAAACGAGGCTTCGAGGTTCCTCGCGTGCGAGAAGGTGCCGATGCATTGGAAGATCGCGAGCGCCGTTGCGATGTACAGCGGGCTTCGGCGCGGCGAGCTCGTGGTGCTCCGCGTCGCTGACGTCGTGCTCGAGGGCGGTTACATCAACGTCTCGAAGGCGGCCGACCGAACGAAGAAGCTCGGCGAGGTGAAGAGCACGAAGGGCAAGCGAGCGCGACGCGTCCCGATCGAGCCGAGCTTGCTCCCGTTGCTCGAGCAGCTCACGCGTGGCCGCGCCGGCGACGAGCTCCTCGTACGCATGCCATGCCACGACAACCTCGCGGGCAACCTGCGAAAGCAACTCACTCGCGCCGGCGTCACTCGCGCCGAGCTCCACGCCGACGACGAGCAGCGGCGCCCGCTGAACTTCCACGATCTCCGCCACACGTTCGCAACGTGGCTCGCTCTCAGTGGCGCGTCGCAGCTCACCATCCAGACCCGTCTCGGGCACGCCGACGCGCAGCAACTACAGCGGTACGTGACCGAGGCCGAAGCGGTCGGTCACGGCGACATCGGGAAGCCGTTCGGACCGCTCCCGGCATCGTTGGTAGGCACGACGGAAGCTCAATCGCTCCCGAAGCGCTCACAAATCGCGCAACCCCATGAAACTCGGGGTGACCGACGGGGATCGAACCCGCGACAGCTGGAGCCACAATCCAGCGCTCTACCAAGCTGAGCTACGGCCACCGAACGGCGCGGAGCATAGCGCCCACCACGCCCAATGCCAACGGACGGTTTCGCACGCCACTTCTGACCCGCTTCTTCGACCCTCACTCGACCTTCCAATATGCGCTCGCTGCACGAGCCGCCCGTGCCACGTCGGCCGAGTCTCCTTCGCGGTCGAGACGGGGGGCGCCGTCGTATGTCGCCCCTTCGAAGAGGGCCCGCATCGTCTCCGTCAGCCCTGACTCGAGGGCCACGAGGTCGTAGCCGCCCTCGAGAAGGAGGGCGATGCGTCCGTCCGCCGATCGCCCAGCTTGCTCTGCCAGCCGCTGCGTCATGTAACCGTAGCCGCGCGAGGTCAGGGTCATCTCCGCGAGAGGATCGCGCGCGGCGCCGTCGAAGCCCGCGCTCACGAGGATCAGCCGCGGCGCGAACTGCTCGAGGACGGGGGACACGATTCGGTCGAATGCCGCGCGATAGACCGCGTCGCCGCCACCGGCCACGAGCGGCACGTTCACGGTGAACCCTTCGCCTTCCCCCTCGCCCACCTCGTCGGTCGCGCCGGTGCCTGGGTAAAATGGGGACTGGTGCAGCGATACATAAAGCACGTTGGGATCGCGATAGAACATCTCCTGCGTCCCGTTGCCGTGGTGGACGTCGAAGTCGACGATGGCGATCCGCTCGACGCCTTTGGCTCGGGCGTGTGCTGCGGCGACGGCGATGTTGTTGATCAAGCAGAACCCCATCGCGTGATCCGCGCAGGCGTGGTGGCCAGGCGGTCGCAGGAGCGCGATGCCCACCGTCGCGTCAGATTCATCGAGCAGCCCATCGACCATCGCGGCTGCGCCCCCCGCTGCCCGCCGCGCAGCCGCGATGCTCTTTTCGCTCACGTACGTGTCCGGGTCGAGCATGCCCGTCTTGCCGCGCAGCCGCTCGAGGGTGGCGACGAAGCGTGCATCATGCACGCGTTCGAGGTCGGTGGCAGAGGCCTCGGTCGCCTCCACGCGGCGAAAATTGGCAGCAGCGTGGTGGACGGCAGCGCGGGCTGCGGTCAGCCGTTCGGGCCGTTCCGGGTGGTATCCGAGCGGCACGTGTCCATCGAACGCGACGTCGTCCACGAGCAGGGCATCCTTTTTGCTCAATTGGAGACCGACCATCCGCGCATGTTGCCGAATCTTGCACCACGATGGTAGCGTCGAGCCGCGTTCATGCGAAACAAGATCATCGCAGTCAATGCCCTCATCGTGGCGATCGTCGGAGTTCTGGCGTTCGTCATGATGCGCACGGCGATCATCGGTGCGGCGTCCAACCCGCCCGCCCTGCTCGACGAGGCGAAACACAATGCCCTTGGCGCCGCTGCGCGCCTCCAGCTCGACGGTTACAAGGTCGAGCGTTGGCTCACGGTGAAAGCGAGCGAGCCAGCCGCGGGCGATGCGCTGAACAAGGCTGACCCGTCCGCCGCCGGCATCTCGGCCACCCAGCTCTGCAACGACGTCCTCTCAGCGGCAAAGACCGCACCCGAGCTCGAAGGCCGTGTGCCATCCCTCGTCCTTCTCACGGACGCGAAGGGCATCACCCTCGGTAGAAATGGCTCCGATCTCAGGCGCAAGGAAGACCTCGGCGCCACCTACCCCGTCTTCAAGAGCGCGATTCAAAAGGGTCAGGCGGGCAGTGACGTGTGGTCGAACAAGGTCGATCAGGTGCTCGCCTCGTACGCCCCCGTGAAGAACGACAAGGGTCAGGTCGTCGGTGCCCTCGTCATCGGCATCCTGCTCGGTGACGAGCTCGGCCGCGTCGCGGACGCAACGACGGGCCGCCCCATCGTGCTCGCCGCTACCGAGAACAACGCCACGGCCGTCATCGCCCGTTCCACGGCGAACACGAGCTCACTCGACGAGGCCGTCACGAAGAGCGAGAAAGACCACGGCGCGATGGAAGCCGTGCGCTCGGTTCTCGACAAAGGCCACGTCGATGCCGCCCAAGCCAATGACGTCATGGTCGGTGTCGCCCCGCTCGAAGGCCTCGGGGATGGCAAGAGCAAGGTTATCGTCGCTACCGAGCCTGCCGTGCTCATCGAGAACCCTGGCAGCCTTGCCATGCCGATTCTCTACGTCATGGCCCTCGGCCTCGTGCTGACGGTCATCGCGGGCTGGCTCCTCGGAAGCTACATCTCCGCTCCGATTGCACGCCTCGAAGAGGGGTTGCTCACCATCATCAACGGCCAGACCGACAAGCGATTCCAACTCGAACACGCCGAGCTCGGTGGCCTCGCTTTTCGCATCGACCAGCTCTTGAATCAGCTCCTCGGCGTCGAGGAGGACACGACGGACGAAGAAGGCCGCATCTCTCGCGCACCCTCGGCAGCCGCCATGGAAGCCGCGATGGGTGATGGCGGGGGCGCTGTCGATCCGGCGCTCGCGAGCGAGGCGCCGGCTCAGTACTACGGACGCCTTTTCCGTGAGTACGTCGCGGCGAAGAAGGCGCTGGGGCAGCAGACGGACCACATCACCGCGGAAGCATTCCAGACGCGCATCCAGTCGATGGAGACGGACATGCAGCAAAAGGGCAAGAACGTCCGCTACCAAGTGCAGAGCAACGGCAGTGAAGTGACGTTCGTTGCCGTCCCGATCGCGTGACCTTGGGTCTCTTCGACTTCCTCAAGCGTAACGACAACAAAGCCGACAAGCTCGGGCAGAAGCAGCCCCAGCTCCGGCGTGAAGTCGCTCGTTTTGCCGACACGGCCGCCAACAAGCGCGCGCAGAACTACGATCGCCAGGAAGCCATCGCAGGTCTCGCCGACCTTGCGGCACCCCTCACGAACGCCGCCGAGCTCGAGAAGACCGAGAAGGGCCGCGCGCAGCTCGAAGAGCACGAGCTCACGCGAATCGATGCCGCGGGCGCGCTCCTCCGCCGCTTCAACTTCGTCATCGACCCGACCATCACCGACCAAGAAGAGAAGCAGATGGCCTTCGAGGGCATCCAAGCCGTCGGCAAGGACATCATCGAGCCGCTGCGTACGTACGCGGCCAAGGCCGAGAGCCTCTCGTGGTCGATCAAGATCCTCAAATCAGGCTACGGCGACGACGAAGAGGCCATCGTGGGCGAGGTGCTCCGGTGGCTCGAAAAGTGGGACACCGAGTACGCCAAGTTCGTCGACCCGAAGGTGCAGCTGCTCGTCGAGCTCGAAGAGCACAAGGACCCGCGCATCCTCGCGGCAATCAAGAACTTCCTACTCGACGTGAACGAGACGTCGCGCTTTCACGCGGTCGGCGTCGCGCTCGCACAAGACGACGAAGCTGCTGTCGCGCCGCTCGTCGACATGTTCATCGACGAGGAGTCGCTCCGGATCCGCAACCGCGTCTGCGAAGGTTTCATCCCGCGTGGGTGGGTGGTGCCCGAGGAGCGCCGCGCCGAGATGCGGAAATTCTTGCCGTCGGACTACTCGATCGACGGCGAAGGCAAGATCCGCCGCAAAGGTTGAAGCTAGCGTAGGATGAACGCATGGTTCATCGCTCGCTCCGGCGCATCGCGCCGATGGGGGCGCTCGTCGCGCTCTCGCTCTTTGCTCGGAACGCCGGCGCGCACTTCATCCTCGAAGCTCCGGCCTGCTGGATGTCACAGGACTCCATCGGGATCCCAGAGAAGCTAGGCCCGTGCGGGGACGAGGATGACGGAACCGACGCCGCCACGCCGACGGGGACGGTCACGGCCTACCAAGTCGGGGCTACCATCACCGTCACGATCGACGAAGAGATCTTTCACCCCGGCCACTATCGCATCGCGCTCTCGACGACCGACCGGAGCCAGCTCCCCGCCGAGCCGCTCGTCGAAGCGGGAGCCACACCGTGCGGAAGCGTCCCCATCGAGGATCCCCCGGTGTTCCCAGTGCTCGCGGACAACGTGTTTCCACACACGGCACCCTTCACCGCCCCTCAGACGACGACTGTCACGTTACCGTCGAGCGTGACGTGTACGCACTGCACCCTGCAGGTCATCGAGTTCATGTCCGACCATGGCCTCAATGTTCCTGGTGGCTGCTTCTATCACCACTGCGCTGACATCTCGGTCAGCACGGTGCTCCCCGAGCCGAGTGGAGGGATGGACAGTGGAGCCTCGAGCGATGCCAGCGGCGGCGGCGATGCTGGCGCCGAAAACGAGAACGAGCCCACCCAAGGAGGCTGTGGGTGCTCGGTGCCCGTAGGGCCATCCCCGCTTGCTTCGGCGGGTATCGTGGCGCTCGCTTCCGCGCTCATCGCGCGAATGCGCCGCCGGCGTACTACTGCGCGCTGACCTTGCGTCGGCCGAGCATCACGCCGACGGAGATGCCGATCAGATTGTCGATGTTCGACGTGGCGTCCTGCCCGTTGACCTTGCCATCGGGGAAGTTCTCCCCCGGGCCGAGGCCGCGCGAATCGAACCCACCGCGATTGACGCCCGACCCCACGTACCCAAGCACGCGGTACTCGACACCCACGTTGACGAGGTCGTTGATGAAGAACGTCAGACCAATGCCGCCCGAGAGCGTAAAGAGCGCCGTGCCCGTCGTATTGAAGCTCGCGGCGGCGCTGCACGCCGGTTGAGCGGGGTTCGCCGTAGGGTCACCGCAGTTCGCGCGTTGGTTGAAGCCAACGGCACCAAGGCCGAAGAACAAGTAGGCCTCCGTGTCGACGAAGAGCGCCTGGAAGAGCGCGAGCTTGCCGCGGAATGGTACCGCGGTGACTTGCGGGAGGACGGCCCACGCCATCTTCGCGGTCTGATCCGAGAAAGAAGGGTGGTTGGTGTTCGCGGGGCACGTCGCGGCTGGCTGGGTGACCGCTCCATTGGGAACGCAGGGCGCAACGTTGGTCGCCGTGAACTCGTTGCGCGGTGCGATGTTGTCGATCTGGCTCGTCAAATCGGTGTTCGAGCTCACTACGCCACCACCCCACACGCCGACCGCGAGCCAGTCGGTGATGTAGTAGTTGATGCGCCCTCCGAAGAGGTACCCGTGCTGGTACTCGTCGAGCAGGGTGAACGCGATCATCGGAGCGATCTCGAGGCGCCCTTCGCGATAGAGGCGCAGCTTGATGACCGGCGGGGCACCTTTGAGCGGGCCGGTGAGCACGATTTCCTGTGCGTGGGCGCTGCGCTCGGTCGTCGTCACGACGCCCGAGGCAACTGCGATCGCCAAAGCGAGGGAGGCAGCTTTTCGCATCGTCGTCCTCATTTGGGAAGCCTGTACTCGAAGCTGAACGGCAGGAAGAAGCTCAACCCGACGTTGGCTTGGAAGTTGTTCGTGAGAGAGATCCCATCTTGCAGCCACGTGGCCGGATTGGATGGCGAGTTCTTGTAGTTGGGATCAGTTGGACCCACGACTGCCCCCGACGCGATGGTGAGAGCCTCGAGTTGCTCGGGGTAGATGTAGTCGCGAATTTCACCCGTGACTGCGAGCCACCGCGTGAGGAAGACGCGTAGGCCGATTCCGAGGTTGAAGCAGACCTTCGGCACGAAGCTGAACGTGCGGTTGTCTGGGTCGATGACGGGAATTGGGCGTGTGCTGATCGCTCCGACGCCGCCTGTCGCGTAGAGATCGTAGCTGAAGATGAAGCTGCCGAACCCAGCGAACTTTCCGTACACGGGAACGTACGTGAAGTTCAGCGCCGCACTCCACTGATACTCGTTGAGCGGCACGGCGACGCGTGTCGAACGACGGGTCTGGAAGTTGAAGTCCGACGGGCTGTTGAGGCCATCGTAGAAGTTGCCGTTCAACCCAACCGCGAAGACGTTGGTGATGTAGAAGTTCGCGTTGAGGCCGGGCCCGGGGTGGCTCACGAACTGATCGTTGAGCGTGAAGCCCCAGTACGGCGTGAGCTCGACGCGGTGATAACGGAGCACGTAGATCTGCTCCACCGCGTAGATCTCCTTTTTGTACTCCTTCTTGGCAGCCTCGCCGAGGTCCTGACCCTTCGGGCACGCCGACGGATCGATCTCGCAGATGCCTCCGCCTGTCCCACCGGCAGTAGCGGTACCCGTCGGCTGGGGCTGATCGCCCTGCGGCTGATCGAGGTCGATCGTACCACCCCCCGCAGCTGAGCCTGTTGTCGAACCGGTCGCGGTAGGCGCCGTAGTGCCACCTTTGCCAGCGGGCTTCTTCTGCGCAAGGGCGAGGCTCGGCACAAGTACGAGCACCGCTGCAAAAAGAAGCCAGTGAGCTTGCTTCATCGCTACCCCTTTTCGATCCGCGTGGGACGCTCCACACCAGTGCCGCCGCATGTGTGCGACGGTATCAGACTCAGGTGCAGACTCGGTAGGCTAACTGCTTAGAAAAATTGGGGAATCAGGCGTACAGCAAAAGTGGGCTCGGACTATAACACGCATAAATTCAGCCGAGCAATGAGAATTCTAGGAATCATTCAGCCGCGACTGCTTCTTCTTCACGACCGAAAAGCGCTTCTACGAAGTCCTCGGCGTCGAAGACGCGAAGGTCTTCCGCCCGCTCTCCCAGCCCAATGTAGCGAACCGGCAGCTTGAGCGTATCGCAAATACCGAGCACGATGCCGCCCTTCGCGGTGCCGTCGAGCTTCGTCAAAACGATGCCCGTCAGGTCGACCGCCTCCTTGAATTGAGCGGCTTGTGCGAGGGCGTTTTGACCGGTGGTGGCGTCGAGGACGAGCAGGGTCTCGTGCGGCGCGCCTTCGAGTGCCTTGCCGATGGTCTTGCGGACCTTCTTGATTTCGTCCATCAGCGGCGTCTTCGTGTGGAGGCGTCCCGCGGTGTCGACGAACAATAAGTCGACGCCAGCCTCCTTGGCCTTCGTCGTCGCGTCGAATGCAACGGCGCCGGGATCGGATCCAGCAGCGCCCTTGATGACGTCTGCTCCGACGCGCTTGCCCCACACCTCGAGCTGCTGCACCGCTGCCGCGCGGAACGTGTCGCCCGCGGCGAACATGACCGTTTTGTTCGCTTCACGTGCACGCGTCGCCAGCTTGCCGATGCTCGTCGTCTTGCCCACGCCATTGACGCCGACCATGAGGACGACCGTCGGCTTCCCAGCGTTCTTCAGCGCGCCAACCGTTCCCGCGTCGCCGATGGACAGGACTTCGACGGCTTCGGCGCGAAGGGCTTCCCACACCGCCGTTTCGTCGGTGAGCTCGTTCTTGTCGAGGCGCTCGCGAAGACGTCGGAGGATCGCTTGGGTCGTTTGGACCCCCACGTCGCTCGACAGCATGACCTCTTCCATCTGCTCGAGAATGGCCGGGTCGATGTCCTTCTTGCCCGTCACGAGCGCGCGCAGCTTGGCGATGAAGCCCCCGCGAGACGCTGCGAGGCCCTTGCGGAGAGCCGTAACGTCGCGCTTCGGACGCGACGGTGGCGGAGCCGACACGGGCGGTCGCGCCTTCTCCTCGCTGGCTACGGCGGGGGGCTTGACGGACTCCTCTCGTTCGCGCTGCGTTGGAGCCGCCGAAGAGCGGTCCGGTTTCGTCGGCAAGGGGTCCCGCGCCGTCGGGGCCGCCGGGACCGTGGGCTTGCTGGGGAGCTCGGCGGCCCGCTTCTCCGCGACCGGGAGCTGCGTGGGTGGCTTGCGAGCGAGCGCGAAGTACGCGCCGCCCGCGATCACCGCCACTACGATCAAGATGATAACGATGGTCATCGGGCGGCTCCGTTCGCACGGGACTATAGAAACCGCTGGACCGCAAGGTCAACGGCAAGCGGTTGCGCCAACGTCAGTGGTGCTTTGGGTGCGGCTTGTCGGGGTCGAGCGCCATGACGTCCGTCTCGACGCGTGCGTCGACATCGCCCTTGTCGAAGGCGGCACGCTCGATCGCGCCTGCCCATTCGGCAGCGGTTGGGTCAGCAGCTTCGGCGGCCCGGCGCACGTGCCCAGGCGTGGGCTCTGGACGCGCATCGAATGGCGGGCCGCGCTTTTTCGCCCATTGAACCAGTCGCTCGAGGAGCTTGCGACGGCGTGACACGAGCGCGACCTCGAGCACACCAGCACCTGGGAGCTTCTGCCGCAGCTCCACGTGGAGAGGAGCTTCGACGACGAGATCGGCGTCCGGGGCAGCGGCGGCGAGCTCGAATTCGAACGCACCCTCCTCATCGGCAAAGGTGCTCACGACCACCGAGTCGCCTGAACCCGGTTCCGCGGCTGGGAACGACGCGACCTGCACTGCGAGACGAGCGTGCGGTACGGGCGACCCGTCGTGCGCGTCGACCACACGCCCGCCAAACTTCCCGATGCGACTGCGCGACGAGTGCACGATCGAGATCCCAGCGGTGCCTTCGTGCGTCGGTGGACGCTGCATGACGATCGTTCGGTCGAGACGCGTGCGGCGTGCCGTTCTCCCGATGAGCAGCCAAGCCGCCACGGCGAGAGCGCCGACGGCCAGGGGAACCTGTCGCCAGGGGCTTGGCCCGCGGAGCGGAACGGAGACGATGAGGTCCGTCGGGGGTTGAAACCAGGGCGCGTCGGGTACGTAGCGCACCTGGAGCACCGCCCGGAGGGCCTTGTTCGGCGTCTTCGGAACGAACGTCGCCTGGATGGTCGCGTGGCCGCTTTCGAGCGCAGTGGCACCCACGAGCACGCCATCCATCCGTGCCTCGACGGTTCCGGTTGGCACACCCACCCCACGAACGTGCGTGGTGACCTCGATGGGAACACTATCTTCCGGTGACCCCGCAGCGACCTCGTGTGCGAGCTCGAGCGTCACGTGGGCATCACGCTCGATGGGCGCGAGATGCTCGCTCGCCATCGTGTCCTCACCGCCGGCATAGCGCACCCGCAGCACGCCGCGCCCTGGAGGCCCGAGCTTGTGTGGATCGACGACGAACGTCGCCCGACCGCCGTCACCGGTGGACGCCCGCGCGATGACGTTACCTGCTTCCGTCGAGAGCTCGAGCGGAAGCGCGAGCGCTGCGCCATCCCCGTCGTCGTAGGTTGCTACGGCATCGAGCGGCGCAGCGTCCGCATCGAGCGTGACGAAGCGCGGCTCTGGGTCGAACCGAAGCTCGACCGACCGCTTCAGGAGGTCGACGTCGTAGTCCGCTGCCGCGCGACCGAGCCATTCGCTCGGAGCCACCTCGACGCGCACCGTGTAAAGCCCTGTGGGCGCCGCGACCCACACGCAGAACCGACCGCTCTCATCGGTGTGCAACGACGCCGGCTGGCCATCACCACATGAGGTCATCGCGCTCGCATCGATGGGCGTCGCCCCTGCCGACTTTGCGTTCACGGTGATCGTCAACGTGGCGCTCGGAACGCGTGTGCCGGCGTCATCGACTACGCGCCCTTCCACGAGAACGTGACCATGGCTCTTTCCCACATGCCCATCGATGCGGGGAGTACCGAGCACCCGGAGGCGAGCGGCGCTCGCGTCAGAGGACATCCCACACGTGAGCACCATCAGGAAGACACCCAAGTCAAAGCCGCGCACGATCGAAGAGTAGCCCATCCTCGAACGGCCACTGATGTTAGGATGAAAAGCAACATGGGAAGGTACCGGCTCTTCCGCCGGTTTCATGCTCTGTGGCGCACGTCGCGATGGTGGCGGCTCGCGTTGCTTGTCGCGGCGATCGCGGTGGTCTCTCCCACCGCGCGCGGTGATGGACGCACGGCCTTCCTGATCGATCGGCTGAAGAGCGATGACTTTCGCGTACGCACGAACGCGGCTCTCGCGCTCGGCGCGACGAGCGACGACGCCGCCGTGCAGCCGCTTTGCGGTGCCCTCGCAGACTCGAACGACGTGGTTCGCCAGGCAGCCGCCGCGGCGCTCAAGCGCCTCGGGAAGTCGAGCGCGCTTCCATGCATGAAGGCTCGTCTCGGCGTCGAAGCGAACGCCGACGTGAAGCTCCAGATCACCCGTGGGATCGAGTCGCTGGAAGGAAGCGGCGGTGGCGGCACGCCAACGCCAGTTTCGAATGCGAAGTTCTACGTCGCCGTTGCCCTCGGCGGCAACAACGGCGCGCGCAACGCAGGGAGCGTCATGAGCGCAGTCACGAACAAGCTCAATTCAATCGGCGGCTACCAGTTTGCGCCAGGATCCGAATCCCCGGACGCGGCGCGCAGCGTCATCGCACGTCGCAACCTCAAAGGTTACTACCTCGCGGTGAGCGTCGAGGTCTCCGACACCGATCGCGGCCTGAAGGCGCTCGTTCGCATCGCTGTCTTCAGCTATCCCGCTCGCGCCCTGCTGGGTGAGGCCGCGCCGTATTCCATCGCCTCCGGCGTCCGCCGCGGCGATTCGGGGGAGGACTCCCTCGTCCAAGCGGTCGCCGAGCGGGCCGCAGAGCAGTTCAGCCAAAACTTCCAATAACTTGCATTTTACACTCAACCCATCACCATGAGCTTTTGAGACTCCGATGACGACCTCCGCTACCGCCGCAACAGAGAAGAATGGCCGCCGCCAGCGCAGCATCCGCAACTACCTGCTCGATCCGCACTTCCAGCTGAAATACACCGGCTACCTCGTCGGGGTCGCGCTCCTCATCAGCATCGTGCTCGGCGTCTTCTTGTGGCGCACGAGCGGCAAAGTCGTCGAGGAGAGCGCGCGCGTCGTCGAGGAGAGCAAGAAGGTCTCCGACATCGTCAAGATGCAGATCAAGGACGATCCGATCTACGGCGACAACCCCGAGCTGATGAAGTCATTCAACGAGTCGGCCTCCGATTCGGACAATCGCGTCGCCGCCCAGCAGGACAAGGTCGCCGCGCAGCAGCGGGTGATGCTCGGATCGGTGATCGGCGGGTTGACGCTCCTCGTCGTCTTGATTGGTCTCGTCGGCATCTACATCACGCACAAGATTGCCGGGCCCATCTTCAAGATGAAGATGCTGCTCAAGCAGGTGGCGCAAGGGAAGCTCAACTTCCCGCGGCGTGGGCTTCGGAAGGGGGATGAGCTCCAACACTTCTTCGACGAGTTCTTGAAGATGGCCGACGACCTCAAGGCGAGGCAGCAGGGTGAGGTCGAGCGGCTCGACGCTGCGATCACGGCCGTCAGAGGAGCGGGCGCATCCGACGACGCCGTCGCGAAGCTCGTCGCGGTGCGCGATGAGATGCAGAGCGCCCTTGCTGAGTGACACGTATTCATTCGCCTGATTCCGCGTAGTTAGCTCCAGTGGGAGGACGTCCCACGCTCGTAGGAGGACTCCGCTCAGGCCGTGAATGCACCCGCGATGTGCTCGATGCGCACTCCATGCTCGTCGATGCGCACGCCCACCACGTCGAAACGCAACCGAGGAGCGTGCTCGTCCTTGGACCACCGCTCGCGCCACAGACGCTCCGCGGCGCGTACGAGCTTGTTCCGCTTCTTCGCATCGATGCTGGCGAGCGGCGCCTCGAACGCGCCGCGCCCGCGCGCGCGCACCTCCACGATCGCGACGACATCGCCCAGCTGCACGAGCAGGTCGATCTCATCGCGGCCGACGTGCAGGTTGCGATCGATGATGCGGTAGCCGAGCGCGACGAGGTAGGCCGCCGCTGCCTGCTCCGCCCGTTCGCCTATCGCGCGTCTATCCGCCGTGACTCACTCGATCGACGGCGGAGCGCAGCTCTGCATCGAGACGGTCGGGTCGCAGGGCAGATCGCACGCGCTCGCCGCCTGATAATCGGTGCCCTTCTTGATGCAGTATGCGCCCGCGAGGTCGGGATCCGTCGTCCCGACGGGGTTGATGAGCTGCGTGCAGGTAAACCCGCTTGGACAGGAGCAGTAGTTCGCGTTGTCATTGGTCAGCCCCTGCCCGTTGGCGCAGCGACACGAGCAATAGACGGTCTGAGCTGCTTCACGATCGATGCACTGCGGGGCGACTTGGGCGAGGTCCGCTGGATCGTTGACCGGGTCACCCAGGATCGACGTCGTCGGACCCGCAGCCGTCGCACCCGGAGTCAAACACGGGCCGACGGGATTGGGTGGCGTCGAGAGGTCCGTGGCGGGGAACGGGCCGCTCGAGGCTCCGTCGATGCCGGGAAGCTGCATCCCGGTCTTGTCCTGGCCGT
>Ga0302324_100020440_pt1 | contig 12947 bp, 16 predicted proteins | sample Palsa_T0_1_FD_201949 | JGI IMG/M metagenome (GOLD analysis project Ga0302324, IMG submission 201949) | Peat permafrost microbial communities from Stordalen Mire near Abisko, Sweden - Palsa_T0_1 | ecosystem: Environmental > Terrestrial > Soil > Palsa > Peat permafrost | place: Sweden: Abisko...
AAACCCGTCGGTAAGCTCGCCAGTGTCTTTTGGGGTAAGGTGTGCCTGCTTCTCCGCTTGCAACAAGGCGCGGATGGCCCTTTGCCTTGTTAGGATCCGCAGGTTCTGTTCCGCATGGCAGAGCGTTCTATCGTCCGCAAGCGCAACGCACTTGTCGGTCAGTTCACGAATCCGCTTAACGCTACTCATCAGCTTGTGTCCCGGTTAGCGTGACCTCTGGCCATTGATAGCCAGCCTCAAAGTCAAAGCCGACCTCGATCTTCACTGTCTTCAATTGCTGCATTTCCGATAGTTCGTTGTCAGTCAAGAGGCGCAGCAAGCCCGCATCAGTAAAACCCGTTGTTCTCGGTCGGGGTTTTCGTGCGGCTGCCACTTGACGGCCTTGATGTCGCCTGGCCATGGCGAATATCCAATGGTCGTCTCGTCCCGGTAGTGCGCCCGGGCCAGAGTGCGATGCCGCCCCTCATCGTCACACCCGAGTTCCCGGATTAGGGCCGTAAGTTGCTTGTCGCTGAGGCTTTTTAGGAAGCTGCTAGGCTTCTTCGTCTTCATCGTCATAATCTCCAGCCACGACCATGTCCAGATAGTCGCGGAATCCGTCCTTCCATTTCTCTGACCCGACGGCAATCTCTACCTTCGTTCCGCCGATCTGAAGTTCACCATTGATCCGGCCGATCAGTTCGAGAACTCCCCTGATCTCGCGGACTCCTGTTAATGCAGCCGTGAGATTTTTACTTTTCTCCGCTTGATCCGCCAGACGCGTGGCGCGCTCGAGTAGGTCTTGCACCTGGTCGATGAGCTTGTCTGCATGCGCTACCGTCTCCGCAGCCTTCGCTTTGACAAGGAGCACCGGCAAATGGTTCGTTTTGTGGCGCTGGACGGCCGCGGGGGTTAGGTTGAAACGGGTCGCTATGAAACGAAGGATCGCTTCATAACACCCAGCAGCTGCGCCCTCTTTGATATCGTCTTCAAGCGAGCCTCCTTATTCCGTTCCGAGTGAACTTCCGCGCGTGACCCGTCGCCTGGATGACCATCCGGTCCCCATTGACACGCCCCGTGATCGAGGTCCTGTGTCCGCGTGCTTGCTGTTCTCTGGCGCCGTGTGCTTGCCGGTTGTCTCGTGTCGGATGGTCGAAGAGATGTACCTTCCCAGATCCTGGGCGCTCATTTCGATCCCGGCTTTCGCTTCCGCTTTTCTTTTCTTGGCGGCCCGATTTATAGCGCGGAATGGCGTGCTGGCATCATTGCCGGCCTTATCAAGCCATCTGAAAAACTCACCCTCATCTGGGCCCATGGCATCGGGTAGCATCTCAACCCAGATCCGCGTAGCTCGAGCCACGCTCGCGTCGCAATCTGTAACTGTCGCCGTCATAATGTTTCTCCTAAAAACGGGGACCCACCTCAGAGAGCCCCCGCGGGAAAGGCTTTTCTAAATTCGGAAGCGAATGCTCCCAGCAAGACCGCCTCGCGTCGGGGTTGACATTCCCTTGAGGCCGCTCGGTTTGGGATCGTCTGTAATGCTGCTTCCCACGATTTTGCCGCCTAACTCACGAAGCACATTCGCGACGCTGCGGACCGCTTCGCTGTTGCCCTCCGGGAAGGTAACGAGGACGCTTTCAATCTGTAGCGTAATGGGGCGCGGCAGCCAAACGATGACAGTCTGGCGACCCTCGGCGACTGCTTGTGGCGTCATTGTCCTTAGCGGGGTTTGTGTTGCTTCGATAACTCGGATGTCCATGAAAACTTCTCCTTGAAAGTTTGTGTGGTTGTTACTCGCTTCTGCGCCTGCGGATGGCTTCTGCGCGCGCTTCTGGACGGCCGCCGATGTTGTTCCGGGCATCACTGGCCCGGCTGAAGCGTTCTGCGTCTGTGAGGCCCCGGAGCTCATCTGCAGTGAGGGCGGAGCGGTAGCCGTGTCTCGCATCGCTGGCCCGGCTGAAGCGCTCCGCGTTGCCTTCGCCCGTCTCCTGGCCTGTCGCGGGCTTGCGTCCCGTCGTCCGCCATTCGCGGTACTGTTCGGGCGACATCCGGCATATCTCGCTGTCGCTTGCGGGTTCGCGATTGCTCGCGGTCCACTCCTCAGGCACCGGTTCGCAAACTTTCGTCACTGCGTCTCCGTGCCTGAAAGATCTTTTGTGATCACCGGTGCGCCTCCGGCAATTCAGCAGCCGAGAGCATGCGGGACAGGCGCGAGGCGAAACACAAAGAGCTCGTCGAATTGGCCAAAGGTGCGATCACGCAATGGGAGCGGGCGCCGCGCGAGGTCGTTTCGTGGGATGATTGGGTCGCCAGCGAGGTGACCCGCATGGCATGGAGCCGAGGCCTCCTCAATCCCGACCCGCAAAAAAATGACGTAGTCACGGGGCGGATGATTCGTGGCTGGGCGAAGCCGAAAGCGGGGAAAAAGATGCAGCTCAAGCCACCGGCGGAGAGGAAGCGAGGCAAGGATGCCAAGGCGTAGAGGTAAGGCGAAAGATCGCGACGGAGTATTTGTTCGAAAGGATCGGCCCGGGAAGTTCTTCGGAAGCTGGACCGATGCAAGCGGGCGCCGGCGCAAAAGAAAGCTCGCGGCGTCCACCCTGCAACAAGCTCAGGATTTGCTCGCGGCCGAGAGGACGCGCGCCGATGAGCTCCGCACGAAAGGTTTCACGGCGGCTACAAAGGATTCGTTTGACTCGATCCTGCCGCGATACTTGAAACATCAGAAGCCGCGCCTCACGCAGCGGAGCCTCGAACGCACAGAAGGCATTGTTCGGAAGCTGCGCACAGTCTTCGGGGAGATGCCGCTTGGAGGAATCCGGCGCGCAGATATTGAAGAGTACGTCACGGAGCGGGCAGGCGAGGTCCAGGCGGGTAGCGTGCTGAAGGAATTGAACGTCTTAAAGCACATACTCGGCCGCGCAGTGCAGTGGGAATTGCTTCCCTTTAACCCCGCTCTAAAGATCGAGGCTCCACGCGCACCAGCCGGCCGGCTTCGCTATCTCCAGCCCACAGAATTGCGCGCTGTGCTCGCGGAATGTCCTGATTGGTTGCGCCCGATCGTCGGCCTCGCGGCGTTCACTGCCATACGCCGGGGTGAGATCTTAGGCTTGCGCTGGATTAACGTCGACATGATTGGCCGCCGCCTAATGCTGTCGCAAACAAAGAACGGCGAAGGGCGCATCGTGCATCTGAACCAATTGGCCGCTCAAGTGATCGAGAGTCAATGGCGGAAAAACGCGAAGACTACCGACCGAGTATTCCCCCTGGCCGACGAGTGGACTGCTGACAACGTCAGCAAGGGATTTGCAGCGGTCTGCCGACGCCTGCAACTCGAGGATGTTTCGTTTCATACGCTCCGCCACACGGCCGCGAGTTGGATGCGTATGCAAGGCGCCGACATTCACACCGTCGCGCAGCTGCTTGGGCACAAAGATTTGCGGATGGCGATGCGTTACCAGCACCTCAGTCCCGAGTTTTTGGGGGCAGCAGTCGGGCGACTGGATGCTGTATTCGGAGAACCTAAGCAGTTAGAAGCCACAACGGAACAAATCAATGTACCGCCGTCCCCACAGCGTCCCCGGACAGAAAAGGCACAACAGTCTCCAACACCTAGAGTTGCTGTAGGCTATTGATTTTACTGGAGGCATTTTGGTAGCGTCATCGGGGATCGAACCCGAACTCTCCGCCTTGAGAGGGCGGCGTGTTAACCAATTACACCATGACGCCACGCAGACCGTAGTATAGCAAAGCAGGCGGATGCCGTGACCGCAGCCCGCTGATTACAGGCCCAGTTTCCTTACCTCATCGTTGTAGTACTTGCGGTAAAGAATGTCCCACTCCTGGCTGCCCTCAACAATGATCTTGCGTTGCGAGGCGATCTTCTGGCGGGCCGCCTGATCGATCTTCATCTCGTCGGTCAGCACTTTCTCGAGCGCCTTGCGCGCCTCCTGGCGGATGGTGTTGCGGTCGTCTAGAAAGTCGCATTCGTCGGTCTCGGCAAGGGTGTCGGCCACCACGTGCGCCAGCTTGTTGAGCTTGTCGCGCGAGAGCCTCACAGGACCGCCTTGTATTTGCGGGCCAGCTCCTGCTTGACCTTTTTGAACATCTCCGCGTAGCTGGCGCCGGTGCGGCGCATATCTTCCTGGTAGGCGTCGAGGATAACGCGCACCTCTTCGTTGATGCGGTCCTCCAGGGACAGCTCTTCCAGGATGGCCGCATTCACACGCTCAACCACAGCAGAAAGTTTTCCCACCCGGATCATCTTGGCTTCGATCAACTGGTTGACCGTCTGGCGCGCCAGATAATTCACGTACTCCCGCGAAAAAATCATTTGATCTGAATCGGACTATAGCATATCTGTAGGGCTTTCCCGGCCCCTGGAAGGCCCGGCTCACCCTCCACACCGGCATCTGCGACAATAGAGGCGCGAATATGCACCCCGACGATTTGATCTCCCTGAAAGATGACATGGTGGCCTTCATCGAAGGACACTCGATGCGCCGCCTGCCCGGGTTTATAACCGAAGATCTGCCAACCGTCTTGTGGGAAGACGAGGATAATCCCGACAGCTGGAAAGACTTCGTGGAGATGGCCAAGACGGCCTCAGCACCGTTCGTCACCATGAGCGAGGTAAAGCTCGAGAAAGACGACATCGCGATGCTGCTGGAGCAGATCCGCGACGATAATTTTCCCGACGAAGCGGCCGCCGAAGTGCACGAGGCCCAGTACCTGGTGAACTATGTCGGCAAGATCGGATATATCCAGCTCGGCTTTGCCCACCAGGGCATCTTGTTCGTGCACGAGAACGCCACCCCATGGTATGAGCGCTACCAGCAGCTGCTGGAGTTTGTGGAAGACTTCGGAGACGTGGTTTTCGAAGACGACGAGGACGAAGACGAAGGGTGAGTGAGTGGGTCCTGCCTCGGGGTAACTCCGCCACGGCGTCGGCGCTGGCGCAAAGCGCGGGGCTCCCGCTGATCGTGGCCGAACTGCTGGCGGAGCGCGGGGTGCGCAGCGCTGGCGAGGCCGAGGTTTTCCTTCATCCCCGGATGGAACACTTGCTTGATCCGTACGCCATGGAAGGCATGGCGGCGGCGGTCTCGCGGGTGCAGGCGGCAATCGCGGGCGGGGAGCTCATCCTGATCTACGGCGACTATGACGTGGATGGCACCACGGCGATCGTGCTGCTTAAGACGGCGCTGGAGATGCTCGGCGGCAAGGTGGACTTCCACGCCCCGCACCGGCTACGCGAAGGCTACGGCATGCAGGCGGAGGTGCTGGCTTCCGCAGCCGCGCAGGGCGTGCGCCTGGTGATTAGCGTGGACACCGGGATACGCGATTTCGCCGCGGCGGAAGCTGCGGCCCGGCTGGGCCTTGACCTGATCGTTACCGATCATCATCTGCCGCATTCCAATCTGCCGCTTGCCTTGGTGGTGCTGAACCCCAACCAACCGGGCTGCGGCTACGCTTGTAAGCACCTGTGCGGGGCGGGGGTGGCTTTCAAGCTGGCGCAGGCATTGCTGGAGGCATGGGATAAGGACCGGGCCCGGGGTAAGATTCTGCCTTCCTTCCTCAAGATGTTGGCCATCGCTACGGTGGCGGATGCAGTTCCGCTGCTCGAGGAGAACCGCGTCTTCGCGAGCCTGGGGCTGGAGCAGTTGCGGCGCCCTGCCAGTGCCGGTCTGCGGGCGCTGATGCAGATGGCCAAGCTGGATCCAGCGCAGCGCGCGCTTACCGCTACTGACTTGGCGTTTCGCATTGCGCCGCGCATCAACGCCGCCGGGCGTATGGACGTGGCTTCCGATGTGGTCGAACTGTTCACCACTCGCGATGTGGCCAGAGCAGGTGAGCTGGCGGGCAAACTGGATCGCTTGAACTCCGAGCGGCAACAGGCCGAGGCCAGGATGCTGGAAGAGATCGAGCGCCGGCTGGGGGAAGAACCTGAGTTCGTGTCGTGCCGGTGCATCGTGATCGAGGGGGAAGGATGGCATCGCGGCATCATCGGGATCCTGGCCTCGCGGGTGGTGGACCGCACGGGGCGTCCGGCCTTGGTGATTGCGCTCGAGGGCGGGGAGGCGTATGGTTCCGGGCGCTCGGTTCCCGGGTTTCACCTGCTGCAGGCGATCGAAAGCTGCAAGGAATTGTTCACCCGGTTTGGGGGGCACTCTCACGCGGTCGGGTTTTGCCTGCCTGCGGAACGGCTGCAGGAGCTGAAAAGTCATCTGGAAGCTTGGGCGGCGCTCAACGTGGTGGATGCGGCGCCCAGCCTGCATTGCCATGCGGTCTTGCCCTTGGATCAAATCACCGGGGCGCTGTACGGCTGGTTGCGCCGGCTGGAGCCGCTGGGCACGGGCAACGAGGAACCCATTTTTGTCGCTTACAATGTCCGCCTCACCGCTCCAGTGCGGGCTATCAAGGATCGCCACGTATGCCTCCAGCTCGCCCAGGGGGCGCGGGGAGGGAGTTGGTCGGCCTTGGGGTGGGATTGGGCCGGGCGCGTGCAGGGGTTGGGGCTGGAGCAGGGGTCCGTGGTCCACGTGGCGTATAAGCTGCGGGAGAATTCGCACCCGGAATATGGGGGGCTGGAGTTGGAGATTGCGGATTTGGTTGCGGCGGGGTAGGTCTGTTTGTGGTTTGTACAGGTTTCGGTTTTGGGATCTCTCCTTACCTAAGCACCAATCGAAACCGGAAGTCCCCACCCACATCTCGCAAAAAACGCGAGATATGGGCCACCCCATTTTTCCCACGACAGATTCGCCGAAGGGTAAGAAATGAAGGGTGAGCCCTATTGCTTCACCCTTAAAGTGTAAACTCCGTGCATGCCACGCGGGTTGTTGGTTACGTTCGAGGGCCTGGATGGCTCAGGCAAAAGCACCCAGCTTCGCCGGCTACACGAGTGGTTGGAGGCGGAGGGGTTTGCGGTAACAGCGACGCGGCAGCCAGGAGGGACGCGGATCGGCGAGCGCATCCGTAGCCTGGTGCTGGACTCGCGCACCGATAAGCTTGCATCGCTTGCCGAGCTGGGGATGATGTTCTCCGACCGGGCACAGTCGATCGCCGAGGTCATCACGCCTGCCCTCGAGGCCGGACAGGTGGTGCTTTGCGACCGCTTTACCGATTCCAGCGAGGCCTACCAGGGAGGCGGCCGGCAGCTGGGCAGCCGAGTGGTGCTCGACCTGCACGTCGCCTTGTGTGGCGGCCTGCAACCGGACTTGACCCTGCTGCTGCTGCCGAATTTTGAGCTCTCGCTGGCGCGTGCCCGCGGGCGCAACCAACGTACCGTCGCCGCTACCGGAAACGATGAGAACCGGTTTGAAAAGGAAAGCAGCGAGTTCTATCGCCGGGTGTTCGACAAATACCAGGAAATTGCCGCCCGCGAGCCTTCACGTGTAGTCGCCATCGAGAGCGATGGCTCCATTGAGGAGATCCACCGGCTCATTGTGCAAAGGGTGCAAGGACGTTTGCCGGCCGTTTTTTGCTAGTCTCGTCTACGTGGGCTTTCAACAGTTTGTCGGCAATCAAGCGACCGTGCGCCACCTGCGAGAGGCCATCGCGACGGAGCGCATGCCTCCCGCTCTGATTCTGGCCGGTCCACGGGGTGCGGGCAAATATACCCTGGCCATCATGCTGGCACAGGCTATGGCCTGCCTCGACCCACGACTTACCGATGGGCTGCCCGACTTCTGTGGAGTATGCAGCAACTGCACTCGTATCGCACTCTCTTTGCCGCTGACCGAGCGGGTGAACGAGGCCATCGCCGCGCGGGAGGAGTTGCGTGAGGTAGATAAGAAGGAAACTCGCATCCTCATCCAGACGCACCCCGATGTGGTGGTCGTACCACCCGACCCACCGCAGTTGCTAATCAAGATGGGCCAGGTGCGCAGCGTGGTGCAGCGGATCTACCGGCTGCCCTCCGACGCGCCGCGCGCATTGTACATCTTTACCAGCACGGCGTTCATGAAGGAAGCGGCCAATTCCCTGCTGAAGATTCTCGAGGAACCGCCCGCCTACGCGCACATTGTGCTGCTGGCAGAAAATGCGGGCGAACTTCTGCCCACCATCCGATCGCGCGCGAGTATTTTTCGCTTGGGGGCGTTGCCTCCGGAACAGATCGAGGCGGTGCTGGCCGAGCAGCGGCAAGACTGGAAACCGAAACAGCGTGCGCTGGTCGCACGCCTGGCGCAAGGCGCCGTCGGGCAGGCACTGGGCTTCGACCTCGAAGCTTACCTCGCCAGCCGCCAGGACGCGCTGGTGATGCTGTCCAACGCTACCCAGGAGACGGATTTCGGAGCGGTCTTTCGCGTAACCGAGACGTATCGGGCGGGCGCAGAGGGTCAGGAAAAGACCAGCGCCCTGCTGCGCGCCTTTGCCAGCCTGCTCGAAGACCTGCTGTTGCTGCTGGCAGGTACACCCCACTTGATTCGCAACCTTGATCTGGCTGCGGAGCTGACCCGCATTTCGCAGGGCATCGATGTGGCCTGGATTGAGACGGCGGTTCGCGGCCTCGACCAGGTGGAGCATGGGATGCGGCGCAATCTGCTGCGCTCTCTTTCGCTCGATTCTTTCGCGGCCGGCCTGACACGAAGCTGACGGTGCGCCATATTCTGCCTAATTTTGACAGCGCGACCTGCGCAGCGCATCCTGCATCCTAACTACCAGTTACCAAAAAATATGCCAGACACTTCCGCCATTCCGGTTCGCCGCGCCGATGAACCGCGCCAAGCCAAGGCGAAGCCCAATGTTGACGCCGAACCGTCAGCTTTGCCTTCGATCAGCCAAGCGGGTCCGCGTAAGCTTATTCGGCCCCATCTACCCGAGGTCGGCGGCCGGTATGCAGCCAGATCAATCGCTCCGGTTTTCACCAACCAAAATCGATGGAACCCGCCTGCAACTGGGCGCGGAGAGAGTTCCCACGCGGAAGCGTTTTATTTCCAGAAACAAATTCAGAGCCGAACCTCGATGATTTTTCTGCTGGAAGATGGAGAGCGGGTCGAGGGCACCATCGAATGGTATGACCGCAACGCGATCAAGGTGCGGAACGGCGGCGTGCGCACGCTTATCTACAAAACCTGCATAAAGTACCTGTATAAGGCCGGAGAGAGCGAACGGGTCAACGCGCGGCCCTGAATAGGCGGTCGCGTATGGCAACGCCTAGCCCTTTGTCTTCGGGCAAGGGGCAGACGATCACGGTTGCTCCGGCGGCGTCCAACTCCCGCAGCCCTGCAAATAGGCGCCGGGCGAGGGTTTCCTGATCTTCTAAATCACCCCATGGATAAACGAGGTAGGACATTTCGCGGGGGATGGCGTTGGGCAACATCACGCCCACGGTTTCGCCTGTGGCTTGCAGTTGCGCGGCCAGGGGCAATAGGTTATCCCGGCCGGCGGTTTCGAGCAGGATGAGACGGGCGCGGGGTGAGTAATGCTTGAGGTCTAATCCTGGCGAGGCCTGCGGCGCGGAGCCTCCATCATAGGTAACAAGCGACGGGCAGAGCGCGCGGACCTGCTCGAAGGTGATCATACCCGGACGATAGAGAACGGGCGGTTGGGCGCAGACATCCACCACGGTGGATTCGAGCCCCAGGGTGGCTTCTCCAGAGTCCACGACCGCATCGATTCTTCCGTCGAGATCCTCAAGAACAAAGGTGGCGCGAGTGGGGCTGGTTCGGCCGAAGGAATTTGCGCTGGGTCCGGCGATTGGCACGCCGGCGAGTTCGATCAGCCTCCGGGCAACGGGGTGACGGGGCATTCTCACCCCGACCCGAGGGCGGCCGGCAGTCACGATCGGCGGCACGCGCGGGGTCTTGGGCAGTAACAGCGTCAGAGGCCCGGGCCAGAATGCTTCCATCAGTAAGCGGCCGTTGGGCGGAATATCGATGGCCACCATCTGCAACTGGTCTTGATTGGCGACGTGGACGATGAGTGGGTCCCAGGACGGCCTCTGCTTGGCTTCGAAGATAGCCTCGACGGCTGCCTTGTCGAGCGCATTCGCACCCAATCCGTAGACGGTCTCGGTGGGGAATGCCACCGTGCCGCCGCGGCGCAGCAGGTTCGCTGCCTGCGACAAGGAAGCCATCGATGCCGGCGAATCGATGGCGACAGGGTCAACGATCAGCCGCAGTGTTCTTTTTGATGTCACCCTTCATTTTCCCATGTTGTTGATTGTGTTATAGACTCCGGCCTATGCAGGCGATGGAAACAGAAGTGAAGATACGAGTCGCGGACCGCGAGGCCTTGGAGGAGAAGCTGCCGGGGCTTGGTTTCGAGCGCGTTACGGCCCGTACGCTGGAGCGCAACGCGCTGTATGACACGCCAGAGCGGACGCTACGCAAGTCGCGGCAGATTCTGCGGATCCGGCAGTATGGGAGCAAGTGGGTGCTCACTCACAAGCGGGTGCCGGACGGTCTGAGCGCAGAGGGTCCGCACAAGAATCGGGTAGAGACCGAGACCATGGTGGAGGATGGTCCGGTGCTGGGACAGGTTTTTGAGGCGTTGGGATTCAGCCCAGTGTTTGTGTATGAGAAATGGCGTACGGAATGGGCTGACCGGGTGGGACATTGCGTGCTCGACGAGACACCTTTGGGGCTGTATGCGGAGCTTGAGGGCCCGAGTGAATGGATTGATGACGTGGCGCAACGGTTGGGGATTCAGGAGAGCGAGTTCATTACGCTCAGTTACGGTCGCATTTTCGAGTTGTGGCGGGATGAGTGTGGGTCTAAGGCCATGAACTTCACCTTCGATGAGGTTCCGGAGAGGTTTCGCGCGTAACGCCAGCCCCTTTGGAGTTGGTGCAGAAACATTAGTGCTGTTGAAGGGTACGGGCTGAAGAGTCAGCGTGAGAACTCGATTCGTAGGACCAAAACGGACCAGTCCGGGTGCCCCATGTTCGCACCAGCGTACGTGGGCCGATTATGAAAGTCTTCGAATGTTTTCACTAAACGAGTAGAAGCTTTGGAGGGGCTTCGCCCGTCTTTCTCGGCCCACGTACGCTGGCGCGAACATGGGGCACCCGGACTGGTTCCGCTACGACTTGAGTTTTTCCGCAGTCGTGCCTTTGTACGCTAACCTTCGACTCCGTGGCACTTTTTGTATTTTTTTCCGGAGCCGCAGGGGCAGAGATCGTTCCGGCCTACCTTCTCTCCCGTTCTGCGTTGAGGGCCGGGGCCATCGGCGGCTCCGTTGACGCCGCTCATCCTGGCGTGCTCGAGTTCGCGCTTCTTCTTGCGCTGAAACTCCTGCTCCAAGGCGTCAATGGTGGTCGATGGCGCTCGCACCGGCACAGAAACCGGCCGGCGTGTTGGGGCAGCGGGTTTCGCGTGAGATCCGTTGCCCTCTACCGTCACCGGCAGAGGAGGGGGCGGAGGCTGGGGAATGGCCTGGGGTAGCTCGAGCACGGCGGGGCCGGTGATCTCGGGCGCTCGGCGACGAGGAACCTCCGTTACCGGCTGGCCGTCAGGACCCACGATCTGCATCAGGAACAGGAAACGGACCGTGTCCTCCTGAAAACGCCCCATCATGGCTTCAAACATGTCGAAGGACTCTTTCTTGTAGGCCACAAGCGGATCCTGCTGGCCATAGCCACGCAGCCCGATGCCCTCCTTCAGGTGGTCCATGCTCAGGAGATGATCTTTCCATAAGCCGTCGAGGACGCTGAGCATGACCATGCGCTCGTGCAGACGCATGGTGGGCGGGCCCAGAATGGCTTCCTTCATCTCGTACTTTTCCTTCAAGCGCTCAAATAATGCCTCGCCCAGTTCATGCCGATTCAGCGTGTCGACATTGATGCCCTCCTTCTCGAGGTCAATGCCGAACTGCCCGGCGAGCTGTCCCTTAAGCCCGTTCACATCCCACTGATCGGGATGCATCGCTTCCGGCGCATGCGCTTCCATGGCAGCACTTAGAAGATTGGCAACGTAGTCCTCGAGGATCAATTCTTTTTGGTCGAGTCCTTCGAGCAACTGCCCGCGCAGGCCGTAGACGGCGGTGCGCTGCTTGTTCATGACGTCGTCATACTCAAGCAGGTGTTTGCGGGCTTCGAAGTTCTGTCCTTCTACCGCTTTTTGCGCCGCCTCAATGCGGCTGCTGATCATGCGCGACTCAATGGGGACGCCTTCTTCCATGCCCAGGCGCTGCAGCAGGTTCGAGACCCACTCCTTGGCAAAGATGCGCATCAGGTCGTCTTCGAGCGAGAGATAAAAGCGCGAGGCTCCGGGATCGCCTTGGCGGCCGGCGCGGCCACGCAGCTGGTTGTCGATGCGCCGGGACTCGTGCCGCTCCGTGCCCACGATGTGCAGCCCGCCGGCGGCGATCACCTCGCCGTGCTCACGTTCGGCGGCGACGGCATACTGGGCCAGAGTTTTGTCCCAGGTTTCCTGCTTGGTTTCGAATTCCTGCCCCTGGTAATAAAAGCGCGCCATGCCCGGACCAGCCATGGGACTGATGGCTCCCTGGGCCGCGTTCACCGCCTGAGCTGTGCCCCGCTTCACCAGTTCCTGCTTGGCGACGAACTCCGCGTTGCCCCCGAGAACGATATCGGTACCGCGGCCAGCCATGTTGGTGGCGATGGTGACCATGCCCAGCCGCCCGGCTTGGGCGACAATCTCGGCTTCACGCTCGTGAAATTTGGCGTTGAGCACGACATGTCTCACGCCTTTACGTTGCAGGATCGACGACAGCAGCTCTGATTTTTCAATGGAAGTGGTACCCACCAGCACCGGCTGCTTCTCTTGGTTGAGGCGAGCAATTTCTTCCGCGACGGCGAAGTATTTCTCTTTGGCGGTCCGAAACACCACGTCCGGGTTTTCCAGGCGGCGCATCGGCTTGTTGGTGGGAATGACCACGATTTCGAGCTTGTAGATGTTCTCGAATTCTGTGGCTTCGGTTTCCGCCGTGCCGGTCATGCCGGAGAGCTTCTTGTACAGGCGGAAGTAGTTCTGGAAGGTGATGGTCGCAAGCGTCTGGTCTTCACG
>Ga0302324_100020442_pt1 | contig 12946 bp, 5 predicted proteins | sample Palsa_T0_1_FD_201949 | JGI IMG/M metagenome (GOLD analysis project Ga0302324, IMG submission 201949) | Peat permafrost microbial communities from Stordalen Mire near Abisko, Sweden - Palsa_T0_1 | ecosystem: Environmental > Terrestrial > Soil > Palsa > Peat permafrost | place: Sweden: Abisko...
CCAGGTTGCAACACCCGTATAGTAATCGTCTCATTGGGACGCGGGGTGGAGCAGCCTGGTAGCTCGTCAGGCTCATAACCTGAAGGTCGTGGGTTCAAATCCCACCCCCGCAACCAATTTAACCATTGCCAATCAAGTAGTCAGGAAATCCGCTGTAATACCCGCACAGATTCCGCACAAAAGAGGACGAATCGAAAGACGTCCCGTCTGTAAAAGTGAAATTTCCCGTCAAAGTGATGGTTATCAAAGCTGAAACAAGAATTTGCGTCGCCTGATGTACCTGTAATTCGCAAATGGCAGTCAAGGCAGGTTCGCCTTTGGCAGGCTCTCTTAAAAAATGATCTGGTCCATCTTGCCGTAGGCTGGGTTAACGGATAGGATTCCGACATGCACCGACCTCGAACTAACGGTCTGGCTTTCCGCTGGCGCACTTGCCTGTATGGTGCTTTGTGGTTGCTTATTTTGGCTTGTGTGAACTGCCGGGGAAATGTTTTGTGGAGCGATCTTGGGTCAACTCTGGCTTATCAAACAGGAGACGGCACCGACATTCTCAACGGCGCAGTCAAGCGCGATGGCTCCGCCACCGATACGCTTTACTTTAAGGTTCACGTGGACCCGTTGTCCGATTCCAGCACGGAGGAGTATTTCGCGGGATTTGAACTCTTTGAGGCCGGCGAAGAACGGTTCGGTGTCGGCAATGCGCTCAAGGCTTGGGCTTACAGCGCCTTCAAAAATGTCGCCAGCGACACGGACGTCTCTCATTACGTTGACTTGCACACATCGCGGCCGGAATTGGTCGGCGGCACGAACGCGCCCGCCTTCCAGCCTTACGAGTTGCCGCATCGAGGCTTGGAGAACACCCTCGTTTTCAAAGTCAAATACATAGCGGGCGGCGATGATCAAATCACGATCTGGCTCAATCCGGACCTTGGACCGGGCGCCACCGAGGAAAGCCAGCCGGAAAACCTGATTACGTCGATGACCGCCGATGCGTCGTTTGACGAAATTCACCTGCGCCACGGCGGTGGCGGCCGGGGCTGGATTTTCAGTGACATGGAAATCACCACTTCGTTCGCCGATTTTGTGACGCAGACAAACAATGCCGCGGAGATGCCTGAGCAAGGTTTCGGTTCCGGTGGATTTCCGTTTACGTTTCATTCATGGCAACGAGAGCAAGGATTGCCGCAGAATTTTGTCCGTGCCCTGGCCCAAACGCGTGACGGCTATGTTTGGGTGGGCAGCGATGATGGCGTAGCGCGTTTCGATGGCTTGCGCTTCGTTCCCTTTGGCTTGCGGGAGGGCCTCAACGGCGGGCCCGTCAAGACGCTTCTTGGCGACACTGCGGGCGCGCTCTGGATTGGCGGCGCGGCGGGTGGTTTGACTCGCTGCCAGGGCGGGCATTTCGTGACGATTACCAATGTGCCATCTGGGGCTATCCTGGCTCTGGCTGAGGACAGGAAAGGCGCGATTTGGATCGGCACCGAAACGGGCCTGGCCCTATGGCGTTCAGAGGAATTGCAGAAACCATCCTGGTTCGATCAATTCAAAGGCAGGCCCGTGACTGCCCTGACATGTGACGGTCACGGCAATATATGGATTGGCGTCAAGTCCGCCGGAATTTTCAAATTCGATGGCGTCAAGGTGGAAAGGGTGACGGATCCCTCAGTGGAATCGCTGCTGGAGGATCCACATTGCCTGTTGGTGGATCACAAGGATCGCCTATGGGTCGGCGCATCGGACGAATTCGTCATGTATTTGGAGAATGGCCGCTGGCGAACGCAGCCCACTCACCCGCACCAAGGCAAGCCGTACATCGCGGCGCTGGTCGAAACGCCGGACGGAACCGTTTGGGCTGCTTCTCTGGGCGAAGGGCTTTTCGAATTCAAGACCGGCAGCGTACAGGCCGTGAATGCGCAGAGCGGATTGTCCGATAATCTAGCCGAGTCTTTGTTGGTGGACCAGCAAGGCGTGTTGTGGGTGGGCACTCATGGCGGATTAAACCGTCTGCGCGCACAAACTGTCCTGGCGTTTGGCGCGATGAACGGCCTCGGCTATGGCGCAGTCCATGGACTGGCGCAATTTGGTCCTGGTATCTGGGTCGGCAAAGCCAATGATGGCATTTATCGTTGGGAAGGCCGAAATTTTAGAAAGCTCTCCAATATTGGATTAGATTTAAGCGGCCCGCAGGTTAACGCGCTGCTTTGTTCATCGGACGGCAGTTGCTGGGTGGCTGGGGAACGCGGTCTGATCCATTTCATCGACCCCCAATCCGCCGCCAAATCCGTCGAAGTGATCCCATTCGCAGAAGGCGCAAATATCATCGCCCTTGCCGAAGACCAAAAGAGAGGGCTTTGGGCGGGCACGCGCGACGGGCGGCTCTGGTGTCGGAGCGGCGCGCAATGGATTGAGCAGGGCAGACCGTGGCAGGACCACGCCATTACTGCGATTGTCCAGGACCACAATGGTTCGATGCTGGTCGGCACATCGGGAGCTGGTTTATTCAGGCTTAGAGGTAACCAAGGCAGCGAAGTGGTTCATTACGGCAAGAAGGAAGGTTTGCTGAGCGAATTGATCCGAACTCTTTATCTGGACAAGGACGGCTCGTTGTGGATCGGCACCGAGGGTGGCGGATTGAGCCGTTTGCGCGGCGAAACGTTCGCGACGTTCACCACGCGCGAGGGTCTGGCGGACAATACGATTTCTCAAATCCTCGAGGACGACTTCGCCCGTCTCTGGCTCGGCTGCAATCGCGGCATCGTTTGCGTAAGCAAACATGAACTAGACGATGTGCAGGCTGGCAAAACCGCCGTTCTTTACGCGCAAGTTTACGGGCACAACGAAGGTTTGCCGTCCGAGGAATGCACTTCTGGATTTTATCCATCTGGATTGAAAACGCACGATGGCCTATTGTGGTTTTCCACTCTCAAAGGAATCGTGGTCGCGGACCCACGCCGCCGGCAAGGTGACACCTCAGCCCCGAGCGTTGTCCTGGACGAAGTCAGGGTGGATGGTCAGGCTGTGTCTGTCGGCGCGGACTCGGCTTTGAAAGTTTCACCTGGCAAGCACCGGCTGGAATTCACTTACGCTGCGATGGCTTTCGACGCTCCGGATTTCGTCCATCTTCGCTACCGTCTCGAACCGTTGGACCGGGATTGGTTTGATGCCGGCACGCGGCGGACTGCTTCCTATCCTTATGTGCCCCCCGGCAATTATCGTTTTCTTGTCAGTGCAGCCACGAGCGCTGACAATTGGGGCTCAACGGCCACGATGCTAACGGTGACCGTCGCGCCTCATTTCTGGCAGGCGTGGTGGTTCATGGCTTTGGTGTTGCTGGCCGCGCTTGGGGCCGTGGCGGGCTTGGCGCGCCTGGCGGAGAAAAGGAAGCTGCAACGTCGCCTGCGTGAATTGGAGCAGGAAAAAGTTCTTGAGCGCGAACGCACACGCATTGCCCAGGACTTGCATGACGAAATGGGCGCGAAGCTGTGCCGGATTTCGTTTTTGAGCGAAGGCGCGCGGCGCGCTTCGGAAATGCCTTTGGAACTGCGCAATCAAATCGTCTCGATCTCGGATGCTTCGCGCGAGGTGCTGCATTCGTTGGATGAAATTGTCTGGGCGGTCAATCCTCGGAACGATTCCTTGGAACCGGTCGCCTCCTACATTGGGCAATATGTGCAGGACTACTTCCAGGAAACGGGCGTCCAATGCGAATTGGACATTCCCGCCCAATTCCCTTTTCACCCGCTTTCCTCCCAGTTGAGGCATCATCTCTTTCACGCCGTCCATGAGGCCTTGACCAATACGTTGAAACATTCGCGCGCCACGCGTTTAAAAGTTTCGATCAAGTGTGAAGGTTCGGTTTTTGAAATCACGACGTCGGATAACGGGCACGGCTTTGATCTATCGGCTCTGGACGATCAATCGGAAAACGGATCATTTGTGGCCGGCAACGGCTTGCGCAACATGCAGGAACGCCTGGCCGAAGTGGGCGGAAGGTGCCACATCGAATCAAAACCGGGCTGCGGGACAACGGTCAGATTCATTATTAATGTCAATGAAGAGCAAGGACGCAATCGAAGAAATAACGGTATCCATCGTTGACGACGAAGACGAGCTGCGCCGATCAATCGGAACATTTGTCAACGGCGCGCCCGGCTTTCGCTGCCTCAGCGCCTACGCCAGCGCTCGCGAGGCTTTGCGCGGATTGCCGGATGACCGGCCGGATGTCGTGCTCATGGACATCAACATGAAGGGGATGGACGGCATTGAATGTGTCGCTCGACTCAAGGCGCTCAATCCCGAGATGCAGATTGTCATGCTGACAGTTTACGAAGATTCGGAGCAGATTTTCAAAGCGCTCTCGGCTGGAGCGTCCGGCTACATGCTCAAACGCCTGACGCCGGGCAGCTTGTTGGAAGCAATCAAAGAAGTGCATGAAGGCGGTTCGCCGATGTCCAGTTCCATTGCCCGCAAAGTGGTGGCCTCATTCCAGAGCACATCCGCCCAAGCGGAAACTCTGCCGCTCTCGAACCGCGAACAAATGGTCCTCGAGCGCGTGGCCAAGGGGTGGCCTTACAAACAGATCGCCGCTGAGTTGGGCATCACCGTGCCGACGGTGAGGAACTATTTGCGGCGCGTCTATGAGAAGTTGCATGTGCAGTCCCGCACGGAAGCTGTGGCCAAGTATTATAGCCCAAGCCCCTGAGCGTGGTCGTTTCATCTGACTGCCTTCGTTGGACGCAAAGGGATAGCGTAAGGGTTTGCGCTTTCTATGACGTTTTTCAAATTCAATGGTGCGCCGAAGCGATGGCGAAATTTTTGCCTGCTCAGCGGAGCGCTGGCTCTTTTACCGTTCGATCTGCTGGCAGGGCCGAAACCTGTCATGGTCCATTACATGCCGTGGTTTGTGGCTGCGCCGTTCGGCGGCGCATGGGGCTGGCATTGGACGATGAATCATTTTAATCCCGGCTCGACAAATGCCAACGGCCAGCGGGAGATTGCCTCATGGTATTATCCGCAAATCGGACCCTATGATTCAAATGACCCAGCGGTCCTGGAATACCAAACTCTCCTGATGAAGTTGGCGGGCGTGGATGGCGTTATTGTGGATTGGTACGGGATGGATAATTACGTGGACTATGGCGTTAACAATCAAAGGACTCTGTCCCTTTTCAATTGGACCCGCCGCGCCGGGCTGAAATTTTGCCTGTGCTATGAAGACGCGACCATTAAAAACGAAATCAATGGTGGTTTCATCGCCGGGAGCGAAGCTATCGTCCACGCCCAGCAAACCATGCTCTACATGGAGACAAATTTTTTTGATGATCCGAGCTATTTACGTCTCCGCGAACATCCGGTGTTGCTGAACTTTGGACCGCGCTTTTTCACGGTTTCAAGCAATTGGAGCAGCATCTTCTCCGTCCTCAATGCCAGCAACGCCCCCGCTTTTTTCACGGAAGACGAAAAACTGGATGCTGGATGGGGAGCATTCGACTGGCCACCGATGGCGCTTTCCCGAACTAACGGCGGCGTTCTGGCCATCAGTCAACTGAATGCATATCTGGCGCAGTTTGAGCAAAAGGCAACCGGCTGGCCGGCTTATATCAGCAGCGCTTTTCCACGCTTCCACGATGTTTACGGGCGGGCAGCCGCAGAACCGAGCCTTGGCAAATTGGATGACGACAACGGCGCGACATTTCAATCGACCCTACGACGGGCCATCACTAACACGTCCGCCATCGTGCAGATTGTGACTTGGAACGATTATGGCGAAGGGACGGTCATCGAGCCGACTGCAGAGTACGGGCATCGTGACCTTGGGGTGTTGCAGGATCTTCGGGGCAAGTACCTGTCGCCAGGATATGCCGGCACCACGAACGACTTCTCGCTAGCCCTCCGACTTTACAACGCGCGCCGCTGTTACTCGGGCAACGCCGTTGCATCTGCGGAAATGGATCGAATTTTCAGTGAGGCGGTCGCGGGAAATTTAGCAAACGCCAAATTAAAACTCTCCAAGCTGGAAACGTTATCACCCGCCGGCCTGATGAGCGTAACCAATTCTCACATCAACGTGCCCGGCGCAACAAATTAGCGTTCTGGCCGCGGCGTGGCGTTGGCCAGCCAGGCCAGGTCCTTGTTATTTTGGACGTTGATGTTGTCGTCATAGGTATAGGTAACCGGGTGAAGTGTCGTGGGGTTGACCCATTTGTGCATGACGCTGCTGCCGTCGGCCATGCCGATGCCGCAGGCCCCGTTATGCTGGCCGCCGGGCAGTTCGCTAAAATCTCCCGTGCCACTGGTGTAGGTGTAACTAGTGTAAAGAATGCCGTCGTCAATGCTATCGGGATGTTCATCCATAATGAGCCAACTGCTGCTTGGCCCCGGGAACATCAGATCAACCATCTTCTTGGCCTTCCAAAACGTGCTGGCGTACGCCAAGCCACTATACACTTCCCCGTCACCAATGGCTCCGTTCATGGCGCAACTGCGGCAGCGGCCGGCCCATCCCAGCTGGCGTTGCGCCGGGCTTAGGAAGGCGCCGTTAACCGGGCAAGCAAAGATTTTGAAATTATTGGCGACATACCCCCCCAACAGACCATGACCATACTGTACCAGCCATTGCCAGTTGGTATTATTCTGGCCTGAGGTCCAATCCAGCCAGCCATTGTTGGGCGCGACGCCACCGATCCAGGAAGGTGTGGCATTCGCGGTATTAAGAGGATAAGGCTGGCTCTGATCGGAATTTATGGCCATGCGATCATTGTTATCGTGCGCATACATTGTCCAAGCCAGCACGAGCTGCTTATTGTTATTCAAGCAACTCGTCACCAGCGCGCCTGTTTTAGCCTTGCTCAAGGTTGGCAGGAGCATCGCCGCCAGAATGGCGATAATGGCGATGACCACCAAAAGTTCAATTAAAGTAAATGCTGCTCTCCGCCCAGTGAAGGCTGACCGCTGAGAGACTTCTGGCTTTTGGATCACGTCACCACACTGGACTACAAGGCGGCATCTGAAAAGTCGTACAAAGTGACCACATCCAGAATAAAGTCTGTGGTCGATTCATGCGACTATTCTGCGATTTTGTCGGTGTTACACTCCATCATCCAACTAATTCATTAACAGAAGCGGCGTCCTATGATTTCAGTCTCGATCGTGGATGACGAAGCAGGCCTGCGCCAGTCCATCGCGGAGTTCGTGAATGCTGCGCCCGGCTTCAAATGTATCGGCGCTTACGCCAGCGCGGAGGCCGCATTGCGCGCTTTGCCCAAGGAACATCCGGACGTGGTGTTAATGGATATCAATCTGCCCGGCACAAGCGGCATTGAATGCGTTGAAAAACTGAAATCAGTGACGCCCGCCATGCAAATCGTCATGTTCACCGTTTACGAAGATGCCGCCCAGATTTTTCGAGCGTTGGCCGCCGGCGCAAGTGGTTACCTGCTCAAAAGATCGCCGCCCGATAAATTGCTCCAAGCCATCCGTGACGTCCACGCAGGCGGCTCGCCGATGTCCAGCTCCATCGCGCGCAAGGTCGTGGCCTCTTTTCAAAAAAACGGCGCTCCCTCCGGAGAAACCCAACATCTCTCCGAACGTGAGCAATCGATTCTGGAATGTCTCTCCAAAGGGCTGACTTATCAACAAACAGCGGACCAATTGACGATCAGCATCGGAACCTTGCGCACACATATACGGCGGATTTATGAAAAACTGCACGTGCATGCGCGCACGGCAGCGGTGGCGAAATATTTGCATGGCGGATGAATGAGCAAGCGCCCAAGTGATATGCCAAGCCTGTGGTCACTTCATATGACTTCACGCGTCCATGCGAAATCAATAGACTTTCCACAAATGAATCACCCGCCAGAGTCAATTGGTAAGAGCAGTGTCGTCATTTTACATGCCACAGCCGCAACAAATTCAGCCCAGCTTACCTTAACTAACGCTATTGATTCGGATCGATTCCTCAAAACAAAAACACCATGCATACTATGAAGCCATCCACCACCGGGCAGTTGTTCTTCAGCTTGCGATTCATCGCTCTCTTGGCCGCGTTCTTTGGCCTGCGCTCGCTTGCGTCAGCTCAAGATATTCTCTGGAGCGCGCAGGATGCCACCAACGGCGTCAGCAGCGATTGGTCCGATCCGCTAAATTGGCTTGGCGGTGCCGTTCCAGGCGCCGGCAATGCGGCCGTCTTCGGCAATCCAGGTCAGTCTGCCACCACAACGACTCCGGATAATATCGTGGACGTTAATCTTACCATTACCTCATTGTGGTACGCGGCGACGAACCTGTCCCCCAACTTTCCTTACCACAACACACAGATTAATAGCGGCGTGACGCTATCCGTGTTGAGCACCAATGCCGAGGTCGTTCTTGATTCCGGCACGCAGAACGATCCGGCCGTTAGTCCTGCCGGTGCCGTCGGTTCCTACGCGACTATATCCGGCCCCGGTGAATTGAATGTTGTTGATACGAACAGCCAGTCGGTCGCGATTGTCTCGCAGGGAAGCAGCAGTTACACAGGCGATAATGGACTGTATGGTTTGCTGGATATGTCCAAGCTGGCCACGTTCAACGGCACATTTGGGCGTCTGCTGGTTGGATTACAAGGGGTGGGCCCGACGCCAAACGAAGTGAGCCTGAACAGCTCTGGCCGTCAAACCGGTCTTCTGGCTCTGGCACAAACGAACGTTATTCATTTGACTCAAACAGGAAATGTCGAAGGCGCTGGTAATGCCGCTGCCGGCGGTCCTGCGCTGGTGATTAACGACGCTCCATTTTGGGGAGACGACGGCAGCTACATTTACCTGGGACAGTCAAACGCCCTCTGGGCGGACTCGATCTGCATCGGACGCATCGGTTGCTCCCGCACGGCCATCATGGAGATTAATCCCAGTGTCACGGGCCCGTCGCAATTCTGGCTTCGAGGTCAAAGTTCGAACCGTGTTTCCTTGTTTGTCGTCGCCGACACCAGCATGAGCGGGGTCTATGCCAATAACAGCCCCAACTACTATGACACGGGCGTCAACGTCCCCCAACAAGATTTGATTGTCATTCCTCCCGGCGGTTTTCAAGTTGCTGCCGCGGGCGCGTTTGATGTTACGCCCGCCACTTCCGATATGATGATTGACACGCTGATCATCGGCAAAGGTTTTGGCGGCGGCGGCGGCGGTTACGCAGCGGGCATCTTCAACATGGGCGCGGGTACGTTGGATGTAAACACCCTGCAACTAGGCGTGGTCTCGGGCGCGAGTGAGACAGCGCCCTCCACTGGAACATTTAACATTGCCGGCGGTTCAGTCATCGTGAATTCCAGCGATGTCGCTCTGGGACTTGGCGCGGGCGCGCCGATACAGTCCTACGCGACCGGCATTTTGACTCTGGGCGCGGGCGCCAGCCTCAACGTTGCCAACGGAAGCTATGGCATTGTCGATGACGGCCTGTCCCTAAGCGAAGTCTTAGTGACAAACTCGGCTATCACCGCGGGTTACATCGGCACCCCCGCCGCGCCGGTTGGCACGATTGTTCTAAGCGATGCCACGCTCAATTTGGCTTTAAACGGATTAGAGGGATCCGTGGTCTCAGTTGATTTGACCACCGGTAGCACCAACCTCGGCAACACGATTAACATCACTTCCATTGCCAGTTTCGTGGGCGAGCAATCTGTCGTCACGCTCATTCAATCGGATAGCCCGATTAATGACGCGGGTAGCGTGACGAACTGGAACTTGGGAACATTGCCGACCGGCTATCAAGGGCATTTGCAGATCACAGCCTCCGCTGTTCAGCTCGTCATCACGCAATCTCCCGTCACGCCAGATACGTGGGCAGCGGCAGGCGACTGGTCCGTGGGAACAGATTGGTCCTCAGGTTCCGAACCAGGCCCGAACGGCGTGGCTACCTTCGGCACCGGCGCTGCGGTGGGTTCTTCAGCCCTTTCCACCGTGGGTGGCGGACCTGGCCACATCATTTCCGGAAATGTCAATAACACCGTCAATCAGAATGTTTCGATCCTCGGTTTGGATTACGAAAATATCAATGGAACTTACCAAAACACTTCTATTGACAGCGGAGTGACCTTAACGGTGGGCCTCGGAGGATTGACCGTAGGCAGTCCTGTTGTTGACGAGGGCAACACCAGCGGCAATGCCACCATCAGCGGACCTAACGGGACGCTCGCCATAGGTAACTCCGACGCGATCATTTACGTCGGCTTGGGCCACGACAACGCTTCTTCCTCAGCGGAAGCAACCCTGGATATGTCGGGGTTGGGAACCTTTAACGCCGATGTGGGAAGTTTCCTGGTGGGCGTAGGAGGCGGAGTTGGATTTGCCACGGTTCTTCAGCCCGCTGGAACGGTTTACCTGGCGCAATCCAACATGATCACGGTCAACTCCGGCAACGGGCAATCCGACAACACACTGGTCGCGTTGGATGTGGGCGACGCGGGCGACGCTGAAACAACGGCCGGTTACGGCGATACTGTGAGTTCGGCGCTCTACCTGGGTTGGACCAACGCCATTTGGGCTGATTACATTGACATTGGCCGCCAATGGGCCAGCGGCAGCATTGCCTTTAACCCCTCTGTCACCAATAGCGGTCCGAGCGCTTATATTCGCGGCGTGAGCGCCACTGCCGTTGCCACCTGGAATATCGGCGACGGAGCGCAGAACACTCTCGCTTCTGGCGCCGGGACGGGCACAGCGGACTTCAGCGGTGGAACGATTAACGCGATGGTTGACACGCTCGGGGTCGCAGTCTCATCTCCGAACAGCACCGCCGGGTCAAGCGTGGTTAAGGGAACGCTCAAGCTCGACGCTGGCACCATCTGGGCAGGCACCGTGAACATCAGCGACAACCCCGCAACCGCCGCAAGTCCTGCTGACGGCACTGTTACTGTGGACGGGACCGGCACGCTGGCCGTGAGCGGAACGCTCAACCTGGGTCTAACGCCTGGAACACCTTTCGCCGCGCCCTCCGCCACCCTGAACATCGGCGGGACGGTGTGGGCAAACTTCGTGGCTGCCGGAACAAACAGCACGATAAGCACGATTAATATCTCCAGCGGATTGCTCGGCGCGACGAACGGCATTGGCGCACCATCTGCGCCGGTGACGAGTTTGAACTTGACCAACGCTACGATAGTCGAAGGCGCATCCGTGGCTCCCTTCATTTCCGCAGCCAGCGTGAACCTGGGTGGCTCGTCCAACACGATTCAAATTTTGGCTCTGCCCGCCATCGAACAGTATCCAGTCTCGTATGTTTTGCTCAAATCGGCTACGCCCATTAGCGGTTCGTTCAACCTCCAGGCTGTGGCGCCCGTCGCTTACAGCGGTGTTTCGCTCAGCGAAAGTTCGGATCATACCCAGGTCACGGTCACCATTCAGAACGGGCCAACTTCAGCGCGCGGAATCGTGCATTGGGTTGGGCCGAACGGCGGCAACACAAACTGGTCGGACCCCCTCAACTGGTTCATTGGCCCGATCCCCGGCGTCTTGGATACCGCCCTTTTTGATAACACTGGTGAATCCGGTTCTGAATCCACCATCGACAACTTGGTGGATGTCTCGGATTCAATTGCCGCGCTGTGGTACGCGGCCACTAATGCCTCTCCCAATTTTGAATGGCATAACACGGGGATCGCCGCCGGAGTGACGCTGACCGTTTCCAATAATGCGGCTACCATTGTGCTGGATTCCGGCACCCAGAGCGATCCGGGGAGCGCAGGCACGACAACTTCCTATAGCAGCATTAGCGGTGCGGGAACTTTGGATGTTATCGATACTAACGTTCAATCTGTCGCGATCGTGTCGCAGGGCAGCAGCACTTATGGTGACGGAGCGGCAGGCTTGTGGGCCACCCTGGATATGTCGGGATTAAATACCTTTGAATGCACGGTGGGCCGGCTTTTGCTCGGCGTGCAAGGCAACGGGCCCTCTTCCACCGATATAGCCATTAACGGCTCAGGCCGGCAATACGGCATATTGTCGCTGGCTCTAACCAATTCCATTTATTTGACTCAGACAGGCAATAACCAGGGTGGTTACTTTGCGGCCAACGGCGGCGCCGCGCTTGTTGTTGGCGACACACCGTTCTGGGGTGACAATGGCAGCATTCTGAACCTCGGCGTATCCAACGCGATTTGGGCCGACACCGTTGCTGTTGGTAGAAATGGCGTCCTGACGTCGGCCCAGTTGCAATTCAATGTCCTCAACCCCGCGCCAGGTCTGCTCTGGCTGCGTGGAACTAGCTCCACCCGTGTATCGGAGTTTGTGGTTGCCGACGATTCCTTCCAGTCGATCTCGAGTCAATATGAGCATGCAGATCCGCGCATTTCGCTGACTCCTGCCGTTACCGACGGTCTGAATGTCAGTGAATCGGCCATCGTGGACTTGAGCGGTGGCACATCGGACATAATGATTGACATCCTGGCGATCGGCAAAGGCTACACCGCATTTGGCGCCGGTTACACTGTCGGCCAATTGAACCTGGGATTGGGCACGTTGAATGCCAATACCATCCAACTTGGTGTCATCGGCGGCAGCGGGGCCACCGGCGCGCCAGTGACGGGCATCTTAAACATCACGGGCGGCACCGTGATTGCGAACACAGAATTGGATCTCGGCCTACCCATCGGAGCCGGGACCGTTGCAATGGCGGCAGGCGAGGTCAATGTTACCAACGGCATTCTCGAGGTGGCAAATCTTGTGGCCAGCGGAAATGTCAATAGCGAGATCTCCATCAGCGGCGGCACGTTGAGCCTGACTTCGGGCGGGACGATTGGCAGCCCGGCCGCGCCTGTTGGCAGCATCACCCTCAGCGGCGGCACAACGCTCAACCTCGCTGTCGGCAGTTTCCCAGCCGTCGTCGCAAGTACGCTAAACGCATCCGGCACCGCCGACACGATCAACCTGACGGCTCTGCCGGCGATCCCGACAGCTCCAGGCAC